>Ga0302197_10002582_pt1 | contig 16782 bp, 18 predicted proteins | sample II_Bog_N2_1_FD_193526 | JGI IMG/M metagenome (GOLD analysis project Ga0302197, IMG submission 193526) | Peat permafrost microbial communities from Stordalen Mire near Abisko, Sweden - II_Bog_N2_1 | ecosystem: Environmental > Terrestrial > Soil > Wetlands > Peat | place: Sweden: Abisko...
TTTTGACGATGTGATGAATGTAGCGGTGCGAAGTATCAAACCGCCTGAGAAAACTAAAAAGGCTAAAAAATAAAAAGAACAGCCTTTTGACACTAACGAACTGATTAACTATTGTATCTAATTGTATGTAGTTCCCTTTTAAATGGGTGCCGATTTAGTGCAAAACCGTGCCCTAATGTGCCCTAAAAATAGAGTAAAGACAGGCAAAAATTTACAGAGAAAATTAGAGGCTTAAGCTTTTTTAACAATAAAACAGGCTGTTTTCAGTTAGCTTTTGTAGATTTGCAGCCTTTTTGCAATTGTTCCCCCATTAACCTAATGAAAGAACCTGAAATAGATAAGAAACTTGTGCCTAATCACGTAGCGGTGATAATGGACGGTAACGGGCGTTGGGCAAAGCAAAAAGGAAAGAACAGGTTGTTTGGTCATCACAACGGTGTAAAGGCTGTGCGTGAAACCATTGAAGCGGCAGCCGAAATAGGTGTTAAACATGTTACCCTTTATGCATTCTCAACTGAAAACTGGGACAGGCCTAAAGATGAAATCAATGGGTTGATGGAGTTACTGGTATTTACCATTAACAAAGAGATAAAGACTTTAATGGAGAATGATATTTCACTCCATGCCATTGGCGATTTAAAAAGTCTTCCATCTGCTTGTTACAGGGAACTGATGAAAGCTATTGATAAAACGTCGTCTAACAAACGGATGAAACTTATTCTGGCACTGAGCTATAGTTCTAAATGGGAGATAATGAATGCTATTCGTTCTTTGGCAAAGGATGTAGAAACCAAAAAAATATCTTCCGCCCACATTAATGAAGAACTATTCAGGAGTTATCTTGTTACTGCTCCATATCCTGATCCTGAACTGCTAATACGCACCAGCGGAGAACACCGTATCAGCAATTTCCTGCTTTGGCAAATAGCTTATGCAGAATTATATTTTACCGAAAAGCTTTGGCCTGATTTCAGGAAAGAAGATTTTTTTGCCGCTATTGCCGATTACCAAAAACGTGAAAGAAGATTCGGAAAGACAAGTGAACAACTCACAAAAATGTTACAGTAACTATGCAGAACCGAATTTTAAAAATCTTTATGTCTCTTATTTTGTGTGCGTTCTGCCTTGGTTCGTCCGCCCAAATAAAAATCGGTGGTAGTGATTCGGACAAATCCGCTCCACTTGCTATAGCGTCAAAGCATGACTCTGTTATTTCTAAAAGCAACCCCGATTCCGATAAGCTAAACATATCAACCCCTAAAGAATATGAAATAGCGGAAGAGCCAAAGATTGTGGGCGCCCAGCATATGGATGTTGCTGTTCTGCTGCTCATATCAGGACTTACCAAAGGGGATAAAATACAGGTGCCCGGAACCAAAATAACGGACGCTATAAAGAATATTTGGAAACAAGGCCTCTTTGAAGATGTACAGATATACGCCAATAAAATTGTAGGCAAAAAGATTTACCTTACCATTTCGGTGGTCGAAAAACCGAGATTATCAAAATATACTTTTATAGGACTTAAAAAGAGTGAAGCCAATAAGCTGAGAGACGAAGTAAAACTGGTAAGGGGAAAAGTAGTTACAGACTATCTTTTAGCAGATATAAAACAAACTATACTTCAGCATTTTACAGATAACGGCTATTCCAATGTTAAACTTAATATTGAAGAAAAACCCGATACAACATTTGTTAATTCTGTTATCCTTTATATTTATGTTGACAGGGGAGAAAGGATTAAAATTCAAGATATTCTATTCCACGGCAATATTGCTCTTTCAGATGGTAAATTAAGAAGAGCCATGGATGATACCCACCGTAAAAGATGGTATAGTATTTTCCATACCTCTAAACTGATTCCGGATGATTACGCCTCGGATAAGGAAAAAATTGTAGCTAAGTACAATAACATAGGCTATAGGGATGCAAAAATTGTAAAAGATTCAATATATAAATCGGCAGTTCCTAACAGGGTTAGTATTGAAATTACCATAAACGAAGGCCACCGTTATTACTTTGGCGATATTACCTGGATAGGAAATTCTAAATATTCGTCTAAAATGCTTTCCAACATACTTGGAATTAAAAAAGGAGATGTTTACAATTCATCCTTAATGAATGAACGCCTTACCATGAATCCAAATGGCACGGATGTAAGTTCATTGTATATGGATAACGGCTATTTATTTTTCAGGTAAACCCTGTTGAAATTAATGTACATAATGACACGATAGACCTTGAAATGCGCATATATGAGGGAACTCAGGCAAGGATAAACAATGTTACCGTTACCGGCAATGATAAAACAAGCGACAAGGTTATTATGCGCCAGTTGAGAACCTTGCCCGGTGATCTTTTCCGCCGGTCTGATGTTATTCGTACTCAGCGCGAACTTGGTCAATTGGGTTATTTTGACCCCGAGAAAATGACCGTTAATCCTGTTCCCCATCCGGAAGATGGTACGGTAGATATTAATTATGGTGTAATGGAAAAATCATCTGACCAGATAGAGCTTTCAGGAGGTTGGGGTGGTGGTTTAGGTTTTGTAGGTACTGCCGGAATAACATTGAAAAATTTCTCTGTAGCTAATATTTTCAGTAAAGATGCCTGGAGGCCAATACCTACAGGAGATGGAGAAGAGTTGAGCCTTCGGTTCCAATCAAATGGATTGCCTTACCAATCGGTAAATCTTACATTTGTAGAACCTTGGGTTGGCGGACATAAGCCTAACTCTCTCAGCACAACAATTTTTACCACAACAGAAAGTAACGGGTTGCCTTCCGGCGATCCCGGCCGTCAATCTATTAATATAAAAGGACTTTCTATCGGCTATGGAATTCCGCTGAAATTCCCTGACGATTATTTTACCCTTTTTCAATATGTAAACTATCAATATTACACGGTTAACAATTATGGCTCCGAGTTTATATTTGCGAATGGAGTTGCCAATAGTATAAGCTATAAACTCCAATTAACAAGAAACTCAGCCGATCCAAACATATATGCCACCTACGGCTCTAATATTAAAATATCGGGCGAATGGACCCCGCCATGGTCGTATATTTTGCATGAAAATGCACTTACCGAATCTCCCCAGAATCAATATAGACTCCTTGAATTTCAAAAATATAAATTCACAGGAGCCTGGTATACCAACATAACAAATTGGGCAAATAAGGAATCGCAAGGGAAACTGGCACATAATTTTGTGCTATATACCTATGCCGGTTTTGGGCTTATGGGAGATTATAATCCGGAAATTGGCAACTGCCCATTTAATCGCTTTTATATGGGAGGAAGCGGATTAACCGGTTATTCACTAATTGATGGCAGGGAAATTATTGCCATGAGAGGATATGATGATGCTTCTTTATCACCTACAACCGGAGCGGTAGCCTGTGCAAAATATACAATGGAGTTAAGATACCCGATTTCACTTAACGCATCTGCTACCGTATATGTTCTTGGATTTGTTGATGCCGGTAACAGCTGGGGCACTTTAGCGCAATTCAATCCATTTTCCTTATACCGGGCTGCCGGGCCGGGCGTAAGGATTTTCCTTCCTATGTTCGGATTACTTGGCTTTGATTACGGGTGGAGATTTGATAACGTTCCTAATAATCTTACCATGGCACGAAGCCAGTTTATATTTACCATAGGTGCAAATTTGGGTGAATTGTAAAAATTACTAATTTCGCACACAAATTCTATAAGCAGTATACAAATTGCAGGCAACATGAAAGGCAGCGTTTTAAAAAAAATTTCAATAGCAGTTATTTTTATAACAACCGTTGTTGCAGTATCTGCTCAAAAATTTGCCTATGTTAATTCAGGGTATATTTTATCTAAAATACCTGATTATAAGGCGGCCCAAGATCAGATTAACCAGATTTCCATTGAATGGCAAAAAGAAATTGAAGGAAAATATTCTGAAATTGACCAGCTATATAAAGCGTATAAAGCCGATGAAGTGCTTTTAACAGATGAAATGAAGGAAAAGCGCCAAGCTGAAATACAACAAAAAGAACAGGCCGTGAAAGATCTTCAAAAACAACATTTTGGAGTAAATGGCGACATATTCAAAAAGCGCCAGGAACTTGTTAAGCCCATACAGGATAAAGTGTACAATGCTGTTTCGGATTTAGCGCAAAAAAGTAATTTAGCAATTATTTTTGACGAATCAAGCGATAACGTAACTATACTATATGCTAACCCGAAATATGATAAGAGCGATGAAGTGCTTAAAAATTTGGGCTATAATCCTGGAAGTTCAGAAAGCAGCAAAAAATCATATCATCATTAATTAATAAATAAACAACAATTCCATTTTCATGAAAAAAACAATAAGCACCCTTTTAATTGCAGGATTATCTGTATTTGCGTTTTCAGCAAGTGCGCAAAAACTTGCACACATCAATCTCGATTCTCTTTTGAGATCTATGCCCGAATCTGATTCTGCACGCAAAGTAGGACAGCAGCATTATCAAATGCTGGAAAGCGAAGTAGAATCAATGCAAAAGGAATACCAATCGAAAGTTCAGGATTATCAGGCACATCAGGCAAGCTATACCGAACTTATAAAAAATACCAAACAACAGGAAATTCAGGATATGGGACAACGTATCCAAGCTTTCCAAGGTTCTGCACAACAAGATTTGCAAAGATTTAATGACTCTATCACCAAGCCAATTATTACAAAAGCTAAGAAGGCCATTAATGATGTAGCTAAAGAACACCACTACACCTATGTGTTTGATACCAGTTCAGGTGTTGTAATATATTCTTCCGATGATTCTGAGGATATATTTGGTTTAGTTGCTGACAGGCTAGGAATAAAAGGTTCTGCTAAGAAGAGTAGCAAATAAATTTCCTCTTAATTTTAAACTTGCAATGCCTGAATCGGAAAACCTTAGGTCAAATCAGCCTATCGGTATTTTCGATTCAGGTATTGGCGGTTTAACAGTAGCTCGAGCTATTAAAGACAAGCTTCCCCACGAAAAGCTCATCTATTTTGGAGATACTGCCCATCTGCCTTATGGCGACAAATCTCCCGATTCCATAAAGTATTACTCTATAAGGATTGCGCAATTCTTACTCGACAATCATAGCAAAATGATTGTAATTGCCTGCAATACCGCCTCTGCCCTTGCTTATGAAGCCGTGAAAGATTTTGTTGGGAAAAGAGCTTTGGTAGTAAATGTTATTGATCCGGTGGTTGAGAAAATATCAAAGGAAAAAGGGATCAACAGCATTGGGGTTATAGCCACCAAGGGTACTATAAAATCAGGCATTCATGCGAGCAAAATAAAGAAAGCAAACAGCAAACAGGAAGTGCATGGCTTAGCAACACCCCTTCTGGTGCCCATGATTGAAGAGGGTTTTTTTAATAATAAAATAAGCCGCAGCATAATTGCTTCTTACTTGTCTCGCCCTAAAATAAAAAATATTGATGCGCTTATATTAGGATGCACCCATTTTCCGCTTATTAAGCCCGAAATAGAAGAATTTTATAATCACAAAATCCCATTGATTGATTCCGCGGATGAGGTGGCGGAAGAGGTTAATCATTTACTAAAGAAGAATAAGATCCTGAATACTTCTAAAAAGAAACCGGTACACCATTTTTACGTTTCTGATTACACAGATGCTTTTGAAAAAAGCACCCGCTTCTTTTTCAGCGAAACAATTCGCCTGCAGGAGGCTAGGATTTGGAAATAACGGTAGCGTTATTTTGTCATATCCAGCTTTTCCGGCCGGGAGGCAATCTCATTTAATAGATTTTTAAATTCCGGTGCATCATGCAACGAAACAAAATTGGAATCCTTTTGTAATCTTTTAACATCCGAAAAGCCAAGTTTAACAGCATTCTGTAACATTTGCAGCGCTTTGGCAGAATTGTGGTCCGTCATATCGAGGCATGCACTTAGGTAGCTATGTTCAGGATTCTCCGGATCAACCATAGCATAAAGCTCCACAAAATAGGAGGCAGCAGGGTAGTTCCGATTATTAAATTCTCCACTGGCTTGCATATACATAACCAAACTCAGGTAGCTAAATAATCTTTGAGTTTGCAGAGATGCAGGAGAAGCAGGCTCTTTTTCGATAAGTTTTTTCATTTCGGAAATCTTGCCGTCCCACCAGGATTTGTCCATCTGCGAAAGATGTGCCCGAAACTCATCTAATTTTTGGGATTCGTCTGCTTCTAACGATTCTTCTTCTTTAAAATATTTTTTAAGTGGTTCTGAATTTTCCAGTTGCTTTACTTTATCAGAATATTTGTCTACATCATCTACCTTTCGCAAAAAGTTGAGCAGCATTTTATAAGCATAATATTCTTGAACTGCATTTCCTTTTTTATGCCATTCTTCGGCTTCATTTATAAACTGTTCCCGAATAGATTTTATGATGGAATCATTTTTTTGCATCGTTTTCATGCGCATGGCATCCACATCTAACCATTGAAATCCCTTCTCAAGCGAGGATGCCGGAGGCCACTGATGTTTACCATTAAAAACAATTAACTGATGAGCTAGAGGGGAGGAATCAAGTGCCTTATCCAATTGTTTTACAGATACGTAATGAAAGTCTTTATCGCCTACAAATGATATATAAGAAAATGGTTGTTTAAGAGGATGGTCACTCGGCATACTGCCACCGCAGGTAATAACACCCGCTATTCCTCCGTCACTTATGGCAACCATAGAGGCCACCATTGCACCTCCCGAAAATCCACAGGAATAGAGACGACTGTTATCCAAAGAAAAGCGCAAGCGGGTATCTTTAATAAATGCCCTGGCTGCCATTTCAGAATTCTCCCATTGCATCCCGTTTTTCGAATTGTAGGTCCCTGCCAGTATAAACCCATACTTTTCAGCTAAATCTTTATAAAGCAGTATGGGCAAATTACCAACTCCATGGGGATCGAAGAAATAAATAATAGGCCACTTTTTTAAGGTATCGTACTTTGTCGGCAGATAAACAGCGTATATTTGGGAAGAATCATCGGCGCAAAAAACGGAGTCAATTACAATACCTTGTTTTAAAGGTTTTAGCATTGTCCGTGAATATTTTGGTGTTTCATTTTGAACCGTATTTTCTTTTGAAGAGGATGACTTGGAATGGCATCCAAATAAAAAGAAAGCAGTGATGAAAAAACAAATAGAATATCGCATATATGAAATACTTTATATTCCGCAAGTTACTTTTTTTCTAATAAAGTAACCTACCGTAATAATAATAGTGTAAAAAATCAATGAGATTTAAGAAATTTCATGCTTGAAAATTATAGAATATTTATATATTTGAGTCATGATTTTGGACATATCTGTTCATATACTCATTTAATATTTTATTTATGATCAAGCTATTTTACAAAAAGCTGCATAAGTTGCCTAAACTGCATAATTATGAAAAGATATATATATTTAAAAACATAAAACTCTGGGTGATTGCTGCTGGAAGTGTGTTGTTTGTCTATATGATAATCAAAAGGGATAAATCATTAATTAACCATATGGGATTTACTACTGGATATGTTAGTCAATATAAGCTTAGAGTTAATAATGCCCCGACAATGAATTATGATATATATTTTAATTATATTGTTAAAGGGGAAAAATACACAGAAGTTAGTGGCGGTCCAGAGAGTAAAGGTGGAATTGGAAATGAATTCATAGGTAAAACATTTCTGGTAGTTTATGATACATTACATCCTGATAATGCTTCAATACTAATTTTTCCTCACCAATATAAAAATTTTAATCTCCCTTTTCCTCAAAACTTAAATTGGATCATACCAGTAATTAAAAATTATAATGTTTCAGATAGTCTATATTAATTATAATCTTAAAAAAACATTAGTTAATTACCACCAGGTAACCCCAAATAATCCCATCGTGTCTTTTTACCTGTGTCGGGGTGTATTATTGGAGGATAAAAATCAAGAAATAAACTTTCCTTTGCTCCTTTAATTAATTTGCTACGTAACTTCACTTTTGTCATATAATTTGTTGTTTTAGATGATTAAAGGTATATATTACTGGAGACATCGTCAAGTAAAGTAACAATTGATATACAAGAAGATACAAGGAAAACCGTATAGTTCCAATGGACAACAATATGGATAAAAAATCTTAAAATATGATTGGATAAAACTTTGGGGGTGTTTTGTATATAAAATGCTACGTGCCTGTATATTTTTTCTAAACTTGTAGTCTGAAAAAATATGAAAGCTGAAATAATTACCATAGGAGACGAATTGCTGATTGGGCAGGTAGTAGATACCAATTCTGCCTATATTGCCACAAAATTGAACGAAGCGGGGATATATGTCCACCAGATAACTTCGGTATCCGATAACAAAGAACATATTATAGAAGCCCTGGGAAATGCAGCTCAAAAGGCAGATATAATATTAATTACAGGCGGACTCGGTCCAACCAATGATGATATTACAAAACTTACCCTTTGTGAATATTTTAAAGTGGGATTAAGGTTTGATGAAGAAGCCTATAAAGACGTGGAGCATATGTTTAAAGTTCGGGGAAGAGAGGTGACCGAAGTTAATCGGAAACAAGCTGAACTCCCTGAAAACTGCGTGGCTTTACGAAATAAAAATGGTACCGCACCGGGAATGTGGTTTGATGTAAACGGAAAGATATATATCTCTATGCCGGGAGTTCCATATGAGATGAAAGCATTAATGGAGGATGAGGTAATACCCAAACTGCAAAATCAATTTACCCTTCCGGTTATTGTTCATCGGAATGTGCTGACAATAGGAATTGGGGAATCATTTTTAGCTGAAAAAATTGCCGCATGGGAAGCTTCTCTTGCTAATGATAAAATCAAATTGGCTTACCTGCCTTCTATTGGAATGGTTAGACTACGCCTGAGTACAATAGGAGAAGATAGAAACTTGCTTGAAAAAAATGTACAGAGAAAAATAAACGAGTTGCAAAGTTTAGTAGGCGAATTTATTTTTGGTTACGAAACCGATACCCTACAGGAGATCGTTGGAAAAGTATTGAAAGAAAGAAAACAAACAATTGCTACAGCAGAAAGTTGCACAGGAGGCTATATATCTCACCTTATCACTTCCATTGCCGGCAGTTCCGATTATTATGTAGGATCGGTAATAACCTATTCTTACGAAATAAAAACACTGGAATTAAACATAAACGCAGATTTATTAAATACCAAAGGAGCTGTATCGCAGGAGGTAGTGGAACAAATGGCTTCGGAGGTGAGGAGAAAATTTAAAACAGATTACTCTATCGCGGTTTCAGGCATTGCAGGCCCGAGTGGAGGAACACCCGAAAAACCTGTGGGAACTGTATGGATAGCAATTGCAACACCACAAAGGGTATTCAGTAAAAGGTTCCAATTCGCCAATAACCGCCTTCGGAATATTCAAATGACTGCCAATGCCGCATTAAATTTATTAAGAAAGGACCTACTTGCAGACAAATCATAAATTTGTATAAAAATCTAATACATTGAAAGCAGTAGGCATCATACCATCCCGTTACGCATCCATCCGTTTCCCAGGCAAACCTTTGGCTGATATTAAAGGTAAAACTATGATACGTAGGGTATATGAACAGGCCAAACTGAGCCATGCACTCTCTGCTGTTTTTGTAGCTACTGACGATCAACGAATAGTGGATGAAGTGGAAAGTTTTAGCGGGAATGTGATTATGACTTCTCCTTTTCATCCAAGTGGAACAGACCGTTGCTTTGAAGTATTGGAAAAAATAGGAAAAGATAAATATGATGTGGTGGTAAACATTCAGGGAGATGAGCCATTCATACATCCGGAACAAATTAATAAAGTGGTTAAGAGTTTTGAAAATAAGCATATTCAAATTTCAACTCTGGCGCATAAATTAACAGATAATAAAGACCTGCATAATCCATCGCTTGTTAAAATCGTAAGAAAAGAAACTGGGGAAGCACTCTATTTCAGTCGTTCACCCATACCTTTTATTCGGGAAGCAAGCACAGAAGTTTGGACTGAGCTCTATCCCTATTTAAAGCACATTGGCATATACGCTTATCGTTCTGATATACTGGAGCAGATTGTGAAATTGCCAGCTTCATCATTGGAAAAAGCAGAATCATTGGAACAATTGCGCTGGCTGGAAAATGGGTATTCCGTTATGGTTGAGATAACGGATAAGGAATGTTTCCCTGTTGATACTCCGGAAGACCTGAAGCAGTTTATTTAACGGAATTGTCATTCTGAGTGAAACGAAGAATCTCTATTATTTTATTGAGATGCTTCCTTTGTAAGCATGACAAAGTCATTTCCTCGTGTACGTCTTCACAACCTTTTCGTACTTCATATCAAGGTACTCTATTTTAATTTCTGTATCTGTCAGGCTTAATACCTTCCAGCAGAAGCAGCAAAAGCAAGGCGTTTCTTTCGGTGCAAGATAAAGTTCCGATTTGCCGGAATTAAAATCATAGAGAATAAGTTTACCTGCACGCCGGTGATTACCTTCAAACATCATTAGCTTTCTAACTGTATCTATATAAAAAGGAGTAGCCCCATACATAGTAGCTCCTCCGGTACTTTTATCCACAATTTGAATTTCTATTGGATTTGCTTCAAAATGGGTGGCCAAGACAAACACTTTGTCAAAATCGGCATAAACATACCCAAGTGACCTAAGCGGCATAGTAGTATCGGCTTCATCATCTACCACTTCTATTTCCTTTCCATCTTTTATCAGGCAGGCATAAATAATACTGTCATGCCTTTTAAAGGCAAAAGTGTAACCGCCTTTTAGTTTGGAACTTTTATAGATGGTGTCTTTATGGGTTCCGCCCATGCAAGTTAAGGAGAGGAGAAGGGAAAGTATAGTTAGAGGTTTTTTCATTTGAATACTTGACAATACAAGATTACAAAAAAATCTGTTCTCTTCTCTTTGGATAGAAAAGGATGGGGTTTAAGTAGCAACAATTTCTTTAACTTCGCCCCACTATTGAAAAATCATGCTTAGAACACATACTTGCGGAGAGCTCACTATAAAAGATGCCGGTAAAGAAGTAACCCTTAGCGGATGGGTATTCCGCAGCCGTGATCAGGGAGGAATGATATTCATTGATCTTCGTGACCGTTATGGATTAACCCAATTGGTATTTCTGAATCCTGCGAAATCAGTTGAGAATAGTCAGTCATCAGTTGGCAGTCAAAAATTGTACGATGATGCTAAAACACTTGGAAGAGAATATGTAATAAAAGCTACCGGAATTGTTCAGGAACGTTCTAAAAAGAACCCGAATATTGCTACCGGTGATATTGAGATTTTGGTAGAATCGTTGGAATTGCTGAATGCATCCAAAACTCCTCCATTTACCTTAGAGGATGAAACGGACGGAGGTGATGAGCTCCGTATGAAATACCGCTATATTGACCTGAGAAGGGATGCGGTAAAAAATAATCTGCTTAACCGGCACAAGGTTGCAAAAGCAATCAGAGAGTACTTAGACGGACAAGGTTTTGCAGATATCGAAACACCCTTTTTAATAAAAAGCACGCCAGAAGGCGCACGCGATTTTGTGGTTCCTTCCAGCATTAATAAAGGAGAGTTTTATGCATTGCCCCAATCACCACAGACGTTTAAGCAATTATTAATGGTAGCCGGATTCGACCGTTATTACCAAATTGTACGTTGTTTCCGCGATGAGGATTTGCGCGCTGACCGTCAGCCGGAGTTTACACAGATAGACTGCGAAATGGCTTTTGTGGAACAGGAAGATATATTGAATATGTTTGAAGGCATGGTAAAACACGTTTTCAAAAAAGTAAGGGATATAGATTTTGGAGCTTTCCCACGCATGACGTATGCTGATGCATTACGCTTATATGGAAACGATAAACCCGATACCCGTTTTGAGATCCTTTTACATGAAATAGCGGAAGTAGCCAAAGGCAAAAACTTCAACGTGATTGATGGAGCTGAATACGTGGGTGCTATTGCAGTCCCCGGTATATCAGAATATACCCGTAAACAAACAGACGAATTAATTGAATTTGTTAAGCGTCCGCAGATAGGAGCTAAGGGATTGATCTATGTGAAATACGGATTGGATGGCTCATTGAAATCTTCGGTAGATAAATTTTATACACCGGAAGACTTGAAGAAATGGGCCGACACAACCGAAGCCAAACCTGGTGATTTGATATTGGTTGTCGCAGGTGATAAGGCAACTTCCCGCAGGGCTTTGTCGGAGTTGCGTTTGGAATTAGCCGGACGTCTGGGCCTTCGTGATAAGAAAGCTTACAAACCACTTTGGGTATTGGATTTCCCATTGCTGGAAGCGGATAAAGATACTGGAGGATGGGTAGCAACACACCATCCTTTCACTTCATGGAATAAAGAAGATGAACATTACTTTGGCACACCGGACCAAGGTAAGATACGTGCGAATGCTTATGACCTTGTTATAAATGGGGTAGAGCTTTCCAGCGGCTCAATTCGGATACACGACCGCGTTAAACAGGAAAAAATGTTTACAGCTATTGGTCTTACAAAAGAAAATTACGAAAAGAAATTTGCTTTCATTTTGAATGCATTTGAATATGGTGCTCCACCGCATGGTGGCATAGCTTTCGGCTTTGACAGGTTTTGTTCCATTGCCATTTCTAATGAAGATTATATACGCGATTTTATTGCCTTCCCAAAAAACAATGCAGGCAGAGATACCATGATTGATACACCTTCTACGCTTAGCGATGAACAATTAAAAGAATTGGGGTTAAAAGTCGAAATACCTAACTAATTAAATCCGAAAAATATGAGACTTGATTTAGCAGTATCAGAATCAATTGTAATAAGCGCAGACCTTGTAAAGGTTTGGAATGTATTAACCAATCCGGAAATAATTAAAGAATACCTCTTTGGAACAGAGACATTGACCGACTGGAAAGTGGGCAGTGAAATAGTTTTTCAGGGAGAGTACGAAGGACATAAATACCGTGATCATGGTGTTATAAAGGAAAATGATTTCCATAAACGGATAGCATACTCTTACTGGAGCGGCTTTTCCGGTTTGGAAGATAAGCCGGAAAACTACGGCATGGTGATTTATGAGTTGGAACCTGTTGATGCAACCCATACTAAATTCACCTGGACTCAAAAAGGATATCCGGACGAAACACGCCAGGCTCATTCACAAAAAGGCATGCCCGCTTTTTTGGAATTGATAAAAGGGATAGCGGAAAGATAAATAGCAAATGCTATTCATTCCTTAAATCTTTACCCCAATTTAGTTTTGTCCGTAAGGTTTTTGCAAAACTGTAATCGGGCAGTTCCACTAATTTAACTCCAAATGATTCCTTGCAGATAGTTAGTTCCTTTGAGCTGTCTATAGGTACAGAACGGGAATCGAGCGATACTAAATAAGTAGGACTTCTGCCTTCCACCTTAAGTGTAATGACACAGCTATCGGGAATTACAACAGGCCTTACATTCAGGTTATGCGGAGCGATGGGGGTGATAATGAAACTGGAATCTTCGGGTAGCAAAATAGGTCCGCTGCAACTGAGCGAATAGGCGGTGGAGCCTGTGGGTGTAGCAATAATCAAGCCATCGGCCCAATAAGAATTCAGGAATTCACCGTTTATGTAAGTATGAATGGTAATCATAGTGGAGGTATCCTTACGCTGCACACACACCTCATTAAGCGCATAGTTGTTCTTTCCGAAAACGGAACCTTCTGCTTGCAGATTAAGAAGCGTACGGCTCTGAATGGTAAACTTTTTCTCTTTCAGAGCGGTAATGGCAGGTTCAATGTCTCCCTTGGGAACCAGAGAAAGAAATCCCAGCTTGCCGGTATTGATGCCCAGGATAGGAATCCCCGCTTTTACCACGTAGGGTAAGCTTTCTAAAAGAGTGCCATCGCCACCTATGCTTACCAAATAATCAACCGATTTTTCCTTTAGTTCCGAAGAAAAAGTAGTGGCATTCGCCGGAAACTTAATTTGATTTTTCAGCGAATCATAATACCCTTCATGCACTAAGTATTCTATACCTAAGGTATCCAGTTGCGAGAAAATTTTTTGGGCTTCTTCACAACTATTACTTGGGGATGGTCTCCCATAAATGGCTATACGCATAAGGCTCAAAGGTAATAAAAAAGGAGCGAAGATTCTAAATTTCATAACTTTGCGTAAACCCTTATCCCATGAAAAAATGGTTTGTTGTTTTAGCTGTGGTAATTGTAGCCTGCATAGGTTGCGGAAAAGTCGACCATAAAAAGGCAGAAACACTTGTTATTGCCCTTGTGCAGAAGGAGGACAGTGACAAATACAATGAAACATCCAAGTACTACTCCGAGGAGTTCAATCAAGGTGAATCGGTGGAAGCCAGAGCGCAAAAGTACAGGCAACTAAAGGAAGCCTATGGAGATGCGGTATCTATGCAATGTATTTCGGTAAAAGATTCTACCGATTTGGATGACCGCCCCATTGTTCAATTGATTTACAGGGTAAAGCGCACGAAAGTCACCACCCTGGAAGCCTTTTCTGTGGTATCCCAAAATGGGGATTATAAGGTAGAACAGGATGACATTAAGCAAGAATAGGGTCGGAGCACGACTGGCAATCATTTAAAGCCCTTAGGGGGTTTGGGGCAAATGCTCAAATTATTTTAACCTCCGGTTAAAGGATTTTCTATAACTTTGGTTTCTCTTTGCGTATGAAGATAGAGGAACACATATCCGAATTATTATTTGAACACGATTGCGTCATAGTGCCTGATTTTGGGGGCTTTGTATGCAATTATGCCCCGGCCCGTATTGATCCGGTAAAGCACCTTTTCGAGCCTCCCGGCAAACGGATCATCTTTAATAAAGGGCTGACCCGTAATGATGGTCTTTTGGCCCATCACGTTTCCGGTAAGTTGAAAATGCCTTATTCAGAGGCCTTGGATTCCATAGCCAAAGAAGTAAAGCGTTATAAAGACGATATTCAAAAGGATAAACGCTTGACGCTTGATAACATAGGTTTGATTTATGTAGATGAAAAAGGAAGCCTTTTATTCCAACAGGATAACAAACAAAACTACCTGGCCGATTCTTTCGGACTGTCGGCGTTTTATCATTTGCCAGTTGAACAAGCAAAAGCAGAGAATGAGGCCAAAGTAATACCCATCCATAATGAACGTAAGAGTAGCAGAGGCTATGCTGCGGCTGCGGTAATAACTGTTTTGGTGGCATGTACATTTGTTTTTACGTTGATAGGAAAGAAGAACAATATGGACCTTTCGAGTTTCAATTTTTTCGCTAAAAAGGAAGCGCCCCAATATGTTTTTACACCATCCATATACAAGGAATTACCCAAGTCTGTTGAGGCAAATGCTCCTGCTGTAAATGCGGCAGTACCCATTCCGGCCTCGGCATCTTTTTCAGTTATTGTCGGCAGTTTTAGTATAAAGGAAAATGCCGACAATTTGATTAACCAATTCAATAAGCAGAGCATACATTTGTCTGTTATAGGCCGCAACCCCCAAGGGTTGTATATGGTTGGATATGGCAGCTTCCCATCACATGATGCCGCCACCGCCGAAAGAGACAGCTTCCGTAAGAAGTTTATTAAAGACGCCTGGATTAAGGCGAACTGAGGTCGGGGCCCGACTGGCAAAACTTTAAAATTCATAGGAGATCTTAGGCCTAAAAAGGGCTTGAAATAATAATGAATTAATAATAGATTTACCATGAAAATACTATGGATTAATAATGAATAATAATAATTTCGGTTATTAAAACCGATTGGTAATGAATGTATTACTGGAAAATCTATTATTAAATAATATAAAAATAATATAGCGAGGACAAAAAGTAGGACTGAAGTTGCCGGCAGAATAGTTGTTTTCTCTTTCATACTACAAAGATAAAACATGAAAAAGTGCTTTTGGGAAAAGTCAATGACTTTCCCTTAATTAGGAATTACGAATCCCAAACGTCAGGCTCTGCGAAGCAATCTTACCCAATAGTTGTATCCGAATTAGTAAGATTGCTTCGTTCCTTGCAATGACGAAATTCTCCCTTTTTTAACATTTCAAAATAAGACGAATTTTCACGGATTACAATTTGTATTTTTAGGGGCTAACGTATTGTATTTATGTTTGTTATAAATGAGAATTTGGAAAAAGGAAAATTCTCATTTTGAGGGTCAATGTAATAAAATAAAATGTGGTTTTGGGAAAAGTCAATGACTTTGTTATCCCTTACTTTTTGATTCTAATTGCCAATTCATTGGCAATGATATATAAACGAGCAGTAAACACAATCAGCCACTTACATAAGATATATGGCTATCATATACATAATTATATAGATAATAAAGAAAAGGATGGGAAAGTTGAGAAAGAAAATTGATATAAGTATCAACCACCTCTTTTTATTCTTCTTTATATAAGTCCTACTAATTAGGGTTATTATAATAGAAAGAATAAATAAAATAGGAAGCAACCACTGGAAATAATTTATTAGAGAAGTGTTCATGCCTTTTTATTTCTTAGGCTTGGCAGGTAGCTTTAACAGGTCATCCATCTTGCCTGTTAGCTTTAATGGCTTATCCTTTTTTGATTTATCTTTTTAATAGATTTCTTTTTCATTGACCAAATATACAAAATTTGTATGTTAGTGGTATGGAGTACATAATATCATAATTATCATTTTTTCACTTCAACACAATCTCCTCAATAACCACTTTACCAACCTGCTCATTCAGGTCTTTCATCAGTTTGGTTTTAGAGTATTGTAGTTCCT
>Ga0302197_10002592_pt1 | contig 16748 bp, 22 predicted proteins | sample II_Bog_N2_1_FD_193526 | JGI IMG/M metagenome (GOLD analysis project Ga0302197, IMG submission 193526) | Peat permafrost microbial communities from Stordalen Mire near Abisko, Sweden - II_Bog_N2_1 | ecosystem: Environmental > Terrestrial > Soil > Wetlands > Peat | place: Sweden: Abisko...
CCCTCTTTCATTTTGGTTTGTAATGATTAAGGGGCTAAGATAAATATTTTGCGAAAATTAGTGGCTTATGATTCCATTATCTCTTCGTGCTTTTTCAAGCGACGTTTTTCAACAATAGAAGCTACTACTATACCCACTTCGTACAAAGCAAATAATGGTACAGTTGCTATCATCGTCGTCAAAAAATCAGGTGAAGGAGATATGATAGCGCCAACAATCAGCAATATAACGACCGAATAACGTCGTGTTTTACGCATGAATGTACCCGATAATATACCTATTGAAGCGAGAATGTAGATTAAGATAGGAAGCTCGAACACGATACCTATTATTAAGGTGATTGTAGCCACCATAGACAGGTATGAACTAATGGTAAATTGGTTGCTGATAGTATCGCTAACACTGTAACTAGCTAAAAACGCGATAGACTCCGGAGCGATAACATAATAGCCGAATAAAATACCGATGATGAAAAGGATAGAAGCGTAGAATACAAAACCACTCGCTGCTTTGCGTTCTTTATCCAGCAAAGCGGGTTTTATAAAGCGCCAGATCTCCCATAAAATATAAGGCACAGCTGCAATAATGCCCATTAATATGGTTGAGTTTAGCTTCAGCATAAACTGGCCGGCCATTTCGGTATTGATGATTTTACCGTTAATATGTGTGATGCAAAATCCGTTACCGAATTTGCACATCATACGATAGGTCCAGAAATCACCATGGAACGGGCCCATGATGATGGTATTGAAAATGAAATCGTAAAAATACCAGGCGATACCGGTAAAAATAACTACAGATATAGCCGCGCGCATCAAATGCCAGCGCAAAGCTTCCAAGTGATCGAAGAAAGACATTTCAGATTCCAATGTCTTTCCTTTATCCTTTATTGCTTGTACTATGTTCTTCTCGCTCATCTGATTTTTTGAATACCTTGTAGTAAACGTTAAAACGGTATTTACGTTTTAACTTATCGCTTCAGTTTTAATTATTCTTAGTATTCAAAAGTTTCCATGAATTTGGTGGTGAAGTTACCAGCACGGAAGTTAGGGTCCTGCAGTAATTTCAGGTGGAAAGGTATAGTTGTTTTTACACCTTCTATCACAAATTCACTTAAGGCGCGCTCCATAGTGCTTAATGCTTCATCACGTGTTTGCGCAACGCAAATCACCTTTGCTATCATTGAATCATAGTTAGGCGGGATAACGTAACCGCTGTACACATGCGTATCAATACGCACACCATGGCCACCCGGAGAGTGGAAGTTGGTAATTTTACCCGGTGACGGGCGGAAGTTGTTAGCAGGATCCTCGGCATTGATACGGCACTCGATGGCGTGCATGGTTGGCTCGTAGTTTTTGCCTGATATCGGGATGCCTGCGGCAACCTTTATTTGTTCTTTTATTAAATCGAAGTTAATTACTTCTTCGGTTACGGGATGCTCTACCTGGATACGGGTATTCATCTCCATAAAATAGAAGTTGCGGTCCTTATCTACCAAAAATTCCACAGTACCTGCTCCTTCGTATTTAACAGCTTTAGCACCTTTGATAGCAGCCTCACCCATTTTTTTACGAAGTTTTTCGGTCATGAATGGTGAAGGAGATTCCTCAACCAATTTTTGGTGACGGCGCTGGATAGAGCAATCGCGTTCAGATAAATGACAAACTTTACCATACTGATCGCCTACTACCTGGATCTCGATGTGGCGCGGGTCCTGAACGTATTTTTCAAGATACATGCCATCGTTTCCGAAAGCTGCACCTGATTCCGCTCTGGCTGAATCCCAGGCAGCTTCAAATTCTTCATCTTTCCAAACAATACGCATACCACGGCCACCACCACCGGCAGTTGCTTTAAGTATTACGGGGTAACCTATTTTTTTGGCGATAGAAATACCTTCTTTAACGCTTTGCAGTAAACCTTTGGAACCTGGCACGATAGGCACACCGGCTTTTTCCATGGTTTCTTTAGCCGAAGCTTTATCACCCATGGAATTGATCTGCGCGGCGGTAGCGCCTATAAATTTAATGCCATATTCGGCACAAATAGCAGAGAATTTAGCATTTTCAGACAAGAAACCATAGCCGGGATGGATCGCATCGGCATTGGTTAACTCAGCAGCTGAAATGATATTCGGGATATTTAAGTAAGAATCGCGGCTTGGCGGCGGGCCAATACATACGGCCTCATCGGCAAAACGTACGTGCAGGCTATCACGATCCGCAGTAGAATAAACAGCTACGGTTTTAATACCCATTTCCTTGCAGGTGCGAATAATACGCAGGGCAATTTCACCACGGTTAGCTATTAATATTTTTTTAAACATAGTATGATCTTTATTGCCTTCACCGATTGTAATTGACGTCACAGTTTTTGTGTTTAAGAACTAATGAAATTAATTGTCAGCAATAGGTGTTGTGCACCTATTTGTTAATATTATTTAGGCTCAACCAAAAACAATGGCTGGTCGTACTCAACAGGCGATGCGTTATCAACCAAAATTTTAACAATACGGCCTGATATTTCAGCCTCGATCTCGTTAAACAGTTTCATCGCTTCAATGATACAAAGTACTGTACCGCTATTTATTTCGTCGCCAACATTCACCATCATTGGTTTATCAGGGCTTGCTGAGCGGTAGAATGTACCGATCATTGGCGATTTGATAGTTACGTATTTTGAATTGTCATCAACGGCAACAGGCGCAGGTGCAGCAACATGAGCGATAGGATCAACAGGTGCAGGCGCGGCAGCAGCAGCCAAAGGTTGGCCAACAGGTACAGTCGCGTTAACATAAGTTGGCGCCTGGTTTGTTTTGATGGTTATTTTAAACTCATTCTGCTCAATAGCAACTTCGTTTACTCCTGATTTGGCAACAAAGCGAATTAGGTCTTGTATTTGTTTAATATCCATGCTGAAGAATTGAATTTGGTTTTAGTTTTATTAATGTGCAAATGTGCGGATATGCAAATGTGCAGATTTTTAATTAGTTAGATTAAGTTAATGAATTAATATAAACAAAAGATTTTCAATAAAGTTTATTTTTCAACTTTCAATTTGCACATCTGCATATTGGCACATCTGCACATCAAAAAATTAAGAATCATAAGCCCATTTTAATAACAGGGAGCCCCAGGTAAAACCACCGCCAAAGGCAGCAAATAACAGGTTATCGCCTTTTTTAAATTTATTTTCCCACTCCCATAAACATAAAGGGATAGTAGCATTAGTTGTGTTACCGTATTTTTCAATATTGATAATAACCTTATCGGCACTAACACCTGTACGGTTTGCAGTGGCATCAATAATGCGTTTGTTGGCCTGATGAGGCACTAACCACGCGATATCATCTGATGTAAGGTTATTGCGTTCCATTACCTCTGCGGCAACATCGGCCATATTGGTAACCGCGAATTTGAATACCGCCTGGCCTTCCTGGTAAGCAAAGTGCTCGCGGGCGTCAACGGTTTCGTGGCTGGCTGGTTTTATTGAACCGCCTGCTTTTTGATGCAGGTAAGGAATACCGGCGCCATCGCTTTTTAAAACAGAATCGATCAAACCGTATCCATCAGTATTAGGCTCTAATAAGGCACAACCCGCTCCATCACCAAAAATTATGCAGGTCGCACGGTCCTGGTAATCAACCATGGCCGACATTTTATCGGCACCTACTACTAATACTTTTTTGTGTTTGCCGTTTTCGATAAACTGCGCGCCGGTTGTAAGGCCGAACAAAAAGCCTGAACACGCTGCCTGTAAATCAAATCCCCATGCGTTTTTAGCGCCAATTTTATGGCCCAAAATATTCGCGGTAGCGGGAAAAGGCATATCGGGTGTGGTGGTGCAAAAGATGATCAGGTCGATCTCTTCGGCACTTATGCCGCGTTTTTTCAGCAAGCCTTCAACAGCAGGAACTGCCATATCCGATGTACCCAGGCCCTCGCCTTTTAGTATACGGCGCTCTTTGATGCCTGTGCGGCTCATAATCCACTCGTCATTGGTATCAACCATTGTGGCGAGCTCTTCGTTAGTTAGAATATATTCAGGAACGTAACCGTTTACAGCAGTAATAGCCGCATGAATTTTACTCATATATATTTTTTTTATTGAAACGCCTGCGTAATCTTATCTATTACGCCACTCTCAAATACTGTTTTTGACAAAAGTACCATGTTTTTGATAGCCTCGGGCGGCGAAATACCGTGGCCTACAACCACTGCGCCGTTAACCCCTAATATCGGGCTGCCACCATACTGCTCGTAATTAAACATATCAAAGAAATAATCATTGATACCTTTTTGACGGGCAATTTCATAGAATGATTCAGAAAGTTTGATGATGGTGTTGCCGGTAAATCCGTCGCAAACCATTACATCGGCCACATCACCAAACAGGTGGCGGCTCTCCACATTACCCACAAAGTTAAGATGGCCCGCGGCCTTTAGCAGCGGATATGTGGCTTGGGTTAGGATGTTGCCTTTTTCTTCTTCCTCGCCAATATTTACCAAACCAACCCTTGGGTTAGCAATTTTGTAAACATACTCCGCGTATAATGCGCCTAAGGTGGCAAACTGCACCAGCATATCGGGCTTGCAATCGGCATTGGCGCCAACATCAAGCAGGATACCTAAGCCGCCCTTAACCTGCGGAACGATAGAAGTAATAGACGGGCGCAACACACCCGGGATAGCTTTTATGCTAAACATGGAACCAACAAGCATAGCACCGGTATTACCAGCAGAAGAGAAGGCCTGTATGGCGCCCTCTTTCAATAGTTTAAACCCAACACTAATACTAGAATCGGGTTTTTGAACAATGGCTTTTGTGGGATGCTCGCCCATGCCAATAACCTCGGTTGTATGCACAAACTCGAAATTATCGGGGCTATAGTTGTTTTCCTGAAGAATTTTTATGGCGCTGTCCTTATCACCTATAAGCACTAGCTTTGGGCCGGATAAAGCTTTATGGGCCAAAATCGCGCCTAAAACGGCTGCTTCGGGGGCAAAATCACCCCCCATAATATCTAAGCCGATCTTCATTTGCAGAAAATTACTTAGGCTACAGCTGCTTTCTCTATCAGTAATTTACCGTTGTAGTAAACGTTACCATCAACAGTATATGCTCTGTGTGGCAAGTGTACCGCGCCGGTAGTGCTACAAGTTGTTAAAGTAGGCGCTACAGCTTTGTAATGAGTCCTGCGTTTATCTCTTCTTGATTTGGATATTTTGCGCTTTGGATGTGGCATAACTTATTTTTATTATTATTTAATTTTTTTGAGCGCGTCCCACCGTGGGTCCACTATCTCGTCTTCTGGTTCATTATTTACTGCAAGCTTGTTAAGGCTGTCCAGCATTTCTTTATCACAATACTCGGTGTTACCCTCGTTGCCGCAACTGGCTACAAAAGGCACCGCGACGTTAATATATTCATAAATCAGCGGGGCTATGTTGATCTCGTGATCACTTTTACCCAACGTGATGATCTCATCATCCTCATCAATTTCCTCTTCACTAAACTTGGCTATCTGCTGCTCGCTTATGTTAAGCGGCTGCGGATATGGCGCCAGGCAACGATCGCAGGTTAAGTCGATGTGTCCGGTGATATGGAAGTTCAGGATAATTAATGTTTCCTGTTTTTCCAGTTCAACCTTGCACTTCAGATTGCCTTTTTTTACCAGTGAGTAATCAAACTCATCAAAAAAACTATCTGTAACATCAAACTCAAACTGATGCTTGCCTAACTTTAAACCTGTAAAAGGAATAGTATATATCCTAAGCGATTTCACTGAGCAACAATTAGCCCGCAAATGTAAGGGAAAAAATGGATATGTGGAAAGGGTTTTTAAAAATAGTGTTGATAAGTATTAACATTTGTGTTTGAACACGAAATTGACCGGTTTTAAACTACAGCACTATAGCTTAAATTTGTTCGCCTGATTGCTCCTCATTAATGGTTTGATGAATTTGTTTTACATCGGTCCTCGACTTCATTTCTTGCAGCTCATTATCTTCTTCTGTTTTCAGGCCGAGCTTTTGATGGATCTCGTGCAGCATGTTAAGTACCATGGTAATCTCGCTTTCGGCACGAACATTTACCTCAAACTCAACCTGCTGGCGCACTTTATCCATGTGGCCCTGGCGGTTTTGGTTGATAAGCACCGTTACCGACAGGATGATAGCGAACAGGGATACCACCATCTCCAGCACAGGAAAAGGGAAACGGTCGAATGGGTTTGGCGCGACCAGGTTCCAGATGATCCATCCCGCGAAAAAAGCTAAACTACCCAGCAGGAAGGCCATGCTTCCTAACACATTGGTGGTAAAAATGGCAAACTTATCGGTGGGTGTTCTAGTAAACTCCAACGAGGACTTAAGGTGACTATCGGGTGGTGGTATATGCTTTGACATGCCCGGTTAACAAAATTTAGCCGTTAAAGTTGTACCAAATAATGCTGTTTTTACGTATTAAGTATAACATTATGACATAGCTATTAAACTAATGGCGTAATTAATCGTTATATTTATATGTGTATGCCTGTTAAGTATTGCATTTTACTTTTTATGCTGATAGTTTTTGCCGTAGATAATACAAAAGCACAAACATTAAAAGAAGAGGAAAGAATTTGTGGCAAATGGGAATCGACAGATAAGGAAGTGGCTATAAAGGTTTATATGCAGGATAATGAGTTTAGGGCAGAAATAATTTGGTTTAGTGATACTGAAGGTAAACCAATGGATTACTGGGAAGATGTACGTAACCCCGACCCCGCATTACGAAACCGCAAAATTTTAGGCATGAGTGTTTTAAGCGGCCTTAAATATAATGCCGATACCCATAGCTGGGAAGATGGGATGGTTTATGACTCTCGGCATGGCAAGGAATGGAACGCGTCGGCTACTATTGATAAAAAGGGAATACTACATGTTAGAGGCTACTGGCATTTTAAATTTATTGGCAGGACCATGAATTTTGCAAGGATGTGATTAGTAGCAAATTGCAGCTAATTTGTTTATAACTATTAAAATGTGACAAAAAAACCGCTGTTAATTATTAACTATCTGCACAAAAAATCGTAAAACGCAGATGCTTTATGTAACTTTTAAGCGTTATTAAAATAAGCTATACAAGGAAATCTGGATAAAATATGCGCAAAGTGAATAGATAAGCCATCAAAAACAAGCGAAAATGGCTTAAAAGGCCACTTTTTACAAATAATGTTCTGATGGTACAGGCACTCATTTAATTACGTTCAATCCACATAACTTTAATTACCTTTGCAGCAATAATATGAGACAACTAAAGATAACCCAATCGATTACCAACCGCGAATCACAATCACTTGATAAATACCTGAGTGAGATTGCAAAGGTAGATTTGATAACTGCGCAGGAAGAAGTGATACTGGCCCAAAAGATACGCGAGGGTGACCAGGCTGCTTTAGAACGCCTTACCAAAACGAATTTGCGTTTTGTGGTGTCGGTAGCCAAACAATATCAGAACCAGGGCTTAACCCTTGGCGACCTTATTAACGAAGGCAACTTAGGATTAATTAAAGCTGCAAGGCGCTTTGATGAAACTAAAGGATTTAAATTTATATCATACGCGGTATGGTGGATACGCCAATCAATACTTTCTGCCGTTGCAGAGCAATCAAGAATTGTGCGTTTGCCATTAAACCAGGTAGGATCATTAAGCAAAATACGTAAATCGCACTCTAAATTAGAGCAGCAATTTGAGCGTGAACCAACGCCTGAAGAAATGGCTGAGGATTTAGAAACTACTGCTGATAAAATTTCGGACGCATTATCAAATGCAGGCCGGCATGTATCGGTAGATGCGCCTTTTATCACCGGTGAGGAAAACACTTTATTAGATGTTTTACAAAGCGGCGATGCAGGAACAGACAGCGATCTGATCACAGATTCATTATCACAGGAGATCAAACGCTCGTTGGGTATTTTAGCTGAACGCGAAAAACAAGTATTAGTGCTATTCTTCGGTTTAAACAGCACCGCGCCACATTCATTAGAAGAAATTGGCGAGAAATTTAACTTAACCCGCGAACGTGTTCGCCAAATAAAAGATAAAGCGTTATTGCGCTTAAGGCAAAATTCAAAATCAAGGTTATTGCAATCTTATTTGTAATATTTTGATTTTGCAGGGTGTATAACATACCCCTACCCCACGCAAGAGGGGAATTTGAAACAACAAAAAACCCAACCGTTAGCTAACGGTTGGGTTTTTTGTTTACAGGTTTTTAGCCCTATTTCATATTATCTTTTATTTTATTAATGGCATCAAGGTGCATTTGCACGGTTGGGGCTGTTTGGGCGGCGAAAGCTTTTAGGGTGCTGTCTTTGCCATTTTTGGCTTCGTCGTTCATCAGGTCTAAAGTTTTCTTGTGGCCTTCAATCATCGCGCTAACATATTGTTTGTCGAAATCGGTTTCGCCTAGTTTACCCAGCTCAGCCGCTTTTTTAAGGTGGGCGCTATCCGGTTCAGCAGGCAGGGTGATGTTTTTTGCTTTGGCAATAGCCGCCAACTGATCATTTATTTTACCATGATCAGTGACCATCATGGTGGCAAAATCTTTAATGGACTGGTTGGTTGTTTTGGTAAGTGCCAGCTTGCCCAATGCCACTTCGGCAAGGCCGCCGTTTGCCGCGGTGGTAGCAAATTTAGCATCGCCACTGGCTACTGCGATGCCGCCTGTGGCAGCAACGTTGGTTGTTGTGTCTTTAGTTTTGTTTAGGCTGTCGGCGCTGTCTTTAGCGTCTTTTGCAGCATGGTTGCACGACTGTAAGGCTAATGCCGCCGTCGCGATCATGAATACATAACTTAGTTTTTTCATGGTTTTGGATATTGGTTTATTGTAAGTTAACATATTATTTAATAATATGTTTTATTGTAGATACCGCGGAATATTGATAGTGGTTGCCAACAGTTTATTAATTAACAGGCTTAATATCAGCATCAGACATGGTGTAATGAATCCCATTGGCCGAACTAACATAGTAGCCCATTGCCGAGCCATAGCTATTTGGGCTTATGCTATCAATCAAAAAAGGATTTGTAGGCGTCATGCCTGATTGAATCAAATCGCTTAACGGCCCGGCAGCATAATTAAACTTGGTGCCTACAGGATATATTTTATTATAATTTACTTTAGTGCATGATGCCATCAATGCACATAATGTGATAGCCAATAATACTTTTTTCATCAGGTTTGGTTTTAAAGAAGCTTTGGGGGATTCGAATTGCTTCCGGAAGGGAATTAAAATTCCACCTGGTATTTTTAAATTGATCGTTATTTAATACAGACAGTGAGGTGGCGGCTAGTAATTGATTTTCCATTGCAATCATTTGTTAAATATGAAGCCGTGGAATATTTTGCCCGCGGCTTAAACTATACTGTGATAATTATCCATTTTGTTCATTTATAACACGCTATCAATCAATTGGTTTTATATTTTAATATTAGAATCATTAAAACTTTTTTACTTATTAATCATTATGACTAATTAATATCCCGAAAACACATGAAATCAACCTTTACTATTATCATACTATTGTTTTGCAGTTATGGCTTGTTCGCGCAAAATGCTGTTTCAACTACAATGGGCAAAGCAATTTTATCGCATGGGGCAAATTCAAAAACCAAAGCCAATAAGGACACCGTTATTGAATCGGACACTACAAAGGAGAATAAAGAGCCGCAGTACTTTTATTTATCGGTAAATACGGATGTGTTTGTGAACACCAAAGGAGGTGTTGCCAAACGTTTTTCGCCCGCTGTAGAGTTTGGGCGCACCTATGGTATATTCGACATAGGGCTGGCCACCGGCACCACCAATTCGCTAAGCCGGGGTAATGATACCACGCATTATATCGAATTCAGGCCGACGATTAACATATTTAGCAAAGGGCGCTTTAACGAGGGCTTATGCCTTGGCGGTGGCTATGTATTTAATGCCAAGCAAGGGCTTATGACCGAAATATGTAACAGCATTAACTTTAACGTTACTACTACCTTTACGGTGGCCGTAACGCAGGGTTACTACTTTTTTGACGGCACAAACAGTAGCAGAAGTACGCAATACATGGGATTATCCGTCACCTATAACTTCCTGAGAGCGCACAGTACTAATAACAGGCGCAAAAAGGCCGCGATAGTTAGCGATAACTGATAATGATTTTGTAAAAGGACAACAATTTGTTACAATTAGCTATATACCGATGTGCTTATCTTAGCGGCAATTTAACTGATCATGAAAAAATACTTATTGCTAAGTTTTGCTGCTTGTTTATCGCTTGGTTTGGTGTCGTGGGGTGTTACGGGGCACCGTACCATTGGCGAGATAGCCGAACGCCACTTATCGCCGGAGGCAAAAATCGCTGTTGATAAATTACTGGGGCATGAAACCATGGCTGAAGCCAGTACCTGGGCTGATGAGATCCGCAGCGCTAACCCCGAAACTGGTGCATGGCATTTTATTAATGTGCCTTTAGGTTTGAGCTTTCCCGATTTTGAAACACAGGTAAAGAATGCCGCGGGCTCCAATGTTTATAAAGCACTGCTTAATGCCGAGTATACGTTAAAAGACAGAAAATCCGGCCAGCGACAAAAAGTGGAAGCACTTAAATTTATTATACATTTTGTAGGTGATATGCATCAGCCGATGCATGTAAGCCGGGCTGAAGATAAAGGAGGTAACACCATACAATTAACCTTTAACGGCGAAGACACCAACCTGCATGCCCTTTGGGATAGCAAACTACTGGACCATGAAGGCCTAAGCTATGATAAACTTGCAGATAAGTTTGACCACGCCACACCCCAACAAATAACCAAATGGCAAAGCGACCCGGTGATCATATGGGCATGGGAGAGCTATCAGATCAGCTCGATATTATATGGTGAAGTTGATAACGATGGCAGCACCAAATTGGGTAAAGATTATTACGATGCGCACATACCGGTTGTAGAGTCGCGAATTGAAAAAGCGGGTATTCGCTTGGCCGGTTTGTTGAACGCGGTTTTTGATACACCAACCGCTACCAAAACACAATAAATAGATAATACAGGCTTAACAACTAAAGGTTAATATTTGTCTTGAAAACAAAAGAAATAACCTTTATGAAATTAAAACATTTACTCGCACCTCTCGCGGTAGCGCTAATGCTGGCTTCATGTCAGAAGAATGACACTACCACTCATCCCGCAGCTAAACTTAATCCAGGCTCGGTAAACACAACAAGCGGTAGCTATGCCAGCACACAAACCTTTGATGAAGGTTTTGAATCGGCAGTTAAAACGGCTTATGCTGATGCCGACGTAACCTTTACCAGCGGATCATGGGACCTGAACGACGCATTGATCGGCACCAGCGCCTCTGATGCTAAAGTAGGCGCCCACTCTGTACGCATACACAACGTAGGGACACTAGGTATGAACTTTGACGTTACTACCGGCGCGTCAACCGTAACCATGCAGTATGCTGTTTATGGTACAGATGGCTCATCAGCTTTCCAACTTTGGGTTTCGGCAGATGGTGGCAGCACTTATACACAGGTTGGAACAACATCTATCACCGCGAGCAGTACCACATTGGCTACAGCAACATTTACTGTTAATGAGGCAGGTACTTTGCGATTCCAGGTGCGTAAAACTACCGGCGGTACCAACCGCATTAATATCGACGAATTCACCATAAACAGCTACAGCAGCGGCACAGGTGGTGACAGCTCGACAACAGACAATACCAATTTAATGCTGGGCAACCCAAGTAATGCCACTGCCAACATCACCAATTATGATAACTATTTGTATGACCATACCTACTATGTAGAATCATACAATCGTGATAAAAACGAACCAAACTGGGTGAGTTGGTATGTAGGGGCAACCAGCCTGGGGACGCAGGATAGAGCCAATGATTTCCGCCCTGATCCTAACCTGCCTACAGGATGGTATGAGGTTCCTGGTACAGCTTACACCGGCAGCGGTTTTGATCGTGGCCACAACTGCCCTTCTGGCGACCGTACCTCTACCGTGGCGGCTAATGAGGAAACTTTTTTGATGGATAACATGATTCCGCAGGCACCGCAGAACAACGAGCAAACCTGGGCTAATTTAGAAGAATACGGTCGCTCATTAGTTGCCGCAGGCGACGAGATCTACGTGATTATGGGTAGCTACGGTTCGGGTGGCACAGGATCAAGCGGATCGGCTACTACTGTTGATGGAGGATTGGTGGTTGTGCCATCAAACATCTGGAAAGTGATTGTAGTGCTGCCAAACGGAAATAACGATTTGAGCCGTATTACCACCACCACCCGCGTTATAGCGGTGAATACACCTAACATCAATACCATCAGTTCCGACTGGACACAGTATATCACTACCGTAAAATCCATCGAAACGGCAACAGGCTATAGCTTGCTAACTAATGTACCGGCGAATATCCGTACGGTATTGGAGAATGAGAAAGATTCGGGTACGGGAAATAAAGCACTGATCCTTTAAATAGAAACCGCCGGACTTTGCAGTCTGGCGGTTTTTGTTTTTGTTCGAGGTTTATAACTATTACTGTCCGGTAAAAATATTGTAGCGATTGAAAAGCATGGCTAATGCAGCAATTCAAGCATTTTACATCTATTTCATGTACATCTGGCCCCAATTCTGGCGCGAGTATGCAACGCAGGCAAAAGCATGGGGTAAAGATTATTACGATGCGCACATACCTGTTGTAGAATCGCGAATTAAAAAAGCGGGTATACGCTTGGCCGGTTTGATGAACAATATATTTACCTGGCCAGCTGTTAACCGGTAAGCTATTTAAAAGATCGGTCGGTGTTTAAAAGTCGTCCGATCTTTTACTCATAGTAGTTTTTAGCATATCAATTTTATGCAGAAATAGCTCATCCATAGCTTTTAAAACACGTTTGCCTTGGCCTACACCCAACAAGCCGCCGCCTTTTTCTTTGTCCAGATCGTACAGGGAATGGTCCTGGGTTTTTTTATCCTTATCTAAATAGCTGATCACGATATTATCAAAAGTATAGCGGTAACGCCCTTTTTTTAGTTCGAGTTTGATGTTATACTTTAATGTCATTGGTTCATCGCCTACACCCGTTTCGGTTTTAAAGGTGGCCGGTTCTTCTATCGAGGCTACTACCATTCCGCCCGGCTGGTCGTCGGTAGTGAATTTGGTATTGGTAAGTGCCAAACGGGTAATAAACAATTTGGCATCTTTATATAAATCAGCTACGGTAAACGAAGTATCTACCTTAACAACATCCCCATAATATAAATACCTGTAGTCGGTTTTGTAACCGAATGTTGATTGTGCCCGGGCAATAAATGGCACTAAAAACACCGCGGCTAATAGTAGTTTTTTCATGATAATTGATATTGGTTTTTGTTACGTTAAATTAGTATTTATTTATGAAACATCAGGAGGAAGGGTTTTGTGTGATTTTAAATTATGGCTGTTTGGGGGATTACAGCGCAGCCAATAACTACCGAGGCGATGTAATTGCCAACCCCCAATTCTGGCGCGAGTATGCAGCGCAGGCAAAAGCGTGGCTTACTCGTGCCTTTAGCAAATTAGAAAAGGCACGAGTACCCTACCAGTAGGCCCACGCTGCATACTCGCGCCAGAATTGGGTAATTATTTTCCTAAACAAAAAAAGGGCACAGTCCTAAAACTACGCCTTATTGAATGCATTCAAACTGTACCAAATTTCCTTCAAAACCTTATAAAAACCCCCAATTTTCCATCAAAAAACACCAAAAAATGGGCAAAAACCAGCGTTTTTAAACCGTTTTCAAGCCAAAAAACAGCCGTTTTCCACCAAAAAATACCTTAAAAAGGCATGTAAAAACCGCCTTTTCAGGTGTTTTTAGGGCTTTTTTGGGCTTAAAAGTGTACCAATTGTACCATGTGTTCCACTTGTACCGCGGTACAGTGGTTACTTAATCCCTGTCGCGGCTTAGCTTGGTGAAGGCCAGCGGATGCTCATTTAGTTCGGCGGTTTCGCGGCGATGTTTTACGATGTGTATAGCTGCAAATAACGCTTCGCGGAATGACACTTCGGAGGCTTTATTCTTACCCGCGATATCAAACGCCGTGCCGTGATCAGGCGAGGTGCGCACAAAGCTCAAACCCGCCGTAAAATTCACCCCAGATTCAAAGGCGATCTGCTTAAAGGGTATCAGGCCCTGGTCGTGGTACATAGCCAGTACGGCATCAAACTGCAGGTAAGTACCGTTGGCAAAAAAACCGTCGGCGGCGTATGGGCCCATGGCCAGTATATCATTAGCACGGGCTTCCTCAATTGCAGGGGTAATAACAGTTACTTCTTCGTTGCCAATCAGGCCATTATCGCTGGCATGGGGATTAAGGCCCAGCACGGCAATTTTGGGTTTACGTACCCAGAAGTCGGTGCGTAAGCTGGCATCCATCATGCGCAGCTTAGATAGTATCTTTTCAGTAGTAATGCTCTCTGATACCTTAGCAATCGGGATATGCCCGGTTACAACGCCTACGCGCAGGGTATCGCTCACCAAAAACATCAATGAATCGCCGGCATCGCCACGAAATTGCAGATATTCGGTATGACCGGGGAAATTGAACTCCTCGCTTTGTATAGTATCCTTGTTGATGGGTGCCGTTACCAGCGCATCAATATTACCGGCAAGCAGATCGTTAGTGGCACGTTCAAGTGACATAAACGCGTATTTGCCTATTTCTTTGTTGAATACGCCGGGTTCTATCTTTACATCCTCGTTCCAGCAATTAATCATGTTGGCACGTTTGGGTAGTGCCTGTGCAGATTCGTTAATTACGTTGAAATTCAGTTCATTAACCTCTGTTGCACGGCGGTAGAACGATGCTACCTTGGTATGCCCATAAACTATGGGTGTGCAATAGTCGAATATCTTGCTGTCGGCAAGGGTTTTGATGATGATCTCAAGGCCGATGCCATTTACATCACCAATGCTTATCCCTATTTTCAATTTTTCCATTATTCTATATGTTGATTACGCTGATAAATTGGTAAAATCGCCGATTTTCAGGTAAGATTATAATTGTGCTATGTACTAATAAACACAAATAAAAAGATTTGTTCCTTAATAAAGCGCAAATTATGATTTAATTTGCTTAAATAATCCATTATAATGACATTGGTAAGAGCAAAAAAACATCTGGGTCAGCATTTTCTTACTGATAAAAATATAGCGGCTAAAATAGTCGAAAGCCTGCGCCCCGAAGGCAAATACAAACAAGTGCTTGAAGTTGGCCCGGGCATGGGGATATTATCCGACTTCCTATTGCAAAAAACAGATTATGAGGTAAGTTTGGTGGATATTGATACGGAGTCGTACCAATTCCTGCAAAAGAAATACCCGCAGCTGGGTAGCAAGTTGTTAAACGCTGACTTTTTGGAGATGGACTTCGCGGCTTTATTCGATGGCCCGTTGGGGATAATAGGCAATTTCCCTTATAACATATCATCGCAAATATTATTCAAAGTGCTGGATAACCGGGCACAGGTAGTTGAGGTAGTGGGCATGTTTCAAAAGGAAGTGGCAGAGCGCTGTGCCGCCAAAGCAGGAAGTAAGGAATATGGGATATTAAGCGTTTTCTTACAGGCCTATTACAAAGTGGAATATTTGTTTACCGTAAAAGCCGGGGTGTTTAATCCGCCACCGAAGGTATTATCGGCAGTAATCAGATTAACCCGCAATGAAACCGGTGAATTGGGTTGCGATGAAAAACTGTTTTGGCAGGTAGTTAAAGCAGGGTTTAATCAGCGAAGAAAAACCTTGCGCAACGCGGTATCATCACTCATGAACAAAGAGAAAATGACTGACGAGCCATTACTTGATTTACGCGCGGAACGGCTTACTGTGGAGGATTTTGTGAGGTTGACTAATTTGATAACGACTAACAGATAACCTAAACAATATACAATTGAACAATTTACCATTCGACACAATCAACCTAAGCGGAGATGATGTACAAATACTGGAAGATACATACGAAGCACTTAAGGCTAAATTTAATGTAGGGATAGATTGCGACATTCATTTTGATGTTAAGAAGTTCGACCTTACTGCAAATACCGAAACAACAGTAGGAGGAATATTAGCTATTAATACTGCAAGTCCTTTTTACCTGGTATTTTTAAAAACACATTATTCCGAATATGGCGTGCGTTCAGTAACCAGGTACGATTGGTATAAATATACGGTTTGGGCATATATTAATCAGACTAAAGATTTCGGCCGGGTACTAATCAGGCACGAAACTTTTAACGACAGGCTGGTTGCCCTATTGCATCCCTGCGAAATGAAGTTTGAGGATGATAAAGCCTTCGACCATAAATTTTATGTAGTTACCAATGATGATCAAAAAGCGCATTTGGCCCTGAACTGGAATTTCAGAAACGCGGTAATGGATATGGGTGATAATATGATGTTGGAAACTGAAGGCAAGTCACTCATTATCGGCAATCAATCCGATATAAGCACAGAGCAAACGATTCAACTGGCTGAGTTTGCCAGTAAAATCGCCGCGCTGAAATAAACTTAATTCACCATTATCACCACTGGCTCCAACTGCATTCTTTTTACCATTTTAGCCATACGTTTAATAAAAATGTAATTGGTAGTACCGCCAATGGCAGCGCCAACAACCGGAATTAGGCGTTCGGCTGTACGTGTACCAAATATCATT
>Ga0302197_10002596_pt1 | contig 16734 bp, 14 predicted proteins | sample II_Bog_N2_1_FD_193526 | JGI IMG/M metagenome (GOLD analysis project Ga0302197, IMG submission 193526) | Peat permafrost microbial communities from Stordalen Mire near Abisko, Sweden - II_Bog_N2_1 | ecosystem: Environmental > Terrestrial > Soil > Wetlands > Peat | place: Sweden: Abisko...
GCGACCGCCGGCAGCAACGGCGAGCGTTCGCTGCAGATTGAGGTGAACGACAACGGCGGCGGGTTCAGCGCCGAGACGGCCAAGCGGGTGCCCGCGCCATTTTTCACCACGCGGCAGGTTGGCCTCGGCCTGGGGCTGACGGTGAGCCAGCGCATCATCGAGACGCACCACGGCAAGCTGGAGATTGTGCCCTCGCCCACCGGCGTGGTGCGCGTGTCCCTGCCGCTGGGCCTGCCGCATGCGGCGACGTGATTCTGCGGAAAATCCGGGTTGCCCCCTTTGCCTCATCATGAACCTCTCCGGTCGCGGCGACAAAGACGTGGCGCAAGTGGCGGCGAAGGTGAAGCTGGAAATGCCGAAGTGAAATAACCGCCAAGACGCGGAGAAAAATTCATTTCCCAGCGCTGTCAACTTTGTGCAGGGAAACTTTTAATTTGTATTCCAAGAGGGTTATGTCTTGAACCATGGAAGTTGCTAAAATTAAATCTTCTGTAATTTCGCGCGCAACAATTACACCGCGAACTTTTTGATTTTCATTAGCCAAATTCTGCTTAATCCAGCCCATATACCGAAGTAGTTGTCCAACCACACGATCATGGCCTTTTGAAACTTTTAGTTCGATGACGACGTAATCACTCGACTTGTCCGCAGGTTTGATTTTTGGATATTTCTGCTGAAACCAATTGATGATTTTACTTCGTTCAATAATTTCACCGTGTTTTAGTTTTATGTCGGCGAACAAATCATCAAACAACTCGCGAACAGTTTTACCGTAAATGCGCTTTGCCATTAGGAAATGAAGTCATTTGTTTTTTGGTGCGTCAAGAACTTCTGGATGGTTGTGCCTGGCCTCAGCCACCGGCGAAGCTTCCGCCTTCATCGGATTTCGGCGTGACAAGTTGGCGGAAGCCGTCCGCAAACCTCACCTCCCCGATTTCCCGGACTGCCAGCCCAAGCCGCGAGTCGCACGGTGAAACCGGGCGGGACGGTGCCCTACGCCGCATCCAGCCGGAGCAGGCAATGGCCGAAATCCACGACGGGCTGGCCGGGCACCGGCAGATATTTTTTCGGGATCGTGTAAAGCTTGCCGTAAACCTGCTCCACCAAGCCGGCGCGGCGCAACATGATCATCTGCTTGGCGGTGGCGTCCGGGCTGCTCCCGATGAGCCGCGCCAGTTCGATGGTCATGCGCGGCTCGCCTTTGGCCAATTCTTTGAGAATAATCCAGCGACTTTCGTTAGCTATCGCTGCTAACACCAGCGCGCGATTGGGCAGGGGTTGAACCGCAGTGGGAATTTCGTAGGGATTCATAGGCAAATGCGATGTTTTATTGGCAAATCAAAGGTTTTGGCGGGCAACCTTGTCGTTCCGAACGCCTCGTTACTCTGGTAGAAATACAACATCGGCTGGTTGAGAGCCAAACGCCTATTGCCAAAAGCCTGTCTTCGCTTGCCCTGCGTTTGTGCCGTCTTGAAACACGACGACATAGTCTTACTACAGGCCTGTGTCATCGTATTGAGCTAGGATTGATTCGCCTAACGCGTTGCAATCCTCTCATTGCACGAGGATGTCCTCGCTTAAAGCCTGAGCGTTGGTTCTGAAAGAGCCGGTGGCGGTGCGCGACGCCGGAAGGTTTAGGGCGGTTTAAATCTTCAACTTTGGGATTCCAGACCTGAACATTTGGACGCCCGACCTCAACCTTTGAATCCAAGACTTGAACTCGGGAACGTCGAAGTTGGTCTTTAAAGCGCCGTGCCGGAGCAATGCTTGCCTGGTTTCCGATAGCGACGCGGTGGTCCTTGCGGACGGCCACCCATCATCGGTCACAGACCGACACAACCGTCGCCTTGGCCCGCGCCGGCCTGGTTTAGAGAAATAGATTGAACCGGCGGTAAACGGGTTTTAAATTCAGGGCGTGAAACGCACCTTCGATTTCATCTGCCGGCCAAACGCCGGCCGGTTGAATCCCAAATGAAACCGGAATGCGGCCATTGACGCTATGAGCAACTATGATTCGATGCGGCGGCGCGAAATCCCGGAGCCCCTGAAGACTTACGAGATTTCGGATGACACCGAGACGGTGGGGCGCAAAGCCATACTGATTTTGGAGGATGATGCGGCCTTCGCCAGCCAGTTGAAAGAATCGCTCGAAATGCGGGGATATGCGGTCACCGTCGTGGCCAATGGCGCCGACGGGCTGAAAAAAATCATGGCCGCCGATTTTGGCATTATTCTTTGTGACATGGTGATGCCCAACTTTCCCGGCGACATGTTTTATGCGGCGGTGGAACGCGTCCGCCCGCCCCTGTGCAAACGGTTCATCTTCATGACCGGACATCAGGGTGAGCAAAAGATTGAGGAATTTATCCGGCGCATCGGGGGGCTGATGCTGTGGAAACCTTTTCAGATGCAGATCCTGTTCGATGCCATCGAGGCCATGAACAACTAGCATGGGTAAAACCTTGCGTTTGCCAAGCAGTCGGCTTTCCTGATGCGGACGTGAAGGCAACTGAAAACCAATCCGGCGCGAACCTGCGGCCCATGGATTACTGGTGGCTCTGGGTTTTGGATACCGGGCTGGTGAGCGTGGGCATCCTTTTCTTCCTCGCCACGCATTACGGCACCTATGAGTTTTTCGGCCAGGCCTGCGCGATGGCGTTGTTGCCGTTCATTCCGGTCAGCGTGCTGGTCGGTGGCGCGGGCAGCACGGTCTTCGCGCTGACCAAGGTTTTGATCGAGAAGCGCTCATTGAAAATGCCGGCGGCGCTGGCATTGCTGGTGGGTCCGGCGTTGGTGGTGACGCTGGCGCTCGGGCTGTTGGGCGCGGACAAATCGCCCGCTCACCGGCTGGCTTACATTTGTCTGGGGAATGCGCCGGCGTCGGCCAGCCAGGTGCGAGTCGCGGGTTATTCGACGTTTCTGCGCAGCGAATGGCTGGCGGTGTTCCACACCGGGCCAAAGGATTTCCAGGCGATGGTCGCCGGGGCGAAACTGGTGCCGGCGGACGCCTTTGAATTCCAGCAGCGGCTCGAACACTCGGCGCATAACGGCACCCGGCTGTTTCAATGTCTGCCACCGATGAACCATGTCCTGTGCTTCCAGCGCGTCTTCAAGGAATCGGAGGAACACCAGCGCGGCGGCGTTTATGCGGTGTTCGATCCGGCCAGCGCGACGGCGGCGGTTTTCCGGGAATACCACGATTGAGCTTCGCGGTGGTTTTGCCGCAGCCATGTCGCCGGGCAGAAAAATTATTTCACGGCGCGCTGGGCGGGATCGTCAGGTAGTTCGCGACAAACTGGTAAACGATCGGCGGAAAGACAAACACCCAGCGTTCGCCGTCGTAGGTCACCGCCGCCAGCGCGGTCTGCGCCTGTGCCAGTTCCGCGCCGAAATCCACGCTTAATTTCTCGCCGGACTTCAGCTCGACGGTGAGGGAAAGGTTGCCGGGGTTCAGCCCGAATTTTTCCGGCGCGGTGACGTGGCGCGCCACCCAGCCGGCGACCGTGAGCCCGCCGAGCCGGTGCACCGCCTCCTCGATGGCGGGCGGATTGATGATGCCCTGCGAGCCGGGCGCGAACGACCACTTGTTCTCGCCGGTGCGGACGAGGGTGCGCGTCTTGCCATTCTGTTGCAGCGTGACCTGCGCGACGTCCGCCTCGGTGAAGTTCCAGATGCGGCGGTTGCGGAATTGCCAGCCGGCCGCAAACAGGCTGCCGTCCCCGAACAGGCTGTTGTAATCCGCCGGCTTGATCGCGTAGATAAAATCCTCGTCGCCACGTTTCACCAGCACGCGGTTCGTCTCGGCTGTGCTGAAAAGGAGTTGCGCCAGCACGCTGTTGGAGTCGCCGGCCGTGCCGCGCAGGATGATCTGCCGCGCCGGCGGCGTGAAGCCGAAGCCTGCCAAATCCGGCGCGGTGACGACGTCCTTCACAAATTCAGAGACGCGGAGGCCGGCGAGCAGCTTGAGGAAATTCTGCACGTTCTCGAGGTCGGCGGAAAATTTCTCGCCCGCCACCACCCAGTCGTTCGAGCCGCGCTGTTGCAGCGTGAACGGATTTTCGCCGCGCACCTCGATTTCCGCGACCGGCGCGGTGGGCGTGAACAGGTGCGAGTCGCGGAAATCGTTCACCGCGCCGCGCCACGGCGCGAACACGTCCCTGCCGGCGGACACGACGGAGTTCCAGCCCTCGCGCCGCGCGTAGAGCAGCGGGGAATTTTCCGACAAATTTTTTCCGGCGTGGACGGCGGTGGTAAAATTCGTGCCATGCCCCAGCCACACGTCCAGGTCGGCGGGCTGTAAACCGTAGCTGGTCAAATCAGTGCGCGGGTCATCGGTGACAAACTGCGTGACGTGGCCGGCTTGGAGCTGCTGTAGTGCAGCGGCGATGCGCCCGCCGTCCGCCCGCGTCTCCAGCGGCCGAACCATGCGCCAGAGCCGGTTCGTCGGGTCGCGCCGGAACTCCATGGCCTTCGCGCCGTTGGTGACCACGATCCAGTCGGTCGTGCCGGCGGCGGCCACGAGCGCGGTGTCGCGCCATTCGTCCGCCGAATGCGGGAGCAGTTGCAGCCAGCCCGCGTCCGTCACAAACGCGCCGTCCAAACCGACGACGCGGATGAACACCTGGTCGCCGGGCGCGGTCTTGTTGCCGACAATCAACTGCCAGCGCCGGTCGCCGCCCGCGATGACGAGCGAGAACTGCGGGTTGTCAAAGCCGAAATCGGCGTCGGCATTCTTGTGGCTGCGAATTTCGGCGGCGGTGAGGCGGGTGGCGGGCGTGAGTTTTTCCAGCGCGCCGGTGAGCGCCTCAATGGCGGCGGTCTGCGCCGGATACGCCAGCGGTTTTTCCAGCTGCCACGCGCCGTTGGTGCGGACGGCGGAAATTTCCAGTGCATTGGCCGGGCTGATCTGGATGGCGGTCAAATCGGCGGCGCGCAAATCGGAAAGCAGGGTCGCGGCCGCCGGCGCGGCGGGCGAGAGAAATTTCTGGGAAAGCCAGACGCCCGCGAACAGCAAAGCCGCGAGCACGAACCAGAGGGCGGTGGTCTTGGATTTCATTGGCGGCGCACGAGCCAGACGAGCCAGCCGAAAAACAGCACGCCGCCGGGCAGCGCGCCGAGCAGCAGCCAGCGGAGCTGCTGTTGTTGATGTTGCGTCATGAGCAGGCGGAATTCCGTGATGGGTCGCGGGCCGATACCTTCAATTAGTTGCGGCCGGTCCAGCAGCCAGTTGGCGGCGCTGTTCAGGAAATCGCGGTTGGCCCCGCCCTCGATGTAATAGTTGCCGAGAAAAATCGAGTCGCCGGCCACGATGAGGCGCGTGTTGCCGCGCAGGTTCGCGACGCCGGGCGTGGGCTTCTGCTCGGCGGCGGCGATGAGCGAATAGCTGCGCGGCGGGTCGCTCCGGTCGCCGGTGAGCGTGGCGTTGGGGCCGGTCAGGGCGAGTTGCGTCACCTCCGGCGCGTTGACGGGCGGGTTCGGCAGATTGATTTTTTCCACCGGGCGCGGCAGCACCAGCTGGAGCGAAAAGTCCGCGAGCGAATTCACCACCGGATGGTCGCCGAACGACCGCACCTTGATGTCCTGGCCGGTGATGGTGTTCTGCGGGTCCTGCACGATGTCGGCGAGGACGTTGATGCCCCAACGCCGCAAAATCTCCTCCAGCCCGGTGGGATGCTTGAGCGAGGCATAATCAAAAAGCAGCAGCAGCCGGCCGCCCTGCGCGAGATACTGGCCGATCTTTTGCAGCTCCGAATCCGCGAACGCCGCCGCCGGCGCGGCGATGACGAGGAGGTTACAGTCCATCGGGATCTCGGCGGTGTCGGGCAGCTCGAGGTTCGTCACGACGATGGAATTTTGCTGGAGCACGGAGGCGAACTTCAGGTAGCCGAAATTCCCGTTGTCAGTGAGCGACGGCTCGCCGTGACCCTGCAGGAAATACGCGCGCAGCGGCCGCGCGTTTTGCAACGCCATCAGCATTGCGGTGAAAATCTTCTCGCCGGAGAAGGCGACCGGCTTCTTCCGGAACTCGCGTTCCTTCTCGTTCGGCACCTGCTCGAGCGTGTATTGCGTGATGGCCGCGCCGGAGACCGTCTTCACGCGGTCATTGCAATCGAAGATGACCAGGTCCTTGTTGTCGGCGCCGGCCAGCTTGTATTGCGCCTTCACCTTTTCGGCCTCGCCGGGATCCTGCACATAGTCCACCGTGCGGATGGAAATGTTTTTGTTCACCGCGCGGTATTCGTTCAGCAGCGCCACGATGTCCGGGTAAAATTCCTCATTGGCGGTGTCAAAGAAGAGCGTCACCTTCACCGCGTTCGTGACGGAATGCAGTGCCGTCACCGTGCGGGACGAAAGCTTCACGCTGGTCTGCGCGCTCAGAAAAAAGCGGTGGTAAAATCTGCTGCCGAGATAGTTCACCATCACCACCACGGCCAGCACCAGCGCGGTGCGCAGCGCGACATCCAGACCGATCTGCCACCGGCTCGCGGCGGAGAAACTGGGGCGGGATTTTGGGTCGGCGCTCATGTCATTTCCACCGGCGGCTTTCCACCACGCGCAGCGTCAGGAACAAAAACAGGAACGTGGCGGTCGCATAGAAAATCACCGTGCGCGTGTCCACCACGCCGCGCGTGAAATCCTCCATGTGCTTGAAGAGGTTAAAATAATACAGCGCATCCGTCGCGGACGCCGACGCGCCGGGCAGCACCTGCGCCATGTAGGCGAGCACAAACAGGATCACACCCACCGCCAGACTGACCACTGCGGCCACCATCTGGCTTTTCGTCAGCGCGGATGCCAGGCAGCCGATGGAAAGAAACAGGCAGCCGCTCAAAAAAATTCCCAGATACATCCCGCCGACCACGCCGAGATCGAGCTTGGGCTGGTTCGTGAACCGCTGGATGATGACCAAGCCGGCCAGCGTCGGTAGCCATGTCACCATGTAAAAAAATATCGCCGCCGAAAATTTTGCGGCCACCACCTGCAAATCGCCCACCGAGGTCGTCATCAGGGTTTCAAACGTTCCGCTCGCCTTTTCCAGCGCGAACAGCCGCATCGTGATGGCCGGCGCCACCAAAATCACCAGCAGCCAATACATGAAGCTGTTGAAAAACAGCTGCGTGACCGGCATCGCAAACGGCTTCGTCCCCATGTTGTGAATCAGCATCACAAACGTCGAACCTACAATCAGCGCCACCGCCGCGATGATGACATAGCCTGTGAGCGAGAGAAAAAAAGTCCCCAGTTCACGCCGCAGCAACGTCCAGAAAATTCTCATTCTGCCTCCTCCGTCGTCGGCCGCGTGACTTGCATGTAAATGTCCTCCAGCGAATGCCGGCTGCGCGTCAGCTCGCGCAGGGTCCAGCCGTTGACCCGCGCCAGGTTGAAAATCAGCGGGCGCAAATCCTGGCCGTCGCGCGGCGTCAGCGCGCAGCGGAAAAATTCGCCTTCGCCCGCCGTCACATCAAACTGCGCCACCTCCGGCAGGTTTTCCCAGACCGCCCGCAGCGCCGCCGCCGGCGCGGCGATCTCCGCGATGACCTGGCTGCCGCCGGCCATCCGCCGCTGCAAGTTTTCCGGCGTGTCCGACGCCAGCACGCGGCCGTCGAGCATGATGAGCACGCGACCGCACATCATTTCCACCTCCGGCAAAATGTGGGTTGAAATCAAAACCGTGTGGCTGCCCGCGAGGCTTTTGATCAATGCGCGGACGGAACGGATCTGCTGCGGATCGAGGCCGATGGTCGGCTCGTCCAAAATGATCAGCTCTGGCTCATGCACCAGCGCGTCCGCGAGTCCAACTCGCTGCTTGTAGCCCTTGGAAAGCTGTCCGATGATGCGCCGGCCGACATCCGCCAAGCCGCATTGTTCCATCACCGTTGTCACCCGCTCGCGCGATTTTTTCCAGCCCAGGCCTTTCAGCCGCGCGCGGAATTTCAGGTATTCGCGGACGCGCATTTCCGGATGGAGCGGATTGTTTTCCGGCATGTAGCCGATGCGCCGGCGCGTCTCGTCCGCGTCGTGAAACACATCGAAGCCCGCCACGCGCACCGTGCCGCTGGTCGCCGGCATGAAGCCGGAGAGCACGCGCATGGTCGTGCTTTTGCCCGCGCCGTTCGGGCCGAGCAGGCCGACGATTTCGCCGCGCGCGACCGTGAACGAAATGTCGTCCACCGCCGTGCGCCCCGCATAGCGCTTCGTCAAATTGGAAACTTCAATCATCACTGCGTGAAACCAAATAAAATCTTCGCCAGTCTAGCCGGTAAAACGCCTTCACGGCGAACAAAAATTTCGCCGGCTCCAGCATTAAACAGGCAAAACCGCCGATGGTTGCGTTCAAAATAAATTGACTCCCGGCCCGCCGCGCAAAAAACTGCCGTGTGAACTCCCGCGCGGAAAATTTCTACGCCGTCTGGCGCGAACGCTGCCGCGCCGTCAACAGCCTGCGCGACGACGGTGCCGCGCCGCCGGAAAAACTGCTGCAAACCATCTGGCAGCACCAGCGCATCAAACGTGACCAACTTAAAACAGCGGATGGAAAAAGTCTGCGCGTGCTGCATCCCGGCTTTGTTAGCCTCGAAGGCGGACCGGATTTTCGCGGCGCGGTGTTGCAGTTTGAAAATGAAAAGCCGGTTTGCGGCGACGTGGAAATTGACCTGCAATCAAGCGGCTGGCGGGCGCATGGTCATGACAAAAATCCAAAATTCGAAAACGTCATCCTGCACGTCGTCTGGGAAACCACGAAACCAAATCCAAATGTTCCCGCAGTTTTGGCGTTGAAAACTTTTCTCGATTCCTCGCCGGCAGAGCTGGCGCTCGCGCTGGAAAACGAATCTGGCCTGCCGGCCAGCCTGCGCGGCCAATGTTCTGCGCCGTTGCAGGAGCTTTCCCCGCCGCAGCTCGCGGAACTTTTGCACGCCGCCGCGAAAGTCCGGTTTCAAAACAAGGCGGGCGCCATCCTGGCCCGCGCAAAAAATTCCGGCTGGGAGCAGGCGCTCTGGGAAAATTTGTTCCGCGCGCTCGGTTACAAAAGCAACGTCTGGCCGATGCAAAACCTCGCGGAGACGAAACCGCGCTGGACGCGCGGCGCGGAGTCGGCATTTGAAATCCAAGCGCGGCTGCTGGGCGTCAGCGGGCTGCTGCCGGACGATTTGACGCGGGCTCAAAAAAGTTCCGACACGTTCCTGCGCCGCGCGTGGGATTGCTGGTGGCGCGACCGCGATGAGTTTGAAAGCTGCATTTTGCCGCGTGAAATTTGGAAATTCCACGGCCTGCGCCCGGCGAACCACCCGCAGCGGCGGCTCGCGCTGGCGTCGCACTGGCTGGCGTCGGAAAACCTGGTTTCAACAATCGAAGATTGGTGCGTGGCGGAAATTCCGGACAAAAAATTGCCCACTTCGCTTCACGAACTTTTTCAAGTCGGGCGTGATGACTTTTGGTCGTGGCACTGGACGTTCAAATCCGCGCGCATGACCAAACCGCAGCCGTTATTGGGCGAAGCGCGCGTCACGGACCTGGCGGTGAACGTTGTTTTGCCATGGCTGTGGATCCGGGCGCGGGAAGGCGGCAATGAAAAATTTCTGTGCGAAGTGGAGCGCAGGTTTTTTGCGTGGCCGGTGGCGGAGGACAATTCCGTATTAAAACTTGCGCGGCAGCGGCTGCTGGGGACTGCCAATGCGCGCGTCCTGAAGGGCGCGGCGCAGCAGCAGGGCTTGATGCAGATTGTCCGCGATTTTTGCGAGCACTCGAACGCGGTCTGCGCGGACTGCCGGTTTCCCGACCTGGTGCGTGGCTGGAAGATTCAATTGTAGCCGCGCTGCGGCATGGCGCGGACGTTCCGCGTTTTTGCAAATGCGGCTACGGGATTTCCAGGCCGGCAAACGGATTGTTCAGGCCGCCGGTTTGCGGTGCTTCGGCCACGGGAATCTTTGCTTTTTCCGGCGCGGAAGTTTTTTCGCGATTCTTTTTCGGCGGCGCTTCGGCTTCGTCAACTTCGTCGGCCACGTGCAGTTCCGCATCCGCGTGGCGCGGGTTTTTCGCGCGCTTGCTGCGCGGGTGCGGGCTGATCATCAGGTTGATGGCGCGGCCGACGAGCTTGGGCTGGAAATCGGGATGGCCGAACGGCGCGATCTCGGCGATGAACTTGTTGATGACCTCAAAGCCGACCTCGGTGTGCGCCATTTCGCGGCCGCGAAATTTCAGCGCGACCTTCACCTTCATGTCCTCACAGAGAAAATTGATGGCGTGCTGCAGCTTGATGCCGAGGTCGTGCGGGTCAATGCGCGGGCTCAACTGCACTTCCTTCACGGTCGAGGCGTGCTGATGTTTGCGCGAATCTTTTTCTTTCTTGGCGAGCTCGTAGCGAAATTTACCGATCTCGATGATGCGGCAGACGGGCGGGACGGCGTTGGCGGAAATCTCCACCAGGTCCACGCCGTGCTGGCGCGCGAGGTTCAGCGCGTCGTTCAACTGAAAGACGCCGAGTTGGTTGCCATCGGGCCCGATGACGCGCACTTCGCGGGCGCGGATCTTGCCGTTGACGCGCATCTGCGAGGCGGGGGAGGAATTACGCGGGGAAAAAGGCCGGCTCAAGCGACCCTCTCTGGTTGGGGCTGATTTAGGTGGTGCATCAAAACTGTCGTCGTGCTGATTCTTACGATGCCGTTTTTTAAGCCATGCCCGCGGCCGCCGCAAGCAAATAATCGCAATAAAATCATGGCGAATGGCGGAATGACCGCACGCTGGCCACAAAATCGTCCGGCACGCCGAAGTCAAAACGCTGCGCGCCGGTCATCTCCAGCGCGAGGTAGCCGTGGCGCTGGCGCTGAATTTCCTGGGCGCGCGTGAGCTGGAATTCACCGCCGTCGCGCACGTTGTCGTGGATCATTTCGCCGAGGATGTCGTAGATGCTCGGCGCGAGCAGGTGCATCCCGAACCAGCCGAGCCAGGTCTGTTCCGGCAAACCGTCCACGCGCAACTTTTCCTCCGCGACGGCGATGGCGGGTTTTTCGACGATGAGCGAAACGTCAATCAGGCGCGGGTTTTCCGCGCGGCGCACGCCGGCGATGGTTCCGTAGCCTTTCAATTCGTTTGCGGAAATGCGGTTCACGGCGGAAACGCTTTTGCCGCCGGAAATGCGCGCCATGTCCGCCAGCTCGCGGTAGGGCGAAACCGGCGCGCCGCGAAACAGGTGGTCGCCGAGGCCGAGCAGCACCATTTCGCCATTCGCAAAATTTTTCGTCTGGAAAACCGCGTGGCCGTAGCCTTCCTGCTCGCGCTGGACGGCAAAAGAAATGTGTTCGGAAAACTTTTTCATCTGCGCCGCCTCGCGCAGCAGCGCCGGATATTTTTCCAGCCGCTTCAGATAATTTTCATCCGGGCCGCACAAATAGTTTTTCACCATTTCGTCCTCGCCCGGCTGGACGATGAGGCAGACTTCCTCAATGCCGGCGGCATCAAGCTCGAGCAGGTGATAGTGGAAAAGCGCGCGGGCGATGCCGTCCGCGCCGACGACGGGAAACATTTCCTTCTTCACCGCGTGCGACGCGGGAAAATGCCGCGTGCCGAGGCCGGCGATGGGGATGACGGCTTTGCGGACAATGCGGTTTTGAGCGGAACTCATTTTAAGAATTGGGAAACATTCAACATTGAACATTCAACGCCCAACATCGAAGGGCTGGCGTCTGGCGGACGATTCGTTGGAGGTTGGGCGTTGAATGTTCAATGTTCGATGTTTGTTTTCATTTCACACGTCAAACCGTTTCCAGCCGCTTGCCCCGAAGGCGTAGCGCTTGGCACCGAACTCGATTGCGCCGGGCGACGTGCCTTCAAAAATGTCCGGCGCCACGCCGACGCGGCGGGAAAATTCCACGGCAATCTGCGGGATGTGCTCCTTGAGCGCGGCAATTTTTCCGAACACGGCCACCGTGCCGCCGGTGCCGCCGCCGGTGATTTTCGCGCCGTAAAGCCCGCTGGCCGCGCCGCGTTTGCGGACGGCCTCGACGAGGAAGTTCACCTCCGGCACGGAGAGCCGGCAGTTGTCGCGGTAGCTTTCGTGCGCGCCATACATGAGTTCGCCGGCGGTCGCGAGCGCGGTTTCGTCGCCGGATTTGGCGGCCTGGAGCGCGGCGATGAATTTCAGCACGCGCTCGTTTTCGCCGACCGGATGCCGCGCCGGCCCGACGACGCGATAGGTCGCGTCCGGCTGGATGGTCGTTACGGGGTCGTCGTGCGTCTTGTATTTCGCGAGAAAATCCGAGCCGAGAATGGTTTCGGGAATTTCCTTCTCGTATTCGTTCTGAAATTCAGCCGAGGAAATTTCTGTGAGATAATTCAGCGCGGCGCGCCCGGTCTTGGCGCGGATTTCGTTGATGATTTTCTTGCCCATGAACGCGCCGATGCGGACGTTGCCGTAGGCGTTGCCGGCGACGGAGTGGCGCACCATCGAGTTGATGCCAACGAAGCCGGTGCCCGGCGGAATCTCCACCTCGCCCATCACCGCACCGGGCCGGCAAAGAATATGCGTGAGCTTGTCTTCGTGGCCGCTGGCGACGGCGATTTGGTCCATGATGCCGCACGGCGCGCCGACGACGTGATTCTCCGCCATCTGGCCGAGCCGCGCGATGCGCGCGCCGTCGAGCTTCAAGCCCAGGTAGGCGTTGAGGCAGGACAACGTGCCGATTTCCACGGCGGCCGAACTACCGATGCCGACGTTCATCGGCACGGCGCTCAACAGTAGAAAGCTGAAACCGTAGGGCAGCTCGACGTTTTCCTCTTTCAGCAAAGTGAAGATGCTGCCGCCGATGTAGGCGGCCCAGGACGAAATCGGGTTCGCATGGCACAGCTCGCGGATTTGCGCGTAACTTCCAATCGCGCCGCCGGACGAAAAATAATCCAGCGGGATGCGCGTCTCCACCGGCAGGCTGCGCGCGCCGGCCTGCGCAGAGCGGATGCGCAGCGTGCGGTCCGTGCGCGCCTGTAACGCCATCAGCATCCCGCGGCCGAGCACCGCCTCGCAGACGTTCGCGCCGGAGTAGTCGGCGATGCCGCCCATCACGTCGAGCCGCGCCGGCACACGCGCGACCCACACTTCGCCGCTGTTGAAGAAGCCGGCGAAGCCCGTCGGGTCGCTGTTCGGCTTGCGCAGCAGGTTTTCAAATTCGGCGATTTCAATCGGGAGGCTGGCGTTCATTTTGGGAAAATGGCTGTTCTGATGAAATGGAAGCCTGCCAGAAATTTGCCGCCGGTCACGCCCGAAAATTCAGCCGTGGTGCCGGAACAGCCGGTGCCGGTTTTCAAACAAATACCAGACGATGAGGACGTTCAGCCCAAGCACGATGGCCAGGCCGGTGCGCGGATGGCTGAACAGGTGCGGATGATTGGCCGGGTCGAGCGGGCGGCGGCGCACCAGTTCGAAAATTTCCACCGGGATGAAAAACGCCGATTCACCGATGGCCAGCCAGATGGCCCACCTAGCGCGCGCGGCCAGTCCCGAGCCGCCGACGAGCAGGAACAGCCCGTAAAGCATCGTCACCGAGGCGACGGCCTGCACGTTGCGGGGTGTGACGGTGTCCAGCCAGTCGCCGATGTTCGCGAAAAACCTTTTTTCCGGATCCAAATCCACGAAGCGCAGGAACCGGTCGAACATCTCCGGCAAATCCCGGCCCGCCACCACGAAGAACCAGACCGCCACCGCCACCAGCAGCAGACCCTTGAAAATCTTGAAGCCGGCGATGAAATATAGCGTCGGCGCGTGTTTCGGCGTCGCCTCCGGTTTTTTCAGCATGTCAGTCATCAACGGATCTTTGACAGCAGAAACGCCAAAAGTTCAGAAATTTTCAGGCGCTCCTGCCGGCCGTCGTCGCGATAGCGAATCGTGACCGTGTCCAGCAGCTCCGGTTTTTCGCCGAGCGTGTCGAAGTCAATCGTCACGCAGAACGGCGTGCCGGCCTCGTCCTGCCGCGCGTAGCGTTTGCCGATGCTGCCGGCCTCGTCGTAGAACACGTTCATCCACGGGCGCAGCAGGTCGCGCACGGCCAGCGCCTTCTTTACCAGCTCCGGCTTGTTTTTCAACAGCGGCAGCACGCCTACTTTGATTGGCGCGACACGCGGATGAAACTTCATCGTGTAAATCGTCTCGCTCTTGCCCTTGTCATCCGTCTTGACGGTTTCGGAATACGCATTGGCGATGAGCGCGAGGATCAAACGATCCACGCCCGCGCTCGGCTCGATGACGTGCGGGATGTATTGGCCTTTCGCGAGGCCGTTCGCATCCTCGGTCGCCTGCTGCGAAAGCTGCTCCGGCGTCTCGTCCGGCTTGGCGGATTTGGTCAGGTAGTTTTTGCGGTTGTCGTAATAGCGCTTCCACAAATCGTCCTGTTTTTCCTTCGGCAGCTTGGCCCACGCGACGCGCAGCTCGTCGTCGAACACGCCCATCGGCTTGCCGGAAAAGCGTTGGTGCTGCGACAAATCAAAATCGCTGCGCGCGGCGATGCCTTCCAACTCGTCGCCCTTGACGTTGCCTTGTTCGTCCTTCTTGCTGAACGGGAACTTGAACAAAATGTCCGTGCAGGCGCGGGCATAATGCGCGAGTTCTTCCTTGGTCTGGATGTGAAAGCCCAGCGTGTCGCGCGATAGCCCGATGCCCTCGTAAAAGCGCACGCGCTCCGCGACCCAATAATGATGCCACGCCTGCCAACCCCAATTCGGCTGCGGTTCGCCGGGATGGCCGGTTTCGGGAACCGTCGCTACGCTGCCGTAAATCGCCTCGATGACCTCGTCCGGCTTGATGAAAAATTCCAGCTCCATCTGCTCGAACTCGCGTGAGCGGAAGGTGTAATTGCGTGGCGTCACTTCGTTGCGGAACGCCTTGCCAACCTGGGCGATGCCGAACGGCACCTTCTGCCGCGAGGTTTCCAAGACGTTTTTGAACTGCGCGAAAATCGCCTGCGCAGTTTCCGGGCGAAGATAGGCGACATTATCCGCGCTCTCCACCGGGCCGACGTAAGTCTTGAACATCAGATTGAACGGGCGCGGCTCGGTCAGGTCCTTGGAATCGCAATTCGTGCATTTCGTTCCCTCCGGCAGGGCGAATTTGCCGTCCGCATTTTTGATGAGCGTCAGCCCCTGATCCTCGCAGAGCTGATCCGCGCGAAACCGCTTCTTGCATTTTTTGCAATCGCACATCGGGTCGCTGAACGTGTCCACGTGGCCGCTGGCTTTCCAGATGGCGGGCGACATGATGATGGTGGCCTCGAGGCCAGCCACGTCGTCGCGCTGGCGGGTCATGGCGTGCCACCACAGTTCCTTGACGTTGCGCTTGAGTTCCGCGCCGAGCGGGCCGTAATCCCAGAAACCGTTTAGCCCGCCGTAAATCTCCGACGACTGAAAAATGAAGCCGCGCCGCTTGCACAGCGACACGATTTTTTCCATCTGCAAATTTTCTTTTGGTTCGGCCATAAATTGAGCCTGCCAGTGTTTGGCAAAAACCGCAGGAAATCAATCACGAAGGCGGGTCGGTAGGGTCATTTTCACGATTACAAAGGACGCAGCTTGAATGCGCCTTCAGCTTGCGGCCAATTTCAAATTACAAAAACTGCGCGACAGCGACTGGCGCGATGTAATATAAATTATTACAAGAATGTGTTGACCTGCGGGGTCATTTGCTTAAATTTTGGGGCTGTTCCCAGAACCAAATTGAATTAAGAACCGCCCATGAAAAAGCCATTTTCAAAAAAAGCGTTCACGCTTATCGAACTCCTTGTTGTCATCGCCATCATCGCCATTCTTGCGGCCATGCTGCTGCCGGCGCTCGCGGCCGCCAAAAAGAAGGCTCAAAAAATCAGCTGCGTCAACAATCTCAAGCAGGTCGGCCTGTCCTTCCGCCTCTGGGAAGGCGACAACGGTGACAAATATCCCACGGCCGTCGCGGGCGCCAACGGCGGCGCGCAGGAAAACATCATCAAGTCCACCCAGATTACCACCCCTGGCGGCTTCACTTTCTGTCCCGGCATGGTTTTTCAGGTCCTGTCCAATCAGTTGAGCACGCCCAAGGTGTTGGTCTGTCCTTCGGACAACATCCACACGGCCGGTCCGGCCACCAACTTCGTATCGTCCGACCTGCTGGGTGCCAATCCGCCTACCTCCACCGCCGTCACCAAAATCAGCTACTTCGTCAGCGGTGACGCCACGGAAAATGATCCGCAAATGCCCATGTCCGGCGACGACAACCTCAACGTCACCATTACAACCGGCACCGCCCCGGCGGGCAGCCGATGGCAGACCTGGCAGCAATATAAAGGCACCGGCTGGTCTTGGACGGCGGATTTCCACAACGGCTCCGGCAACGTCCAGATGTCCGACGGCAGTGTGCAGTCCGTCAGCACCACCGGCCTGAATACCCTGTTGGTCAGCGGCACCAACACGGTGACGCAGCCGTGCTTCAATTTCGTCTATTGAATCATTTCCGGCTGCCAATGTTTTGCGAACAACTTTTTCCGCCCTGCGTGAGGTTCACGCAGGATGCGTGAAAATTTCGCCCCTCGGTTGCGGCACGGGAAAATGGAACCGCCGATTCATTGGCTTTTGGAGAAATTTCCGGTTGGCACCGGCATTGCTAAATAAAATCAACAATCCGTATTGACAGTGGCACCCGTTCCATTAAATTCACGCCCCTGTCCCCGGAAATAAACAAGCAAACAAACTAAAACTATGAAACAACAAACAAAAAAAGCGTTT
>Ga0302197_10002610_pt1 | contig 16681 bp, 22 predicted proteins | sample II_Bog_N2_1_FD_193526 | JGI IMG/M metagenome (GOLD analysis project Ga0302197, IMG submission 193526) | Peat permafrost microbial communities from Stordalen Mire near Abisko, Sweden - II_Bog_N2_1 | ecosystem: Environmental > Terrestrial > Soil > Wetlands > Peat | place: Sweden: Abisko...
GCATGGAGCTTGCGGAGCAGGCCGCAAAGCTACTGGCTCAATCCCCGTCAGATCAGATCGAACGGGCTTTGGCAAACATCGCCGCCTTCAAGTCCCGCATGACTCCCCCCACCCCCTTCTCCGAGGATGCATTCAGGGATTTGGATCAGGGCGTCTGGGATCTCCGTGTGGCAACACTGGGTGAAGAAGGTGCTTCTGCGCGCAGTCCTGAGGATGGTAAACGCTCACCGGTCGAGGTCTATTGACCAAAAAATCTGACCCCGGCGGGAATCGAACCCACATCTAAGGTTTAGGAAACCTCTATTCTATCCGTTGAACTACGGGGTCTATTGACTATCAGTTACTTATAGAGATAAGAAGCGCCATATACTGAAAACACAAGGGATTTCATAAGGGCTGTCCTATTTCGTTCAAGTTGATTCATGGTCGGCCAGACTACACCAAAAGTTTAAAAGGGAAAGCCCTTGTGTTCTCTCGTGCCACCAAGGCGAATCAGGCAGGCGATCTTCTGTATCGGGATCACGGAATTACGCTAGAGCCGGATCACAAATCTCATCGGGATACGGCAGTTGTCCATTCACCGCCAGCAGGAACTCTTGGAACTCAACAATGTCTTCGATCAATTTGGCTTGAGTGCCGATGTCGCGATCAGAGAAGTGGTGTATAGCATTACCTCGCTGCTGAACCCGGCGAAGGAATGGAACAAACTTAGAGTCACCTTTCTTGGCGTATAGCGCAATCAGTCTGTCGAAGGCAATGTCTTCAGGCGAGACAAGCGCCTCATTACGGTCATAAACAGCATCTTGATCATTTTGGTAGTCCTCAAAGAATACAGAAAAAAACAGCTTCAATACCCCCTCGCACAGGCTCCTCAAGGTTGTGTAACCAAGAATCTGACGGGCTTCCGCTGATTCAGACGGAAACGGCACGAGGTAATCATGAAGAGTATGTGTGAACGAAACTTGGCGATCGAGTCTGGCCTCAGCAAGAAGGTCAGCAGCAGCAACGGGTGCCCAACCATGAGACTTCGACCAGAAGCACTCAAGAGCCATGGTGACTCGGACAATCTTGTTGATTGCTGAGGTCGGTGACTCAGGTGCCTTGTTGATTATTCGATTAAGAAAGTCCATTCAAAATTAGAATTCATCAGGAGGTCTCTCAAAGATCTCGGGAGGGTTTGTCTCAAAGCGAATCTGCTTTTTCAGGGGGCTAATTTCAAAGATGACGACCTGTGAGTAATCTTGATGCTTGTCCTTGGCGCGACATCCATTTTCCTCTATTCCCGAAAATGAAACTGTGAGCTTACCTTTTAGCGAGGATTCATATTCAATGAAATCCACATTGGCAGAATGCCAATTATAAGTTTCTCTGGTAAATGTAGTGCAGAAGTCTTTAAAAAGTTTTTGCGCTTCCAGTTCTTCGAGCGAATTAAAAAGACTCTTGATGATCTTCTTTCTCTCTTTCTCGTCACGGCATTGAAGCACGGCCAGCTCTTGCTTGGAAATAGAGGTAGTTACTTCCACGAGCATATAGATGAAACACCACCACACCCCCTCTCCAGCGTCAAAGGGAATTCCCCCTTTTTCTTCACTCTCCTTTTTTTACTGCATTCGGAGAGCCAGTTTCACCACTTCGGCTACGGTATCTTTCGTGATTCCGTGATTCCTGCAATATTGGGAATCAATCCAGTAAGACAGTTTCTTTTGCCCCTTGCTTGAATTACATGCGGCACAACACCGGGCGATATTTTCGAGGGTAATAATTTTCGCATCGTTGATGATGTGCTCCCATGTGGCAGCGGCTTTCCTCGGCATTCCTTGCGGCACCTTCTCTATCATTTGAATGCCGCAATACACGCAAACCCTATCCCTTTCTCTTACTTCTCTCTCTAGCCAGTCAGGGATACCCCAAATGTTCATGGTTTTCTATGGACTCCAATCGCCCCGACCTCACCACACCGCTCTTCCTCCGTCAAGGTGAACCAGTTCATATAGGAAGCAGGCGGCTTGATTCATTTTCCCCTTTAAACATGAGGATCAGCGCTCCATGATTTTTCCCATTAACTCGGAACTGAAAGAACTCTTTGGAAAAGCGGTTGTAATAATTCTCAACCTTTCGCTTTTGGTTTTCACGGTCTGTTATGTCTTCAGCCTGGGTTTTCGAATAGATAAAGATGTTTCCAACGATATTTTCACAATATCGGCCTTATTAATTCCCTCCCTGGGAATTCTATCTCAATTTCTCAAGGGCGTGAGGGGTGTCGCGGGTTTGTTGAAAACAATCATATTCCTTATATATGGGATTATCTCACTCACACTCCCTGTATTGTTGGTCATAAGAGGGATTCCTAGAGATGAAGGTGTTTTTGAATTCATTCTGTTTTTTCTACTGGTATCCATTGCAACAATCATCGGTATCATTTTGGAGTTCAAAAACAGCCACTTGTTTTCCAAGGCTCAAATTTCTCCAGATCCTCAATCGGCATCATTAACGATTGAATCTTCTGAGATCCAGACTGCCCCGGTGCCCCCCGATCCCACAGTTAAAGCTGAAGTTTACGAACCACAAAAAACTAGAAAGAGTCCTTTTCTTTATTTTGAGCGGATTTTTAAAACTAGGCTCGGAATCGTATATCTCTGCGTGATGCCAGTCGCAATGCTTGGGATGGGACTTTTTATGGGCTACGAACATGAGCATCACCTTGATGACATTCAAAGAATACCCACACCTACGGGGCTATTTTTGGGAAATATCATCGCCATTATCTACTACATATTTTTTGCGGCAGTAATTCGATCCATCAGAAACCAGCCAATGGGAAATTTCTGGGCGGGGCTTCTACTCCTCTTTCAAGTCGTAATTCTGAAAGAAATTCTTTCTTCCTTGGCAGGGATTAAAGATCAACCGGGTCAATACCCTTTTGGAGTTGCGCTTTTTGCGGTATGGCTAGCATTCCACATTTTAACGAAGCCTGATGAGTTTTTTGAGAATATCGTTTCCATTAAAAAAGATTCTCCTGACTCAGCATCTTAACGATTAGAGGGGTGGAGAAGCGGCCGCTCTTCACCCAGGAAGAAGGCGGCTTGACTGTCGGTAGTGCCTTAACTTTAGTGGCAACTGTGTCAGATGTTGATGGAAAACTTGAAGAAGAGGCAATAGCCCTATTGGTGGACATCCAATCAGAACTTCACAATGCCTTTGGTCATCTTCAAGGCAAACAAACTGAAGGCCCACTGTTTTATCAGTATTACTCAGATAGAATGATCAATGAGGCGATCATGGGATATATCGTTCTGAGAAACTCAGGTCAGATTCCAGCTTCAAAGATTCTGATAAGAACCGCACTTGAAGCAGCTTTTCGTCTTACAGCAGTTCAAAAAAAACCAGAACTTTTATTTAGGATTATCTATTCAGAAATGATCAAAGATAAAAAGCTAATCGCTGGTGCTTCGGAATTCACACAACGTGAGGCAAAAGCATCAATCGAAGGTCAATGGGAAGAATACAAAAAGGATTACGCCGCCCTAAACCCTTCCCTACCAATGCAGGAAGTGGAGCTAAATATTTTTGAAACAGCCAAAGCGGCGGGATTAATTGATTCCTATAATCTTTCCTACCGCACCTATTGCCAGTTTTCACACGCAACTTTCAGGGTTATGGCAGGGGCTTTTGACTCGCTGGATCATCATGACACCCCAACGCTTTGCCAGTGTGGTTTCATAGCCATGCTAAATCTCTCTATACTCGGCGCTCCAGTTCCACGTTTCGATGAGGTAATGGGAAGATATGAGGCACTGACTGAAAAACACCAAGCAATAGCACAGCAAACGTAGCAAGGTTAAACAAGGCCAGCGGCAGTTTCCCACCGCTGACCCGTTATGTGTGTGTGCGCCTGGGAAAATCAGAATGGAGGCATCTTGGCAGCCTTCTCAAAAAATTCGTCCCAGTCCGGTCCCGCTTCCTGGGCAATCTGCTTGGCCTCGTGCAACCGGATGAATTCTGCCTCATCAGTCCAGTCGCCATCATAGGCATCAGTCATCTCCGAAACGATATTCTCGGCATCTCGCTGGAGCATGGTTTCAACAATTTGTTCCACGCTAAGGCCACCAATGGCGAATGATACGGCCCGGAGTTGTCGCACCAGGTAAGCCGGGATTTCAATTGCAATCGGTGCCTCCTCTTCAACTTCTGGACTGAATGTGAGCGGTAATTCTTTGGTGAGCATGGCGGGTGTTTTTTCACGAAGCGGGATTGCTCCGATGTGCGTTTCTTCTCACAAGTCACACGCATTGCCAAGCGTTTATTTATTCATAAGTAATTAAAGATCAAATAGTTGGGGTTACTGTAACCCTGTTTTTTTCCGCGCAAGCATTTACACATAAACACAATATCACAAAAACACATTGACACATATGCACGGCGTAATTATTTTCAGGACATGAAGAAAACCAACGTCGAAACCATCAAAATCAAGGTCAGCGAAAGAGCCCTTCTTGCCCGATTACGACGAGCGCTTGCCAAGGAGGGGGAGATTTTGAAAACCACACGCCCCCGTGATTATTCAACCCTTGGCGATTACTACATCGTGAACGATCGGAATTGTGTGACTGCGGCAGGAGTTGACCTTGAGTCACTGGCAAGGGAAATGAAACTCCTGAAGCCCTATGAGGAGGTGGAAGCGTGACCGAGAATAAGAGGAATCGAGGAATTGCTGGGGCTACCGCTTTTCTCTTTTCAAGATAACCTCGTACGAAGAGGTATGGTCGTATTCGCCGGATGTTGCCCGGCGAGCTGAAACAAGTTCCCACCCTTCACTTCCAAATCGGTTCATGTCAGTCGTGAAGGAGGCATCGGGTGGACTTTCTATCCGATACTCCCACTGTTTAGGTGCAAATAGATGAAGACCTGAAAACCAATTCGGATTTTGGGCGTATGCTTCTAGGCCAAGTATCACCGCTGCCAAAAACACTACGAACCAGATTTTCGCCATGCCCGAGAATTCATGAGTATTACAAAAACCTCAAGCAAGCTTTCCCTCTCGTTTCTTCTTTCGTAATGCCCTCCTGCGAGCATTGTCCCTAGCTCTATACTCTGGCGTGCTGCGTTGCGCCTTTATCTTCTCAGCCCGTTTGCGCTGATAACCCCGGCACCTTTCCCTCCCTTCAGGAGTTCTCAGTTTTTCCCTCAGTCGGGCCTTGTTTTCCTGATACCAGCGCTGCCGATACAGACGGCGCTCTTCCTTAGTCTGAAGGGGCTTCTTTTCAGCGGTTTCCATAAACTCAATCCTCCAAGGCTTAAACTTCGCCCTCTGGCACTTCTGCCAGGTTGTCGAGAGCATCTACGCTCTCCATCTGTTCCGGCTCATCTGTGGCCTTTTTAACGGCAATAGCTGGCTCCTTGATGTCACTTCCTAGCGATTGCCCTTTCTCCCTGGCTTCTTCGATTGCAAGGCGAGCCTCGGCAATGTCACAGGCCCGATATGAAGGCGTTCCAATAGAATTGCAGCGGCGAAGGATGCCCGTATTGAGGAGATAATTTACCTCCGTAATGTGCGCGTCCAGGTGATCGGCAAGCGCTCCTTTTTCAAGGAAGAAGTATTTTCGGCTCATGATTGCTTCCATTCATCACCTGGGAAAATCTGATCAATCATACGATCAAGCTCCTCCTTCGATGGCATCTTCACAGGCTCTACCGCTCCTGTGATCAAAGCGTTTGCGTGATCCAGAAGCGCGGCTTCCTCGGCATCCATCAACCCCCGGAACTTCTCAAATGCAACAGTGATTGCGTGATCATCGATCGGCAGCTTGTCGGCATCGCGTACATAACGGAAGCGTTCAAGGAGTGAATCAAGGCAATCTCCCGGCTGTACCAGAGCACAAGATAGCCTGAGAAGGTTTGCGGGATTTTCATCGGGATCAGGAAGGGCGGCAGCGAGCACGGCATTCAGGCACGCTTGTAACGGCTTTCCCGAGACGTGAGAAATCGCCTCCAGTTGCCCCATGAAGTGAGGCGGGATCGGAATTGAACCATCAGCGCTCATGCCGCAAATCCTCCCATGTCGTGATATGGCCCGTTCCCTGAAAACCCCGTAGCGGCCATCCTAGAAGGTCGATTTTCCTTCCTTTGGCGGTTTTCTTGGGAAATCTCCCTCATGATTGAAAAGACACGGGAAACGGCTCCCTGCTTGGCCGGATCAACGCTCGCGTCTCGAATCATTTCCTTCCATCTGGAATTTTTCTTCATCGTAAATTATCCCGGTACGCCGTTCCGCAGCCGGGTCTGCGGTGTATGAAGGACAAGCGCTTCCTTGGAGCAACCAACCAAGATTTTCACATGGAAACGGAACCTGGCAGCGGTACTTTTCCACCGTGCAATTTTGCGATCTTGGCGAGAATTCGCCTCGTTTCTAAGGTATGAGCATCATCAGGAGAGGGCTTGGTTATGGCCTTCTGCCTCGGTGTCTCGAAATTGATCTGACCACCTCGCCTGCGGTAATCGCTGTATGCGGCACGGTTCTTTTTGATGCAGAATTCAACCGCTTTGGCCTTGGCGCTCACCTCGGGAATTCCCTGTGCCTTCAGTTCGGTGAACTTGTTGAGAACGATGTCTTCATAGGTTTCCCCGAAGTGAACCATGCCACGAGGGCGAGCTGACATGCTGACTCCTTGCGGCTGAGCAACAGGATTTGCACCAACTTTCTTCCACCAAGGGGTGAGTCCGTTTTCCACCAATGCGGGACCAGCTACAGCACCGATGCCACCAACGATTGCTCCTGTCTTGGCACCACCAAGAGCGCCACCAATGACACTTTCCGGCTGATCTGGATTTAGTACGTTGTGAACGATGGCTTTTCCGCCACCAGCTACAGCACCAACTCCAGCGCCAACGGCCCCTCCAGCAATCGCTCCCTTAAGCCCCTGGGCAGCGATAGTAGCACCCTGAGTTCCCAGAAAATTCTTCACGAGCGCGGAACCTTCACCAAGCGCGTCCAGGAGAGCTCCAAATTCGATGTCCTGCCCTGTCAAGCGGTTGAACTTTAAGAGCTGAAGATGCTTTGCGGCTGCCAGTTCTGATTTCCGGTGAAGATTCAGGAGAGCACGAGCGGCAGCAAAATTCCCATCGGTGCCAGCTCCTGCCTCTGCATCATCCGCTGTTTGATCGACTACATGACGGCGAATTTCGTCCAGGTGTTCGGATTCAAAACCGAGCCGAGAACCATCTTCACTCGTGCTGACTGGCTGAAGGTGTCCAGCCTCTAAAAGTTGTCCACAAGTCTGCGGGTCGAGCATGAGACGCTTGGAAAGCGTATCGATTGAATGAATTTCAGTCGTTCCTTCGCGTTTGATGCCCTTCTTGCTGAAGTTGTGGTAATACAGATATTTGAGCTGATTTATGTTCATGTGATTATAGATGTGTGAGTTTCTGATTGCGGTTTGAGAGTTCAATGGCCTCGCTTACGGCACTGCGGATGATTCCAAAATGGAGCTTCGATTTGATGAGCTTCCTTGCGGCAATGCCTCCCAAAACAGCGGCCCCGGTAGCGGCTCCCACGGCGGGAAGTTTTTCAGCGGCCTTTCCTTCGGCGCTTCTGTCGCCGTAAATATCACGGTGCCTTCCAGTGATTGCACGAATGCCTTCCACGGCAGCAGCCCCGGTCAATGCTCCCACTCCAGCACGCTTGAGCGGTGAAAGCTTTGCCAACTTTCCTTTGTTGATCAAAGCACCAGCGGCCCCACCAGCAATTCCAGCGTGTGCAATATCTTCATCCCGTCGAGCAATGTCCTGATTGCGGAGATCCTTCACATACTTGTCATGACTGACTCTTGATGTAAGAGGTGCCCCGTTGATCGTGCTCTGCAACTTTTGAGCCAACTGGAGAAGCGGCAACCTGGAGGCAAAGCCAGCATTCGTCGTTTGTTGCTGCTGTAGCTGACGGCGCTTGGCGATCTGGTTTAAGAGCGAACCAGCCAACACTGTTCCGGCAGCTCCCACACCCCCGGCTACCCCGGCCTTGCGGAGAATACTGCTGCCAGCGGGAGCAAGTTTCTGAGCAAGTCCGTCTGTGATGAAGTAACCAGCAGCCCCCTCAAGACCTCCTACGGCAGCGTCACGGAATGGGGAAGGCTGATTCTGATCATCATTGGCGTTCAATGCTCCGAATCCACGAAGGAGGCGAGCACGCGACTGCTCAATATCGGCCTGAACTTCTTGGAGTGTCAACGGACGCAACCCGGCCTTCAGTCGAAGAGCATTCCGGCGCTGCATTTCAGTAGTAGCAACCTGCATTCTTTCAACCTCGCCCTCGTGTTGCTGGCGAGTCGTGGTGTCCAGGAGGATTGATTTCAATTTACTGCTCATATCGTGACGAACACCCTTGAAAATGGGTGCATGTGGAAGCCCGGTGTTCGTGGTGCGCTGGTAGGCAACAGTTGCCTTCTTTCCAACAGGTGCATTCTCGGCAATCTCTCGTGGTGCCTGGACGCTGAAGCTCCCCTTGTCACCTTTCAGGTGAAGGATTCCATGCTTTTTTCCAACGCTGCCACCGATGACCTGGAATTCATCATCCTGGAGGCTTTTCTTTTTGAATGTTTTGCCCGTGTTCCGGCGAACTACTACGCCTTCAAAACCACCCTTCACGGCGGCATCATGAGCGGCTTCAAGATCGCCCTCATTGGTGATCTGTGATTCCGGGATGTGCTTGATGTGCTGACTCTCAGCGGGTGCGTTCTGTCCTGGGTGAATGTGGAACTGAAGCTTGGCGTTGCTTGTTCTGGAGGCTGAAACGATGTCTTCAAATGGAGTGCCATGAACATAAAGCTCTCCTTCCAGCTTACCGTGAGGGTTCTTCTGGAAGTGAGTGTTCAAAGCGCCTCTGATGTGATCTTGCCCTTTGATCGGCTGACCATTCTTAGTAAAGAGCCCTTCCCTGGTTGCCTTGGCGTACACTCCGGCGAGTTTTGGACTCACACGATCGCCAGCAGAAACCTTCGCTCCGTCCTTCCACTTCGCCATGAAGTTGATCGTGTGGCTCCTACTGGAAAGCATTGGATCATTCGTAACACTTGGAACAATCGGCTTCTTCAGCCTCAACGCAGTCATGATTTTATCGACCTGCGAGCGCTTTATGGCAGCCTGACCGTTATATGCGCGGTGCATTGAATTTGGATCAGCGCCCCCGGCTCCTTGAGGAGCAAACATGCCCTGTGCCGTCCTGGGCCTGTTGTCGAAACGATGCCCCGTAGAAAAAAGTCCATTTACCTGCGCGGCTGGATCGGTAACGCAATCGACAGCCTTGAGTTCGTCACAGCGAGCAGCAAATCGGCCTTGCCCTATTGCCTCCTTCCCGCCAGCGAATGCTACAGATAATCCGAAACATTCCGGCATCCGCTCGGCACGCTCCAGCATCTTTGGTGTTTCAGCATGGGTTTCCAATAAGTGCCAGTCGCCAATTATCTTGTTTCCAGCACGGCGGAAATTATCAATGAACCCACATAGATCCTTCACACCGCTGCCGTGGTCCAGTTTCACAGGAAGTTTCCCCGCCTTCTTTGCCGACAAGAGAATCCCATCCAAGGTCACAGAATCGACATACAAATCGTGACCAGACGCAACTAGATCGCCAGTGATGATTGAAACATTGCGGATTGTTGACGATCCATGATCAACGTTACCGGCTACAGGGACATGGAAACTGAATACATTTTTCATTATTTAAGATCCTCGGGTGCATTGTTGAGAAAGCTGAGAATGGTTGCCGTATCCATTGACGCCATTGATCCCGTTGCTCGTTGCCGTGCCCCCGTGTGAGCCGAACCAATTTGAACGGATCTATGCTCCAGCGCTTCAAGAGCCTTCAGCGCTGCCGCTGCCTTTGCTCCGGTAATCTCACGAGCATCAAACAGGTTGTAAGGAAACCCCTTGAGAATGTGATCGGTGACGGCGGCGGCAAATGCCTTTCTTGCTTCCATCACGGCAGAGGTGAATTTCTCCTGGAGTGCCTGAAGATCCTCCTGGAGAGCATTAAAAAATTCTGGAGTTTCGAGAAACCTGCTGCGGATCGCTGCTAAATCATCGATGCCACTTCCAGGAATGGCCGAAAGAACAAGGGAGTGTTCATGCTTCGCCTTTGCGAGTGCGTCGAAATTGGAATCTGTGGGATCATCTCGAAAGGCAGTCTGAGCGGCGGCAAGTGCAGCGGCTCGTTCATTAACCTTCGATTGCAAACCTTCGATTGCCTGAAGTCTGGTGTGGAAAGCTTCTATGAGTGAGGCGGTCTTTTTAGATGAGTGTTTTGGTGGAACGGTGATCATGGTTTTGGTGGTGACGGTTAAAATTGAATGTTGTTTTGTGAGAGGAGGCGCTGGACGGCGATACGAGGGTTCTTTGTGGCGAAGTTGAAGTCGTCCTGGGAAATTCGACCCAAGCTGAGATCGAGCTTGAGATTGCACATCGCCAAACACCGAAGTGCATCGGGAGACCTTTTCCTGGCAAGTAACTGAACACGCGCAAGCGCGGCATTCATTTCAACGCGATCAAGTGCAGGAGTCATCGTACTTCCTCCCGGTTTAGGCTCTCGACAACGGCAGAAATGAATTCTTCCAGTTCAGGGAATGCAATGGTGACAATGTTCGGCCACCGATCGGACAAGCGATCAATCAAATCAGCGGCAATAGCGGCATTCAAAAGGGTTGCTCCGCTGATATGTGAAGCTCTCTTGGCTGCCAGTTTGCGAAGCCTCCCGGCAATCAACATTAAATCCACACGATTACTATTCGTGGAAAGGAACGCAGCCTTGGCCTTGGCGCGTGCAGTCTTTGGATTTTTGGCTCGTGGTGTCATGTACTATAGGTGAGGGATTAGAACATTTCGGTTTTGCAGAATTTCCTTTTTACTCTGTTAAACGCCCCGATTAAGCGGCACATTTCGCAAAATCCGTTGCATCGCCTTTTCGCAGTTGCCAGTTAGAAGACAGGCGTCCTGGAGAGTCATCTGCTGCACTCGTATTGCCTCGGCACAGAACCTGGAGAGAATCGCCCGTGCTGTTCTGCGGCCTCCCAAAACGCGCCGGATCAGTGCATCCTCGGCATCAGCTACGAGCTTGTTGGTAGAGTCGAGCTTGGCAAGTAGGGCATCGACTTTATCGGGAGAGAGATAGATGCCCTCGCCATCCTCATCTGGTAACACGAAGTCACACCATGGAACCGGATCACCCTTATCGTTGAAAGCGATGTCTTTCACAGTTTTCCGGCCTTTCGTTTCATGGCCTCGAAATCCTCCTTAACTCCACGCCAGAAGGGATCTTTTAGTAAGTGTTCCGGGATGGTGAATCGATCCAATGACTCCTGAAAATCTGCACCAATGACTTTGGCAGCAGCTCCGGATTCAAGCCCAACAACCAGTTGACCCATGCGATGCTTCATCTGCTTCATGTGGGCGAGCATTGGGTTGTAGCAAAGTGCAAAATCTGATCTGGCTTTATCGATCTGGATATACTTTCCCATTGCAACCTCGTTCCTGAGTTCCTGCCGTTCAGTCTGGAGCCCGAGCACGCGAATCTGTGCGGCCATCTTCACGGCCTTCAGCTCCTCCAATTCTTGCGATGTGCTTCCTTTTGATCTGGTGCCAAGTCCGTTCTCTGCAACGAATGCTTTCCAATCGCTTAGATTCCATCCTTCAGAACCCTTGATCGGTGAACCTGGTAGTTTTTTCCATTCAACAATCGTTCGCGTCGATACCTGAAGTGCCTCGGCAAGTTTCCTGTCAGACTTTATCTCGGGAAGAATGATTTCAGGTGTTTTTTTTGATTTCATGAGCTGGTGAAGTGAAGTTGTTTCAAAAATGGGTTGTCACAGCTCCACTAGGCTCTGGCTTAGACCCTGCCTTGCTCCATAAGCTGAGGAGACTCCTGATCCACCACCTGGGATTTCTTTCGATGGATAACTTAGTTAGATGCCCTTGCTTTGGTATGGTGCAGCGTGTTGCACCGTTCCTATTGAATGACAGGAACATGGTTGCCGCTACTGAGGAACCCTTGCTTGACCCTGTTCTCCCTGTTCCCCCTGTAGGGGGTGGAACATGGGAACATGGTAGCAATGCACCGTGTTCGGAACAGGGTTGGAACATGGTAGGAACAGGGAACATGGCTTTACTTCTCCTCCTTGTTAGTTAGGGAATAGATTATGCTTTGCCCCCTGTTCTTTGACTGGATTTCTCCTCTCTCCAATAAGACCTGAAGAGCCCTGTCAACATACTGAGCCTTTCCGCATGTTCTGAGGGCAGAGGTGTTGGATTCACCGTGCTGTTCAAGGAAGGTTACAATCTTCGCCATAATGGCAGTCGGTATGAACGCCCCGTTTTCATCCTTCGGAACATCCTGAGGTTCGCGGAATTCAGGGGTGGTTCCACCGCCATGATTGGGAGTGAAATGAAGTTCTGCCGCAATATGACCACGAGGACCGACACCGCCGTTACGATCCTTGGCCACCTTCAATTTAACAAATCCCTCAATTGTCGGGGTGTAGGGCTTGGCAGCTACGATCTCATAGGCAACACCATCATATCGCCCGGCCTTTGCTCCTGATCCTCTGGCGAATTGTCCGCGCCCTTCGCTGGATTTCGTTACATGGTCGGCAATGACTACAGCGGCGCCTGTTTCGGCAAAGGGTCTGAGATTGTCACGGAAGAAGGTGAGAACGTCAGCGGCGTTATTTTCATCCGCTCCGGCAGCTACAAGCCCCTCTGCAAGCCCATCGAATACAACAAGCGCTGGTTTGTGCTCCTTTGCCCATGAATGGAGTACCTGAATTTCATCGGGAGTAGGATTGTGGCTGTAAAATACTCGATCACGAATGTCATCAGCAGAAGCTCCAAGCAACAAGAGCCGGACAGTAAAGCCCTGAGGGGTGTCTTCTGGATCGATGTACAGAACCTTTCCGCCTGACTCAATGACACGGATTGCAGAAACGAGGAGGACGTTGGTTTTCCCTGTTGCTGGCTCGGCGTGGATCTCGTTAAGCCTGCCTTTGTAGAACAGGTGAGTACCATTACAGGCTGCAACTACTGTCGGAATCTCCTGTTTGGCTGTTCCGTCCAGGAACGGAGAAAGGTCAGAGAAAGCAGGTCGCAAAGCACCTTGCGGACAGATGAGCTGAAATCTTTGAGAGAAGGATCGGAGCATTTCCAGGGCGTCACCTTGCTCCTCATGAGTTGCCTGAGCCAGTTCCTCACCCAGACGGTTAGCATCCCGAAGGGCCTTTTTCTCCACCAGAATTTCGGCGTAGTAGTCAACGTTCAGTGACGTGGGAAGAAATGTTTGAATGTCCGCCAAGACTGCCGGACCACCAATGAATTCCAGTAAATTCTCATCGGCCAATAATTGTGTAACCGTGATTAAATCAATCGGTGTTCGCGTTTCCTGTAATGTACAGAATGCGCTAAAAATCGTCCTGTGGCTTGGATGATGAAAATGATCGAGCTTTAACCCAAGTGCCTTTAGGCAACCGGGATTGAGTAGAATGGAAGACAGAACAGCCTTCTCACCATCGAGGCTTGCGGGAAGCGGTTTATGCTCCTTAGGCAATGCTTGACCCATTCGGAATGTCCGGCGCCCGGTAGTAACCTTGACTGGTGCTGCGGTGACTGGCTCCGGTTCTAGTCCGTACTCTTGGGCCTCTTGTTCAGAAAGTGCACTCATCGGACGACCTCCATTCGGGATTTGATCCCTTCAATGATCTCCAGCGTGAAGAATGGCATCTTCTCCCTTGAGGATGTGGCATTGAGAGCCAAGGCGAGTTCTGCGGCCACGATGTCAACCTGATCCCAATTCGCCTTCAGGATCTGCAAACACAGTGATAGCGCCCTGCCTCGCCAAGACGGATTAACGGAAGAGATGTATTCCCAGTCATTTTCCGATGGTTCCTTAATCCCATATTTTATGAATTCGGTTACTCCTGCAGCCCCAATGCTCGGGATGTCACTTATGATCTCAGCGGCAACGCCAGCAAAACCCATGACGGCTCTACAAAGCTTGCCCTGGCACTCGGCATAGACCTTCCCACCGAATCCAATTGATCCAGCGGCCTCCTGGACATAAAGCCAGCCGTATGCACAAGCAGAGCCAGTATGAAGCGCGGCTACGATATGCCCGGCTTCGTGAATGGCGGCATTCTGAAACTCCCGTTCGAGAATCATTTGCCCCCCTTGCCGTGATGCTTGTCGATATACGCCTGAAGATCCTTTTGTGCCGTCTTTGCGTCACGGACGCCCTCATCGGTGAGCGGAAATTCCGTGATTCGAATCGGCAACGGCTCCCCTCTCTCAAGTCGCGCCCCTACTGGCGATCCAAGCTGTGTTCTCAGGCCGATGAAAAGCTCGATTTCTACCTTGTGTTTCCTACGTTGTGAGATATAATCACTCATTGTTAGCGCATACTTAAAAGGCTGAGGAGAAGTTTTCCCGACGAACTCTTCAGCCTTTTGGTTTTCTAGGCGGCTTCCTCCATCATCAGGCGGTGGAGATATTCCCGAACGCTGGCCACCTCGATCAGTCGCCTTCCCTTCGTTTTGCCCTCGCGCCTGAGATTAACGGAACGAATCTTGCGAGCCTTGATAAGGGCGAATGCCGCAGTCCTGCCGATTGAGAACATCGGCTTCATGGTCGGAACCTCTATGAATTCGGGGGCCGTTACTGCCGCTGCCCTTGCTGGCTCGGTGGTGTATCTGTCGTGCATGCGCTATGCATAGCACATGTTTTTAGGGGCCATTTCGCCCAAGGAAGCAGTGTGTAAATAGAACGGCTTAAAATGAAAATAGAACGTCTTCGCGTTATTGAATGTTCACTTAGCAGCAAATAGAACGTCTTATTTTTTATGAAATAAAATTTGACATGGTTCTAGGAAGTTCGCAGTAGTGGCCAACAAGTCGCCCCCGGCTCATCCGATGAGCCGATTATTTTTTCTCTTCGTCGCTATCTGGAAGTTTCGGCGCTTCAGTGAGACTTGGCATTTTTGCCAGTGCTGCTGCCTGTGATTCTGGCCTCATGTGGAGATAATTCATGTGCGCGGCACTGGTGAGAGAGTGAGCCCCCATGAGCTTACGGGCCTCCGGCGCAATATCGGCCTCGAGCATTCGGGTAATTGAAAGATGCCTAAAGGAGTGAAAACTTTTTTTGCGGAACACACGCCCCTTGCCCTCCTTTTCCCTGCCAAGGGGTATCTCGATTCCTGCCTTTGCCATGAGTCTTCCGAACTCATTGGACAAGCCCTGATGGCCACCAGAGACGCGACGACATAGAGACGGAAACAATGGGTCGGATTGAGCCCCTTTCTCAAGTGTTGCGAGCCAGCGAAGGACATCCTGGGCCATGACCAGAATCAAAGGATCTTTCTTTTTGTTCCTGGTCTTGGCCGGAAGATAGCGAAGAAGCCCCCGCTCAAGGTCAAGATTTCCCCAAGTAAGCCCGGCCACGTCTCCCAAGCGCAACGAGTGCCACGATGAAAACAAAGCGGCACCACGCCAATCCTGATTGCAAACTGAAAGGATGGCACGGGCTTCATCATCCGTGAATGGCTCCCTGGTTTCAGAACCGCTTCCACCTCGTAGCTTTACCTTGATTGCTGGATTTTCGTTCAAAAAATCCTCGTCCATCATCCATCGAAAGGCAGAGCGTAGGATGTTGAGATAAACCTCGGCAGTATAGTCAGAGATACCCTGCTCGATAAGTTGATCATGCCAGTCCCTTATTTCCTGCTTTGTGATCGTCCTGATTTGAGCCTTGATCCGCTCCTCTCCCAAGAATGCCGTGAAGCTCGAAATAGCCTTGTCGTACTTTACGAAGGTAGCTGGCGACCATTTCCCCTCGTGGTGGGATCTCCATTTTTTGAAAGCATCCTCGGCGGTGTATCGAGCAAGCTTGCCAACACCTGCAATAGAAAGTGTGCGATTTAGAACTGCATTTGCCTGCTGAAGTGTCAGCTCCCCTACCCTCCCTGATGCAGCGGCCGTCTCCCATTCATCGGCTACGCGCTGCGCATCCTTTTTGGTGAGTTGCTTAGTAGAGCGTTGAACCCGTTTCCCATCGGCATCAACAAATTCACAGATCCAAAATCTACTTACAGGATTTTTCCATACGGATGACACAAGGGAATCCATAAGGGATCGGCGTCATTCTGTCAAGTTCCACTTGGTTCATTTACTCTGTTAATTGACTTCCTTCTCCATCGAAAACAGAAACCTCTATTCTATCCGTTGAACTACGGGGTCGTTTGACTATCAGTGATAGCGATGAACTGCTTCACCATTGCTCATTGCAGAGCATCGTGCAGGTCAGGACTTCAACTATCTGTTGAAGGTCATGGAAGTCCATTTTATACAAAGTCTACTGCCGGTCTGGCAATCATTGAGCATGCAGGAGCGGTGAAGTGATGAGTGCAGAATCAAGTTCCATGGGATGTTCAGGCACTTGGCAGGACGTCAGAACTACGCTACTCGCCGTGAAAAAGAATTCTCCATCCCAAAAAAAAGGAACTCGCCTACCGCTTCTCCGGCAGGATTACTGATTCTTGGAATCCTGCTTCAGCAACCTTAGCGCTTCTTCGACAGTTGTCATGAATTGCGCGGGGAAGATGATCGTCGAGTTCTTCTCGGTGGCGATTTCAGCCATCGTCTGCAGGGTGCGCAATTGG
>Ga0302197_10002613_pt1 | contig 16673 bp, 13 predicted proteins | sample II_Bog_N2_1_FD_193526 | JGI IMG/M metagenome (GOLD analysis project Ga0302197, IMG submission 193526) | Peat permafrost microbial communities from Stordalen Mire near Abisko, Sweden - II_Bog_N2_1 | ecosystem: Environmental > Terrestrial > Soil > Wetlands > Peat | place: Sweden: Abisko...
TATTGAGGAGCGGTCTAATCACCCTATTGCAAAATCGCTGGTTGCTGAACTTAAAACACTACCACAGCAAAAGTTAATATTGCTTAAAGCCGCAGAAGAAAAAGGCTTAGGGATGCGTGCCGAGGACGTGCAAGGCAATAATTACTTTTTAGGAACAGCAAAAGCGACTACTGAAGGTGACTTTAACTTGGTTTTATACAAAAACCAAGTTTTGTTAGCGCAGATAGCTATAGACGATGAGATAAAACCTGATGCTGCAAATTTGATTGCCCAACTTAAGACATTAGGTATTGTTCCGGTGCTGCTAAGCGGCGATAAGAAAAACCGTTGTTTAAAAGTGGCAAATGCTATAGGTATAAGCGATGTACATGCGGAAAAACTGCCCGATGAAAAGCTTTCTGTAATTGACATCTACAAACAAAAGGGTAAAACTATTATGATAGGTGACGGTATTAACGATGCCCCTGCCCTAACCCAGGCTGATGTTGGCGTATCTATGAATGATGCCAGCCAGGTTGCTATACAATCGGCAAGGGTTATACTGTTGAACACCGACCTGCATTCGGTAGTTAAGTTTTTACAGATCAGTAAACATACTATGATCACTATTAAGCAAAATCTGTTTTGGGCCTTTGCTTATAATATTGTTGCCATTCCTATCGCGGCTTTGGGTTTCCTGAACCCGATGGTTGGCGCATTCGCGATGGCCTTTTCGGATGTTGTGGTAATCGGAAATTCGTTAAGACTGAAGTCTAAACGGCTTACCCCCTAACCCCGTGAAGGGGAATAATTAATCAATTTTCCCATTTTATTGCTACTTTTAATTTGCTATACTTGCCCCCCTTTTAGTGGGTTGAAGATTAACATTTATGATTGAAATTTTTACAGACGGTGCATCAAGCGGCAACCCGGGGCCGGGTGGATATGGGGTAATTTTACGTTCAGGACATCATTATAAAGAGCTTTCCGAAGGTTTTCGTAAAACTACCAATAACCGCATGGAGCTGTTGGCTGTAATAAAAGGTTTAGAGGCTATTAAAACGCCTAAACAGGATGTGATGATCTTCTCCGATTCTAAATATGTGATCGATTCCATCGAAAAAAGATGGGTATATGGCTGGGTACAAAAAGGCTTTAAGGATAAAAAGAATAAAGACCTTTGGTTACGCTACCTGGAAGTAAGCAAATTACACAATATCAAATTTACCTGGGTACGCGGGCATAACGGGCATCCCGAGAATGAGCGTTGCGATGAGCTTGCCGTTGCTGCAGGCAAGCAAAAGCCCTTACTTATTGACTCTGTTTTTGAGATGGAGAATGCTAAGGCGGGGTTAATGTAGATTAGTTAAGTGGTTGATTGGGTTGGATTAAGTTGATTGGTTGGCTACCCAATAAAAAAAAACGCAATAACCAAATCAACTTATTCAACTACTCACTTAATCAACTACTTAACCAACTCAATCACCTGTAAATCCTGTATTTTATCGCCATCAATACTAAAACGCATTAGGGTACGCACTTTTTGCCAGCCTTGCTTGCCTGCCGCGCCGGGGTTTAAGTGCAGGCAGCTGATCTTTTTGTCATAGATCACTTTTAGAATATGCGAGTGCCCTGTAATAAATAATTGCGGTGGATTGGTATAAATTTCTGGCTTTACGGCTGGATTATACCTATCGGGATAGCCGCCGATGTGGGTCATCCAAACATCTACATTTTCACATTTAAAACGAAGGTTTAGAGGGTAAGTTGTCCGGATGTCTTGTCCGTCGATATTACCGTATACACCTTTTAATGGCTTAAAAGCCGCGAGTTGATCCGCAAGCTCGATGTTACCGAAATCACCGGCATGCCAGATTTCGTCGACGTTTTCAAAATGTTTGAATACAGCATCATCGAGGTAGCTGTGGGTATCGGAAATCAGGCCTATCTTAACCAATTAATGTAAAACTTAAAAATAAAGCAAGACAAAAGAACAAAATAAAATTTGCTTTATATTGCTTTTTTATAGTCAATAGGCATGAAATTACAAAAACAATAAGATATATCGCGAGTGCTATAAAAAGAGGCTTGCTGAAATCATTGATCTTTTCGTGAGTGAGACCAAAAGTTGTTAATGACTGATATCCACTATAAAAATTTATTAACTCATGAATAGAACTTATCAGTCGAATACCGATAAAACTTGTTACAATAATTGACAAAATCCTCATTATCTGATAAATCTTCAATATTTTCATCTTAAAAAGCAATAAAGTAAGGTTTTAACAACTCCTTATAATCAGTTGAATAATTGCCAACCGATTCGTAAATTACTAATTTACTATTTTCTGCTTCACATCGGTTCAAACCAAAACATAAAATTTCACGATGAGGTGTAGAATGTTCGAATGAGTGTACATTAATAGCCTTATTTAAAAACAAACTGCTTTTTAACGCTAAATCTCTCACCAACTCTGCGGCTTGTAATGGCAATATCAACCAACACAAGCCACTTTCGGTTAGATGTTTAGTTATACCTGTTATCAAACCTTCAAAAAAATCTTTATCTGTATGTTTAGCTACCGTTTTATTGGCTTTTGGCGATTCAAGTGAGTTAATATGGAACGGCGGGTTAGATACAATTAAATCATATTTCTTTTCCGGATGTTCCTCAAAATACATTTCAAAATCCTGATGAAACAACCCTAGCCGATCAGCAAATGGCGAATTTTGAAAATTCTTAGTCGCTGTTAGGGATGCAGGTTCATCAATCTCAACTGCATCTATTATGGCCGATGAAAAACGTTGTGCCAGCATTAATGCAATTACACCTGTTCCGGCGCCTATGTCCAATATATGTTGAGGATTAGAAGTTTCGGCCAATGCTCCAAGCAATACGCCATCGGTATTGATCTTCATGGCGCAGCCTGTTTGGTCAACCACGAATTGTTTGAATTGGAAAATGCCAGACATGATTACAGCTCGACAAACTCAATCGGCAAGCCATCCGGATCAGCAAAGAAAGTATAGCGTTTATCGGTAAACTCATCTACACGGATCGGCTCTACGGCAATTCCATATTCTTTAATGTGGAATACCGCTTCTTCAATATTATCTACCTCAAAAGCTAAATGGCGAAGGCCTGCGGCTTCTGGTCTTGACGGCCTTGCCGGAGGATTGGGAAATGAAAAAAGCTCGATCTGGTATTGTCCTGCAACTTCCAGATCGAGCTTGTATGAATCTCTTTGTTCGCGGTAAACTTCCCGAACTATATTTAAACCGAGTATTTCTGTATAAAAATGTTTTGACTTTTGGTAGTCGGCACAAATTATGGCGATGTGGTGTACCCGATTTAGCTTAAGCATTATTCGCCTAAAATTTCGTGTAATACGTTATCGTAAACCATTTTCAGGTCGGTGATATGACCGAATGGTTCTTCATCAATATTCAGGAAACCATCGTTAACGGTACCTAGCAAGCTAAATTCAACTTCGCTGGTTGCCATCATTTCAATAAAGCGTTCCTGATCATCAGGCGCGATACTTACCACTACCCTGCCCTGTGCTTCGCCGAATAAAAATGCATCCTTACGGATAGCGCTATCGGTTTCAATATCAAAACCTAATTTGTTTGGCAGTGCACTTTCCACCAAAGTAACGTATAAACCACCATCAGCCACATCATGCGCCGATTGAATTACTTTATGTTTGATGAGTTGTTTGATCACCTGGTGCATGGCGTATTCCTTATCCAGATCAAAGTATGGTGCCGGGGCAGCCAGTATTTTATGCCATGATGCTAAATATTGTGATGACGCGATATCGTTAACTGATTCACCGATCAGGTAAACTAAATCACCCGGCTGTTTGAAGTCAGAAGTCATTAAATTCGACATATCATCCATCACCCCTAACATACCGATAGTCGGCGTAGGGAATACAGATCCACCATCGGCAGATTGATTGTAGAAACTCACGTTACCACCAGTAACCGGTGTTTCAAATTTGAGACAAGCCTCGCTCATGCCTTGTATGGCACTTACAAACTGCCAGTAAACCTCAGGGTTGTATGGGTTACCAAAGTTCAAACAATTGGTTATCGCTACAGGTTCACCACCCGCGCAGGTAATGTTACGTGCGGCTTCCGCTACCGCTATTTCGCAACCCTTTTTAGGATCAGCGTATACATAGCGTGAGTTACAATCGGTAGTAATTACAATAGCTTTGTCAGTACCCATAACCGCTACTACGGCTGCATCACTCGGGCGGTTGGTAGTCATGGTTGATACCCCTACCATTGAATCATACTGATCAGTTACCCAACGTTTTGAAGCAATGTTTGGATGTGATATTAAATGCTCGGCAACCGCTACTAAATCAGCAGGTTCCTGTACATCTTCTATTTTAAATTTTTGATTTTCTTTAAAGTAAGCAGGCTCTTTGTATTCACGCTGGTAAACCGGTGCGCCTCCGCCTAAAACCAAATCATCGGCAGGCACATCAGCAACTAATTCGCCTTTAACATAATATTGCAAACGCTGGGTATCGGTAACTTCACCAATAATAGCGCAGTTCAGATCCCATTTATCAAATACAGCTTCTACTTCTGCTTCGCGGCCTTTGTGTACCACGATGAGCATACGCTCCTGAGATTCAGAAAGCAGAATCTCAAAAGGCTTCATGTTTTCCTGGCGGGTTGGTACTTTATCCAGATCGATACGCATACCATGCTCGCCTTTGGCCGACATTTCGGAGTTGGAGCAGATGATACCGGCAGCTCCCATATCTTGCATACCTACAACAGCACCTGTTTTTATAACTTCAAGCGTAGCTTCCAGCAATAGTTTTTCCTGGAACGGATCGCCTACCTGTACAGCTGGCAGATCATTTACCGAATCTTCGGTTATATCTTTAGATGCGAAAGCCGCACCATGTATACCATCTTTACCAGTTGCTGAACCGACAATATAAACCGGGTTACCAACACCGTAAGAGGTTGCCGATACCGTTTCGCCTGCTTTAACTATACCTGCAGAGAAAGCATTGACCAACGGATTAACATTGTAGCATTCGTCAAAAAACAATTCGCCGCCTACGGTTGGGATACCAAATGCATTACCGTAGTGGCTGATACCTTTAACTACGCCCTTAACCAACCATTTGGTACGATCAAGTGCAAGATCACCAAAACGCAATGAGTTTAATTGCGCAATTGGCCTTGCGCCCATGGTAAATATATCGCGGTTTATACCGCCTACACCTGTTGCGGCTCCTTGATAAGGCTCTAATGCCGACGGGTGGTTATGTGACTCTATTTTAAATGCACAGCCAATGCCATCGCCTAAATCAACCAATCCGGCGTTTTCCTCACCTGCTTTAGCCAGCATACGCGGGCCGTCTTTCGGTAAGGTTTTTAGCCAGGTTATTGAGTTTTTATATGAGCAATGCTCGCTCCACATTACCGAGAAGATAGAAAGTTCGGTAAAATTGGGAACGCGGCCCATTATTTCAATAATACGATCGTATTCTTCGGGTAACAGGCCTAAATCTTTGGCGGTTTCAACGGTGGTTAATTCCAAGTGCTCCAATGTATTTTTATTTATTTGAAAGGATGTGCAAAGGTAGGGAAAAAGCCGGAAAAGTGAAAGGGAAAAGGTAAATGGAAAGGTTAAAGGATAAATAAAAAAGGTGAAAGGATAAGTAAAACCTTTCGCCTTTTACCTTATCCTTTCACCTATATATAATTGTCCCGGTGTTATTGTTCGTCTGTTAGCTGAAAATTGATAGGGATGGTATATTGCACCCTAACCGCATGGCCGTTTTGGATACCCGGTTTCCAGGCCGGTGCCAGTTTTAAAACGCGCAGGGCTTCTTCATCAAGTCCATAACCTACACCACGCTCAACTTTAAAATTTGATAATTTACCATCTGCCTCAATAATAAAACTCACCCAAACTTTGCCTTGAATATGCTGATCAATAGCCATATCAGGGTAACGTAGGTTCTTGCTTAGAAATTTCGACCATGCCGATGCTCCGCCGTATGGGACAGGCATCACCTCAAGAGATTTAAAATCTGTTACAGTTTCAGTACCATTACTTGCAGGACCTGCCGGAGGACCGGAATTAACAGCAGGTGAATTTGCCGGACCTTTCATCTCAATAGGCCCAATTGCACCGCTTTCAAGGTCTTTGGTTTTTGGAGGATCTATTGCTTTATGATCATCAACTACAACTAATGGTGCCGATTGGTGCATTGTAGTTGGTGTTGATATTACTGGAGTCACTGATGCCTTTATATGATTTAAAGGTTTTGGCGGGACAACTACCGGCGGCGTTATATATTTTGAAATATGCACAGGCGTAGTTTTAAAAACCTCAACGGCTTTGGTTACAGCGGGCTTAATTAAAAACCCTAAAACTAACACAGCGGAAATAACAATGGTAAAAGCAATTAGCATCGCTCTTACCATTGTTCGCCCATAATGTTGCCTTAATTCGTAGGCGCCATATTGTTTGTTACGGTCGTCAAATACAAGTTCGAGCCACTCAGACTTGTACAAATCAAATTTTGAGATAAGCATGTTTAGTGAAATTAAATTTCAAATAAAACGCTTTTACATACTTTATATTTTAATACAACCGTTAAATGCATCTGGTTTAACACTTTTTAACATAGGATAATTTTCTTAAGTTAATTCCATAAAAAAAGCCGCATATTTTTTATGCAGCTTTGTTAAAAGTATGTTAAACTATTTATTACCAATCTTTTGTTGTAATAACTTTTTTCTTATCGCTCTTAATTGGCGTTGCCGAAATCATTAGCATATACTGTTTTAACCTATCGCCAAATTGTTTACTGTAATTACTTATTTGAATAGAATAATTGTTCAATTGCCCTTTCTCCAATTTTGACGCACCATTTTCTAAAGGAATATCAATACCCGGCTGAGGTACTGAATTGCCATAACGATCTACATAATAGGGTGTAAAAACAAAATCCGTTAACCAGTACCTATACTTTTGATCCTTATATTCAATATTAAAAGTATAATTCACCTCGCCATCAATATGTTTGGCAGCACTAATCCCGGTAAGCATCAATAATTTCCCTGTGCCGGTAATACTCTCAGTGGCTTCATCCCTATTTACCTTGTTCTTAGGGTAATTTATCTTTAAAAAGTATGCGGTTCTATTTTGAAAAGTATCTACCGTTAACCCCGGCTGCTGCACCACCTGGTAGTAAATATATTTATTGTGCTCATCAATTGATAACAGATCCTTTTGAGCCACTGCTGATTTAACTGCCAGCAAGCATAACAAAGCAATAAATAGTTTTTTCATGTTATAAAGATAAAAAGCCGCTCCGAATATTCGGGCGGCTTCTTATTAAAAATATAATCAGGTTAAGTTAAAACGCGTAAACTGCAGCTAATACAAATTGAGAAGCGCTAGTTGTTGGTGCGCCATTGCTATCTGTAAAAGTTGAATTTTCTTTCTTGTTAACATTATCAAGCCTTACTTCAGGGATGAAAGTTAATGGGCCTGCTTTAATGTTAGCAGTTAGAGTTGAACCTAATACAGATCCGCCTGGCAGTGGTGCTCCAGGATGTGCTTCTACAGTCCAAAGTGTTGGATCACTAGCTTCTTTAGTTTTAAAATATTCTTCTCTTAAACCTAAAGTAACAGCTTTTGAAACTGCGATCTGCGGATATAAAGCAACACCTTCAAATCCATAAGTTCCGCCAAAAGAGTAATGAGCTGGAGAGAAAGTGGCAGCATTTAAACCTAATTTAAATGCAGTAGTTATTTGGTAAGCTGTAGTTAAGTCAAATTCAGTACCTGAAGTTGGGCCGGTTGCAACATTTAAGTAAGCGGTCCAGTTTTTAACCGGGGTGATGGTTAACTGGGCACCAAACGTAGATACATCATGTGCTGATGTGTAAACATTCCACTCATCATTAAATATACCTGCCATTAAGCTTACTTTATCACTAAACGCGTAAGTTAATTTAAAGCCTGCATTTTGGAACGGGCCGTTAGTGAACAGGTAAGAAGTTGAATAGTTAAAGTTTCCTGTCGGAGAAATTACCTCATAACCAATAAATGTTGACATATAACCCGCGGTCGCATTTAATTTAGAAGTAAGGTTGTATGATACATATAAGTTTTGGATATGATAACCTGAGGTTGGAATAGACTGGTCATTACGTGGGCCGAATGACAATTCGCCTACAAATGATGCATTGCCTACTGTTTTCTTTAAGCCTAAATCGATCATACCTATTGATACAGAGTTATTATCAGATGCAAAACTGGTTGGGATATTTGCATGGCCTGAGAAATCATCTTTGTAATAAGTATCCACAGATCCGTAAAGCACTAATGGAGCATCGGCGGTGGTTTTAACCGTGTCCTGTGCTTTTGAGGCATAACTAAAGGCAGAAGCAGCAATTAATAAAAGTAAAAATTTCTTTTTCATTTTTTGGGGATTGTTAATAGGGTTAATTATAAGTTGAGGGTTGATTTTTTTGAATAAACGGCACATGGTTGTAATTGATGGCGCCTTGCTGTACCAAACAGATGCCACAAGTTTAAAAAACTTATCAAATAGCTCATTTTTAATTATTTATGATAAACAGGCAGAAAATTTACAAAACAATAACAAGCCTACCCCATCAAAATGATGGGTAAATGATAATTTTAAGTAAGGATAAAAGGGTGGTATAAACCCTGCGCGATTACTCGCGCAGGGCATTATAATAATTTATTATGCAGATACAGTGGATTTTTCGAACAATCCGTTTATGCTGATCTCATCATCTTGTGGCGGGTAAACTTCCATACCGTGATCAAATAAATCAAGGCCGCTTAGTTCACCATGTTCTTCAACACGTAGTTTCCAAGGATGTGGTAATTTATTAATAACAAACATCATTACATAAGTAACCACAAACACAGCAATTGCTATTGTAAATGTACCTATAGCCTGTGCTTTTAGTACGCTTGCATCGCCACCGTAAAACAAACCTGTTACCAGGTTTGGAGCACTAGTATCCGCACCTGTTGGGCCGGTAACACCGTACTCGCCAGTTGCAAATAAACCTAATGATAATGTACCCCAGATACCCGCGAAACCGTGTACAGAAACTGCACCAACCGGATCGTCAATACGGAAATGCTCTAACAGATACATACCACCAAATACTACGAAACCTGCTACACCACCTAATATTAAGGCGCCAAGCGGGCTAACCCAGTAGCAAGGACAAGTGATAGCGACAAGGCCTGCTAAAGTACCGTTCAAGGTGAAACCTAAATCAAATTTACCTTTGGTATTTCCCCACCATAAAGCGGCGAACATTGCGGTCATACCGCCACCGCAAGCTGCAAGTGTTGTATTAGTAGCAATACGGCCAATACCTTGAGCATCCATAGCTGAAAGTGAGCTTCCAGGGTTGAAACCATACCATCCAAACCAAAGGATGAATGTACCTACCGCAGCCATTAACATGTTGTGCCCCGGTGGCATACCGCCTTTTTCTTTATCGTCACGAGCGAATATCCTACCTAAGCGTGGGCCTAAGACTATAGCTCCTGCCAGCGAAGCAACCCCGCCAATAGTGTGTACTACAGTTGACCCTGCAAAATCGCGGAAACCCTGACCTAAAGCAGCGTAGAAATGCCCTGCTGAGCCCATAACTGCCAACCATCCGTCCGGACCCCAAGCCCAGTGACCGATAATTGGGTATATAAAACCAGTAATACCGATAGAGTAAAGAATATCTCCACGGAAACTGGTACGACCGATCATCGCGCCTGAAACAACTGTTGAGCAAGTATCAGCAAAAGCATACTGGAATATCCAGTGCGCAATTACAGGGATACCTGTAGCTGAATATGTTGCAGGGGTATTTTGTAAAAAGAACCATGATCCGGCTGCTTTTAACGAAGGATCGCCATGCCAGCCGATGAAGCCATTGCCCCAGCCAAACATAAATGCGTAACCAATAGCATAAAACAAAATACCGCAAAGACAGGTGTCGAACATACATTCCATCAAAACGTTAACAGTTTCGCGTTTGCGGGCAAAGCCAGCCTCAAGCATAACGAAACCAGCCTGCATACCAAATACAAGGAATGCTGCCACTAATGTCCATGCTGTGTTGATTGAAGTCATCATTGATGTTTCCAGATCGGTAGGCTTTGGAGGTGCAGCAGCTGCAGCGTGTGCTGAAGTACCAAGCAAGCCTGGCAATGTTACCATTGCAACCAAAACGGCCAACAATCCCAACATTTTTCCTGTAAAAATAGTCGCACCCAGCGCCCATTTCTCCCGCGTCAGCCCTTTGAGCGAGCTGAGTAAGTTGTGCTTTGTAGAATTTACTTTCATTGTTTGTTTGTTTAATTTAGTTTGATTTGATTGTTTTTAGTTTTATTATATAAAAATGTAAGAGGGTTGCATTTTTTTTAGTAATCAGGGTCAGTTTTTTGAGCACTTTTAATAAAAGTTTAAATAAAACCATTCTTTTATTAGAAGTTTCATAAAACTATACATGAAATTTAACAAAAACAAATTTTAACCGCTGAAAAATTGTTAAAATTTGAATATTTATCAATATTTTAAAAAACATAGCAATTTTAAGGCTCATTTTAAAAAGTTTTTATTCGTTAACAAAAAGTAATTATAAAATTAACAATGAAAATCTGCACAAAGTCGATTTTTTAGGTATTTAAAAACATTTTTTTGATCAAATTATTAATTATAAAGCCTTTTTTTAAGGAAAATAGCATCCATAAAACTAAAAACAACCTAAAAACCATTAAAAATTCATGAAAAATGAAAAAAAATCGAACCTTTTATGGAAAAAATATCACGCTATTTAATTTAGATCAAAACACTGTGTAAAATTTAAATGATAATTCTATTTTTGATGTAAACCCAATAATTTAAAAACCCTTACATGTCTAACATCCGATTTCAAGCACTCAGGGCTGTGCAAAGCAGGACGATACCTGAAGTAAAAGTACCTTTCCAAAAGATCTCTGACTTTTTTGGTGCCAATGTATTCGATAAAAAGAAAATGAAGGAGTATCTGTCTACAGATGCTTATCAGGGAATCATCAATTCAATAGAAAAAGGCGAGCCTATACCGCGCGATATGGCTGAACAGGTGGCATCGGCTATGAAATCATGGGCATTGGGCAAGGGAGCTACACATTATACACACTGGTTTCAACCGCTTACCGGTTCAACAGCAGAAAAGCATGATGCTTTTTTTGAACCATCAGAAGATGGTACCGGAATAGAGAAGTTTTCAGGCGATGCTTTGGCGCAGCAGGAGCCGGATGCATCCAGCTTTCCGAGCGGGGGGATACGCAATACTTTTGAGGCACGTGGTTATACAGCATGGGATCCATCGTCACCGGCCTTTATTATGGCACGTACCTTATGTATACCAACCGTGTTTGTATCCTACACCGGCGAAGCGTTAGATTATAAAGTCCCCTTGTTAAAGGCGTTAAGCGTGCTGGATAAGGCGGCTATTGATGTTTGCCATTATTTTGATAAAAGCATCGAAAAAGTAAACGCATCATTAGGTATTGAGCAGGAGTATTTTTTGGTTGATATCGCCTTATACAATGCACGCCCTGATCTGCATTTGACAGGCCGTACATTATTTGGGCACATGTCGGCTAAAAACCAGCAGTTGGAAGATCATTACTTTGGATCGATACCTGAACGCGTTTATGCTTTTATGCAGGATATGGAAACCGAAGCTTTATTATTAGGCATCCCGCTTAAAACACGCCATAACGAGGTAGCGCCATCGCAGTTTGAATGCGCACCTATATATGAGGAGATAAATTTAGCTATTGACCACAACCAACTATTGATGGATTTGATGGACAGGGTAGCAAAACGCCATAACTTTAAAGTACTACTGCACGAGAAACCTTATGCGGGCATCAATGGGTCAGGCAAGCATAATAACTGGTCGTTGATTACCAATACCGGTAAAAACTTATTATCGCCGGGTAAAACGCCTAAAAACAATCTGATGTTCCTTACCTTCTTTGTAAACATCATCAGGGCGGTGTATGAGCATGCGGATTTATTAAGGGCATCTATCGCGTCGGTAAATAACGACCATCGTTTAGGGGCGAGTGAAGCGCCGCCAGCTATCATGTCGATATTCTTAGGCAGTCAGTTAAGCGAGGTGTTGGATGAGATAGAAACCTCAAGAATCAGCAAAATAATTAAGGATGATGCATTACTATGGCAGGGCATACCTAAAATACCACAGATATTAAAGGATAATACTGACAGGAACCGCACATCACCATTCGCTTTTACGGGCAATAAGTTCGAGTTCCGCGCGGTGGGCTCATCGGCTAATTCGGCAGCACCTATGACCACGCTTAACCTTATTGTAGCCGATCAGCTTAAAAAGTTTAAAGTTGACGTTGATAAACTGCTAAAAAAAGGCGAGAAAAAGGATGTGGCGATATTAACCATCATCAAGCGTTACATAAAGGAATCAAAAAAGATCCGTTTTGAAGGGAATGGTTATAGCGACGACTGGGAGAAACTTGCTGAAGAAAGAGGTTTATCAAACATCAAAACTACACCGAAGGCTCTTGATGTATTAATCTCTGAAAAATCAGAAACCTTATTTAAGGAAACAGGGGTATTTACAAGCCGCGAAGCTCATGCCCGCCATGAGATTTTACTGGAAAGCTTTTACAAAAAATTACAGATAGAGGCACGTGTTATGGGTGAGCTTGCCGACAATGTTATTTTACCGGCTGCCCTATCCTACCAAACCAAGTTGATTGAAAATGTTAAAGGATTAAAAGAACTTGGTTTATCTGCAGAGTTATATAAAACACAGCTGGATATTATCACCAGAATATCGGAACACATTAACGAGATACGGACTGATATAGATAAAATGGTGCAGGAACGTAAAAAAGCTAATAACATTGAGAATTTACGTGATAAGGCTATTGCTTATGATGAAAAGGTAAAAACCTATTTCGCGCCGATACGCTACCATGTAGATAAACTGGAGCAATTGGTTGATGACTCGGTATGGCCGCTGCCTAAGTTTAGGGAGTTGTTGTTTATATAACTGCCTGACCCTGGATTAACAGATTTATTTCTATCACCGCAGGGTTTCTTGGAGAAGACCCTGCGGAAACTATAACAAAGTAAGAAAAGCTATCGGATTAAAGTAAAAGTTTTATACTGCATTACTTCAATCAGAACATCTTGAAATAGCCACCATTTAAACCCTCGCAAATAAATCGGTTTCCTTATGCTGCTTGATAATCAGATCGCGGTATTTGGCGAGCAGGGCTGATTTGGATATGAAACCTACAAATACACCATCCTTAACCACCGGCAGTTGCCAGGCATCCAGCGCATCAAAAACTTCCATCACGCTGCTTACGGGCTGGGAATAATCAATTATGGTTGGTGGTGGCGTCATGATCTCCTCTATGGTGGCCGCGGCCGCGGGTTGATTAAACAGTTGTTTACGCACCTGATCCATCAGGATAACGCCTTCCAGTTCTCCATCGTCATCCAGAACGGCAAATATATTGGCGTCTGTATTTGACAGGATATGATAGAAATCGCTGATCAGCATTGATTTATTAAGTACATTGGCACTTTTGCTGATGATGCTGTTCAAGCTTATGGCGTCAAGCATGGTAAAATCCTGCTCGGGCCTTAGGTTTTGTTCATGTATCAGTTCCTTCCAATACATATTATAAGGGTTGTAGAGGCGTGATATTACATAGGATATCGCTGAAACGATCATCAACGGAATAAATAGCACGTATCCGCCCGTGATTTCAGCAATCAGGAATATGGCGGTTAGCGGTGCATGCATAACCCCGCTTAAAGCACCCGCCATGCCTACGGCAATAAAATTACTTGCATTTAAATGCACCAGGCCGGTTTCATTTACAGCAAATGCCACAAACAAGCCTAAAAATGCCCCGGTAAACATAGTGGGCGCAAATGTACCGCCATTGCCACCCGAACCGATAGTAATACCGGCAGCAACAATTTTCATAAATACCAGCCCGGCAATAAACAGCAACATCACCAGTGGAAAATTAAGCCAGCTGCTAAATAAAGTTTCGTTTTTAAGTATGTCGATATTTCCGTTTAGTATGCCTTGAAGATGCCCGTAACCTTCGCCGAAGAGCGCCGGAAATATCATGATGATTACCCCTAAAATTAAACCGCCTGCTAACGCCCTTTGGTAGCGGTTATAATTTTTAAATATGCCGTGTTCCAATTTACCGGCAACTTTGGAGATGTAAACCGAGATCCAGCCGCTGAATAAACCTAAAACCACATAAAATGGAATAGCACTCATTTGCCAGCCATCGGTTACCAGGTGAAATAACTGGCCTGAGTATAATAACTTAGAAACCACCACGCCGGTTGCAGAAGCTATCAATAACGGAATAAAGGTTGGTATACTGATCTCTCCTATTAATATCTCTAAAGAAAACAACACACCGGCTATCGGGCTGTTAAACACAGCGGCAATACCTGCTGAAGCACCGGCGGCTATTAACACTGTTTTTTCGTAAGGACTGAGATTGAAAAATTTCCCTGTATTGGAGCCCAATGCCGAGCCCATCACTACAATAGGAGCTTCCAAACCTGATGATCCACCGAAACCTACCGTTAGCGAACTGGTGGCTAAGTGTGCATAAACATTATTGATCTTGATGTTTGAACGGTTTCTTTTGATATTGATCAACACCCGGCCAATACCTTTTTCGATATGGTCGCGGTTGATGACGTGCTGATAGAAGACCGTTAGCAAAATGCCCAGGGCAGGTAAAAACGCGTAAGCAATATGGTAATACAAATGCGCGGCAATATCCTTGCTAAGCTCCTCCATAATACCTACAACGTATTTTAAAAGAATTGCTGCAAGACCGCCCAAAAGACCGACTACCACGCTGCAATAAATCAAAAAATTACGTTGTATATTTCTCTTTAAACGCCATTTATTGATCTTGTTGGCGACCCTTTTTGCTAGTTTAATATACCCGGGATACTGCAAAGTATTTGATTTGAGTTTGATAAAAATTAATAAGCGCTATATTTGCCCATGATTTCTTCGCAAAGATATGATCTCCGAGGCGTATCTGCATCAAAAGATGATGTACATAATGCAATTAAAAATATCGATAAGGGTATTTTTCCGAAAGCCTTTTGCAAAATAGTGCCTGATATATTAACCAACGACGACGCGTACTGCAATATTATGCATGCCGATGGCGCAGGTACAAAATCGTCACTGGCCTATACTTATTGGAAAGAGACCGGCGATATATCCGTCTGGCGTGGCATAGCGCAGGATGCTATTATTATGAACTTAGACGACTTGCTTTGTGTAGGTGCTATTGATAATATTTTACTATCATCAACCATCGGCAGAAACAAAAACCTTATTCCGGGTGATGTTATCGCAGCTATTATAAATGGCACAGAAGAGATTTTGGCGGAGTTGAGGGATGCCGGTATTGGCATTTATTCAACTGGTGGCGAAACGGCCGATGTGGGTGATTTGGTTCGCACAATTATTGTGGATTCTACCGTTACCTGTCGCATGAAACGTGATGAGGTAATATCAAACCATAATATTAGACCCGGTGATGTGATTGTTGGCCTTGCTTCATACGGGCAGGCTAATTACGAAAAGGGATATAACGGCGGCATGGGTTCAAACGGCCTTACCTCTGCAAGGCATGATGTATTCAACAAATCGATAGCCGAAAAATACCCGGAAAGTTTTGACTCGGCAGTACCATTTGATTTGGTATTCTCGGGCAGCAAAAAACTGACTGACATGGTTGATATTGGTAACGGACAATTCATAACCGCGGGTAAACTGGTATTATCGCCTACACGTACCTACGCCCCTATCATTAAACAAATGCTTGACGGTTACCGCAACCAGATACACGGTATGGTACATTGCAGCGGCGGCGCGCAAACCAAAATATTACACTTTATTGATAACTTACATATCATCAAAAACAACCTGTTCCCTGTGCCTCCTTTGTTTAAATTGATACAGGAAGAATCAAAAACCAGCTGGCAGGAAATGTACAAAGTGTTTAATATGGGTCACCGCATGGAACTATACGTACCGCAGGAAATTGGACAGAATTTGATCGATATATCGAAAAGTTTTGGTGTAGACGCCCAGATCATTGGCCGTGTTGAAGCATCTGATAAAAAGCAAGTGACTATCCAATCAGAATTTGGGGAGTTTGTATATAACTAAATTTCGCTTTTTCTTAAACAGAAAAGCCCCGAAATTCGGGGTTTTTCTGTTTAAGGTTTGGGTAATTTATTGTTGGGCAACCCATGCAGTACCGTTCCACATAAATCCAAGCGGATTAGGTGCAGTACTACTGTAATTCGGATACGTAACTTGATATAAAGTGCCAGTTGCAGGAGTTTTGAAGTCAACTGTCAAACACTCTATTACTGCCGCGTCCAAATCAGCTGTAAGCCAGGCACTGCTAAAGTCACCGTAAGTTGTAAGATTTGTTTTAGCAGCTGTTGTACCTGCTGCTCCGGCTTCAATTATGGTAAGATCGGCAGCAGTAAGGGCATAAGATATAACCGGCTGTGGCTTCCAAACACCAT
>Ga0302197_10002617_pt1 | contig 16661 bp, 17 predicted proteins | sample II_Bog_N2_1_FD_193526 | JGI IMG/M metagenome (GOLD analysis project Ga0302197, IMG submission 193526) | Peat permafrost microbial communities from Stordalen Mire near Abisko, Sweden - II_Bog_N2_1 | ecosystem: Environmental > Terrestrial > Soil > Wetlands > Peat | place: Sweden: Abisko...
TGAAGCCATCCATCCTGCCGATCTCTCGTAGCCGGGAATTCAAGCCATGCCAGATTCGCTCGTCACCCTCGCCGAAATCCGCGCCGCAGCCGCTCGCATCGCTTCCATTGCCGTGAAGACACCGCTAGTCGCAGCCGCATTTCCCGGCACCTCGGGCTATGGAACCAGTAAGCGAATCTACCTCAAAGCCGAGAGCCTTCAGCCCATCGGCGCTTTCAAGATCCGCGGCGCGGCCAACAAGATCCTCCGGCTCACGCGCGAAGAGATTGCCCGAGGCGTCATCACCTACTCCAGCGGCAACCACGCTCAGGGCGTTGCCTATGCCGCCCGCGAGGTGGGCGCTAAAGCCGTCATTGTCATGCCGTCGAACGCGCCGGCCATCAAGCGCGCGGCCACGCTGGCGCTCGGCGCTGAGGTGGTGGATGTGGGTCTGGCCTCGAGCGAGCGGCTCGCGGTTGCCGAGCAGCTCGTTCGCGAGCACGGCTACATCGTCATTCCGCCTTATGACGACGAACAGATCATCGCCGGACAGGGGACCTGCGGCCTGGAGATCGTGGAGGCTCTGCCTGACGTTGACCTGGTGCTGGCTCCGGTCTCCGGCGGCGGCCTGCTCTCGGGCGTTGCCGCGGCCGTCAAGCAATTAAGCCCAAGAACCAAGGTCTTCGGCGTGGAGCCTGAGCTGGCAGGTGACACCGCCGAAAGCTTCCGCACCGGCGCAATCGCCACCTGGCCGGCCGAACTGACCAGCCGCACCATCGCCGACGGCCTGCGTACCCAGAGCGTGGGCCAGCGCAACTTTGCCCACATCCAGGCTTTTGTGGATGGCATTGTTACTGTTAGCGAATCCGAGATTCGCGCCGCGATGCGCGCCATTGTTGCCGCCACGCGCCTGGTTCCCGAGCCGAGCGGCGCTGTAGCCACAGCGGCCCTGCTCTTTCACGCCGCCGAACTTCCCAAATACACCTGCGCCGTAGCGGTTGTGAGCGGCGGCAACGTGGACCCGGCACTCCTAGCCCAAATCCTCACCGAAGCTTGAGCGCTCACCGAAAACACTCCTTCGCGTCGTTCAATTATGATTTTCGATGTGATGAGACCCCGCACTATCGCCCTTGCATTAGCCCTCCTTTGCGCCGCTCTGCCCGCCTTATGCGACAAGAAGCCTCAGAAGCCTACCCAACCGGAAAAGCCCATGGCCGGCCCGCGCGCCACTGCGCTGCGCATCACCTGGATTTACGTTGGGCCCGATTTCTCTTCGCAGAAGCTGGACCGCGTGCAGATTGGCCGCGAGATGGTGATGGCCGAAAAGAGCGGCCCGTGGATGCGCGTCTACGCCAATACCGATACCGTTGAAGTTCGCGAGAAAGATGCACCCGAATTCGGTCACGATGAAACCCCGCCGCCCATCTCTGGCTGGATCGAAGCCAAGGGAGTGGTGGCCGATACCACCCCCAACGGCGATCAGATCCTGATGGGCGAAGCGGCGAACCAGGAGTCGCTGGCCAGCGACCCGCGCGGCCCCGCAAATGCCGCACAAAGCGCGCGCCTGCTCTATCGCCGCCTGGTGGAGATGTTCCCCAACTCCCCGCTCGTGCCCGATGCGGCGTGGCGCGCGGCCGATATTTTGTGGCAATTGCAGAAGGCCGATGCCTCCACGCGCCCCTCCGCCAAAGAAAAAGACCCGTACATGCGCGATCAGATGGACGAGGACGAACTCAAGAAGGTCGTCAAGTTTTATCCACACACCCGCCCCGGAGATCTGGCCGCATTTGAGCTGATTGACAACAAGCTCTGCGGAGACTGGCAGGGGTTGCCAAAATGCCCCGAGAAGGAATCCGAGTATTACGAGAAGTACGCGGCCGAGTACCCGGACGGCCCGCGAACCGCGCAGGCTCTCTACCAGGCTGTCTACCGTCAGGCCGTTCTCACGGATATGTATGGCGCAGAGGGAAGCGACAAGAAGGCCGACGCAGCCCACAGCCACGCCAAAGAACTGGCCGCAAGGCTCAAGGAACACTTCGCTCAATCCGATTTCACCTGGAGAGCGGGGGCTCTGGTGTACAAATTGGATGAAGGCGTTCCGGTTTACGGCATCGATCGGGAGTAATCGGCTGAGCCAGGGAAACTGTGCACAAACGGCTCGGTAACAGCCGGCTCTGTAACGGCTGGCTCTGTGACAGGGCACGGCTTCAGTCGTGCCGCAAATGCCGCAAAATTAACGTGGGCTTTAGCCCCTGAGGTATTCTTTTCAAGGATGTCCGATCGAAGCTCGGCCATTTTTCGCTGTCCGTAAACCCGCTCCACGGAGGCTTCTTGAACCCCTATATTCAGTCCATTTTGTTGGGCATCGTTGAAGGCTTGACCGAGTTTTTACCCGTAAGTTCGACAGCTCACCTGCGCATTGCCGAGGGGCTGATGAAGATTCCGCTCGACGACGCATACTGGAAGATGTACACCATCGTCATTCAGTTGGGCGCTATCCTGGCCCTTCTTCTGCTATTCCTCGGCCGTATCGCGGAGTTCTTCCGCACCTTTCCCAAGGGCGAAAACGGCACCCGCACCTGGCTGAATCATCCCATCTCGCTAACGCTCATCGCCTTTGCGTGCACCTCGGCGCCCGCCCTGCTGCTGCACAAGTGGAGCGAGAAGAATCTGGGCAGCATCACGGTCATCGCCATAGCCTTGCTCCTCGGCGGCATCCTCATGTGGATCATCGATTCCTGGAGCAATCGCCACGAGCCCAACACCCTCGACGTTGAAGACATGAGCCTGGGCCAGGCCATCTGGATCGGCCTCTGCCAGACCCTCTCGGCCGTCTTTCCTGGAACTTCGCGTTCCATGTCCACCATCGCCGCCGGCCAGATGGTGGGCCTCGACCGTCCCGCCGCCCTCGAATTCAGCTTTCTGCTCTCCATTCCGACCATGGTCGCCGCCACTTGCTGGGATCTTCTCAAAGAACTCCACCCCGGCAAAGCGGCCCTGGCAGCCGGAACCGCCGCGGCCCACGTCACCATGAACTCCGAGCGCTGGATTGTCCTCGTCATCGGCCTGGTGGTCTCGTTCATCGTGGCCCTCGGCGTTGTGGAATGGTTCCTGATGTGGGTACGCAAGCATGGTTTTACCATGTTCGCCATCTACCGCATCCTTCTCGGTTCCGCGCTCCTGCTGTTTGGCGCCAAATTCATTGGCAACTGAGTTGTGCGATCCTGTTTGAAGACGGGTATTTTGAGAGCAAGCGCTGTAATGGAATTGCGAGGAGCGCACGAGATTCCCATCGACCGGCCATTGTCGATGACCTGGAGTCTCAGCGGTAGCGTAGAGACAATCGAATCAACGCGGACTGGCAGGGACATCCTTCCATTGATGGATTCATCCACCGAAAGACCACCGGCATATGCTCGCAAACTGAAACAGAGGTCTTGATGAGCGAACCGATTGTCGAGTGCGTTCCAAACTTCTCAGAGGGCACGGATGCCCGGCGGGTCGAAGCCATCGTGGCAGCGATGTGCGTTGAGGGTGTTCGCCTGCTCGACTGGTCGATGGACGCCGACCACAACCGCTCGGTAGTGACCATTGCCGGAGAGCCTCTGGCGGTGGTGGAGGCGGCTGTGCGGGGCGTGGGCAAGGCGGTCGAGCTGGTTGACCTGACCCGCCAGCAAGGGGTTCACCCGCGCATCGGCGCCGCGGACGTGGTTCCCTTTGTGCCCATTGCGGGAATCAAGCTGGAGCAATGTGTTTCGCTGGCTCGTCAGGCCGGGCTCGAGATTTGGCGTCGCTACGGCGTACCGGTGTTCTTTTACGAGGCGGCGGCGGCGCGGCCAGATCGAGCCAACCTCGAAGACGTGCGCCGCGGTCAGTTCGAGGGGCTCAGGGACGCAGTCCGCAAGGAGACGGCTCGCCGGCCCGATCTCGGTGGTCCGGGGCTGCATCCAACTGCAGGCGCGTGTGCAGTGGGTGCGCGCAGGTTTCTGGTGGCCTATAACATCAATTTCGATTCCGCGGATGTGTCGATTGTCAGGGCGATCGCCCGCGAGATTCGTGCCGCTTCCGGCGGCCTCAAGGGCGTCAAGGCGCTAGGGCTGCTTGCCCATGGCAGGGCGCAACTGTCTATGAACATCACCGACTTCCAGGCGACGCCGATCTCGCAGGTTTTTCGAGCGGTCTCGAGCCTCGCCCTCCGCCACAAGGTCACGCTGGCCGACGGAGAAGTGATCGGGCTGATTCCTGATGCCGCTTGTGAGCGGGAAAGCGAGTGGATGCGTCAATTGAGAGGGTTCGATCCCGAAACCAAGATTCTGGAGCGCCGCTTGGCTGCTCCGCTGGCTTGGCCGGGTGAGGGCCTTCATAAGGTGTAGCCCGATAGGTGTCACCGGGGCTCACAATCGAAAAGGGTCCGGCGGCTACAATGGGAGTTGGATCGTCCGCTTTTCGGCTAGGAAACGATGTTGAATCGCATGCGATTCCCAGTTGCTCGATTGGAAAAGCGATTGGATTCCGGAGGATGAAATTGTTGAAGACTCTTGTTAAGGTTTCGATTGCCCCCCTCATGCTGGTGGCTAGTTTGGCCCAGGCGGCGCAATTGTCCACCGAAGCCCGCACGGCTATTCCCCATGAAGTGCAACAGTTGGTCGTGATCGACTACCGGGCGATGCAGAACTCGGCGGCAGCGATGGATCTGCGCGAACGCGTGATGCCGCCCGAACTCAAGCAGTTCGACGATGCCTTGCGCAAGTCCGGATTGAATGACAACCACGACGTGGACGAGCTTGCTTTTGCTCTCTTCCGTCCCGGCGCATCGAGCGACGCGCTGGTGACCGTCGGCATTGCGCAAGGACAGTTCTCCACGCAGGACATTCTGGCCAACTTCCGCAAGCAGAAGGTATTGCCCACGCGCCTTCGCACCAACAGAATCTATCCGCTGGCCAAGACCGGCATGGTTCTCTGCTTTGTCGATCCATCCACCATGGTCTTCGGCGGCAAGGATGCGGTCGAGAAGGCGCTGGACGCCCGCGATGGAATCTCCCCAAGCCTGTTGACCAACGGGACCATGATGGACGCGATGAAGACCGTGGACTCCGACCCGCTGTGGAGCATCCTGGACGAAAAGGGCACCCAGACCATGATGCGCCAGGTACTGGGCGAAGCCGGTTCTGTCACTGACTTCGAGACAGTTCGCAAGCGTCTGCAGGCCTCCTGGTACGGGATGGACTTCCAGCACGGCGTCAAGTTCGATCTCACCATCTCTACCGGCGACTCCTTCGCCGCTGCCACCATTTCATCTCTCTTGACAGCGGCGGTAATGATACGAAAGATGAGCGGATCGGACGCGGAGAAGCAGGCATTGGCCGATACTGCCATTGCCTCCGATTCCGGGCGGATGTCCATTCACTTTGCCGCCTCCGACGGAGATTTCAGCAGCCTGCTGCACTCGCCGCTCTTCCAGAGCATGGTGCGTTAGAGCAGTCGCCTTGCCAGCCCGGCCTGGCTTCAGAGACCCGCTTCATCCCGCTGGTTCCGGGGGCGGAAACAGCTCCGGCTGTTCCGCGCCCGGTTCGCCCATTCCAGTCCGCTTGCGTCCTGCCGCGCCAATTAAGCTCACCACTTCCAAAGTCTGGATCGCCTGCCGCGGCACGTAAATCCTCTGCGTGTTTGAGCGCGTGTCGGGAGGGGTGAGCAGCAGCCCAGCGCCCTCGATCAGAGAACGGTCGTTGGCCGCAAGCCCCTCCAACTCTTCCCCATCGGTCAGCGTCATGCGCAGCCAAAGACCGGCCGTCCGGGGCCGGACGGTGAAGCGCTTGTGAAGAAGCCGCTCTGGATTGGCCTGATCGCCCGATGGGGCAGGGAAGTCCCGCACATAGCAGACCCACTTCACCTGATCCCAGCCGATGCGCAGCACCTTCCCATTCAAATCGAGAATCTCCAGTTCCGGGGCGGCTTCGAGCAACCTTGGGCTGGAACCGGCGCCCGCGTAGCCTGCGCACCACTCCCGTGAGAACTTGCGGACAATCACCGGTTTGCGAGCAGAGGCCATCGCTCTGGATTGTCGCACGGACCGGCGGAATCCTGCGAATCATAAGGTTCTGGCAACAAGCGCGCAGGGACCAGCGCAGAAGTTTACACTTGTTGGCGGGTCGGCGGTTGGTCCTGCTTTGTCTCGAACGGCGGTCGTTCTGCTGGACGAGCGAAGGGAGGCATTATGGTTTCGCCGAGCCGAAGCCGGATGAATTGTGCCGCGGCAACCGCTGCGGCGGTTTGCCTGCTCATGGTTTCCTGGGGTTGTGGAGGCGGAGGTTCCTCGGTGACGCTCACCAAGGTGACTCCCGTAGCGCCGGTGATCAGTTGGCCGACGCCGGCGGCGATCTCGCAGGGAACGGCGCTGAGCGCAACACAGTTGGACGCGACAGCCACTGTGGCAGGGACATTTGCTTACTCGCCGGCCTCGGGGACCGTGCCGGCCGCGGGCAATCAGACGCTTTCAGTCACTTCACGCCCGCAGACACCGTTGACTACACCACGGCCAGCGCCAGCGTGCTGCTCTCAGTGGTGGCAGCCGGCACGAACGCAACCTACAACTGGCTTCCGTTTCCATCTGAAGGGCTCTATCACTCGACCGACTCAGGGGCCAGTTTCATCAAGATCGGCTCCGTTAGCAGTGCTCCGCTTGTGGGCTTCGGAATGGCGGCCCCAGGAGCGAAGTACCCGGCAGTTTACATAGTGGGCACGGTAGGCGGGGTCTACGGATTCTTTCGCTCCATTGACGAGGGAAACTCCTGGACGCGGATCAACGACGACGCTCACCAGTACGGCTATATCTTTGCGATTTCCGGCGACCCGAGGATCTACGGACGTGTGTATCTAGGTACGGGTGGGCGCGGCATTCTCTACGGTGACATTGCTGCCACTGGAGGCGTTGCTGCTGCCCATCGCTAACGATTCTCGGCGCTGCTGAGAGTCCGAAGGCGGGTGAATAGGAAGGGCTACACGTTCAGTGCAACAAAGCCTAGCCATTCGGCCCGAGTTGTGTTAATGTACTGGTTTGCCGCCTCTGCCGGTTTGTGCCGTAAGGGTAACAACATCAGGCACTTGCCTAAAGGCTGAGGCAGCGAAAGCAGGAACTCGATGCCCGACTACATCTATCTTTTGGAAAACCGGCTGTCGGCTGACCAGCAGGCCGCTCTGCGGCACTTGCGGGAGGCGGCTCGCGAAGCCGGAACCATCCTCTTTTTGACCGGCGACGCGGTTCGCGAACTGACCAGTGGCCATGCGGTCCGCAGCCTTGAAGTTTCGGTTCATGGAAATGCGCTTAACCTCAAGAAATCAATTGAAATGTATGGTGGAGCTATTTGGGGCCAGGACGAGGTTTCCCGCACGCTCTACGTGTGTTTTCCTGGTACGGTTCGCGTAGACCTGATCAGCACCCACCGCGCCGAGTATCCCAAGCCTGGCGCGCCGATTTTTCATTCGGCTTCGATCCAGGAGGACCTGCGGAGGCGCGACTTTACCGTCAATGCCATGGCTATCTCGCTTAACGAGGGATCGTTCGGCCTATTGATGGATCCGACGAACGGGGCTGCGGATATCGAGTCGAAGACTCTCCGTCTGGTCTCAAATTATGGTTTTCTCGATGAGCCGTCGCTGCTCATTCGCGCCACGCGCTACCGTGCGCGGCTGGGATGGGAATTCGACCCCAGAACCCATACTCGCTACGAGAATGCCAGAGGTGAGGGCGTAATCGAGTACTTGTCGTCCCAGGCACGCAGCCGGGAGCTGGAGCAGATTGGCCACGAAGAAGACGCCTTGAAGGTGCTTCGGGCGCTCGAGGCCGAGGGCTGGATGAAGGTTCTGTTCCCTGCCTGGACCTCCGCCAAAGCTGACGAGGAGAAGCTGAAATCCTTGCACAATTTGGGAGCGGAGCTGCTGGCTCAGGGTATCCATGCCGATATGTCGGCGGCGCAGATGCAGTTGCTCACAGTTGGACTCGCCCCCAAGGACAGGTCCGCGCTGAAGAAACTGATGCTTCGCCCGGGGTTCGTAGCAGAGTGGAACAGTCTGGATGCGATGGCCGCGGGGTTTGCCAAGGTGCTGTTGGCAGAGGAGAATTCCATCCCCTCTGCCGGCTTCAAGCTGTTTATGAGTTATGACCCGGAAGCTATTCTTTGGCTTGGGTTTACGAGTACCGATCCTGAGGTTTGCGAGCGGTTCAACCGGTTCCTCAAGGTATGGCCCGAAGCTCGCCAGCGCATCCCCCATACCCTCATGCAAGAGATGCGCATTACGCCGGAGCTGGCTGCCTACCGAGAGATTGTTCAATCCATTTTCCTGGAGCTGATCGACGGCCGGTTGACGGCGTCTGAGGAAGTTCGCTCCTTCCTCGATCCCCATTCTCCACCTGCGCCGCCACCGAAAGAGACCGTCAAGAAGCAGCGCCCCAAGCGAGGCGCCGAGGCCAAGGCCAAGGAGGATTCGTTCGATGATGACGAAGACGCCGAGGGCGATTTGGATGACGACGAAGATTTGGATGATATCGGTGGAGAGGACGACGATATTGACCTCGGCCTGAGTCTTCCCAAGGTTGATTTGGACGCGGAGATCCCCGAATTGATCGAAACCGAGATCATAGAGTCCGACGAGATCCTAGAATCCGATGAAATTGAGGCCATCGAGGATCAAATCAAGCCCGAAGAGCCCGAACCTGTTCCCGCTCCAGTCAAGCGCGGCTCAAAAAAGCTTGCTTCGCCGAAGCGGTCAAAGGAAGCTCCGGTTGCTATAGTCGAAAAGGCTGGCAAGCCGATTGCGCCAAAGCCTGAGAAGTCCAAGACTGAAAAGGCGGGGAAGCCCAAGCCGGCGGCCAAGCCAAAGCCGGAACCCATCCCCGAGCCTGCCGTCAAGAAGTCTGCTCAGGCACCGGTTGCGCCCAAACCGAAGAAGGCTCAAGAACGCAAGTCAGAGCCTGCAAAGGGCAAGCCGGCTGCTGCTTTGGCTTCCAAGACGACGCCAAAGGGATCCAAGGGGTTGCCAAAGGGATCCAAGCCGGTTGAGAAGAAGGCCGTTTCGAAGCCGGCCAAGAAGCGCTGAGGCCGCTGAAGGGCTCCTTCCGCAAGCGCCGCGCAAATTGCGGCAGCGCCGAAGATCAGACTGCGGCTGCCATGGCTGCAACAGCGCCCTGCGCTGCGGTTACAACCATGTCGCGGATGGAATCAATGACCAGATCGGGCTCGTCCAGGTGAATCCAATGGGCACTTGCGGGGGCTATGAGTTGGTGCACGTTGTCGCCGATGCGGCTCAAGCGCTCTGCGGAGAGAGGCGTCGATTTCCCTGGGGTCAGCACCAGCACGGGAATGCCGCGGATCGGTTCAGCGTCCTGCATCTCTCGAATCGAGTCGGGAACCGACTTCACATGGCTTCGCATTCCAGCGTAGTAACCTGGGCGCGACCAATGGGCGGCCACGATCGGCCAAACCACGCTCGGCATCTTCCCTACCTCGTCTGTTACGCGGCCAAGCACATGCAGGCCCCCGGTCCCAGCAACTCCAGCCAACCGCCGTGCAACCCGGCCTGAGCGGCACAAGAGGGAGGTTACAGCTAGGCGCGCCAGCCCAAGGTGCGCAATCGGAACCGCGAAACCAGACAGCCGCATGCCCCTGTCCACTTCAGATTGCCTGCCGGGATTGAGTGGTGGCCATTCTTCGCAGCGCATGGGATCGATCAACAAGATGCTAGCCACTTCTTCTGGAAACATCAGCGCATAACGGCGCACGACGAGTCCGCCAAAGGAGTGTCCGACCAGGACGTAAGGCGGTTTGATCTGGGCGCGCTCCAGCATTTCATGCAGTTCCACCGCGATGTTGCCGGGGGTGCGCGCTGTCCGGCAGGGGCTGCTCCAGCCTAGTCCGCTGCGATCGTAAGACGCGGTCCCGGCGAATCGAGAGACTATCTCCTGAATGTGGTACCAGTTCAAATTGGTTGCGGCGATGCCAGCCTCGAATAGAACGGTGGGGCCGGTCGAAGCCCTCGATCCCTTCTCTAGCAAATAGAGCTTGCGCCCGCCCCCGATGGGCACCAGCCGCCCAGGATGCGCAAAACGCTGCCGGTCACGGTGCCCGCCAACGATTTGATAAAAGAAACCCGCGCCAATCAGCGCTGCGGTTGAGCCGGCAATCCATAAAAGTACGTGCATAGGAGATCCTAAAAACGCGTGAGTTGTTCAGGGCTGAAGTCCCCGATGCCGAGATTTGCTTTTGCGCTGCCACGGTCGACGATGAGCAGTGTCGATCCGGCATGACCGCGCACTTTTGCCTCCACCTGGTTTGCCGACCAAACGCCGCCGTCATGGCGCAGGCCGTAATAAGTAAACTCCTTCACCGTCGCGCTTCCTTTCAGCGTCTTCTCCACATATACAGGGAAGCCGATACTCCGGTCCAGCCATGTTTTGATCGCGGCGTAATGCGTCCTGTCCTCCGCGCTAGGCATACTCTTCAAAACATCGCAATCCCGTGCGCCGAATTTGGCTTCTTCCACCACCGTTTGCTCCGGCCAGAAATACTGCTGTTCCAGGAAGTCTTCGTAGCTGAAACCGTCGCCGAGCGGGCCTTCGCTCCACTTGTCGAACGGCAGAGCCGCAGGCGCCTTGTCGCCGGGATGCGCAATCTGGATCGAATTCTGTCCATTGGGACGCATATCCAGCAGGATGTGGGCGCGGGCGTCCGGCCCCGCCTTGGCGCTCGCGTTCGCGGGCGGCACAATCTCCACCAGCACGCGCAGCACACCTGGGAACCAATGCGCCTTGATGGAAATGCCATAGCTGGTGCGTGCGCCGCTCGCGTCTACCCGGACAAGGTGGCCGCTGGCGCGAAAGTCCGCCTTCTCCACATTCTGCCGCGGAGTTGCCAGCACCGCATGGGCATCCGTCGCATTCGCGGGGACCGCGAACACCATTGCGGCGGCCAGTGTGGCCCAGTAGAGTCTCATAGCGCGATTCTCCCATCGCGGATGCGAATGTGCCGGGGCGCGGCGTTGGCAATCTCATTCTCGTGGGTCACCACGATCAGCGTCATGCCGCGCTTTTTCTGAATGCCGGTAAGCATCTCCATGATGCGCGCGGAATTCACGCTGTCAAGATTCCCGGTGGGCTCGTCGGCCAGCAGGATGGATGGGTCATTGGCCAGCGCTCTTGCAATGGCCACACGCTGGCGTTCTCCGGCCGAGAGTTCGTTAGGATACTGCTTGAGCCGGTGTTCTAGGCCCATCTCCACCAGCAGCGCTTCGGCCCGTTCCGCGCGGCCTTTCCCGTTCTCACCCACTGCCAGCATCGGCACTTGCACATTTTCAAGGGCGCACAGCGTGGGAAGAAGGTAGAAGGCCTGGAAAATGAATCCCACGCGAAGGGCTCTGTAGGTGTCGAGATCGATGGCGGTTCCCAGTGCAGCGTTCTCAAACAGCACCTCGCCGCTGGTGGGCGTGTCGAGCCCGCCCAGCAGTTGCAGCAGCGTGGACTTGCCGCTGCCGCTGGCGCCGCTGATGGCCACGTATTCTCCGGCGGCGATCGACAGATCCACGCCCCGCAGAGCCTCAATGCGCCCTTCGTCGTAGCTTTTGCACAGATTGCGCACTTCAAGCTGAGGACTAGTCATGCCGAAGCGCCTCCACTGGCGACAGATGCGCGCCGCGCCATGCGGGGACGGCACCGGCAACCAATCCAGAAAGCAGCGCGATGCCAAGCGCCTCGATCAAGTGCCACGGGGAAACGGATGCCGAGACTACGCTCGCGGTTTGCGGCAACACAGCCAGCAAGTGCATTGTGCCCCATCCGATGCATATGCCGATGAGGCCGCCGACCAGGCCCAGCACCGCCGCTTCGGTCTGGATGAGCAGCATGATGTTCCAGCTCTTCCAGCCAAGCGCCCGCAGAATTCCGATTTCGCGGGTTCGTTCAAACACCGACATTGCCATGGTGTTGACGATGCCCAGGATGCCCACAATCAGGGCAATCGCCGAGGTGCCCCAGGCGACGGAATGTGCCAATACCACAAGCTGGTTGTTGGCCGCGCGCTCCGCCGCCGGCGAGGCGTGCAGACCCGGAAGAGCGGCTTCAATTTCAGCCTGCGCGCGCTTCAAATACTTGTCCGGCGCTTCACCGGCCGGCGCTGGCCGAAGCCGCACATGAAACGCCGTCACCTTGCCTTGCAGGCTCGATAGCTGCTGCAGTTGATCCAGGGGCATGATCACCGCGTCGGCTTCCAGTGCCGACCCCCCATGATAGGTCCCGGCCACGATAAAAGTAGAGCCTTGAATCTCGACGGTTTCCCCAGTCTTCTTGTTCAGATTCTCCGCCAGCGTATCACCCAGCAGGATCTCAGGCTTTCCATCGTGAATGCGCCCTCCCGAAGTCATCTTGAGCGAATCGAGTTCATAAGAATCGGCCTTCCAACCAAAGACCAGAGCGTTTACCTCCGGGGTCAGGTCCATCAGATTGAAGATCATAGGCGCGGCCCGTTCGACGACGGGCACCGCACGCAGCTTGGCGCCTACCGATTCATCGAGGGAAGTGTTCAGAAAACTCTTCTCTGAGACGGCAATGTCGGTCCCTGCGGTCTGATAGAGGCGCAGCCATTCGTGTTCAAAGGATCGGGAGAAACCAACCAGTGCGACAAACGCGCCAATGGCCATGGCGATCCCACCCAGCGTCAGGAATGTCCTGAGCCGTCTGCGCCAGAGATTCTTCCATGCAAATCTTGCGAAGGATAATTGGGAGGCCATGAGGTCGGGATGAATCCTTACGTTTCTCGTTCTGAACAGCAGCGCTTGAGATGAAGTTTATTGAGCGGCAGGCGCAAAAGTCCATGCATCCTTTAGGGAATCCCCGCTCAAGTCATCGTTCAAAAAGGTTGGGCCTCCCCTGGCTGCGGATAGCTCACTCGGTCAGCAGGTCTGGAACCCAGTCAACAGCCAAACAGACGGCCCGTCGCTCGGCGGAAGCCAAGCCCCTCATACGGAGTACTATGACCGGAAGTTTCCTAAACGAAAAAAGACAGAGACAACCTTGCCACAGAATGCCTGAGTCGGCCGAGCCGAGTCGAGCGTTGCTGTGGAGATTGTTTCAAAAATCATTTGCGGGAAGCGAAGATCCGATGCTCAATGCGCGCATCGAGCATCGGATCGCTTCAAAACGCTTAACGGCCGCGACCGCGCGAAGCGCCGCCACCGCCACCACCGCTGCCCTTGCGCGCCTGGTAGCAGTCCCGGCAAAAGACCGGGCGATCGCCGCGAGGCTCAAAAGGAACTGTTGTAGGCTGGCCGCAACCCGAACAAATCACAGGTGTTCCCTGTGCTGGAGCCGAACGGTAGCCGGACCCCCCCTGATCGTTCTTCTTTGCCTGACGGCAATTCTTGCAACGCTTTGGGGTCGAATAACCACGTTCCTGAAAGAACGCCTGATCAGCTGATGTGAACGTGAAGTCCTGCCCACAATCGCTGCACGTAAGTTGAATATCTCCGGCCATGTGTCTCCTCGTGGAGATTGTACAGCCCAATCCACCTTTACGTACAAGGAATCTTTTTGGATCCAAAAAGTTTGAGGCCGCAGAAGAGTAATTGCCTTCCTTAATCCTGCTCCAATGCCGGGGCCATCGCGCTATAGTCATCTTCTGTGGGGTGAGGATGATCTTGAGGTTTGCAGCCCAATTTCCGCGCCATCCAAGACCTGAATGACAGTTTCCAATCCAGAATTCGAGGCCGACTGCATCCGCCGCATCCTGGCGGGCGAGAAGCATCTCTTCCATGACCTCATCCGCCCCAGTGAGCGCGGCATCTACTTTCTCCTTCTCTCGCTGCTTCGTAATGAGGCCGAGGCGGAGGATGCTGCCCAGGAAACGGCAATCAAGGTTTATCTGAACCTCAAGAACTTCCGGGGCGACTCGCAGTTCCGGACCTGGGTGCTCTCGATTGCCAGAAACGAGGGCCTGGGAAGGCTGCGCAAGATGGGAACGCGGCGCGAAGATTCGCTGGATGCCGAGATCGACGATCAGACCGGCGACTATACCCCCGCGATCCTGACCAGTTGGCGCGAGGTCCCTTCAGAAACTCTTGAGCGAAAGGAATTAGGCGCGATTTTGCGCCAAGCCATCGAGGGGCTGCCTGAGATTTACCGTAACGTTGTGCTGCTCAGAGACATCGAAGAGATGGATGTGCGAGAGACAGCCGCCGCTCTCGGCGTCACTGAAGGAGCTGTCAAAGTCAGACTGCACCGGGCACGGGCTATGCTGCAGCGCGATCTGGCTCCGCGGCTGAAAGGGTTTGCCCCCGAGCGGAAAGGGCTGTTTGGGTGGGGCGCATGAGAATCGACTGCAAACGCGTATGGGAGCACATCTCCGCCTACATCGACGGCGACGTGGACGAGGGTCTGCGTGCAGAGATCGATAGTCATCTGGAGACATGCGAAATCTGCTCCGCCGTCTTGGATTCAACCCGAAACATGGTGGTGCTTGTGGCAGACCACCGCGTCTTCGAGCTCCCGGCCGGATTCAGCAAACGGCTGCATGCGCGCCTGGACAAGCAATTGGAACGGGCCGGGCCTTGATGTGGCCCGAGACGATTGCGCCACCACAAGGCTTTCATCCTGTTGCGGCCACGCGAGCCTGAACGCCTTCCTTACTTCAAACCGGACCTGGAATCTCGCAGGCAGCAGCGAGCAGACAAAACCCCGGCCATGGCCGGGGTTTTGTCTGGATGGGGCCGAAATTACATTGCTGCTACAAAATCGGGGACGATGACTGCTGCATTTTCCTGCAACAACCGGGTCATGCGCGCGGCCATGCCTGTATACATGGATGCCGCGCGGAAGGCATTCACGCGAACCCCTTCGCTGGCTTGCGAGAAAGCATATTGTGCCAAGGCCATCAGAACGCAGAAGCGGATGTGCATGGCGTCACTGCGCAGGGTCTCCAGCAGCAGGCGATCCACGCCAGCGCTGTTCTTGGACGCATAGTCTGCCATTTCCAGCATGACCCGTGCGTTCTGATACATCACCCACAAGCCTTTTGGGCCTTCCATGCGCTGCCATGCGTCCTCTGGAGTTGCGTTAAGACCTTCTTTCCAAAGGAAGTGCTCGCTCAATTCACGAGCACTCCAGTCGGGACGCAGCCTGGACAGAAGCGTGTCCCATGTTTGCGCATTGTGACGCTGAACTACGGCGCGCCACCGGACCAGATAGAACGCAATGCCTAAAACCGCCACGATTTGGAGGAGAGACAGAATCATAGGTGATCCTTGCACTGGATTTCGGTAACCGCGCAGCCCGTGAGAAAAACCCGGCTAGTTTTCCGTTACCTATTACTAGTAACACAAAACCCGCCCTCTTGTTGAAAAGAATTATGCCACTTTCGTCTCATTCCGAAAGACAAGTAGCCTGCCAGCCTTCATACTTTGGTAATCAAGGGCCGCTGCTTACTTCAACTGGCAGTGCTAAAGGCGCGGTCCGATGCGCGTGCGGGACGGTGACTGCCCGCTCATCTCCAGGAATCCCACATCGTCGCAGCTCTCATGGCTGGGATGGTGCAGTGGTCCATGCCGGATTGCTTTGACGGATATCACCGCTTCCGCGCGTCGCCCGGCTCTGACTCGGTTATTGCCATGCGGGTGGTTCGAGCGACGCCTGCCACTGCCAGCAGCATGCGCTCCATTTGCGGGGTGAATTCGCGGCGTTTCGCATCCTGTTGGGCGAAACTGACGACCCAATAGAGAAGGGAACCGAGATAGCTCGCCACCAGGAGCTGATCGAGGCTGCGGTATTGCGCCCTATGAACCTCATGACCATGGACTACCGTCGTAATCAGCGCAACCATGGAATAGAACCCAAGCCCAGTAGCCACCTGCAATTCGCGATCTTTCCAGCCGATTGATAGCCATTGGCTAAACCCCGCCAGTACCAGAAAGAAAAGTATCCTCAGAATAGAAACTGTCTGCTGGAGGCGAACGAGGAAGTGCCATTCCGGGGGGAAATGGGCGAATGCTGACGAGTCGGCAAATGGCCAGATCGCTGCCGCGGCTATTGCGATCATCACTCCAAGAGCCCCAATTGTGCCACGGGAGAGTGACGCCCGGAGGGGGCGAAAAACCGACCAGGACAATTCAACCAGGACACAGAACTGCAAAGCGGAATCCACGCCAGCCTCGGCCAAATATGTCGTAAGGTAGGCAGCCGGAAAATAGTGCCTGACGGCGTAGGAACCGGCGCTTTCAAGCAGAGTCCAAACGCTATAGACACAGAATAACGGGAGTGTCCGCCAGACACACCTGTAAAACAGCAGCCAAACCACTGCCGCGAGGGTCAAAAAACCAGCACACCAGAGTGCGGTGTCCAGATTCAAGGTCAACCTTCCTCAACGCCCCGCACATGGGGGTTGAGTTGAGCTTAACAGTGATTTGACCCTATCGGCTCTACAACCATCCAATTAACAACCCACAGTAATGTCCGTTCCCGGCGGAAACGGCGGTAGCGGGCCGATTAGCGATGCCTAGGCGGTTAAATCATCTGTTCCCGGCGGAAATGGCGGTAGGGGATCGATCGGCGATGCCTTTGCGGTCATATCGTCTGTTCCCGGCGGAAAGGGCGGTAGCGGGTCGATCGGCGATACCATTGCCGTCAAGTCGTCTGTTCCTGGCGGGAA
>Ga0302197_10002625_pt1 | contig 16622 bp, 16 predicted proteins | sample II_Bog_N2_1_FD_193526 | JGI IMG/M metagenome (GOLD analysis project Ga0302197, IMG submission 193526) | Peat permafrost microbial communities from Stordalen Mire near Abisko, Sweden - II_Bog_N2_1 | ecosystem: Environmental > Terrestrial > Soil > Wetlands > Peat | place: Sweden: Abisko...
TAAAAAGCTAAACAAAAACCTTGTCCGAAGAAACCTATCAGTACATTACTTTAATCTCTTTTAAGGGGTCACTTTCGTCTGGCAAAAGGGGTCACTTTGCTTTGGCGAACGTGGTCATTATCAATTGGCAAAGGGGACCTTTTCAAATAGGCCAATAGGGGTCATTTTCGAGTGTTTTATCCACTTTATTGTCAAAAATAATATTTGCGTTGCCCGTAGCCGCGAATTTATGGTGTCTATTGCTTAACTATCTTCAATGTATAGATGACATATTGCAAAGGGTATTTTCAAAGCATAGGAAAGGATGGTCAAACTTATGACTTAGAATATCAGCCGGAGGAGCAGTTTGATGCGGTAGATCAAATTACTAAATTATGCTTTAAAACGGTTTTCGTTCACTCGGGCGAAACAGACTGGTTTGATTTCAAAATCGCATTGATCGGTGTAAACGAGGTCAAGGTAACGGATATATTCCTTCCACAAAATCCGCTTTATAAGGGAAAAGGTGTAGCGGAAGCTTTAATAATTGAAACGGGTAAATTATTCGCCGACAGAACCGTAATTTCGAGTTCGAATAAATTCCCGATTTTAAAAAGAGAAAGCCGTTGGGATGCAGGAACTAGTGTTTGGAGACGTTTAGTCAATAGACGGCTAGCCGTATACGATGAAACGCACGACATTTTCAAACTGTTATAAAGCTACAAAATTAAGATTTTGGTTGGGTATAGATCAGCTTACTATAGTTACCCACCTTTCCGTAACTGGTCTTAAACTTCTCATTCTTTTTAGCAAAGCCCTGCGCCAGTTGCTCATTCTCCATGCTCTTTAGCTTTGCCGACCTATTCTTCATATACAAATAATTAGTTATGAAATCTTTGCCTGTCAATGAAGGATAACTTAACATTATCTTATAGAATTAATCCCTGCCGTCGTTTATTGAAAGCATTTAGTACATTAGCAATCAATAAAGGATAACTAATAATTATCATGCGCAACATAGAATTTGTGAACCGTACGGAGGATCTAAGATTTTTACTTGAAAAAGTAGAGCAGCTTAGCGAGATCAATCAAATTCTTTTGATTAAGGCTGGTAACGGAATTGGTAAAAGTTCGTTGACAAAAAAACTATCCGAAAATGTGGAATATCCTTTTATAAAAGTAGAAATACAACAGAATCGAGGTAAGGGATATGCTGATGGCTATTATCTGCGTAAAATCGGCAAGGCTTTACACGATCATGCGCCAAAAGACCAACGGATAGATTCTTTAAACGGTTATTTAAAGACAATTAAATCCTCCGTATTAAACAGGCGCTTACTTCAATCGGTAATTGATGAATCAAAGGGTTTTAAAGGTGCGTCTATTTTAAAAGAAGTTGCCGAAAGAGCAACAGGCCAAGGTGTTTTTTCAGCAGATAATCTATTTAACTCTAATCACAATGATAGCTTGACAATTATTGAAGATTATGTAACAAGACAGTTATTGAAATCTCCTTTGATATTGAATATAGAAAATATTCAAGACATCGATAATTCTTCTTATATGTCCTTACTAAATATCCTCAATAAAACGTTAGGGAACCTATTTTTATGGGAATATACGGAATCCGTAGCGAGCGCGCTCACGATTTCAGATTTTATTGATGATTATTCCGTATTGAAAAAAACCGATATTGACGTATATGAACTCCCTCCGCTGCATTTAAATGAGGTAAAGAAAATATTTGATCAATATCCAGAACTAAGCTGGGACATCATTCAGAACTCATTTACAAGTTATAACGGAAACTTGAGACCAGTTAGGGATATATTTGCCATGGTCAAGCACTTTGGAAGCAAAGGTCCAAATGGACCTACGAGTAATCTTAGTTTTTCAAATGCTTCCGACAAACATCTGAGTTTACTCTCTAGGTCCCAGCAATTTCTTTTAACACTTATTTCTGTACATGAAGAGCCGGTCGACAAATCATTGCTATTTCTTTTGGGAAAATTCAAAGAATCTTTTAGTCTGATACTTGACGTGCGTTCAGTGTTGTCCTTCTTAGAAAAACAAGATCTAATTAAACTCAAAGGAGAGTTCATAGAGATTTATGATGATAGTATCAATGGGAAAATATTAGAGTTTAATACCAATAATATATTTCTTGAAATTGCCTATAAATTCTGGCTTGGTGTTTACGACGGCTTACTTGAACCTGATGATATATTCATTAGTAAGAGTATTCGTCTTCAGCGGACTTTGTTATTCGCCTCTCTTTTAAACCAACAGTCCCGGATCATTTCTCTGCTGGACGAAATCAAAAATGAGGCCCTGTTAAGCAGGTCCCCAAAAAAGATGATTTCTTATGTAGAAGTGGTAAGAGATAAGCTACTAATAAATCCTAATAACGACGCCCGGCTAAAAACCAGCCAAATCAATTTCTGGCTGGTTGAACTTTATTTAAGTCTGGGCGCATCTGACCAAGCGCTCCCTCTGATTGATTCCCTACAAACTAGCCTATATACCAAAAATGTACTGAAAGGCATTGTTTATGAACAAATCGGAAAGCAAACGGATGCGATTACGCTGGTAAATACTGCGTTACTAGATCTAAATGCCGTAACTAATCCGAATTATGAATTGGCACTAAGATTAATCAGGCTCGTTTCATTATACGATATCGGGCTATATGAAAATGCCAAGAATGAGTTTTTTAAACTATATAACGAAGAGAAATATATTGAACTCGTGGAGTATGGATTTCTTTTGAGAAATGCCGAGTTGATATTTTCCTATGAAGACAGTTTGCCTTATTATCAGGAAAGTATTAAGCTCTTTGAAAAATTCGGAGCCGTTCAGCAAACTGCCTTTTCCCGTATCGCTTATGGGGTACATTTAGCGATTTTAGGCAAGTTGGAACTGGCCGACATAGAATTTAATGCCGCAGGTGTAGAGTTATCGGGCACTGTTTCAGAAAGCAGTACGTTGTTGAATAACCAGGCAGTAGTCCTTTTGTTTAAAAAACAATTGGGTGAGGAAACGGAAGAATTATTGCGATATGCCCTTATTAACGCAGAATCAGACTTTTCAAGGGTTACCATACTCATTAATTATATGGTTTTAATGGACTGGCGGGAAAATGATGAAGAGGTCGAAAAAACAATACTTTTGATTGAAGATGTTTTAAAAAAGCCTTTGTTTGCTAACAAAGAAATTATCCGATATGCCTATTTCGACATTTACAAATATTATCAACGCAAATTTGAAATTGAAGCTTGTGTCCTCTATTTAAATAAAATATCTGAACTGGGACTCGAGGAAACACCCATCTGGAAATTTTGGCTATACGATGAATCCATTCCTTTGAATGATGAAGAATTCTTCCGAAGCACAATTGATCGGGCAATCAGTTATCTCACACATTGGAATATGGATTTTGATAGTAAGTTAATGCGTTATGAGTGAAAGATAAAAGCATGTCCTTATATTCCAAACCATTCTTTTTGAACGCGTCGGCAAAACTTGATGTTTTACCTAAATGTGCATCAGGTGTTAGTTCAATCAAATAAAAAATACCGTCTTTTACTCTGCCATCGATTCTCATATAGTCCATTTTCCCAAAACTCAAAAAGATTCGTTTTAATTTCTCAATGTCACTTTCATTGATAAAAATCGGTCTATGTTCAATAAGCAGATCGGATACATGTTTATCATAAGCAGTATATAAACGATTAATAAAATAGTCGTTATCAGCCGGCGCATAAACCTCCATTGGTTCAATTAACTTAACCTCATTTATGTTTCCCGAAACGCATACACAAACTTCGTGCCCGCTTAAAAATTCCTCTGCGATAACAGGTTGTTTGAATTCGCTCAAAAGTTGCAGGGATAGCGCTTTTGCATCAATATAGTTTGATACCCTTGAATGCGCGTGAATACCAATTGAACTACCTTCCAGGTTAGGCTTGATCACCAATGGATAGTTTAAGGTCTGGAGAAGAGCCATATCAGTAAAATGGTCTATTAATAAGTAGTCGGCAGTTTTTAACTCAAAACGGCGAATGACCTCCTTTGAAATTTGTTTATCCTGGCAAACAATTCGTGCATAAGTATCTGCACCCACAAATTTGATACCATATGATTCACAAATAGCCGGTACTAAGGCCATGCGATTCCGGGATCGCCGCCCGCCATATATCGTGAAGACAAGATCGTCTTTATGCTGCTGAATATTATCGATAAATTCTTCAAGTGTGTTGTAGTGAGTTACGGATTTTGAAATGGCCGACAAGCCCTCAAAGATTTGGAAAAAATACTCATCGGGTATCATTTCCAACGTATCCGCTTCTGCCTCGACATTATCATAGCTTAAAAATATTCGATCGGCGATCAATACCACATTTTCCTTTATAGCATGCATGATAATTATTAGTTATCCTTTATTCGACCGGCTGCATTCCCATAGAAAAATTCATTCTAGGGTGTTTTTCAACAAGTATCTGCTTTTGCTTTTCCAGGTTGACTTGTGTATAAATTTGAGTCGTCGTAATCGAGCTATGGCCTAATAAGGATTGAATGTATTTAATATCCACATCGTTTTCCAACAGTAAGGTTGCAAAAGTGTGACGAAGAACATGGGGGGTAACCTTTTTGGTAATATTGGCGTTAGATGCAAGTTCCATGACAAGGATGCGTATTGACTGGTCCGAAAGCTTATTACCCAGGCGGTTAATTAAAAAATAGTCGCCATTTGCAGTTATTTTGTCAGCGAATAACTTGCAATAAGTGTTTAGCGTATGGAGCGTGTCGGCATTGCAAAGTTGGATCATCCGTTGTTTTCCACCTTTACCATGTATAGTTACGGTACCTGACTGCAAATCAACAGCGTCACGGCGCAGGTCTGCAATCTCTGATACGCGGGCACCAGTGGCGAACAGTAGTTCAATTACTACCGCATTACGTAAAGCTTCTAAGTACTTATAAGTTGATTTATCTTTAGGTAAAATCGAAGCGTATACTTTTTTTAGTAAATCACTGGATTCCTCGGCTGTTAGGGCCTTAGGGAGCAAAGCTGGCTCTTTAATTTTTATCCGTAGCTTACGGAGCGGGTTAGCAATAATATGATCCTCAAACTCCAGGTAATTGAACAATGCTTTCAAAGTAGCAATTTTTCGTTTAATCGTCTTTGGCTTCCACTTAGAAAGTTCTTTAAGGTAGGCCTTTAAATGAGCCTTATCTATTTCTTTGACAACAGAAGGGAAGTGCTGCTTGTCCATGAATGCAATAAACTGGAGCAAGTCGATCTGGTAAAATTTGATGGTTTTTGTCGAAAGGTTCTTTTCGTACTTGCAATGATTAAAAAATTCTGCCTTCGCATCGGTTAAATTGAGCATAGTTTTAGCTTTAAATGAATAAAGCCGAAAGATGGTCAATCCACTCTAAAGCGCAACATCTCATTTCCTGTCTGAAACAAAAGCATAGTATGACGGCAACATTTTACTTATAAGGTTTGCATCAAACTACTGCAGATTATTTCACCATTATTTTATTATAAGATAAAAATATAAAGAAGGAATATTGCCAGCTTGAAGGTAGGTATTGAAATAATTGCCATACAAGAAGCCTTACATGGCAATTAAAGAACAAGCTTAACTGGCTATTCTATCCAGTTTTCGTTTCAGTTTTTTCATGTCCTGGCTAACCTTTGTATCGATGACCTTGGCATAGTGCTGTGTGGTTTTTATATCAACATGCCCGAGCATCTTGCTGACGCTTTCAATGGGGACACCGTTAGTTAATGTTACTGTTGTGGCAAAAGTGTGCCTTGATAAATGAAAGGTGAGATTTTGCGATATATCGCAAGAATCAGCGATTTCTTTCAAATAACTATTCATCTTCTGATTACTTAGAACGGGCAATACAACACCCTCATTGACACATTTCGGATGATCCTTGTATTTTTCGATAATTTGCAGGGCAGGTTTTAATAAAGGGATACGGGAGGAATTATCATTTTTCTTCCGGTGTGTAAATATCCATTTCCCGCCATCTATCCCGGTAGTGATTTCGCTGCGGGTTAATTTTTTAACATCGGCATAGGAAAGTCCGGTATAACAGCAAAACACAAATATGTCGCGCACGTTGGCCACTCGTGCTATTTTGAATTCCTTTTTTATGAGCCGGTTAAGCTGTTGTTGGCTTAAAAATTCACGTTCCTTTACTTTCGCCTTTGATTTGAATTCGGAGAAAGGGTTGTCTCTTAAAAGCTTTGGTTTAAGGATATAGTTATTTACCACCTTTTTAAGGTGCTTCAGATACTTTGCAGCCGAAATAGGCTGTATGCCACCATCCAATTTCAGATAATGATTGAAGTCATTGATGAAATTGTAATCCAGCCGATTGATCACCAGATCATCCGATTTATAATTCTTTTTGATGAAAGCGCCTAGGTGCAGCAGACAGGTACGATAACCTTTTAAGGTATTTTCCTCAAACTCTTTTCCAATCAATTCCTCCATTTGCTTATTGTGCAGCCGGAAAATTTCCAGGAGCTGCGGGATTTTTTGCGGAACATCCCTTCCGAGGAATTTGTCCCGCAAGCCCGCAGCCGTGATCTGTTTGTCTTCCCGGACCATTTGCGCATGGGTGCTATGCACCTTTTGCTGCAGATCATCAAGATGGAAATTCAAAGATTTGGATGATTCGGTTTTCCCGTTTTCACGACCGGTTTTCGAGCACCACTTTTCAGGGTCGGCGGTTCGGGTTGTTGCGCACTCTTTAGGTATGCCATCTACGGTAAAGCGCATGTAGACAGGGATTTCTCCCGATGTGTAGTTCTTTGGCTTCTTCAAATAGAAGAGCAGGCTGTAATTTAACTCCATAAAACAAGCTTAAAATGTGAAACAAATTAAGTTTGCAGCTACCTCAGTTACAAGATGTATTTTAATCGAACATCTTGTAATACAATAAGTTACATGGTTTCCAGTGAGTCATTTTGCTGACTTTCCCGACTCACTGAATTACTCACTGGAATTATACGATTTAGTGAATAAAATAGGGTTTTGCCGAAAAAAAAGAAAGCTGTAAATCAAGGATTTACAGCTTTTTGAATGATTTGACATCGATTTTTGTAGCCCGTAGGGGAATCGAACCCCTGTTTCTAGAATGAAAATCTAACGTCCTAACCCCTAGACGAACGGGCCTTGTTTTTATATATTGTCTATGGTATTGCTACCAAAGCGTTCCCTTATTTTGGGACTGCAAAGATATACGTTTATCGATAAATTAAAAATAAAGTTTAAAATTTTTTCAATTATTTTTTCGATGCTGCCAGAATAAAAATATCCAAACAAAAAACCGCCAATAACATTGTAATCTATAGTGCTGATAAGCATATATTTATACAAAAAAATAAAAAAACTATCTATATGAAAGCATTATGGAATAACCAGCTAATTGCCGAGAGCAATGATACCGTTGTTGTTGAAAATAATCATTATTTCCCTAAAAGCAGCGTGAAAGCTGAATACCTGAAGGACTCAAATACACATTCTACTTGTCCGTGGAAAGGTTTGGCGTCTTATTATACACTCGAGGTAGACGGTAAACAAAACCCTGATGCCGCCTGGTATTATCCGGAACCAAAAGAAGGTGCTGCAAACATTAAAGATCATGTGGCGTTTTGGAAAGGTGTTAAGATAACCGAATAACAAAATCACCATGGAACAATACGATGCCATTGTTATAGGCGCAGGGCAATCTGGCGTACCTTTATCAAAGAAATTGGCGCAGGCCGGTAAAAAAACTTTAATTGTTGAGAAACGCTATGTAGGCGGCACCTGTGTTAACGATGGTTGTACCCCAACAAAAACCTGGGTAGCATCAGCTAAGGCGGCTTATGATGCGAGCAAGAGTTCGGAATTGGGTGTCGATATTAAAAGTTATAAAGTTGATATGCGCCAGGTGAAAAAGCGCAAGGATGACATTGTGCTCAAATCCCGTAATGGTGGACAAAAATCTATCGAGGGCACTAAAAACCTGACCTTGATTTTTGGCGACGCTGCCTTCATCGATAAAAAAACTTTATTGGTTGAATTGAATGAAGGTGGTACTTTAGAAGTAACTGCTGATCTGATCTTTATCAATACCGGGGCGAAAACCTTGATCCCGGAAATTGAAGGTTTAAAAGATATAGCGTATCTCACCTCAACTACTATACTCGATCTGGATTATGTGCCGGAGCATTTGTTAGTCGTTGGTGCAAATTATATCGGGCTGGAGTTTGGGCAGATGTTTAGTCGGTTTGGGAGTAAAATTACTATGCTGGAAAAAGCGTCGCGCATTTTATCTCGTGAAGATGAAGATATAGCTGAGGCTATGCACAAGATATTAATGGATGAAAATATCGAGATCTTTACAGATGCTACAACGTTGTCTTTCGAGGAAACAAAGAAAGGGAATATTAAAGCTAAGGTATTTATCGCTGGTAAAGAAGAAACTATTAAATGTTCTCATGTTTTAATCAGTGTTGGCAGGATCCCGCAAAGTGAGGCTTTGAATCTTGAAAAAACAGGGGTGAAAGTAGATGAAAAAGGCTTTATCAAAGTAAATGATAAACTGGAAACCAACGTGAAAGGTATTTATGCTTTGGGCGATGTAAAGGGTGGCCCGGCGTTTACACATATTTCTTATAACGATTACACTATTGTTTATCGCAATCTGATAGATGGCGAGAATTTAAATATAAAAGACAGGCCAGTGCCCTACTGTATGTTCACCGACCCGCAGTTAGGCCGAATAGGTATTAGTGAAGATGAAGCCAAAAAGCAGAAACTTAAAGTAAAAGTTGCTAAATTGCCTATGGCACATGTGGCCCGCGCTATTGAGGTTGGTGATACCCGGGGTTTTATGAAAGCTGTGGTTGATCCCGCTACCAAAAAAATATTAGGCGCGGCAGTTTTGGGTACTGAGGGTGGCGAGATAATGACTGTATTGCAAATGGTAATGGAGGGTGGGATTCCGTATGACAGGATACGCTATTGTGTTTTCGCGCATCCTACTTATTCCGAATCATTGAATAACCTGTTTTTAAGTCTGGAAGATTAAACCCGTTTATGATAAAAGTTGAACATCTGAGCAAACACTTTGGCAAGGTAAAAGCGGTAGATGGTATTTCTTTTGATGTAAACGAGCATGAGAATCTGGTTTTACTGGGCACCAGCGGCTGCGGCAAAACCACAACTCTAAAAATGCTGAACAGGCTGATTGAGCCTACGCATGGCAAGATATTCATCAACAGTAAAAACATTTTGGATGAACAACCCGAGATTTTGCGGCGTGGCATTGGCTATGTTTTACAAAATAACGGGCTGTTTCCTCATTATACGGTCGGCGAGAACATCTCTATCGTACCACAACTATTGAAATGGGATAAAAAGCAAACCGAACATCGCGTTAGCGAATTGTTGGAAAAGCTGCATCTTTCAAAAGATTACCTGAATGTTTATCCGAATGAATTAAGCGGTGGTCAGCAGCAGCGTGTAGGTTTGGCGAGGGCTTTGGTTGCCGATCCGCCGGTTTTGTTGATGGATGAGCCTTTTGGCGCGCTGGATAATGTGACGAAAGCGAAGATACATGCGGAGTTTAAGGCTTTGGATGAACTGAAAAAGAAAACCATCATTATGGTTACCCATGATGTGCAGGAAGCATTTGAATTAGGCGACCGCATTTGCCTGATGGATGCGGGGAAAATCGTACAGCAAGGCACACCTGCCGAATTACTTTTTAAACCAAAGAATAAGTTTGTTAGGGATTTTTTACAAGAACAACGCTTGCAACTGGAGTTTAAAGCAATTTCTTTACAGGATATTAAGCAAGAGATAAGCGGGTTTAATAGCAATGAAACCGTTTGGTCGGCAATGGAAAAGTTGAAGGGTAATGTTAACCGGTCGGAAGAGTTTGAGCGATTAATGGCCGCATTTTACCAATACAAAAAATAGTAAATATGAAGAAATTGATTCTTATTCTCTTGATTTTGCAAATTTTCTTATTGCCACATAATTATGCCAATGGACAATCTTCTAACCTGAACTCCGTAACAATAAAATGGGTTGATTTTAATATCGAATCGGTTGCGGATGTAAGTTGTGAGGCATTTGATAATTCTTTTAACGACGGTGAGAAGAAGGTTAAATTTATTTTTAATAAAGATGATTTGCAGCAGTTTCAATCACTGTTAAACGAATTTAAACCAGTCAAAAAAATGGGATCTTTCGATACCCGAGGATCGGTTAATTTTATTCTTGGTAAAGCCCAGGATAAATATTGCTTTAATGTATTTGGATATTTCTATAAAGACGGGAAGTATTATTTTAACAAACAGCTCCTGATTTTTATAACTGATAAAATATTTACTCATCACCCTAAGTATTTAGATACGCTTCGCAGTTATGAATGATCAGCAACAAACTTTGTGGGATTTTATGCGGCAGCAAAGCGATAAGCTGGCTACCCAAACGCTGGAACATATCGGGCTAACGTTTATATCGTTGTTTTTGGCGGTGCTGGTTGGTTTACCTTTGGGGATTTTAATCGCCCGTAAAAGAAAATTATCAGGCTCAGTTTTAGGCGTTGCCGGAGTGTTGCAAACTATACCGAGTATTGCCTTACTTGGTTTCATGATCCCGCTTTTGGGTATTGGTCCGAAGCCCGCTATTGTAGCTTTGTTATTGTATGCACTACTGCCTATTATTCGTAATACCTATACAGGCATTACCGGGGTTGATGCTTCGGTTAAGGAAGCCGCTACCGCCATGGGTATGAGTAAATGGCAAATATTGTTTAAGGTAGAACTGCCACTGGCTATGCCGGTGATACTAGCCGGGATCCGCACCGCTACGGTGATAACGGTTGGCGTGGCTACGCTGGCTTCATACATCGCGGCGGGGGGCTTAGGGGAGTTTATTTTCGGCGGGATATCACTTAACAATACCAACATGATTTTGGCAGGAGCGATACCTGCAGCTTTGCTCGCTATAATTTTTGATTTCCTGTTGTCGCTGGTACAAAAACTCAATTTTAAAAAGATAAAAATGGCAGCCTATGCGTTGCCTGTGATCATTGTTTTATTGGCTTGCTTTTACTTCATTCCATCTGCCTATGGCAGTAAATTAACTGCCGGTTTCACGCCCGAATTTATGGGCAGGCAGGACGGCAACCTGGGCCTGCAAAGCAAATATCATTTAAAGATCCACACCATAGTTATTAGCGACGCGGTGATGTACAAAGCTGCTTTTGAAAAGCAATTAGATGTAATCAGTGGCTATTCTACCGATGGTAGGCTTAAAGCTTATAGCCTGGTTGTTTTAAAGGATGATAAGAACATCTTCCCGCCATATTTTGCCGCGCCTATTGTGCGTGAAGATGCTTTGCGAAAGTTTCCGGAGCTGGAGCAAACATTAAATCTGCTGTCTGGCAAAATTAATGATACGGTGATGACCGAATTAAACTACCGGACTGACTATCTTCACGAAAGCCCCGAGAAGGTTGCAAAAGATTTTTTGGTGTCGAAAAATTTATGGCGGCCGGAACGTGGTGGCAATGCAGGTATAGTTAAGATAGGTTCAAAAATATTTGGGGAACAATACATTTTGGCAAATATGTACAGCATGCTGATCAAGGGTTATACCGATTACGATGTAGTCACCAAAACCGGCCTCGGCGGTACAAAAATATGTTTTGATGCATTAACTAATAACCAGATAGATTTTTACCCGGAATATACCGGAACAGGTTTGCTGGTTATTCTGCAACCATCACAAAAAATAATTAATTTAGTAGAAGGCAGTAACGAAAAGACCTACAATTACGTCAGAGAAGAGTTTGAGAAACGTTACCAAATAACGTGGTTACAACCAATAGGTTTTAATAATGCCTATGCTTTAATGATGCGACAAAAACAAGCGGCGGCTTTAAATGTTAGATCGATAACGGACCTTAAGAATTACCTGGATAAAAAATAGAGCCCAATGGAAACAGCAACTAAACATTATACAGATAAAATAAGCCTTGCTGAACGCTATTTTAAGGTCCGCAAGCATACGGAAAACATTTGTGCACCCTTGCAAACAGAGGATTACGTGGTGCAGCCGGTAGGGGATGTTAGCCCGCCTAAGTGGCATATAGGGCATACCACCTGGTTTTTCGAGACTTTTATTTTAAAGCCTTTCGCTACAGATTACCAGGAGTTTAACCCGGAATTTAATTACGTGTTCAATAGTTATTATGAAACGGTAGGTAATCGGGTGATCCGCACGGATAGGGGTAATTTAAGCAGACCAACAGTTATTGATATTTACCGTTACCGCAAATATGTGGACGACGCGATGAATAAATTCCTGCACGAAGAGCCATCGGAAGAAGTTAAAGAGTTATTTGTACTTGGCTTTAACCACGAGGAGCAGCACCAGGAACTTTTATATACCGATATTAAATACATTTTAGGCCATAACCCGCTGTTCCCGGCTTATTCACATGATTATCATTCGCCGAAAGTTAAAGCGGTTGATGCGCCGTTTATTAGCATGGATGAAGGTATTTATGAGATAGGCTTTCAAGGAGAGGGTTTTTGTTTTGATAATGAGTTGAACCGGCATAAGGTTTACTTAAATGCCTATGAGATCAGTCCGAATTTAGTTACCAACGAGGAATATCTGGAGTTTATTAAAGCAGGTGGTTATAACGATTTTCGCCACTGGCATGCAGAAGGATGGGACTGGGTTAAAACGAATAAAATACAAGCACCTTTATACTGGCATTTAATACATGGTGAATGGTACAACTATACTTTTAACGGCTTAGAGCCTGTTGAAATGAAACAGCCTGTTTGCCATATCAGTTATTTTGAGGCTTATGCTTTTGCCGCGTGGAAAGGCATGCGTTTGCCAACCGAATTTGAGTGGGAAGCTGCAGCACCGCAATTTAGCTGGGGTAAAAGCTGGGAGTGGACTGAAAGCTCGTACCTGCCTTACCCGGGGTTTGCCAAAGCGCCGGGCGCTATTGGCGAGTATAACGGCAAATTTATGGTGAACCAAAAAGTATTAAGAGGCGCATCCGAAGTTACATCGCCGGGGCATGCACGTATTACCTACCGCAATTTTTTTCAAACACATTTACGATGGCAATTTACTGGCATAAGGCTTGCTAAGTAGTTAATATTAATCAACCTAATGAAAACATGAATACTGCTATCATACAAACGCTAACAAATAGCCCAGCTAACATAACCAAGCAGTTTTATGCTGACGTTATAAAAGGTTTGCAATCAACCCCAAAACAGTTGAGTTCAAAGTATTTTTATGATGCGGTGGGCGATAAGCTTTTCCAGGATTTGATGAATTGCGATGAGTATTACCCAACCAATTGCGAGTTGGAAATATTTACCGAACAAACCGCCGAAATATGCCAGGCCATAATGGGTAATGGAGATGCTTTCGACCTTATTGAATTAGGGGCTGGTGATGCCATGAAATCAACCTTTTTGCTGAAGTATTTATTGGATCAAAAAGCTGATTTCAGCTATCTGCCGATAGATATATCTGATAATGTGATCAACTATTTAAACATGACTTTGCCTGTGACTCTTCCTGGGTTAAAAGTTACCGGTTTGAATGGTGATTATTTTAATATGCTCGAAAAAGCTGCATCTTTATCTAAACGCCGTAAGGTTGTTTTATTCTTAGGATCGAACGTTGGTAATATGCCCGTTAGTGATGCGGAAAATTTCTGTAAGCAGTTACGTAATCACCTTTCGGCAGGCGATATGCTATTGGTTGGTATCGACCTGAAAAAGAATCCTAAAACTGTGTTGGCTGCTTATAATGATAAAGATGTATCACCAAGCGGTTCAACCTTAACTTATTGGAGCGCATTAACCGTGAACTAGGCGCTGATTTTGATGTTGCTAAATTTGAACATTATCCAACGTACGACCCTGAGACAGGTTCATGTAAAAGCTATTTGATAAGTTTGGAAGATCAGCAGGTAAAAATTCGTGGTAAGGAAACTATTAGCTTCTGTAAGGATGAATACATCTTCATGGAGATTTCCCAAAAATATAACGTGATACAAACCAATCAAATGGCTGCCGGTGCGGGTTTTAAACCGTTGAATATATTTTTCGACAACAAAAAATGGTTTATTGACGCTATTTGGTTAGCGGAATAAAGATCACAAAGTGGGTGATGCCGGCACTCGAAGGATAGCGCGAATTCCTGCGCTCATATTTCGGCTAACAGTATGGCTGCCTTAGCGCACGTTAATACTCAATAAGCTTCATTGAAGCAAACTCGTTGCTCCTCCTCGCTATTATACTTTGAAATACGTAATATTCCAACTACACCGCATCAAAACACGTTGTACTTTGTTACACCTTCATATACAACATAAACAATGGAAGAAATCCTGCACATCCTCAACGGCGATGCCACGCTGACCAGTTTTGAACAAACCGGCCTTGATGGCGATATTATGGTTTGGCGCGAGGTGCTTTCACAAGGCCCGGTAGAGGAAAACATCTCTTCAGGCAATTTTTGGAAGAACCGCGCACTATGGATATCCAAAGCTTTTGATGATTCGCCTGATGATTATGAAGAGAAGGTGATCAACCAACTCAGCAAATTAAACGAACCTTACCACGAAATAAACCTGTGGTTTGAGTACGACCTCCATTGCCAGATTAATATGCTTGGGGTAATCATGATGCTCCGTAAGCAGACTAACCTTTCCGGCGCAGCCATATTTTTAATTTGTCCGGGCAGCTATCCCGGTATAGAAAATTTTAAAGGAATGGGCGAACTGGATGGCGACCAGTTAGAATATTTATATGACAACATTCGCGTACAACTCGGCGAGCCCGATTTTTATGTAGCCGCCGAAGCCTGGAAATATTACACCGCCAATAATATTGATGCATTGAATAAATGGCTGGACGAAAACAACTACTGGGCGAATCTCCACTCCCTCAAAAAAGCGTTGCAGGCACATGTTAAACGATCGGCAATAAGCCACAACGGTTTAAATTATATTGAACAAACCCTGCTGGATATTTACAATAGTGGCATCCACGATAAACCCGGTATATACAATGCTTTTTGGCAAACCGAAAACATCTACGGCATGGGTGATATGGAGATTGATATTTATTTAGGCAGATTAAAGGAAAAAAGATTGATAAGTTTAGAGTAAATGGCGTTTCCCTTTTGTAATTCGGAGTGCAATGAAGAATTTGCACACTATCTTCACCAACTTGTCATTTCGAGCGGAGGGAGAAATCTTCTTCTATTAGCGCATCCGCTTTGCAAGTTTTAGAAGATTTCTCCCTCTGGTCGAAATGACAAGAGTAATTATTACTTTTATCCCTAATGAGCAAAACCTACATCATCAGCGGTGCCGGCAGTGGAATTGGCCGGGCAATCACACAAAAACTAGCAGCCGATGGCAATATCTGCATCCTTTTAGGCCGTAGCGAGGCTAGCCTGCAACAAACATTAAATACCCTAAATAAAGGCGACCATCAAATTATTATTGCAGATATCCGCAGTAAAGAAAGCCTGCAAACTGGTTTTGAAAAACTAAACAATATAACCATCAACGGCCTTATAGCCAATTCAGGCATCGGCGGTGAAAATCAATGGGGCGAAAACGACCGCTGGGCCGAGATCATCGATACAAACCTAACGGGTACCTATAACTTCGTAAACACTTTTCTACCCTTGCTTCGCAAAGCGGATGGCACTAAACAGATATTGATCACCTCATCTGTATTAGCACGATTAGGCGTACCCAATTATGCCGCCTATTGCGCTTCAAAAGCCGGTTTACTGGGTTTAATGCGATCATGGGCTAATCAATTCGCGCCTGAAAACATTTTGGTTAATGCCATTTGCCCGGGTTGGGTAGATACCGACATGGCGCAGCAAGGGCTGCAAGGTATAGCCGATGGCATCGGTATAAGCAAACAAGCATTCTACGATATCGCTATGCAAAGCGTGCCACTCCGTCGCATGAGCCAGCCCGAAGAAATCGCGGCCCTGGTGGCTTATCTGGTAAACCAAAGTTCCATCACTGGCCAGGCTATTGACATTAATTGCGGCGCGGTGATGAATAGCTAGTTTATAGAATCAGGCGTAAAGAATCAGGAATCAAGGCTAAACTTCCCATTGTCATTCTGAGCGCTAGCCAAGAATCTGTAAAGTAGTTTACGTAGTACAGATGCCTCTCCACCATGTGCATTGCGAGGAACTAAGCAATCGCAAGTAAAAAAGCAGATATGCAAAGTTCGCGATTGCTTCGTTCCTCGCAATGACAAAAAGAAATATTACGGCATTATCACCGCGATAGTCGGCGAGCGGTCGCTTTCATTTTTCAACCTGTCCAGTGCGGTAATAATATACAAATAAGTTCTGCCACGCTGCACGGTTTTGTCCTGATAGCTCAACGCATTATCGTAAGCGATGTGTAAAATATGATCCGGCTTATTAATATCAATCTTTTCCGATCCTTCAAACCTGTAAATCACATAGCCATAAACAGGTTCTTTATCAGCAGCGGGCAATGGGGTTTTCCATGTTAAACTTACCATATCA
>Ga0302197_10002634_pt1 | contig 16599 bp, 15 predicted proteins | sample II_Bog_N2_1_FD_193526 | JGI IMG/M metagenome (GOLD analysis project Ga0302197, IMG submission 193526) | Peat permafrost microbial communities from Stordalen Mire near Abisko, Sweden - II_Bog_N2_1 | ecosystem: Environmental > Terrestrial > Soil > Wetlands > Peat | place: Sweden: Abisko...
ACTGTTCGTCGGCGTGCCCGTGATGACCATTTTCACCCAGCTCATCCCCGTGAAATCGAAACTGTGCGACCGGGTGCGATAAATATTGTTCGTCACGCTGACCACCGGCGTCCAGGTGCCGTCATCCCCCGTGGTGGAATTGGATGAAGTATAAAGCGTGTAATTGCCGGGGCCGCCGTAATCCGTCTCTTGGTAATTGTAATTCGCCCCCGCATTCCACTCGAGCAACACCCGCGTCGGTCCCGCGCCCAGATCAATCGCAAACCACGCCGGCGCCGTCGCGGTTGGAAAGCCCGCATACCAGGTGGTGGCATAAGTATTGAAAATGCCGTCCACGAGCCCGCTTGTGTTCTGGTAGAGCTCGGAAGTATAGCCAAAGGTCGGTTTGCCGATCGAGATGCGAGGATTCGGGTTGATATTCTCCTTCACCCGGTAAAACAGCGCCTGGTTCCCGGCGGAATAATTCGTATCGACGAAACTGCTGTTGACACCCACGGAAGTCGGATTCCAGTTCGTTATCGCCGCGAAATTGGTTCCTGCCAGCACGCTATAGCTCTGCAGCGGTGCCGCGTTCCAATTGACCCTGGCCGCGCCCGGTCCGACCACAATGTTCGTCACCTCCAAGGGCAATTGCCCGGCGTCGCCCCGCCCGGCCCGGCCAACGCAGGCAGCCACCATCAGCCTCACAACTCCTGAAAAGATTCCTTTCATACGATTAACAACCAACAAACTCCGCCCCCACCCTGGTGTCAACCCACAACTTCCTCCCGCACTGAAAGCGTCCGTCCCAGGACACTGGTAATTTAGAGCATTGAGAGAAAAGATGCAGCGATGAGCAGCGAGCATTTTGGGATTATGGGGAGGCTTTAACGAAGACGCAGGTTTGAAAAATCCCGCCAGGGTCGCAATAGGGTCCTATAATTATGACACTTTCCATTTTCCAGCGCTCTCCATTTTGGTTCCCCAAAGCTGCTACCCAACCTCTTATGCCATCCCATCGGCGTGGAAGTCATGAAACAGTTGGGAATGGTTTGCCACCTTTTAGGCAAAGCAGTAGTTTTCAGCCCATCAGCAATATGACGAAGATGCCAAAACTCTTTTGGATTATCTGTGGGGTCTTATTTGCCGCCGCCAGCGTTGGCATTCACTATGAAGTGAAGTTCGTCATGCACCAACAAAATTCGGGCCCCGTGCAGGCAATGGGAAATGTCAAAGACGGGCAGCCGGCGCCGGATTTTTCTTTGCCTGATTTGTCCAGCAACACCGTCACGTTGAGTTCGTATCGGGGACAAAAGGTGGTGCTGCTGGATTTCTGGGCCACCTGGTGCGGGCCCTGCCGGATGGCAATGCCCGGTTTGCAGGATTTGCAGGACAAATTCAAGGACCACGGATTGGAAATCCTCAGTGTCAATCAGGGCGAAGCCGCCGAACAGGTTGTCAGTTTTATCCAACGCAAGAAATACACTTTTCACGTGGTTCTAGACCAGGACGGTGCTGTCGGTGGAAAATATGGCGTGCAGGGCATTCCCACATTGGTGCTGGTGGATAAACACGGAGTGGTGCAATGGCTGCGCGTGGGTTATTCCGAAAATGAAGACGACTTAAGGCAATTGGTGGAAAAGTTAACCAAGGAATAATTTGCATGACCGCCATCCGCACTGAAAATCTTTCCAAGACTTACGGTGCTGGCCGGAATGGAACGGAAACCGCTGCGGTGCGGGCACTGAACTTGGAGGTCAGGGAAGGCGAAATCTTTGGATTTTTGGGGCCGAATGGAGCCGGCAAAACAAGCACGATTCATCTGCTGCTTAATTTAATTCGACCGACCAGCGGCACAGCCTATTTGTTTGACCGGCCTGTGACCGAAACAGCCGTTCATCGTCGGCTTGGCTATTTGCCCGAGTCGGTCAATTTGCACGACTATTACCGGGGCAGAGCGTTGCTCGACTTCTACGCCGCGCTTTGCGGTGTGCCCGCCAATTCCAGATCTGCCCGCGTAACCGAACTGTTAAAGCTTTTGCATCTGGAAGACGCAGCCGAAAAGCGCGTTTCCAAATACTCTAAAGGCATGGCGCAGCGCATCGGCTTCGCCCAGGCCATGCTGCACGACCCTGATTTGTTGATTTTGGATGAACCTACCGCCAGCCTTGACCCGGTCGGACGAAAAGAATTTCGTGACATCCTGCTGGAGTTGAAACGACGGGGAAAGACGGTTTTCATCAGTTCGCATATTCTGTCTGAAGTGAAAACGGTTTGCGACCGGGTGGCCATTCTCCAGAATGGTGAGCTCAAGCGCACCGGAACTTTGCAGGAGTTGTCGGCAAACAAGAAAACAAAACTGGTGGTTAAAGGACTACCAGCACCAGTCATGGAGGCGCTTGCGATCACAGCGGCAGAAGTGACTTTGGTGCAGGGCCTGGCGACGATCAGTTGTCCGGATGAGGAGCTCCGGCAAACGGTCGAACAGTTGCTTCGGCAGCACGGTGTCGAAATCGTGCGGACGGAAACCGGGACGCAATCACTGGAGGAAATTTTCTTCGCCACCATCACTCCGCCGCCAAAATTGTGAGGACCATTTTCCTGATTGCCATCGACAGCATTCGCGCGTTGCTCCATCAACGTCTGTTGCTCGGCTTGATGCTGGCGTCCCTGGCCTTGACCATCTTCTTCTCCATTATCATGTCGAAGGAGCGCACAGTAATCACGGAATCATTCAGCGATGATACCATGACCAACAATTCAGTCATGGGTACCAATCAGATGAGCGCGGTGGACCGGCGTAATTTCCAGGACAAAATGGAAAGTGCGTCAACGACCTTTCAGGCGATGTTTTATCAGGTGGCTTCATTTGGCGGCAGTATCGTGGCCCTTTTCATCTTCAGCACTGCGGTTGCTTCCGAGATTCGCAAGGGAACCATCCGCTTGACGCTGTCAAAGCCGGTCTCGCGCACCCAATTTCTGCTCGGCAAATACCTGGGCGGTGTTGTGGTCATGGCGGCTTTTGCTTTATTGACCTGGTTCGCCATCCTCATCTTCGCCCAGAACCTGGAATTAAGCCCCGTCATCAAATGGGCGCCGTGGCTGATGTTCTGCCGGCAGCTCATGTTGGGTTCACTCGCAATGTTGTTGTCCCTTTTCATGCATCCCATCATCGCCTCGGTGCTGGCCTTCGTTGCTGGCAACGGCTTTTATTCACTGCACAATCCTCTCTATTACATTTTGCCCAGCTACAAGGATTTCAACGTCTTTTTTCAGGTTCTTGAAGGCACTCTGTTGAATCTGAAGGATGTCGCTTTCTTGAGCCTATACGCCGCGGATTTTGTAGTGATCATGTTGTTGCTCGCCTTGTGGCGTTTTCGCACGAAGGAATTAGTCTGATCAACTTCACCAGCGCCACAAATCTCAAACAGCCCAAGTTTTTTCATTCGATTGATGGCCGGCGCGTGTTGGCGAGCGCCTAACGCATGCTGCTGCAGTGTTCGATGGCAACCATGATTTTTCCCGTCACCAGCCCCCAAAACCAGCCCCGCGTCAATCATCGCAGCCGTGCTGCTCACGGTGATAATTTGCATTACAGTGTCACCAGAGTCTATCAGGCCAGGTCTGCTTCCAAAGCTGTGTATGCCTGTTGCGCGGCGGAGAGATTGCCTGATTGCAGAGCGTTGACCAGGCTCTGATAGTCTGAGTTCGCCTGGCTATTGCTGCCGAACGACGATGACTGAATGGATGTCACCGCACTTAACGCGCTCGAAAGATTCCCCGACTGCAAGGCACTGCCGACGCCTTGCAATTCTTCAGCCGACTGGCTGGAACTTGATTGCGCGGAACTCGCCTGGCTGGACGCGCTCGATGAAGGAGCCTTGGTTGTCGAAGCTTTCAAGTCGGTTTTCAAGCTCGCCAATGACTGTTGCGCCGCCGAAAGATTACCCGATTGCACGGCGCTGACCAGGTTTTGATAGGTTGAATTCGCCTGGCTATTATTGCCAAATGGTTGGTTGGAGGAGGTCTGTGAATTGCCCTGTAATTGCTTTTGAAATGCTGCCAGCGCACTTTGTGCATCCGAAACATTTCCAGATTGCACGGCGCTGCTGACGGCTTGCAGGCTCCGCATTAATTGGTTGGAACCGTTCGAGTTGCTGGGCTGGTATAGATTAACCACGCGAGACACACTGGATATGCTGCTCATAATATTAATTCAATGTTGCGTTCTGGACATCCAGAACGTTGTTCAATTTCACCTATCGGATGAAAATGATCAGACTTTAGAAAAAAATTACATAAAGTGATCATATTGTGGTATTTGAACCGAGGACGGCTTGCGTTTTGTTGGCGGCATCTCGCCCGGATTAGCCCCCAATTGCCATTTCCGATTACTATTTCCCGTTTGGTTTCAAACCCACGACCGATGACCCGTGCGGGGCCGATGCTCGGCTGAGGTGCACGTTGCCGGGCTTCGCCCCCATGCCGCCGGTATTCAACCGTGAAGACTCAAATTGATTACCTCACCACTCATACGCAGAGCTGCGCGGGTTATGAGGCTGCATCAGGAATTAGAATGTGCTTGGCGGCTGACCCGCCTTTCTCCACGACCTCGTAAGCCTCCACCGCGCTGGCAAAAGGCCAAGTTGTAATGGCGGGCGCGTGCAGATGGCCGGCTTGAAAACCAACGCACAATTCGTTCATTATCCTGGCAATTTCGGCACCCGTGAGTTTCATGGTGTCCACGCCGGCGAGACGGGACGCGTTGTGGTAGAAATCAATCAGATCGAAACAGACTCTCCGTTCCTGCGTGCTAGCGATGGAGATCTGACGACCGCCGTAGCAAAGCGATTTCAATGAAGGCTCGAACAGCGGACCCCCCACCGTGTCGAGCACGAGGTCGGCGCCCTTCCCGGAGGTCAACCGGCCAACCTCCGCGGAAAGATTGGAGGGGTCGGCGCTAATGAAGGTATCCGCCTTGGAAGTGTTCTCTGAACGAATGTCTGCACCGATGACGCGCGCCTTCTTCCAATGTGCGATTTGGGTGGCCGCACGGCCAACCGCACCGGAATCACCCACGACGAGCACCGTTTCGCCGGCTTGAACCTTGCCAGCAGTCACGAGCGCCGACCACGCGGCAAGATAGGGAACCCCGATGGCCGCTGCCTGCTCCGTCGAGAGTCGTGGCGGTTTCGGCGCAATCGAATCCGCAGGCACAACGATGTATTCCGTATGCGCATCGTCGCGAACCGCGCCAAAGCCGGCGCCGCTGCCCCACACTTCCAACCCGTTTTTAGCATCGCCACCGACCACCACGCCGGCGTAGTCCCGGCCAGGCACACGCGGTAATGGGGACTTGAAATGGCCAGCCACATTTTTCACGTCACTCGGGTTGATCGCCGTCGCCCGGATTTGAACGAGCACTTCTCCCTTGCGCGGCTCCGGTTTTGGGTGGTCCGCGATCGTCAAGACGCCGGGAGGGCCGTAAGTATTGAATTGCAACGCTTTCATATTTTTATTTTTAAGATTCCAAGGGAGGGATTTAGAGACGGCCATCGCAAGCGAGGACTGCCTTATCAAATGCCCCCAGGGACGCAGCAGGGGTTTTCGTGGTAGGAAGGCAACCTCCGGCGTGCTCCCCTAACACCATCCCTAACAGGCCGGTTAGACCGACAATAAGAGGCGCGGGACTCTTCACCCGGATGACCGAATACAAAAAACCAACCAGCAGTCCTATCATAAATGAGATGAGCAAAATTTTCATTTTCACCACGAAATCTGGTATCACCGGAAACCCTCAAGACACTTTGCTGGGCGCCATCCCGTCGTTAGTGAGTTCTACCGGGCTGATTGCCAGAAATCCACGTCGGATGAACTTGCCAGATATTGCTGGTTCCACATTCGCAAACGTTGCCTGAATTTCCATATTGCGAATTTCGCATGAACTGGGCCAAAGCTGAAGGAAGGGATGAATGTCTGTGCAATAAGCTCTGGTTAAATGATATATCTACCAAAAAGCCCTCAAAGATCATTTGTTTTTTGCCTTTAGGCCTATCCATCAAGACGTAATCTCGACGCCAAGTCGAATGTTCGTCATTTTTTGATCAAAGTTGGCGAATGGAAGTGAATGAGTGCGGGGGCCATTCAAGTCAGTCTGGGGCTCCACACCCATTGGCGTGGGACCTTCTCCGCTCTGGGTAGAAGAGGCCTCCGGCAGGATGAGATGCGCCTTTTCGCGTCACTCCGAGTCTGGGAGGTGATTACGCGACCAACGTTCGGCACACTTTGCGGTTAAAAACTGGGCTTTAATTTGGAATTGTTTTGCGTGGTGTCCGTTGCCGGGCCTCGCGCACCAGGCGTTTCCGGCCATTCGGCTTGCGCTTCGCCGGCTTTTTAATTCTGGTTTCAATTACCGGCGCCGGCGCTGGCTTGGGTTCCACCTTCGATCCCCACACGTCAGCCTCCAAATCCAGCAAACGCTGCCGTGTGACCTGCAAACGCTTCACCGCGGTCTCCGCCGTGCGTCTCATCAGTTCATACCCCAGCTCATGATCCTCCTCGCAACGCTCCCGCAACCGGCTCCCGTAAAAGAAAATCGCCCTCACCGGCGTCAGCGTGCGCGCCGTGAACTGCCAGCTGTAGGGCGGATATAGCCATGACCATCCCAATACTTCGCCCGCCCCCAGCGTCTGCATCTGGATTGGGTTCCGCCCATTGTTCGCCCGCCGACTCGGGGATTCCAAGGCCACCTCGCCACTCAGCACCAGGTAAAACCAATTCGCCGGCGCTCCCTCCTTGAAGATCACCTCGTTGGCCGGAAACTCATCAAACATTGCGTCTTCCATCAACACCTCGAGCTGGGACGTCGACATCCCACGCACAAATGGTTGCTTGGCCAATATTTTCGTCTTCATTTTCATGGTTTTGCCTTTCGTCCAGGGTCGCTGCCGGTAAACGAGTCAACCACCGCCATCGCCCCCCGGAAATTATAGTGCCCCGTGACTGTCACTTCCGCTCACCCTATTTTGGCCAACCCGCTTTCTTTTTTGCCCCTCCTGCCAGGAGCCCAAGCCTGGCGCATGGACAAAAAAGATATGGCGATGAGCAGCGGGAATTTTTTGTTTATCTCGAGTGATGCCGATCATCGGCGTGAGACCTTGCGCTCAGCAAGGGGAAAAAGGGGACTTCGGCCGTGCGAGGCCGAAGTCCGGCTGCAGTGCGCCTTTCCGGGCCTCTCTCATCCCATACCGCCGGTTTTCAAATCGGCTGGATGTCGAAAAAGCGCAGCACTCGCAGGCTTGAAAAAAGGCCGCTTCCCAATCTGCATCGCCGCGTGTCGATAAAATCCAAGGAATCGCTTAAAAGGAGACCACGCCGTTTTCTTCCCTCCCTCGCCCGCTAAACTGACCTAAAAACAAAAAATGGATGCTCTGCCGTCCTATGTTGCGGGTTCTAAAATACTTGGCGATAAAGGAGGAAGCACACATTGAGCCGGGTCTTTCGATGACTTTTTCGATGGCTTTAAAGGAGAGGTTATTTGGCCATCTTTTTAAGGAGGCTGCTTACGACAAGCCATTCCCAAAAAATCAGCACGGTAGCCGCAAGTGTGCGGGCCATAAGGTTTCCGAGACCATTATAGGTATGAATTAAAAGCCAGCTCGCTACCCTTCACCACCACCGCCCGGAAACCATTCAAGATAAGGTCAATCCACGCGCAACCGGCAGATTGCATTTTGCGGGAGAATAAATTATTAATCTCGATCCCAACGGTACAGATCACCCCTCCAACCCACTTAACGGTGCCACCCGCAACCAATTCCGCCGGAAACATTTAGCGACTGACTGCTGATTTCCCCGTAAAAAATTGCGGCTCTCCCTGATTTCCGCCTAGACTCAACTGATGCTACGTGTTGCCCGTTGGATTCTCACGGTGTTGCCCTCGCCGCTCCGGCAGGTATGGTTCCGGATTCGCGCCTCCCCTTTGGGCCATCGCCTCGCCCATGGAACTTTCTGGATGGTCACCGGTACCATGATTTCCAAGCTGCTCGGTCTGGGCAGTTCCATTATTCTGGCGCGAATCCTTGGCAAAATCCCGTTCGGTGAATTTGGTACCATCCAGAGCACGGTCGGTCTATTTGGGGTCTTCGCCGGAATGGGCATAGGTATTACAGCCACCAAATACGTGGCGGAGTATCGCGAGTTGCAGGTTGACCGCTGCGGGCGGATTATCGGCTTCTCCCTCGCTGCCTCTTTGGTTGGCGGAGTGCTTGCCAGTCTGGCACTGCTTTTTTTTGGCGGATGGCTTGCCATCCATACTCTTGCCGCGCCACATCTTGCGCCCATGTTGCGGGTGGGGGCCGGCCTGGTCATTTTTGGTTCACTTCAAGGCGCCTATCTGGGGGCGTTGTCTGGTTTTGAAGCCTTTAAGCAGGTCTGCTGGGTGAATTGGATCAGCAGTCTCCTTGGCGTTCCACTGCTGGTCCTCGGAGCCCTGTGGGACGGATTGAATGGGGCCGTGTGGGCCGTAGTTTTGCAAACTCTCCTGGGTTGCGTTTTTGGCCATGCTGCCTTGCTCAAGGAAGCTTCCAAAGCCGGGGTGATTATTTCCCTCAGGTTTAACCCTGAGGAATGGGCCATGCTATGGCGTTTCACATTGCCTGCTTTTTTATCAACCATGCTCTCGACACCCGCCAGCTGGTTTTCGCGCACCCTGCTCGTCAACCAGCCCGGCGGATATGCCGAGGCCGCCCTGGTCAGTGCCGCCAATCAATGGATGAATCTCGTCAATTTCCTCCCCTGGACCATGGGTGGTGTTTTGGTTCCCATCTTTGCCAACCTGCATGCCACCGGCAAGCGACATGAATTCATGAAGCTGCTTCGGCGCAATCTGGTGCTTAATGCGGCCGTTGCGCTTGCGGTAGCCCTGCCCTTGATTCTCTTTGCTTCGGTTATCATGGGGCTTTATGGCCCGGGATTTCGAACTCATTGGGGGATCGCCATATTCATACTGGCCATGGTTTGCGGCGTTGTTGCTGCCATCAAAGATCTTTTCTCTCGCACGATGCAGTCGGCTGGGCGCGCCTGGATTGATTTGAGTTCCAATGGAATTTGGGCTGTGGTAGTGGTGCTGGGAAGTTGTGTGCTGATCCCCCCCTACAAAGGTCTAGGCAATGTTGCCACCCATACCATCGCGGCCACTGCGCTGGTCTTTTGGCAGTGGTTTATCATCCGCCGGATGTTCAAAACCAACCCACCGAAGAACTCATGATCTGCACGAGTGCATTGTAGCCATGGAGGGCCCTGCCGGAGGTTTTCAGCGCCGCTTGCCGCTGCCAACAGTCAGGGGTCTTTTCTGTTTTATTCAGCCAGGCGGTGCCAAATACAATGACCCAACTGACCTGGGAGGGCTTCCAATGATGACTGCGACGAGGCCATCCTACTGGTGCAGCCCGGCTTGCCGCCAGGCATGGAATATGGCTGGCCGGCTCAAGCGGCTGCCCCTTCAACTATTTGAAAACCGTGGAAACCACGGAAAAGGCGTTGGGGGACGCGGCGGAAAAGCGCGAGGAAAGGAGAAGGAGGCGTGAGAACATCCCTTCGCCAGCGAAAAGCTGGAGAGCGTCTGCCTAAACGTCTTGCAAATCGTCTTGCAAATCTGCGGAGAAGGCACAACATCAGTGAATGGCCCGCGCTGTTCGCGGGCCAGAAATTATATGGGAAATCCCAGTTTAAGCGTCAGGGCGGGCTTTCCCCTTCAGTTTATCCATCCTTCTCAGGCGTGTTGGAATTGAGGAATGCAAGATTCATCCAATCCGATTTTTCCCGCTAGACAAGACATGAAAGAGCACATCAAACATTTTCTTGAGAAATATGCTCCGCGCTTAAGGCATGCGGTGACTAGTTACAACAACAGAAATCTTTTCGCAAAACGTTACGGTGCCTTTCAAGCTGAGGTAAGGAAAAAACTTTTCCCCACTAATGACCCGGTCGTGTTAAGCGGGCCATTTGCCGGCATGCGCTATATCAATGAAATTGTCTGGGGACCGATCACGCCAAAATGGTTGGGCACTTATGAATCAGAACTGCATCCGGTCATGGATAAAATCTTGGCCGAAGCCAAATATGAAACAGTAGTTGATGTCGGAGCTGCGGAAGGATACTACGCCGTAGGGTTGGCGAGGCATTTTTCTAAGAGCACCGTTTTTACCTTTGATTTCGATTTGCGCGGGCGAATGCAGCAGCGCCGATTAGCCGTAATTAACAAGGTCAATAACCTCGTTGTTGGTTTTCGTTGTGATGCCATGGAGCTTCAGAAGCGGCTTAACGCGGGTTCCGGCTTGCTGATTTGCGATATTGAAGGCTTCGAGGCGCAGCTTTTGGACCCGTCCGCGGTGCCGTCCTTGAGCCATACTGATATTGTTGTCGAAGTGCATCCGGCAGAGGGAAGGTCGATCTCAGAGGTCCGGGATTTGCTGATTCAAAGATTTCGAAAAACCCATGATATAGAAGTAATTGAATCCCGCCGACGTGAGGTTACAGATGGCAGGCATTTGGTGCCGCTTGAAATACCGGATGCTCAGGTGCTGGAGCTGGTGGACGAGGGTCGTCCCGGCTTGCAATACTGGCTTTGGATGCGCCACTTGAGACCCGGACCAAGTCGCTGAAGGACGCGCAAAATTATAGCCGGGCAGCCAGCGGTAGTCTGCCAAGGTGGCGTTAATGCGTTCATAATTTCTAACCAATCTGTAAAAACACCCTAAACGAAACAAGTTTTAGCGGTTTGCCGTTCACCATCGCCAGCCGGCAACCGTCTACTTGGAATAGACAATTTCGGTCCAGTTAGCATTCCCGGGAGCGTCGGACTCGTCAGCTGCTTGATCCAGATTGAAGGCACGACTTCACTTGGAATCTAATGGACGCCGGAAATGGCATTCTCAAAAACTTTCAAGTATGACTTCGCCACGGATTCGATGCGGTGATTTTGCAAGTGGGCCTCAACAACTGAGGGATCTATCTCCAAGGGCAAGGCCTGAGATATGGCCCGCGCGAGATCGTTGACGTCGCCCCGCTTGAACGTGATTCCGCCCGGACCGATGGCGTCCGGCAGGCCGCCGCCATCAGAGCCGACCAACTTGCACCCGCAGGCCATGCCTTCCAAAGCCACGATTCCAAACGGCTCTTTCCAGCGGCTGGGGACCACCATTATTTCATGCCGATTGAGTTCTTGCGCCAGCGCCTCTCCGCGCAATGACCCTAAAAAAACGACCGGCAACTTCAAATCCTTGGCCATTTGCTTTAGCTTGGATTCTTCCGGCCCGCTGCCAACGACGCTCAAAGGGACCTCCACACCTTGGTTCTCCCGCATTAGCGCCAGGCTTTGTAGCAATAGGTCGCAGCCCTTATCGCTTACCAGCCTGCCCAGGAATACCAGGCTGCGATTGCGCGGGCTCCCGGGGATCCTGCGAAAGGTCGAGCAGTCGTAGGGATTGGGTACCGAGAACCCCGGGTAACCAACATGTGCTTGCACGGCGTGGCTGATATAGACATTGGTTGCCCATCTGAGCGTCATTCGTTTCAGGCGGTTGCCTGGACTCGGCGAAGCATCAGAGTCCCCCAGCCAGGTTGCGGTGCAGACGACCCAAGGCCGGCGGATCAAAGGCAAAGGCCACGCTGTTTGCAGGCTGATATTGTTTTGAAAAAACACTTCGCACCAATGAAGTGCCCGAAGAAGTTGAACTTTCGTGGGCTGACGAATGACTGTCAATCCGTGATCGTCGCCGGCATCTCGACGCGGAGTCTGCGTCACCACATTTACCGTGTGGCCCTGGCGTACAAATTCCTGGGCCAAGGCCAGCGAACAGGATTCAATGCCGCCCATCAAAGGGGCGAAGACATGGGTGCCGAGCAGTATTTTCATCTGGCTTTCAAGGCGCCGCAGTCAATGCAGGCAATAATTGATTTCGGGTATCCGGAAATAATGCGACCTCATGGAGGTGCCAGACACGTGATTGAGAGACTCTTTGCCGACCCCAAGTGCGGTGCCAAACGCTTGCTGCACGAATGCCAACTGCTCATAGACTTTTCTTTTCATCCGCGAGTTTCTGGTAGCGAACACCGACAGGTTAAGTTCCTGCGCTGGCGCCGTCGAGGCATTGTTTTGAATCAGCTCGAGAGTCGCCCCACCTCAGAAAAGAAACTTGCGTGGCAAGCGTATAACATGCTCCGCAATAGTCAGGACAACATTAGACGCTCATTTGGAGAAGTCCTTGAACTTTGTGCAGTTCGCTTTGAGCCTGCGTCATGAGCGTCGGGATATCGTCGGCAGTCAGCCGGAATAAAATCATTGTGTCCGGCCGAATTGGAAGCGCATCAGGGTTGGGACCATTTTGGCTGGTCATCTGATGGGCCAAATCGCTGGCCAAACCAACGGTGGCGGCCAGCTGTGCAACCGGCTCCTTGAAATTGGGGGAACCATGATGATGCAAGGTTGCCCCGGCAACATTTTCCGGCACCCCCCAGCGCGTCAACAATCGTGCACCAACCGAAGCATGGCTGACCCCAAAAGCCATTTGTTCGACTTCGGCCAGACGTGGCCCGGACGCACCGGCCTGTCCAACCAGGTCGGCGTACGTCGGACTCTCGACCGTCGCAAAGACTAATTTGCCGATATCATGCAGCAACCCCGCAGTAAAGGCGGTGGCTTCGGCGTCCCGCAAACGTTTCGCCAGGATGGCTGAGGTGACCGCGGTTACCACTGAATGGCGCCAAAGACTGCCCACGTCCATTCTGCCGGCGGATTTTCCGAGTGACATGGCGCGCGCGCCAACCAGGGCGGCAACCACACAGTGAACCTCATACAAACCCAATCGCGTGACAGCTTCGAACATATTAGTTACCGCTTCACTTCCACTAAATGAGGCACTGTTGCACCGTTTTAACAAGGCGACGGTCAAAGCCGGGTCGAGACTGATCAATTCCACAACCCGGTCAATATCGTGATCGGGGTCAGCGAAGAGTCCGAGCAATTCGACGGCAATGGTTGGCGCAGGTGGCAAATCCGACACTCTTTCGATATATTGATCAGCTTTGTCCATGTTATTTTGTCGCCATTGGTTGCGTTGTTTGGGGTCAGTCCCGTCCGGGGTAACCAGCTGAACTGCCGCCGGTTTACAGCAGGAACCGGACCAAAGAATGACACGTATTTATGACAGTTGGCACGATTGACTGACCGGAGATGGGAGTCCAAGATGCCGGCTGAACGCCTCCATAATTTTAGTTACATGACAATTGTGCCAGGCAAAATATCATCTAAAAATGAATGATCCCGAGCCCAAGAATAGCGGAAGTAATCGGCGCACTTTTCTCTCCCAAACCGCCGGCCTCGCAGCCATTGTGGCGGCCACTGGCATGACGCCCGCCATCGCCCAAGCCCAATCGGAAAGCTCCAGGAGAATCTGGCCGGATCGATTCTCCTTCCCGCCGGATTTTGGCTGGGGCGCGGCGACGGCCGCGTACCAGGTCGAAGGAGCGGCGAGTGAAGACGGACGCAAACCCAGTGTCTGGGATACGTTCAGCCGCGTTCCCGGCCACGTGAAAAACGGCGATACCGGTGATGTCGCCTGCGATCATTATCATCGTTTTGCCGATGATGTGAAACTGATGGCGGAACTGGGCGTCAAACATTATCGCTTCAGCATTGCCTGGCCGCGCGTGATCCCCGACGGACGCGGGGCGGTGAATGAAAAGGGGGTGGATTTTTATCGCCGGCTGACGGACACGCTGCTGGATCATGGCATCACCCCTCACGCCACTTTATTCCATTGGGACGGACCGCAGGCGCTGGAGGATCTTTATGGTTCGTGGCGCAGCCGCGAGATGGCGAAGGATTTTGCCGAGTATTGCAGCCAGACGGTGAAGCGTCTGGGGGATCGCATCACGAATTGGATGACGATCAATGAGATTTATTGTTTCACCTACATGGGTTACGGAGTCGATAAGACGCCGCCGCACGCGCCGGGCACGATCGTCAAATCGCGCCAGGAAGTTCTGCAGACGGTGCATCACGCCCTGCTGGCGCACGGCTTGGGCACGCTGGCGATTCGCGCGGCCACACCAAAGCCGGCCAACGTTGCGCTCGTGGTGAATTTTGACACGTACGTTCCCGTGCTTGAGACGCCGGAAAACATCGAAGCGACCAAACGCGCTTTCGTGGCCGAGGAACACAATGGCACTGTATTGGTACCGGCTTTGACGGGGGCCTACAATGAGACGGCCATCGAGACGCTGGGGGCGAACGCGCCGAAAGTGGAGGACGGTGACATGAAAATCATCGGCCAGCCGCTGGACACGCTGGGATATAATAACTACACGGGCTCCTACGTGCGCGCGGCAGACAATGCGCGCGGTTATGAAATTCTGCCGCTGCCAAGAGAATATCCGCAGATGCACATGCCGTGGCTTAACTTTGTGCCCGAATCCCTTTACTGGGGCGTGCGGATGGTTTCCGAGGCGCTGGGCAAAAAAGATTTGCCCATTGTGATCAGTGAAAATGGCTGCGCGACGGATGATGAAGTGACGGCCAACGGTGAAGTGCTGGATCTAAGCCGCATCATGTATCTGCGTTCGTATTTGAAAAACGCCCACCGGGCGGTCAGTGAGGGTTATCCGCTAAAAGGATATTTTCACTGGAGTTTCATGGACAATTTCGAGTGGACCTGGGGTTATACCCGCCGTTTCGGAATTACCCGCGTAGATTATGCGACGCAAACGCGCACGCCCAAGGAGAGTTTTCGCTGGTACCAAAAAACCATTGCGGAAAACCGGCTGGTTTAGGGCCGATATTTCAGAGTCAAGCCGGCAGGGTGGTCCGAGGCCGGACTGGCAAGCAGTACTTTGGGCTAGGCGTTAATGGGTTGGCTGGCGGGGATGATCTTGCCGAGCATCTCGTGACCCCAGGTCAACATGCGTTCGGTGGTTTCCCATCCGATGCAGGAATCCGTGATGCTGACACCGTATTTCAAACCAGCCGCGTTGCGGGACATCGGCTGGTTGCCCTCATGCAAATGGCTTTCGACCATCAGACCGATGAGCGAGCCGGTGCCCCCGACGCGCTGTTCAATCACACTGTGCCAGACGTCCTCCTGTTTGGCGAATTGCTTGCTGGAGTTGGCGTGGCTGCAATCAACCATCAAGATGGGATCCAATTTTTCGGAGACCAGTTTTTGTTCCGCGGCCTTGATGCTGGCGGCGTCGTAATTGGTCATGGCGCGACCACCGCGCAAAACGACGTGGGCGTGGGGATTGCCGCTGGTGCGGACGATGCTGGTGACGCCCTCCTCGTTGATGCCCAGAAAACTGTGCGGGTGGCGCGTGGCGCCCATGGCATCGATGGCCACTTGCAAGCTTCCGTCAGTACTGTTTTTCAAACCGACGGGCATGGAAAGACCACTGGCCATTTCGCGATGGGTTTGCGACTCGGTGGTGCGAGCGCCGATGGCCGCCCAAGTGATCAGGTCGGCGGTGTATTGTGGCACAATGGGGTCGAGAAATTCCGTGGCGGCGGGCAAGCCCATGCCCGTGATCTGCAGCAGCAGGCGGCGGGCAATTTGCAGGCCGGTGCCGATGTCTTGCGAGCCGTCCAAATGGGGATCGTTGATGAGCCCCTTCCAGCCGATGGTGGTGCGGGGCTTTTCAAAATAAACGCGCATGACAATTTCCATGCGGTCGGCGAACTGCTTGCGCAGAACGTTTAGGCGGGTGGCATATTCGAGGGCGCTCTTTTCGTCGTGGATGGAGCAGGGACCAATCACGACCAGGAGGCGGGGGTCTTCCTGCCGCAAAATGCGAATGATTCGCTCGCGGCTGCGAGCCACGGTGGTGTTGGCCGCGTCGGTGGTCGGCTGCTGGGCCTTGAGGGCGCGCGGCGAGAGCAACGGCACGATTTCTTTGACGTGTAAATCCTGCGTCCGGTACATGCTTGTTAGTATAACTCAATTGGGGCCGACGGAAAGTTCAGATTTTCGCACCATGGCCGTGATGGCAGGGACCAAGGCGGGATTGGACATGCCGGAAGGATTTCGCTAAGCTCGCAAAGAGGATGAAAGAAAACATATGAACGGCGAGAAGATGAACACCGACGAGAAGGCGCTTCAGATCAATTTGGACGCCAAGAAGTACGGGACTTTTGCGGAAATCGGCGCGGGGCAGGAAGTGGCCCGCCGCTTTTTTCACGTGGGCAAAGCCTCCGGCACGGTGGCCAAAACGATTTCCGCTTACGACATGTCGGTGAGCGATGCGATCTATGGCAAGGCCGACCGCTACGTGAGCCGCAAGCGGTTGCAGGCCATGCTGGACCTGGAATATGACTTGTTGATCAAGCGGCTGGACGCGTCGCGCGGCGACAAATGCGAATTTTTCGTTTTTGCCGATACGGTGGCCACCAAACGCGACGAGGGGCAAGGCTGGTTGGGGGTGAAGTTTCAGGCCAAACTCCGGGAGGAACCCTCGCAAATCATCATTCATGTACGGACGCTCGACAAGGAGAGCCTACGCCAGCAGGAAGCCTTGGGAATCATTGGCGTCAATCTGCTGCACGGAGCTTTTTATCAATGCCAGGACCCG
>Ga0302197_10002636_pt1 | contig 16584 bp, 13 predicted proteins | sample II_Bog_N2_1_FD_193526 | JGI IMG/M metagenome (GOLD analysis project Ga0302197, IMG submission 193526) | Peat permafrost microbial communities from Stordalen Mire near Abisko, Sweden - II_Bog_N2_1 | ecosystem: Environmental > Terrestrial > Soil > Wetlands > Peat | place: Sweden: Abisko...
TTGCATTTTGTATCCAGTTCCTTGTTCTTTTATTGCAGTGAGTTATTCTATTGTTTGAGCTCTTATTACCTCCTGCGAGAGTCATAGCCTAAGTCTTATAGTCTGCCTTTTAAGTCTTTGCTTTATACCTCTACCCTGCTCCTAAACTCAGCCAATTCCCTGGTAACTCCTCTCAATTCCTGCGTCATTTGTCTTAGGGCCTCATTGCTTCTCTAAATTTACTCTTCATCGTTTCCAATTCTTCCTTTTAAAATTATATTTTGCTCCTACGTCAATTTCAACGTCTCAATAACTTGCTAGATCGTAATGATATCTTCATGCTTGCCTATAAATAAATTGCCAATTTCTTATCTGTTTTTTTAATACTAAGTCTAGTGAGAGGATTCTTTGTTTCCATTTTTGGTGGGTTTCAGTTCTCTTTTTTTATCTTGTAGTAAAGGGCAATTTTTCCCGCATTCATTATCTGTCTTTTAAATAACTTAAAGTTTCAATTCAAAAAATTTAGCGAAAGTATTTTAAAGAATTGTTAATCTTTGCTAACTAAAAGTTATATAATTGGTATTTATGTGCCTTACGATAGTTATAAAATAATGGATTAAGAAATTGCTATCAATCACATGTAAGGCTTATTGTGAGGTCTGTTTTTATAAATAGTCCGTCCTTACAAGCGGCAGCAGCACGACTTATATAAGCAAATGTAGTCCAACTCGCATTAAACATCCAAGACATATTCGGGCAATCCTCATTATTATATGGATTAGTATGATCAGTTACTAACTGAGGCCCAATGGGACGAAATGCTCGAAGAAAGCGACGAAAACCGCTAAGAGCTAATCATTGACCACTAAAACAGGGACATCATTCTAGAGTATTCATTTCATAATCAAGATTCATGAATCGCACATATAACAATGCAGATGTTCCTTCTCTAATCGAAGACACTGATTCTCTGGAAGTTGTACGGCAGCTCAGAGGTGTCATTGGACTCCGCATATTGCGAAGTCATCCAAATTGCTAAATTAGATACTCCAACCCCGAGCTGTTTCATCGAAAAGCAATATCAAAATTTTTATAAATGGCTGCTAATAAAAAATCAACTCAGTTGCAGCTCGAGTCACTTCGCCTCCTCAACTGTGCAACAAACCACTTTCATTAGTTTGATTAGTCAATTTGTGGGTTAATTGTTGAAGCAGGGGGAGTCACGATCTTAACAAAACTTTTAGGCGAGCGAAATGCCAACATCTTATCCCGGGCCATATTAATTTTGGGGAATATATGCAAATTCCGTTCTAATTTAATCAGTTTAATTATAAAAGAAGGCATCATTAGACTCTTGTTAAGTGTGGCTGAGAATCATAACAACGGCACAATTAAACTTCAGTGCTGTTGGGTACTCTCTATTTTTGCCAAGACTCATTTTTGCATTCAGAAAATTCCTGCCGACTATCAGCGAATCGTTTCTTTTTTGTGCAAAACTATGATGGAAAGTATTAGCACTCTCAACCCACTTTTTTACGTATGTCTTTATGCTTTGGACAAGACTTCGGCAGTCAACTTAATAATAGAGCACAGAGTATACCAAAGGATGCTTGCGATAGATATACAAACAGATAAAACAATTCCTTCACCTTGCCTAAGCATTTTACTTACAATATCTTTATATGGCCATTCAGGAAGATCGATACTTATATAAAATGGAGTCTGTGACTTCGTCTCTAAATGCCTTGGTAGTAGCGACAACTATATTCTGTAATGCTGCTATATGATTATTAGTTCCCTTACTTTCGGTATTCATTAGGTAAATCATTTCTGACTTAGGTCTAAATTTTAATGAACCATAAGCATCTGATCCCTAAAGCGGTCGAACTTTTTAAAACTGGCAAAGTACCAACGAAAGATTGGAAAATGTGTTCCATTGCTAGTCTATTCCCAAGGATATTTTTTAATATTGCCAATTCTTTCAAATAAAAATTAATTTAATTCGAAGATGCACTGATAGATTTGGGAATCATATAAACTCTTGTCTAAATAATGAGAGCCAACTTAATTAACCTTGATATCACTTAGGATATTTTGCAAATTTTAATGACATTGCTTCAATAAAAACCAAAATTTAGAAAATGCAAGTTGTCTATACTTCTATAAAAGCTTGGCATTGTTCCCATACTTCTCGAAATAAAAGAAAATTCATATGACGAACTTGTGCTTCGGAAGATTAACAAAATAGCATACCATTTAGACGTTTATGAAAGGAGACACATCTGATTCTCTTCATCATTTATTGATCAATACTCCACATGACTAATCGGTAAATATTGTTTATTAATAATATATTGAAATAATTAACCACCATCACATCCAAGGCAGATTCTTGCTCGCGTTGGGAGGACTTTATTCCTCCGATGCAGTCGTGGACGTTCTGTCCAGTATTGCACACGCGCATGAGCAACATAAACTGAAATTTATCATACTGCTGGTCATCCATGATCAAGCTGGATCCATTGTTTCAGATATCCCTCCCCTCCAACCTCAATGAATAATATTCTTTTGTTTATGATAAGGAAATATAGTCGGAATAGACTACATTTCCAGCCATGCAGTTGAATGCATGGAGATAAAAAAATATTTAAAAACCATCTGCTAAAAGATGTTGTCATATTGTTTTTTCACTATTAGTGAAATTTGAAAAGGGATGATTAAGGGTTTCTATTTTCTTTTATTTTCATAATAATTTTGAGGGTTTTATTGAAAGAATGAACAGGGAGGAGAGGTAAATTTGAGAAGGGGAGATGGAAGGCTATCAAGGAATGATAACCTCATTGATTTTATCAATAACCAAATCACTATTTCTATTTTTATGATACCTGAGCATAGATTTTGGTTAACAAAACATATTTAGATTGGTTCTTTTTGTCAGACGTAGAAGTTTACTTTTTCCCTATGCTTTTATTTGGTCTTGATTAAAATAGTAAAGGCAACAAACCTTTAATTTTTAACCCAATGAAGTCAAATAAGTTAAAATATCTCCTTTAATCCGATTTTCCATCTATGTATTGAAATGACAAAATTTGCGTGAATTTGTGAATCATCCTGAACAAGATTATCAGGATAACTCATGATAAATATTAAAAAAGCAGGTAAATTCTCATTTTAAGTTTACAATTTGACCCATTCAATCTATAAATCAATGAGACATCAGCTAGATTTTATTATTCCTTTTGCGGGAAGGATGGATCAATTAAGTTTTTTATTGCTCAACAACCTTTTATTATTAAAAAGAATAAGTAAACATTTTCTTTTTCTGTTTGCATTTATTCTTTGAAATATATTAATGGGCCAGAATAACTTCGAGTCCAACAATTCTCATGCCTCAATGCCTCTTAACTGGCAGATGCATCCTCACGATGCCAATGTGCTCGTGAATAGACTAACCCACCAACAACTTCAACGAAATCACATAAAAATTCCGATGAAGAAACTATCAAAATAGGCAGCCCTGCTTTTCACACGCATGGGTAACATCTACCCTCACGTCTGCAGGCTCTATTACTATCACTACACTGGTTCTGAGCCTCCGGGGACATTGGATCCTGATAAAGAGAATCGAAACTTTTACGCATATACCGACAGAATGCTCAAACTCAAAACTTAAAGTTGGAATCGAGAAAACATGGTATCTGCTTTGGAAGGGTTCAAAGAGTTGGCTGATATATACGGACCCTTTAAAATAACTGAGCATATGATAGGACAAAATTAGCATGGATAAATTCGAGTGTGGATCAATAATAACCCAGGCTAAAACCATCCTGGCAGTGTTTGCAATAATGAGGAATAGAGTATTGCTTTGTTAGCAGGATTACTCGCTCACAAAAATAAGTCTTTAGCAAATAGCATTATTGGCTGTTGTAGTTATAGAGAGGCTTCATAAAAATTGGAGAATTTTGATTATGAAAGATGCTTGTCCTTCAATGAGGTAGGTTATCGACCTTCTGAAAATGGGAACAGGAAGTATAAAAAATAGATGAAGGAAATTAAATAAAGCAACTATCGAAATGTATTTGGGGCAGTCAATAGATTGAATATTGAAGAGCAGGGATGCTCGACTCCTCCGATAAAAGCTTATGATAAAAATCAACAAAATACAATAGGGAACGATTATATTAAATTATTAAAACCTCAATCAAACTTCAGTACTTTTAGCAAGCCAAGAAATAAAGTTCAGTCTTACATTACCATGGAAGCATCTCCCTATTAAAGAATAGAGCATAAATAAATTAACCAGGCTAAACCATCCGAAAAGTATAAAATAGATCTAGCAAAAAATGCAACAATGATTGATTATAGATTATTAGACAAAAAATAAAAGATCAAAATGTAGCCGCCTTTTAATGGATATCTCTAAAATAAAGCTTTTGTAAGAGATAAAGCTGAACCTTCAAAATGCAATCCTGTTCAACCAGACACAAGTGATAAATTTCATTCCACTTTTCCCAAAGCTCACGCTTTAAAGGACAATTCGCCTCATCTATATGGGCCAGAGATATTGATTTAGGAAACATATTCAGTAGCAGCGAATAAATCAAAAATAAATAAAGAATTTAATGAGTTTACCTCAATCAACAATAAAAGTGGCATTCAAAATGCAAGTGATCTTTTTCCCTTTAATAAGATCTCCGCGACTCGCAGTAAGCTTGGCAGTCATTATTGCCATAACGATAGCATCTAAAAATAGAAAAATGACAAAATTCCAATCCCTTTATTCATTCAACAAAAATCTAAGCAGGGCAGGTATTAATAGCATAAATATTTATTATTCAATAAAACACCTCATCCAGTCAGTCAGATGGGCGGATATCCAAATGATTCTAATTATCTAGAAGTTAATAAATGGAAAAGAGGACCGTCCAATCTCAATAAATCCACTCTTGATGCTTTTACGCCTGTACAGAAAAATTTCATTCAAAGAGAGTGCAATTCTAAACATAAAGAACATCTGTATACAGCTAATGGGGAGGATCCTTCAGCAGTCAAGAACCATGAAGAAATTGTTCGTAATCGAATGAGTGAGGGTCCAATTAATTCATATAAACCACGCATCTTTTCTAACTCCTACAAACCAGACACTAACAAAAGTTATCAAGCCAAGGCTTATCCATCCGAAATGTCTGCAAATAAAAAGATGGATTATTTATTAACGCCTCCTTCATTATTGTATCGAGGTAGTAAAGGTTAAGATTTTAGTATTCCTAAAATGCAAAATCGCACAAAGACTACTGAGTTCTGGGCTAAACCCAAAGAAAGGAACTACATCGATATAATCCCTTAATCTTTATAGGAAACAAAGAAGACCATCGTCCAAGCTGAAGAATCAATAAACTGCGATATATCAGAACAATTCCCAACGACTCAATCCATCTAAATTCCCAAACGAAGTAAGCGCCAATCATAAACTGCCTACAATGAGCCAAAAAAATCATCGCATCTAAAAGAGCAAATTCAGTAATAATTTGTTTGCTTATTCGGGTAGTCTAAATAGAAAGGGTCTCAAAAGGAAAAGAGGGTAGCCCATTCAAGTTCATAATAAAAGTAGATTCACTCATAAAACCTGACGGAGAGTCAAGAAGTACTGAAAAAGAAGATAAAGATGAAAAAGATGGCATTTGCGGAGTTAAAGAAGTAGGCCCTGATGGTGCTTACTGGCAACTGATTACTCACTCTTTTTGATAAAGTTTTATTAATAAATATGAATCACATATACTTTAGGAAGCTCCTCCTAAGAAATACAGTAAAAAATATCATTCATTTCTTGGAAGGACTACCCTTGAAAGCACTCCCCACCCAATTTCGATATATTTTACTTTGAATAGCCTCCTCTATACATTTATACGCTCTTCCCTCACGCATATACAAAATGGACAGCTTGTTTTATCGAGTTACTTCCTCCTTATCATCACTGGCATAGAACAACTCTTGATTTATCAATTTGGCCACTTGAACTCCACTGTTGCCGAAATATAAAAATAAACCATCTTTAAGGATTAGCCATCGATGGGCAACGAACAATAAGATCTTTTAGATAGTATTATCCCCATATTCCTTTTCTTCGGGTTCTGCCTATGAGATAGTAATCTTATTTTAGAGTAAATATTTCAGTAGCTTTGGAGGATTAACATAGGGTTGTCCATTCATTTGATAGAGCACATTCTTGTCCCGATGCATGATAAAACTCGTCCCATGGTATATAATTTGCTTGATTGAATCTTTATAATGAACCACGACAACCTATTTTTCAAACTGCACTCGGTACGGTAGATAAAACTTTTTAATCAATAAGGCTAACTGTTTACTACTGCTAGCTGCTACTTTATCCGCCAATATTGGTGGTTGTTTCGATGATATCTTTAACTCTAACTTAGCATTCCCAACGAATGTATAAAGACGTTAATTTTTTTATAACCGCTTGCTGATGCTACTTGTTCTTTACGTTGACTATGGGATGCATTTCAATGTACTCGCACTCATCAGACCTCGATTCGACTGTCTTATAGTGGTAATTCCCAAATTTTCCTCAGTGGAGAATTCAGTAAGCATGGCCCCTTTATTCTTATTTTTAAATATTTCCTTAATTTCCTTGAAGGTAGAACAAGAGTTATTATGTTTTCCTTCGTTTTCTTTGACAAGCTGCTTTTCCTTCTTTTATTCTTCCTTTTCCTCTTCCTCCAGCATTTACTTACTCTTTTTATCCTTACCTCGATCGAATAGGTTTTCGAAAAAATTAAAACCCCACGACTATGATCTCGTACGAATAGGAGAAACCGGAGAAATACAAGAATCGCTATTAACCACAAAGAAAGGGTGGTTTAGGATTTATGTGAGGGTCAGTCTGTCGTCATAATTGATTACTAATATTTTTTGGATTAGATCCTTTAACTAGTTACTTATCTTTTCCCCTTTTGGAAATTTGTATTGGCATATCTTCACTCGCTCGAGAGTTTCCTTTACTGTTTTCTCTTCGAAGGGACAGAAATTAAATTTCAGCCTGTACAGCATAATTCCTACTGCCCACACGTCAGACGAGAAAGAATATCCAAATCCTCCAACAGCTTCAGGTGCTACGTAGTTTGGCGTGCCACACGATTCCCTTTTCAATTACCCACAGTGCGTCAGTTGGCAAGCGAATCCAAAATCTCCGAGTTTGATCTAATTTTGGTTGTTGATGTAAAAGTTGCTGAGTTTGAGACTGCATAACACGAGAATGACTCACGATGAAGGACATCTTTGGAGTGCAGGTAGCTGATGGCGGATACTACCTGTTTTATGAAGTATGCTATTTACTTTTCAGTCATCCTTCTGGATGACGCTCGCTTTTACAAATTCTAAATTATGCTAAACTTACTCCTTATGAACAATACTCCATGAAAATATACTTGTTATGCTGATCCTAAAACCAGTGGTCGAGGTGAACTACATTTGGATGTGATAATTGCTGGTGAATTCTCACCTAATACACGAGCTGAATATCGATTAATGAACCTTTTTAATTGTTAGAAACTTTAGTTGAGCCGTCGGGATTACTTTGACGGCATACGTACTATCAGAGTTGAGAGTGCGGATAAGCCAACATTTCGAAAAGGCGCCTTCCCCGATTATTTTTATTTTGGAGTAGCGTTTAATGGATTGCTATCCGTTCACGGTTGCGATAGGCTCTTAAATATAGTCTTAACTGTTGTTCCTTTGCATTTATATTCAAAAGTTTATACTTTAAAAGAAAATAAATTTAAGGGTGAACATATCAAGTAGAATTGGACTCGATTTTCGTGAACTACTAGGGGTAAGGGATCATCACTTCCACTGGAAAAATATTTTATTTGAGTCTGCGTATATAAAACTAGGTACTGACTAGCCAAATAAATTGAAATTCCCACGAGTCCGGTTTTCATTAAGGCAGATATCGAAAATACCCGTAATTTACCTTTGAGGTACTTGGGGTAGGAGTTTGGTATGAAGAAGAGGTTTCCTCGTCTGATCAACTAAGATAACCTACTAATCATTATAATTAATATTACGCTAAATCGCTAAATATTTTAGAATTAATAATCAGTGCGAGTGATCAATTTGATTTTGTGTTATGGAGCAGAGACTTAGACGACTTCCTCCTCAAAAATATACTCCTCGGTGAAATTTAATTGAGTTGATAGTGTTAATAGCTGTAATTTCGTATTATATAGTGGAAGTTGTGATAAATAATATGCTATTTAAATATTTTTTCCCTCCCTTACCCTTAAACTTCAATTACTCATCATTTGATTTACCGAGGGGAAATGTCATGCAACAGTATCCCTAAATGTAATTCCATACCTTATTGAATTTTTGGCAAAAGTAGTTTGATTAAATGGTAGGTTAATCAATTATGGTCTATATTTGATTTAATTAGAATGCATCAACTTTTAAGAAGAGGCCTCTTCTCTTTCTCATCCATACAGCAGATCCTCAAAGGTTATGGTATCATCAATGCCAACATTGTTAGAAACCTCAGGTTCTTTCTAATCTATTTAGCGTTCCAGAGCTTTATGAAAGCGGACTTGGACACACCCCTGGAGATCCTGACACCCGCAAAAATTTGATCTCAAGCACTGGAGCCTTTGTTGCCTTTTCAGGTCTCAAGACAGGGTACCTCTAATTCTATTTAGACGCATGCCAGCTGCCAAGTCAGTGGTGAATGACCCTATCAGAGAAAAGGACATTGCTTGGGGAGAAATCAACAAACCTCTCTCTGCCTCTTCCTTCCAAATTTTATAGTCTGTTGCTAAGAGCTATCTCAATACTCGAAGAAAATTGTACGTGGTTGACGGATATGCTGGATGGGACCCCGAAAACCGCATCAAAATTAGAGTGATATGCACACGCAGCTATCACGCTCTTTTCATGCGCAACATGCTCATCATCCCAACTGCTCAAGAATTAGAGAAAGATTTCTCCGATAAAGTTGATTATGTGATCTACAACGCAGGATAATTCAGAGCCAACAAGAACATTCCGGGAGTTAGCAGCTAGACAGCTGTATCCATTGACTTCGGAAACGGAAAGATGGTTATCCTTGGTACTCAGTATGCTGGTGAAATGAAAAAGGGAGTCTTCACCATCATGAACTACCTTATGCCAAAGAAGGGACACCTTTCTCTACACTCCAGCTGTAACATTGGACCCAAGGGTGATGTCGCCCTTTTCTTCGGATTATCAGGAACTGGAAAAACTGCTTTGAGCGCTGTCGGAAACCGACCCCTCATTGGTGATGACGAGCACGTTTGGACTGATAAGGGAATCTTCAACATGGAGGGAGGTTGCTATGCCAAGTGTGTAGGACTCAGCGAAGAGAAGGAGCCATAAATCTATCACGCCATCAAATTTGGTACTGTTTTGGAAAACGTTGGATTCAAGGAGGGCACTCGAGAGATTAACTTTGCTGATATCGGCATCACTGAGAACACCCGTGCTTCTTATCCCTTGGAGTTTATTAGCAACGCTAAAATCCCAGCTGTTTGTGGACATCCTAGCAACATTGTCTTCCTGACTTGTGACGCTTTTTCAGTTTTGCCTCCAGTGGCTAAACTTACTCCAGAGCAGGCTATTTATCATTTCTACTCGGGATACACTGCTAAGATTGCAGGTACTGAACAGGGAATCAAATAACCTACTCCTACCTTCTCAGCCTGTTTCGGAGAAGCCTTCTTACCTCTTCATCCTCAGTAATACGCTGATCTTCTCTACAAAAAGATTCAAGAGCATAACGTACACGTTTGGCTCGTTAATACTGGATGGACTGGCGGCAAATACGGTGTTGGCAAGGTATTATTTTTGCTATTAAGCGTATCAGTATCGCTGATACTCGTGTTATAATCGAGGCTATCCACGACGGCAGTCTGGCTAAGGCAGAGTACGGCACTCTTCCAGTTTTTAATTTGGCTTACCCCAAAGCTTTGAAAGGAGTTGATCCTAAGATATTGAATCCTATTGACAACTGGTCTAATAAAGAAGAGTACAAAACTTTATTGAATAAAGTGGCAGATATGTTCAATAAGAACTTCAAGAGATTCGAAAACGATGCCAGTGCTGCAGTTAAGAAAGGAGCCCCCAAGGTCGTTTGATTGGAATTTAGTCAAATCAATAAACATTTATTTTGTTATAATTCAAAAGAGCGAGGTTTCGTGGATTATTGTATGGCCAACAGATAGTGATTTCTGTTCTGGAACTCTCTGCTAATGTAATTGATAATTTGATAATGAGATATTGTTGGTATAATTAATAAAGGAATAATATCAAATGTATGGGCAAGATCTTTATCTCTCGGAGTTTGATGAAACCATGCTCGACATCACATTTCAGCATGGCAAATCGCAGTTACAATAGATCCGTATTTCCCAAAAGTGGAAAAATGCAAGGATTAAAAATAAATTACCCATTCTCGAGTGCCACTGGTATAATAAAACTTAAAAAACAGTTGATTAAATAACTTAGTTTAGTCAAGAGTACTACCAGCCGAGTGTGGTTGATGTCGGAACCACCATATTCATACAGGTCATGCCACAGACTACTTCTGATCTGTAATACATCGGAATGCCCTTCAGTAAGAACATTGGACCCATCCAACTGAGTCAATAAACTTAAGAACAAGTCAACGAATTAATGGAAGCGGGCAAATCCACATTTTTTATAGAAATAAAAGAGATATATCTCAAAAAATTAAGCGAGAAAGAACAATAGCCAATACAAGGGCTTGTACCAATCTCTTAATGTCTGCTTAAGGTAGTGAAAAATCAACTTATTCTATTCGGAAAATCGATTTCAATGTAAAAAGCTGAACCTCTTCTGCAAGTAGTAATTCGTAAAGATTACCCTCAACTGATAATTGATCGAAAGAGTCCTCGATTTCTGAATATTCTATTCAATGCTGAAGAGTACGCAACTTTTATTTTGCAAAATCATAGAATTCGAGATGTTTTATGCCTATTAACGAGAATGATTGCCTAGAAATAAGTTGAAGTATAACTAGTATAAACGAATGTAAAAGAATCAACTGAAACAAATTCATGTAAAAAATAAGCATAAGAGAAAAAATAAACTGAATAATTGAAGAAGGAATAAAAAGAATCTCAACTCACTGCCACAACTCTTGAATAGATCCATCCAATAGCAAAGTCAAAACCAAGCAATGAGTAAAATCCGCAACTTTAGAAAGACAATTTTGCTGAAAAGACTGTCATTAAATAATTGCCTTCTCCATAGAAAAAATAAACTAAAGATGCGTCAAATGTTTTGATTATATCTCAACTTCGAGACAAGCTCAGTAAACTTGAAAATGATCTCATAAAATTCCAAAAAGAAAATGAAAGTTATAAGTCAAAATATGAAGTGAGTCTGCAACAAAATAAATAGATTTAATAGTAACTCACCAAATCTCAAGCGATATTATCGACCATGAAACAAACTGTAAAGTAGGAGGAAGAAATCAAGAGGAAGAATAACGAAAAGATGTGTTATTTAGATAATCAGTGCAGAATTTTAGAACAGGAATTGACAGACACTAACTCCAAATGTATGATATTGACGAGGAAATTTTAAGATATGGAGTAAAGGATCAAAAGACAACTTCCTTCTGAAAAGATCAAGCTTGAGCATCAGCAATTTGCCAATTTAAGCTTTGATGAATTGCTTAATCTGATTGTATAGAAATAATAGAAAATACATGAAATTCAATTCAAGAGTAAATACCATTTGTAAAAAATAGATCAGCTCGAATTAGAGTTAAAGGAGGCAAGGCTAAGTGGATAAGCACTTGAAAGTCACAATAAACAACTCTTGAAAAAGATTGAATCGATACTGCAATCCAAACAACTAGTCAAAATATAGCCCAACTTACATCTATAGAATAAGATACACTCGCTTTAATTCGAAATATCAAAGCTTAAAGAAGAACTAAATATTCAGCAGCAAATGGTATCTACCCTCCAGCGAGATAACCAATCTCTAAAAGCTCAAGTAAAAGACCTGATCTAGGAAAACTATTGTTTTCGGAGTAAATAAAAGAGCAGCAAACATGAGTTGAAGCTTTAAATAGCCTAATTAAAGAAATTAGTGAATAGATTCACCTAAATGATTACGGATAAAGACATCCAAATCGATCATCTGAAGATAACAAACAAAGAGATCAGTAAATGCCTGTCTGAATTACAAAAAAAGTGATTTATCTAATTTTTTAATTGTATTTAAAATAAATAATAAGAAACTATGTTCATCAATGGTCGTATTATGCACTGGGAGATTGTGTTTGAGAATAATTTCTGACTCTGTGGGCAGAGTTGGACCTCAAATTGATGTCTTATGAATTTTTTAACTTTTACCAGTGATTAACAATCGATTGATAGAGTTTGACTGTTTGACCTTTGGAAACCAATTTTGGTTCCATCTCATAAACACTCTTAATATACTCATAAAAGGTTTGCAATTCTGGAGGAGACAACCATTTCTAGCATCTGCAAAGCTCTATCCGAAATCTTTGTCTTTTATGCTACTAGGAATGAGTTACTGGAACTTTGCAGAGTGAGTGAACTATGTTTTATAGTTTGCGAAAGGCGTTGAAGAGGATATTCCTCACTGAGGTATAGTAAAAGTTTGGTTACATATCAAAATTGGCTTCATATTTAGCATGTGATATGCTATATCCCTTTTGGATAAAGATTTAGGCAAGACGACGTTATTTCAAGTTACGATGTGCCTCTGAATCTTGGGGAGGAGGTGAAAAGGCACTAATCGGGGGTATCATACATCTCGGTGGTCTTCCAGGCCCCTTTTTTATTGGATTTACGCTTTTATTAGCCGGAGAATATTTTGGGACATTATTGACAAATGGAATGGGAGCCTTTTGAGAAATAAAATTTTAAGATACTGCTTGATTGTTCGGGTAGCTGCTACTCATATTGAGCTATTTGTCTAATTCCAAGTATTTGAATGATGCAGCTATGATATTTTTAACAGATTAGCTTCTAAATTTGATCTTAATTTAGTTTAAACAATTTTTAATGAGCTAAATTATGTCAGTTGTACCTCAACGCTAACTCCATCGATGTATTTGAGTTCTCTTTCTTGAACGCGGTGTTTGGATATTTAGTTGGATTAATTAATGTTGGATATTTAGTTCTATGAATTTATGTCTGCTTGACTATTGTACTTTTGATAAGGTTCTTCCTAAGTGTGTTCCTATTTGAGGTTTGGTTCAACAGATGATTATTTCATTTTTCTCCAATTAGACTATTCTTGATCGATGATCATAGTCAAATAGTAGCTAACATATGAAAATGAGAGCTAAATGGTCTGTGAAGAATCATTGCTAATTAACTTCACTTTACTTACTGGTAGTTTAACAGTTAAATAGTGACATGATGAGCAGCTTGAATTATCAATAAAATATTGCAAAATACTGAGATGTATAATTAATGACCTCCTTTGTTTAAGGACAGATGATTAGTGATCGATTCTAAATCAAAATCAGTTTAACCTTCTCAAAATATTAACTAATACTTTATCTTCTTTTATCTATAATTAATGCTTAAACGTCTATTTTAAATCATCATTAATTTTAATTCGGCCTGCTTTATATTATTTAGTATTGAAAGCTTTTTAAATGGCTATTCAAATAACCAAATTTAACCAAGATGTATGCTCCTATTGTTACCAATATCATTGCCAATCTATACACCAGCGTTGTTGAATAAATCGAAAATAGGATCGAACTCGTGCTTGAATCGTAGGCACTTTTTTTTAGAAAGAAGAAGGGCGATGTTGCTGGAGCCTGCGTCAGTAATGGCTTGCTTTAATTGACTATAAAGCGATACTCTCGTTGAACTTAAATTTCACCGTTGTAATCCATTTGATTGGCCTAGAATTTTATATATTATTCAGCATTTACAATGGTCAACCTAGTCAGAAGATAAGGATAGCGCTGCACCATAATAGCAAATACAGTTTCGTCAGTGTTCATCTCTTTATTTTAAAGAGTAACTCTAAGTATGTTTTCGTAGACGGCTAACACAGTAGTGACTGCCTGCACTTTGCCTCCCATCCAGTTGGCCCAGCAGCCTGCTTGAGTTATTTCTAATGGATCTTATGTGATGTATTGAATAGACCCTTTCTTGAAACCTAGGTCAAAGGTTCTCCAACCGTAGCTGGGACTAATTTTTATGAACCAATCGATTTGATAATATTCGATTATCTTTTGAAATGCTTATTTAAGGAAAGCTTCTTTATCAAATGCATGGGTAATACCACCATCAACCCAAACAAAATAGTCAGTATGGAAGATATCCTTCTCGAGAGCCTCTCGTACCAAATTCAGTTTGGACATGACTGCTGGATTGTACATTTTAAGACCATATTGAGGCAATTCTTCGAAGTGGTCCCAATCAAATTAATCAGGATGTGATTTTAAATACTCATTGACTTACCATATTTTAGGAGTGTACCAATAGTTTTATATTTAGGATAGCTACTTTTGGATGAATAGAGTGTTGGGCCGATGACGGTGTTCGGCTGTGAATTACTTTAGAGAAGAGTCACCGAATGCAATGATGTTGGTATTGGTTTGCAGGAGTTATTTGTAAAAGCCAAGATAAAATTAATAGGTTCGTTTGTATCCCGATCTAAAGTGACCTCGTCCTACATCCCATAGACCAGTCACGAATGTTACCACTGGTTTGCGATTACCTGCTTATGACATGTAGCTTAATAACAGAAGGATAGTAAGGATGAAGATTCTCATCTGATGTTATTAAAATAATAGATGAAATGGTGAATAATTTAAATTATTAATTATTGTTGTAAATGCTTATTAAAATCTTAAAAATAAATGATAAATAATTTAGTAACTTTTCATTAATAAAAAATAAAAGAATATTTGATGGTAGGTAGTTTATTTCATATAAATCGATGTCTACTTCTTAAAATCTAGAAAATGATACATTTTGATCAACAGATTTTAAGTCTAATACAGAAGGATTATATTTGGAATGCAAGGAGAATAAGGAACTGAGAGAGTTGAAAAGAGAAAATATAGATCAAAAAAAAGAGATAATCTAATCCAATGTGGATAAAAATACATTTCAACGAAATTGAACTCAATATCGATAATCTAAATGCTGACTTTCATAAAGAGAGTAAAAGGAGAGGATCATTAAAGCATTTTTTCCTGCTTCAAGGAATAACTCTTAACTTTGACCATAATATTGTAATACTTTTTAAAGGGCATGAAATCTATTAATATGAAACTTAAAAAGGCAATGATGATCTGAAGAAACTAAAAATAACATATGAGAAAATCATTTGTGTGGGAAAGGTCTGTGAGATATTATGAGATAAATTTAAAATTTAAAGATTAAATGATTTTATTATCTGTGATTCATTTATTAACGCTTTGATTTAGCTTTCCAAATTGTATTGTCTTTTTACTCTACTCTCAATAGATCATAAAATAATTATTTTTGTAAAATTAAAGTAGTATCTTTTCTTCTTTATATCAATAGGGATTAGTTTATGATATTTTTTAATAGTGCAAAAGGAAATATGCAGCAACTATTTATTAATAATATTTTAACTGGCAAAACATTGACTCTTAATGTTTAACTTTCGAACTCAATCGAAGATATCAAGAAAAAAGTTTAGAATAAGGAGGGTATTCCCATAGATCGTCAACGTATTTTTAAATATGGTGTTTTGATGGACAATCGAAAAAGTCTTTCTGACTATAATGTTCATAAATAAACCATACTAACTCTTGTCTTAGATTCATAAAGATAAGAAGAGAAAAATCAAAAATTAGAATTCTGTGTTTCGTGTAGACAGGCAGGAAAATGTCAAAAAATATGTTAAAAATGTTTGCACAATTGTGAAAAAAATCGAAATGAAGATTTAATTAAAAGAATTGAAGCACAACAATAATAAATTGAGAGATTGATGAAAAGAAACTAAATGCTTGAAAAGAAGACAACTTATTAAAATTAAGGATTGTGTAAAATTTGTTTAGATAAACAAGCGGTCTTCTGTATGGAAAACTGCGGGCATGTCAGTATGTGTGAAGATCATAATAATTTAACGAGATGTCCAATTTGTAGAGCAAAGGGTAAAGTCATTAGAATTTATGCGAGTTTGCTGGATTGATTATTAAATGATGCTATTTTAAGATTCATTTTGCAAGAGAAGGAGTACTTTGATGATTTGAATGTGGTTATTTTAATTGTGTTTTGATAGTATAAGGGTCTCAATTAAAATTATTTATATTTCATTCTTTTTGTGAGCATAGTTCGTTAATTGTCTTCAAAAAAATAATATTCTTGCTGAAATATCATTTCATCTTATCACCCTGTGAGTTCCTATTTACATTGTATGTTCTATATTCATTTATTTAGTGGATGATATTAATACAAATGTTCTCAAATCGATATAAAGGAACTTTGAATAGGGATAATAGTCATCGAATTAATTTAATATCATTGTAACTAAAATTACTAAAAATTATGTTTATAAAGCAATGGGGTT
>Ga0302197_10002640_pt1 | contig 16566 bp, 15 predicted proteins | sample II_Bog_N2_1_FD_193526 | JGI IMG/M metagenome (GOLD analysis project Ga0302197, IMG submission 193526) | Peat permafrost microbial communities from Stordalen Mire near Abisko, Sweden - II_Bog_N2_1 | ecosystem: Environmental > Terrestrial > Soil > Wetlands > Peat | place: Sweden: Abisko...
CTTGAAACTCCGAGCGCAAAGCACAAAATACGAACGAGGCAAGTAGTGGAACCCAAGGGAATGTCTACCGATGCGCCGCAGGTGTCGCCTTCCAACTCCCCTGAAGCCAAGGACGCAAAGGGGAGCGAAGTTGCCGGCCCGATCTCCGTCGCCTACCTCACCAGCCAATACCCCACGCTCTCCATGTCCTTTTTCCTGCGAGAGGTGCTTGAGCTTCGCGCGTTGGGGCTTCGCCTGGACGTAGTCTCCGTGAACCTCCCCGATCGCCCGGAAGAGCGGCTGACGACAGAAGAGGCTGCTGAGGCCAGGAACGCATACCACCTGAAGAAGCATGGGTTGAAAGGCGTCCTCGCCGCCAACATCAAGACACTGGCGACGAACTTTGCTGGATATTGGCGAGGTTTCCGGATGGCGCTTCGTTTGGGCGGTCTGGACCTGAAGCGACTGTTCTTTCACCTCATGTACTTTATGGAAGCATTGATGGTCGGCGTATGGATGAAGCAAAAACGCCATCATCACCTCCACGTTCATCTGGGATCGCAAGCCGCAACCGTCGGCATGTATGTGCGGTGCATCTTTGGCGTCGGGTTCTCCATCACGGTCCATGGCCCCGATGAGTTTTACGATGCCACAGCCCAGTGCCTGGCGGAAAAGATCGCCGCGGCGGACTTCATCTGTTGCATCAGTTTCTTTTGCCGCAGTCAGCTGATGAAGTTTTCGCCCTACGAGCACTGGCACAAACTGATGGTGTCGCGGCTCGGTGTCAATACTGCGGACTTTTCTCCAAAGCCTGTGCGGGAGGCGCCGTCCACCTTCGTCATCTTGTGCGTTGGGCGCCTGGTTCCAGCCAAGGGCCAGCACCAGTTGATCGACGCGGTGGACCGTCTCGCCCGGCAGGGTCGAGCGGTGCACTTGCATCTGGTCGGCGCCGGACCGGACCACGACTCCCTGCGGCATCGGGCCTCGCAATGCCAGGACCCGAAGACGATTGTGTTTGAAGGCCCAGTCAATCACGATCGCATCCGCGCGTTGTACGACGCGGCCGACCTCTTCTGCATCCCCAGCTTTGCAGAGGGAATTCCGATTGTCCTGATGGAAGCAATGGCCATGGGCATTCCATGTGTGTCGACGCAGATTGCGGGCATCCCCGAACTGATCCGCAATGGAGTGGATGGGCTGCTGGTACCGGCCTCCGACCTGGACGGCCTTACGGAAGCGTTGGCAACGCTGATGGACGAACCGGAACTGCGGCAACGGCTCAGCTGCTCCTCGCGCGCGCGCATCGCAGAGCACTACGACCTGCGCAGGAACGTGGAAAGACTGGCCGCCATCTTTGCCGAGCGAACCACGATTTAGCCGGGCTTCCCCGGCATCCTGCAGCAGTAGCCGCAGGGCATACCCCTTCTGCGCCCCGGGCCTCGCACAGGCTACAATTGTAGTGTTGCGGGGTGTATAGGCAGCGATGTTCCTGTCTTCGCCCATCGTCTCCGCGCACAGCCAAACAGATCAGGGGTTTTCCTTATGTCGATTCCCGCCACGCAGATGCGCCCGGGCATGCTTATCAAGCACAATGACCAGCTTCACCTCGTCTTCGCCGTCGAGCACCGCACACCGGGCAACCTGCGCGCCTTTATCCAGGCTAAGTTGAAGAACGTTCGCACGGGCGCGATGTTTACGGAACGTTTCCGCTCGCCGGACCCGATCGACCGGGTGCGGGTGGAAGAGACCAAGATGGAGTTCCTGTACAACGACGGTGACGATTACTACTTCATGGACGAGAGCTTTGAGCAGACGGTGCTGAAGCACGACACGCTGGGCGACGCGGTGGAGTACCTGACGCCGAACCTTTCCATCAACGTCAGCTTCCACGACGGCAAGGCTGTCGGCATCGAGCTACCCACGTATGTGGAGATGACGGTGGTGACGACCGAACCTGGCATCAAGTCGGCCACAGCCAGCAGCGTGAGCAAGCCGGCGACCATGGAGACTGGCCTGGTGGTGCAGGTGCCGGCCTTCATCAACGAGGGCGAAAAGATCCGCGTGGACACGGCGGAAGGCGCCTACTTGAGCCGGGCATAAGACCGAGCGGCTACGGGCAATCGATATGGTGCAGCATTTTCTAGTCAAGGGCCGTGTGCAGGGCGTCGGGTTTCGCTGGTTCGTGCATCGCGAGGCGGCGGAAATAGGACTGCGCGGCTGGGTGCGGAACACCGACGACGGGCATGTGGAAGTGTTGGCCGCGGGCGAGCCCGAGCAGTTGACGGACCTGCAACTGGCGCTGGCCAAGGGTTCGCGCGGCAGCCGCGTGGATGAAGTGATCGAACATCAACTGGACGAGAGCGAAGGCGCCAAGCTCGAAGCCTTCAAGATCGAAGGAGCGTGGTAGTGAGCCCCGTAAAAGCCCCCATCAACTGTGAGCCCCTGAAGGACCTGGTGCGCACCGTGCCGGATTTTCCCAAGCCCGGCATCCTGTTCTACGACATCACCACGCTGCTGAAGGACAAGACCGGCTTCGCGCAGTTGATCGACGCGCTGGCCGCGCACTACATCGGCAAGGAGATCGACCTGGTGCTGGGCATTGAGGCGCGCGGCTTCATCTTTGGCCCGGCGCTGGCCTACCGGCTCAACGCGGGCTTTGTCCCGGTGCGCAAGCCGAAGAAGCTGCCGGCCAAGACCGCACGCGTCAGCTACGACCTGGAGTACGGCGCCGATGCGCTGGAAATTCATCTCGACGCAATCGAGCCCGGACAGCGCGTGGTCATCGTCGACGACCTGCTGGCGACCGGCGGCACCATGCAGGCGACGGTGCAGTTGGTGCGCCAGCTCGGCGGCCAGATCGCAGGCCTCGGCTTCGCGGTGGAACTCGACTTCCTCAAAGGCCGCGCCAAGTTCCCCGAGTACGACGTCTTCAGCCTGCTCCACTACGACGAGTAGAATGCTACGCGGTAAGAGGATTCCATGCGCCTGCGATCGGTAGCACTCATTTTCACTGTCGCCATGCTTCCGGCGACCCTTCTTCATGCGGCAGACAAATCGCAAGAATTGCGGGATCGCCTGAAAGCAGCGTCGGAACTCTCCGCGCTGGATGGCCCTGGGCTGCAACCGTGGCACTGGAAGCTGGACATCACCGTTTTCGACACCGACGGAAAGAATCCCAAGCCGGGAAGTCTGGAGATTTGGTCCAGCGATGGCAACATGCGCACCGTTGCTTCGCTAGGCTCCGCTGAGATTACGACGCTTCGGATTGGGAACAGTTTGTATCGCACTGCCGGCAATGAAAAGGACGTGGCCGAGATAAGCTTTCTCGAGATGCAGGTGCTGCGCCCTGTTCCCGATGAGGTCTTCCAGCCGGCGGTGGCCGTGAAGCTGAATCGGGAGGCTGGCGGAAAGGTCAAGCTCGATTGCATCGCTCCTACTCTCGTCCGGCCGACCAACGACGTTGTGTCGGTGGGCCAGCAATTCTCCTTCTGCATGGAGCACGATGCCCCTCGACTTGTGGTCATGTATGAGGCGGGAAACTTCGCCGTCCTCAGACGGCAAACCGGGATTTTTCAGTCGCACGAGGTCCCGGTCGATGTGCTGGCTCTCTTCGGCACAGTTGTGTTCGCTGAAGCAAAGACAACAAAGCTCACTGCTGAGCTGATCGAGCCATCGTTGTTTGAAATACAACCAGACATGACGCCCGTTACGGCCCCTGTGGAGATTTCGTCAGGTGTTCTTTCTCGCCTTACCCTGAGCCAGAATGCGCCGACATACCCTCTCGACGCAAAGGAACGCCACGCCTCAGGTCAAATAGTCTTTGACGCCATGATCGGAAAGGACGGACACGTTCTTTCTTTGCAACTGAACGGTAACCCGGACTCCGCCCTTGCTGCGTTTGCAAACAAAGCAGTGACTCAGTGGCTCTACCGTCCCTATCTGATCAATGGCATCCCTGTCGAGGTGAAGACAAAGATCATCGTGAACTTCACCTTTGGCAATTGACTAACGTAGTAAATGGAGCTTCTTCGATCTGGACGAAACACGAGACACAGGAGAAACAAATGAAGTCGCATGGATATGCTGCACACGATACGAAGTCGGCGCTGGTGCCGTGGAGTTTTGAGCGGCGCGAGCCCGGGCCGCGCGATGTGGTGGTCGAGATTGCCTATAGCGGCATCTGCCACTCGGACATCCACCAGGTGCGCGACGAGTGGGGCGGCTCGATGTACCCGATGGTCCCTGGGCATGAGATCGTAGGGCGCGTGACCGCATTGGGCGCGGACGTGTCCAAGCTCAAGGTCGGCGACCTGGCCGGCATCGGCGTGATGGTGGACTCCTGCCGCGAGTGCGACAACTGCAAGGCGGACCTGGAGAACTATTGCCAGAAGCAGTTTGTGGGCACCTACAACGCGAAGGGCTACGACGGCTCCATCACATACGGCGGCTACGCGAACAACATCGTCTGCGACATGCGCTACGTACACACGCTGTCGCCGAAGTTTGGCGAATCGTCGGCCAAGCTGGCGGGCGTGGCCCCGCTGCTCTGCGCGGGCATCACCACCTACTCGCCGATGCGGCACTGGGGCGCGGGGCCGGGCAAGAAGGTCGGCGTCGTCGGCCTCGGCGGCCTCGGCCACATGGGGCTCAAGTTTGCGCACTCCTTTGGCGCTCACACGGTCCAGTTCACCACCAGCGAGCGCAAGGTTGCCGATGCCAAGCGGTTGGGCGCGGACGAGGTCGTTCTCTCGAACGATGCGGACGCGATGGCGAAGCATGCGGCCAGCTTCGACTTCATCCTGGACTGCGTGTCCGCCCCGCACGACCTGAACGCCTACCTGAAGTTGCTGAAGCTGGACGCGACGCTGTGCCTGGTCGGACTCAGCGAGGAGCAGCTTCCGGTCGCGCCCTTCTCGCTGACGTCGTACCGCGTAGCCCTGGCCGGATCGAACATTGGCGGCATGAAGGAGACGCAGGAGATGCTGGACTACTGCGCCGACCACAACATCGTTTCGGATGTCGAGGTGATCTCGATCGACAGGCTGGGCGAAGCCTACGAGCGTGTGGTGAAGCAAGACGTGAAATACCGCTTCGTGATCGATATGGCAACGTTGAAGGCTTAGGCGCAAACTTCGGGAGTGTCTGGTCGGTACTATGCGAGCAGCGGTGGAAAGGCTTATGGTTGGAGCCATGAGCAATCCATTCACGCTCGAGTTGGCGGCGGTTGGAGTTGGCGCAGCCATCGCGGCTTTGTTGGTGGGAGCGCGAGTACTGCGGAAGTCGCGGAGGACAGCAGCCGCGGCAGCCAGGCAGCAGCCGTACATGATCCAGGTTCAGCCGCCCAGTCAGAAGGTGCAGTCTTTTCCGCTGCCTGTGCAAGCGCTGGAACAAGAGCCAAAAATCGAACGCGAAGCCTGACCGCACCTGCTCCTAATTCTCGCTGGGCAGATCGATGTGGTCGATGACCAGAACCTCCACGGGAGCGCGGGTCGACTCCAGTTTGAGGCCGAGCTGTTCCTGTATGGCGGTGTAGATGTCCGGCCAACTGTCTGGGTTACTGGAGGACCAGTCGCGACCGAATTGGAGGGTGAAGTTGTAGTAGTCGAGCAGTCCGGTGCGGTCGAGCACGGGAGCTTCGACCTGGGAGCTGAGCAGGCCGACCATCGAGCGCATGGACGCTGTGTGCACTACGAACTCCAGCCCCTGGCCGCTGCCGTGGGCCTGCACATCGACGCCGCGGCTGGCGGCATTGGGCTGATCGGGATCGGCCTTGATGGGCTGAAGTTTGGAGCCTCCCTTGGCAACGCTAAGCGCAAAGACGGAGAACTCCTTGGTCTCCAGGTGGAACTTCAGGTGGCAGCGCTCGATGAGCAGGGCCTGCAGCATATGCTGCTTCTCCAGTTTGGCCTGGTCGTCGGTCAGCGTGGCCAACTGCGCGTCGACGGAAGGGTCGGACTTGGCCTCGACGTTGAAGTAGCGCTGGTGAATCCACTCGGGCCCGCCGGAGATCGGCGTGCCGAATCCATAGGCGACCTGGAGCAGAGTGTTAATGGTGAAGTTGGTCGCCGTGAACTTACTCGTATGCGGCGGGCTGACCACACCGACTTTCAGGCCGCCGCTCACCACACCGTTGGTCTCGCGGATGGAGGCCACATCGAAAGTCAGGGTGGGGACATAGTCCGGCGGCTGAGCGGATGCGGCGGCGGTCGGAGCGGCCGCAGGTGCGGCCGTCTGCCCATGAAGCGGCGGCAGAACCAGCAGCAGCAATCCGGCGAGAAAGATAAGCAGAGCTGCGCGACGGACAGCTCTTCCATTCTTGGGTGCGGCGAGCAATATGTTGGACATGGCATTTCCCTCTGTCAGATACTCTGCACTATAGAGTACTCTGTGTCAATCTGTTTCTTTCTGAGATTCAGGAAAAACAGCAGGCCGGATCAGACGAAGAGCGAAAACATGGGGGACTCCAGGGGAGTGATCTGGACGGGGCCAGCAAGGCGACCGGTCGACTTGTCTCGGCGGAAGAGGGTCACAGACGCGGAGTCCTGGTTGCCGCACAGGATCCAGCGCTCGGTCGGGTCCATTGCGAAGTGGCGCGGCGTCTTGCCGCCGCAGGGGATGCGCTGCATGAAGGAGAGCTCGCCGCTTGCCGGCGAGATGGTGAAGGCGACCAGCGAATCCTCTCCGCGGTTGGAGGCGTACAGGAAGGCGCCGTCGGAGGTGATGGCTACTTCGGCGGCCGTATTCTTGCCAGCGGGAAAGCCTGCGGCGATGGTCTTGACTGGCTTGCCCGTGTTGACCAGCAGGCCCTGCGGCTCCGTGCGGGAGCTGGTGGTGGTCCACAGGAAGTGGTCCAGGGTGGAATCGATTTCGTTGATGGCGTAGAGCCAGCGGCCGTTTGGATGGAAGGCGATGTGACGCGGTCCGGAGCCGGGGCGGTCGTTGCTGAAGAGCGCGGGCGGGCCCAGGCGCGCGGTGGCCGGGTCGATGCCGAAGACGGAGATCTGGTCGGAGCCGAGGTCATTGACCAGAAGGAAGCGATTGTCCGGCGACAGGTGGACAGAGTGCGGATGAGGCACGTCCTGGCGGGCTGCGACTGGGCCGCGATGGCCGAAGCGGGCCTCCTTGTAGTCGAGCCGCTCCACCGGATCGGAGAGTGCTCCGGAAGGAAGAATGCGGTAGGTCGCGACGCTGGAGCCAAAGTAGTTGGCGACGAAGGCAGCCTCGCCGGTGTCGTCGATGGAGATGTAGCACGGCCCCGCGCCGCCGGAGGAGACCTGGTTGATCTGCCGCAGCGCACCGCTGGCGGGGTCCATGGCAAAACTGGTAACGCTGGCCGAGGGGCCATTGACCGCGTTGACGGCGTACAGGCGGCGATGGCCCTGGGCTTGCGGCGAGACGGCGAGGAATGAGGGCCGCAGAGTTGCAGCCACCAGCGCCGGCGGAGTCAGGGCTCCGGTGGTGGGATCGAAGCGCGAGAGGTAAATACCTTTGGCGGCGTCCTTGTCCGTGTCCGTGCCGAAGTAGACGAAGGTGGGCGGCGGCGGCGGGCCCGGCTTCTTGTGGAACGGATTGGTGAAAGCCTGCCCCTGCGCCGGCAGCAGCGCGAGTTGCGGCGCGGCCGCAAGTGCGGACAGCGTCAGCAGGAATCTACGGCGGGACAGCTCTTGGTTGGGCATACGGTCCTTTGGGAGCCAGGTTCGACAGGTTCAGGAGAGGCGACCGCAACTGCAAAACTAGGTGCGTGACTCGGGGTGCCGGATCGACACCGACTCGTTCATGCGCATGCGCGGCTCGCCCGGGAGTTCAATGCCCATCTGGGCCTCCGCCTGCATATTCTCGTTGATGACGGGCAGGCTGGGCAGGTTCAGGGTTCCGCCCGCTTCCTGCACCACGGCCTTGGCGTGTTCCAGCACCTCATCGACGGTCATCGTATACATCTCGCGGCCGTTGTCGTAGCCGGACTCGATGATCTGGCGGAGGTAGCGGCCGGCGGTCTGGGCAGCCAGATAGTCGGTGATGACCTTGCCGGTGCGACGCTTCTGCTCCACCCATGCCAGGTTGGGCATGGCAATCCAGACCGGCTTGTCATTGACCGCAAAGCGGATGTCGGTGGCGTCGGCGTGGCGCGTGGCAATGGCGACGACGGTCCCCTTCCACAGGCAGTGGAGGGGCGTTCCGGTCCAGCGGTCGGTCACGGTGAAGTCTTCGTACATGCCACTAGCTTAGTGGATGGGCGGGGCGGGAGCAAGGAATAGAAAGCCGCCTTCGCTATTCGTACCACTGCTTCGTGCATGCCCTTCTTACCGATGCTTCCTGCTTGTCATCCTGATGGGCAAGACCTCTGACGTTCCTGAGCCTGCCGAAGGAACCTGCTATCCGCTTGGCCCTCCTTGACCTTTTTTTGTAGTCCCAATCCCCCCCTCCCCCCTCCCCCCCCTATATGGCTAAAGTCTAAGAAACAAATGAGATGGCGGAGGGGAGTCACCAATTCGACAACACCCCCGAGGCCGCCCGGCGGTTTGGTCCAAAGGAAAAACCCGGCTGGGTTAGCCGGGCCTTGCCTGGTACTTCACTACTTCCAGTATACCAAGCGGGGCATAACTCCTATGCCACCTATCTTTCCTGTGGAATGAGGGAGATGGGAGGTTTTGGGGGTTGACAACACGATTTTGCGGAGGCTTTTGGCAGAGGAGGCGAAGATGGATTGTAGCCTATGGCAAAACCGGCCGACCTCGTTGCAAAATGGGCCTTAATGGTAAGGCTTTATGTGTCGGGCTTTCAGCCCTCGGGAGCTTATTCCGCGCGCTAACCTAGGCCTGCGGCCTAGGCTGGTATGTTGCGCGCTTTCAGCGCTTTGCCGAGGTTGCTTGGATTGAGGGTGCCCCCCTATTCTCGAGCGCCTGAGGATGGTGGGCGCTTGTAGGGGTGCGGGCGAACGACCGGGATTCTGGCCCTTCAGGTCAGAATGACGGCCGGGGTGTTGGTTCGGTCGGAATGTGGGCCGGGAGCGAAATGCGGGGATTCTTCGCTGCGCTCAGAATGACAAGCGGTAGAGTTGCAGGAGTGACAAGCGGTGGAGTTGCAGGAATGACAAGCGGTGGAGTTGCAGGAATGACAAGCGGTAGAGTTGCGGGAATGACAGGCGGTGGAGTTGCGGGAATGACAAGCGGTAGAGTTGCAGGAATGACAAGCGGTAGAGTTGCAGGAATGACAAGCGGTAGAGTTGCGGGAATGACAGGCGGTGGAGTTGCGGGAATGACAAGCGGTAGAGTTGCAGGAATGATAAGCGGCAGAGTTGCGGGAATGATAAGCGGCAGAGTTGCGGGAATGACAAGCGGTGGAGTTGCAGGAATGACAAGCGGTGGAGTTGCAGGAATGACAAGCGGTAGAGTTGCGGGAGTGACAAGCGGTAGAGTTGCGGGAATGACAGGCGGTGGAGTTGCGGGAATGACAAGGGGTAGAGTTGCGGGACCCTGCCAGTCGCGTGGCTAGAAGTGCAGAATTTACTGGGCATGCGCCGGGGTTTCGTGGTTCCATGGGAGCCAATGACGAGGCGATGGCTTGGTAGGACGATGCTGGGCAGGACGATGCTGGGCGGGCAGTTGCTGCTGGCGGTATCGGTTGGGTTGGCGCAGGCGGATACGCAGGCCGGGGAGCGGCAGTATGCGACGATGTGCGCGGCCTGCCATGGGCTGGACGGATCCGGCAGCGGTAAGGGCGCAGCCATTGCGAAGTTGCCGCAGGTGATTGCGCTGCCGGACGCGGAGCTGGTCCGCATTGTGCGCGAGGGCGTGCCGGGCAAGAGTATGCCGGGGTTCGCGCAGCTTGGCGATGCGAACCTGCTGGCGGTGGTGGCGTATCTGCGGAAGCTGCAGGGAGTCGACCCGGCCCATCCGGCCGGGACTGCACCCAAAGGAGTATCCGCACCTGCGATTGCGGCAGCCGAACCCGCTGCCGGCAATGGAGCCGCGGCGAATGCGGCGCCCGCGGTATCGAGTGCAGCCTCCGCGGCTGCGGTGGACGTGCAGCAGAGCGATTTGAACCAGAAGGAGATTCGCGAGAACTGGGTGTCGTACAACGGCGACTACTCCGGGCGGCGCTACAGCGCTCTGGCGGAAGTGACGGCGGCGAATGCGAGCCAGTTGGTGAAAAAGTGGGCGTTCCATACCAGCGGCGCGGGCGTGATGGAGATGACTCCCGTGGTGGTGGCCGGAGTGATGTTTGTGACACGGTCGAACGATGCGTGGGCGCTGGATGCGCGGACCGGGAAGCCGCTGTGGCACCATGCGCGCGGGGTGTCCGACGGTCTGATCGACGATGCCGCGGGGCATATCAACCGCGGCGTTGCGGTGCTGGGTGCGCGCGTCTACATGGAGACGGACAACGCGCACCTGCTATGCCTGGACGCGCGCACCGGAGCCATGATCTGGGATGTGGCGTATGCGCCGGGCAACCGGAACTACGGTGCGACCAGCGCTCCGCTGGTGGTGAAGGACAAGGTTCTGGTTGGGACGTCGGGCGGCGACGACGGCGTGCGCGGATTTGTGGCCGCCTTCGACGCGGCCACCGGCAAGGAGGCTTGGCGATTCTGGACAATTCCTGCGCCAGGGGAAAAGGGCGCGGAGAGCTGGCCCGGCGAGCTCTACAAGCACGGCGGCGGAACCACATGGATGCCGGGCACCTATGACGCAGCGCTGAACACGATCTACTGGGGCACCAGCAATCCGAGTCCGGACTTTGATGGCAGCGTGCGGCCGGGCGATGACCTGTACACCTGCTCGCTGCTGGCGCTGGATCCGGATACGGGCAAGCTGAAGTGGTACTTCCAGTTCAATCCGCACGATATGTATGACTACGACAGCGTGCAGACGCCGGTGCTGGTGGACGCCACCTTCAAGGGGAAGCCGCGCAAGCTGGTGGTGACCGCGAATCGCAATGGATTCCTCTACATTCTGGATCGCACGGATGGGACCTACCTTTTCTCCAGGCAGTTCAGTGCCAGCATGAACTGGGCGAAGGGCATCGATGAGAGCGGGCGGCCGATCTCCGCGGGGCTGGTTCCCAATGAGAAAGGCGTGACGGTATGTCCGGGATACGCCGGCGCGACCAACTGGTACTCGCCCAGCTATGACCCGGCGACGAACATGTTTTACTTCCGCTCCTACGAGGGCTGCAGCCTGTTCAAGGCGAAGACCGAGGACTTCAAAGAGGGGCAAGGCTACTATTCGACGGGGGCCGAGTCGCCGCAGATGGCCAACCCGCCGAACGTGGGAACGATCAACGCATTCGATCTGGGCACGCTGGACTTTGCCTGGCGTAACCAGATGACGGATGCTCCAGACAACGCATGGGCGGGCGTGATGTCGACCGGGGGCGGAGTGGTGGCCTACGGCAATGACAGCAAGGAGTTTGAGTTGGACGATGCGCGCACGGGAAAGAAGCTATGGGCTATCAAGCTGCCCGCCGGAATGCATGCTTCGCCAATGGCGTACGGAGTTGCCGGGCGGCAGTACTTTGCAGTGGCGGCGGGCGACGATGTGATCGCATTCGGACCGCCGTAGGCGTCTGCATCCGCGCAAAGCGACGTTAGAGGATGTTGACGGCGCGGGCGGCCAGCAGGGCGACGGTGGAAAGCGAGATGAGCGACTGGACCATCATCATCAGCTTGGCCCAGCGGCTGAGCACCGGCGAGTCCGTCGGCGAGAACGCCGTGCTGGTGTTGAAGGCGAGGAAGAGGTAGTCGATGAAGCCGGGGCTCCACAGGTCTTCGCCCATGGCGACCTGCGCCTCCTGGCTCAGCGTCATCTGCGGGAACAGGAAGGCGCCGTCTGTGTGCTCGTCGCGCAGCGCGCGGGCGTAGGGGCCGCCAGCGTCCAGGCGCCAGTACCAGGAGGCGAAGACCAGGATGTTGGTGATCCACAACTCGCCGGCGGAACGTAGCAGGGCCAGCGGGGTCTCGCGGTGCGCGGGCAAACCACCGATAAGCAGGCAGAGGGACCAAGTCATATCGGCCGTGACGACGCCGATGGCCAGGTAGCCGAAGAAGGTGGCGAGCTTGGGCATGCCGAACTCCGATGCCAGCAGGCAGAAGGAGGACAGCGCGCCGACCACGACGAGAAACAGCCAGTCGGGCCCGATGGCCAGCTCGCGCGGCAGCGCCAGGCGCAAGCCGCCGACGGCTAAGAGTGCGATCGTTGCGTGCCAGCGTGGCTCCTGATATTTGGTGGGTTGCGGCATTGGGGAATTCTAAACTGCGGGGTTAGTGCGGGGATGCGGTAGTTTGTAGACTACAGGGACATGACAATGGCTAAAAAGAAGTTCCCCCCTTATGATCCGGCAGAAGACCTCGGCTCGGATGAGGCGAACGCGGTGTTTATGGCGGAGGCGTTCGGGACGAATGACGCGGCTTACATCTCACACGCGCTGGGGGTGGTGGCGCGCGCGAAGGGGATGGCGCAGATTGCCGAGCAGACGGGGCTGTCGCGGGAGCAGCTTTACCGGTCGTTCAGCAAGAAGGGCAACCCGACGCTGAAGACGACGCTTGCAGTGATGCGGGCGTTGGGTGTTGAGTTGACTGCGAAGACGGCGGCGTGAGAAACGTGCCCGCAATTCACATTGGCCGATACGATCAGAAGTTTATGTAGCGAATCGGATTTCCTTTGAACCCCCATTTTGATGGGATGGCTTTACCCATGTATTGAGCCTTAATGTCATTCGGCGCTTCGCTGCCGCGAAATCCGAAACGGTCTGCCTGCTTCTTCCAATTGCCGTATTCATCTGGTATGTCGGGGAAGTTGGCCTTCGTGGCAGGAAGCCATTTATCCGCCCTGAAAACCCCGACTATAGTGCCACGGAATACCGCCACAACGTATTCAGCCTGTTCCGCCCTCTCCGGCGCGACCTTCCATGAGTAACGAACTGCGATGCTGACTCCCCATTTTTCGTAAGTACGGTTGATGCAAATCAGAAGAAACTTGGCGTGCTCCGGAAATTCAGCCAATGCCCCCATCCCTTTTCCCATGGTGATTAACCTCTGGCATTGAGCTTAGTCGACACATAGTACACTTTGTCATTCGGGGAGCGGTGGAAATGAAAGTCCTACTCGTCATACTGGCTTCTTGTCTTGCCACCACATTCGGCCAATCGCCGCTGCGGCAAAAGCTGAGGCCCAATCCAGAATCCGGTGGGGTTAAGTGCGCCGCTACCCAGACCGGAAAGGTCCCGACAAAGGTAATAAATACATATACCAAGACTGCGCCGGACAACTTGGTAGAGGTATACTCCGACGGAAAGATTGATGTGTATGCCGACCAGATGATTATTGATGCATACATTGATTATCCAGGCCCATATTATGGGGAGTTCTCAGCGCCTTTGTACTTCGCGTTCCGCGACGAGGAAACGCGTCAAGCGACAATTAAGAAAATCCGGGACAATCGCCCAGCTGATTTTGAGCCAGACATGACATGTACGGTCCTTGATCCGGTTTACGGTACCCCGATACGTCGAAATCAGGACTGCGCTTACGGAGGTCCGTCGAGGAATTTAGGCTTTTTGAAGTACATTGCCGCAGACATCACATTTTCCAAGCGCGGCCCCGGAAACATAGTTCTTCCCCCTGGTGCAACCATGCCTTCGCAGCTTCTTGTCGTTGGATGGGCGCTGTATTTAGCTTCCCCGCGCTGCACAGGAATCGGTGCATTTGACAATACAATTGCGAAGTCAATCCCTAGTGAAGATGAATATATCTACGGACTTGACGAAAGGAATCCGAGCCTCATTAGGGGCACCTACGGGGGAAGTAACCGCGAGGAATTCATGTCACTATTTGTTGATGATCCAACTAAACTCGAGACAGCAGTGCCTGGTTACTATCGAATAGATGAAGCTGCCGCGCCATTGCTGTTTCGCTCCATCATGGGTGCCGTTTCCAAGATTACTGAGGGGCGACAGAGACCGAAGTGAAAGCGACCGAGCCCCACGATTGCTGCGACATTGATTGCGTCGATCGTGGGGTCGTGAATTAGTGGGTGTGGACGGGTTCGCCTACTACGAAGGTGAGGCCGGCCTTGCCCGCGTCGACGACGACGAGGTCGCCGTGGCGGACGGTGCCGTCGAGGATCTTTGTGGCGAGCGGATCCTGGACGAGGCGCTGGATAGCGCGCTTGAGCGGGCGGGCTCCGTAGGCGCGGTCGTAGCCGGATTTGAAGATGGCCTTGCGCGCGGCGGGCGTGAGCTCGATGGTGATCTTGCGGTCGGCCAGCAGCTTGTCGAGGTCGGCGAGGCGCAGGTCAATGATGTGTTCGAGCTGCTCTTCTCCGAGCGGGTGGAAGACCACCACGTCGTCGATGCGGTTGAGGAACTCGGGGCGGAAGTGCTCGCGCAGCACGCCCATGACGCGCTCGCTGGCTTCGGCGAAACCTTCTTCGCCATCCGCCCATGAGGTCGCAAGCTGCGATGCGCCGAGGTTCGAGGTCATGATGAGCACTGTGTTCTTGAAGTCGACGGTGCGGCCCTTGGAGTCGGTGAGGCGACCGTCGTCGAGCACCTGCAGCAGCACGTTGAAGACGTCGCTGTGCGCTTTTTCGATCTCGTCGAAGAGGATGACCGCGTAGGGGTGACGGCGAACGGCCTCGGTGAGCTGACCACCTTCGTCGTAGCCGACGTAGCCGGGAGGCGCGCCGATCAGCCGCGCGACGGCGTGCTTCTCCATGTACTCGGACATGTCGATGCGGACCATGGCGGCCTCGTCGTCGAAGAGGAACTCGGCGAGGGCGCGCGCGGTTTCGGTTTTGCCGACGCCGGTGGGGCCGAGGAAGATGAAGCTGCCGATGGGCTTCTTGGGGTCGCTCAGGCCCGCGCGGCTGCGGCGAATCGCGTTGGCGACGACGGTGAGCGCGGCGTCCTGGCCGACGACGCGGGCGCGCAGGCGGTCCTCCATCTGGATCAGCTTGGCCATCTCGCCTTCGAGCATCTTGGCGACGGGAATTCCGGTCCAGCGCGAGACGACCTTGGCAATGTCCTCCTCGTCGACCTCTTCCTTTAGCATGCGGTGCGACGTGTCGGTGCCGTCGGCTGTGGCCGTGAGTTTGGCAAGCTCGGCTTCGGCCTTGGGGATTTCGCCGTACTGGAGCTCGGCGGCGCGCTGCAGGTTGCCTTTGCGCGTCTGCTCTTCGGCCTCAAAGCGCAGGGCTTCAAGATGCGTTTTCAGCTCGGCAATTTTGCCGATGGCGCCTCGCTCCGTCTGCCAGCGCGCGCGCAGTCCCTTGGCCTTCTCGCGAACTCCGGCGAGCTCGCGCTGCACCGCTTCCAGACGCTCGCGCGAGGCTTCGTCCTTCTCGCGCTTCAGCGCAGCCTGCTCGATCTCCAGGTTGGTGGCCTGGCGTTCCAGATCGTCGATCTCCGTCGGCACGCTGCCGATCTGGTTGGCCAGCGCGGCGGCGGCTTCGTCCACCAGGTCGATCGCCTTGTCCGGCAGGAAGCGGTCGGAGATGTAGCGATGCGAGAGCGTGGCCGCCGCGACGATGGCCGAGTCCTTGATGCGGACCTTGTGGTGCGACTCGTAGCGCTCGCGCAGGCCGCGCAGGATGGCGATGGTGTCCTCGACATTTGGCTCGCCGACGTAGACGATCTGGAAGCGGCGCTCGAGCGCGGCGTCCTTCTCGATATATTTGCGGTATTCGTTCAGCGTGGTTGCGCCAATGGCCCGCAGGCCGCCGCGTGCGAGCGCCGGCTTCAGCATGTTGCTTGCGTCCATGGCGCCCTCGGCCGCGCCTGCGCCGACCAGCGTGTGCAGCTCGTCGATGAAGAGGATGATCTCGCCGTTGGAGTCTTCAATCTCTTTGAGCAACGCCTTCAGGCGCTCTTCGAACTCACCGCGGAATTTTGCGCCGGCGATCATCGATGCGAGGTCGAGTGCGACCACGCGCTTGTCTTTGAGGATTTCGGGCACGTCGCCGTGGATGATGCGGCGGGCGAGGCCTTCGACGATGGCGGTTTTTCCAACGCCGGGCTCGCCAATCAAGACTGGGTTGTTTTTCGTCCGGCGCGAGAGCACCTGCACCACGCGGCGAATCTCCTCGTCGCGACCGATCACCGGGTCGAGCTTGCCTTTGCGGGCGAGGTCGGTCAGGTCCTTGCCGTATTTTTCCAGCGCCTGGAACTTGCCCTCGGGATTCTGGTCGGTGACGCGCTGTTTGCCGCGCACGGCAGAGAGCGCCTTGAGGACGGCATCGTGGGTCGCGCCCATCGCAGCGAGCGCGTCGCGGACCGGGTCAGCCTTGGCCTCGGTCAGGGCGAGCAGCAGGTGCTCGGTGGAGATGTACTCATCCTTGAAGCTGTCGGCCTCTTTGGCGGCGCGATCAAGCACCTTAGTGAGCGCGCCGGACATGCCGGGCTGCGTGCCGCCGGAGACCTTGGGCAGCTTCGCAATGGCGGCGTTGACGCCGGCAAGCAACTCCTGAACGCGGACGCCCGCACCCTGAAGCACAGGCACGACCACGCCCTCGCGGTCTTCCAGCAACGCCGCCAGCAGGTGAGCGGGCAGCACTTCGGGGTTGCCGTTCTCGCCGGCCACGGTCGCGGCAG
>Ga0302197_10002645_pt1 | contig 16544 bp, 16 predicted proteins | sample II_Bog_N2_1_FD_193526 | JGI IMG/M metagenome (GOLD analysis project Ga0302197, IMG submission 193526) | Peat permafrost microbial communities from Stordalen Mire near Abisko, Sweden - II_Bog_N2_1 | ecosystem: Environmental > Terrestrial > Soil > Wetlands > Peat | place: Sweden: Abisko...
GTTGCCGACCCTGAACAGATGGAAGATCCTGCTGAACTATATCGTGGCCAGAATCATCCCCCGCAGGCCCCGAAAACGACTCGATACAGGCGCTCTTTTGCTAGGCAACTGCGGTTTTTAGGATAAACTGCTACTTTTAAAAAACTCAAGAAATGAATTCACAACCGATGATCTGCGATTCAAAATGTTATCGACGAAAAATCCTGTAAACAGGACCGATCGCGGCTCGAAAACGCGGAACACCCCGCCTCCAAACGGGAATCCTTGCTCAAGCAATCGGTGTGCTCTCACCACACCCGGCAAGGTTGTGGCGCCACCATCGCGGCGCTCTTCTTGCATTGGAAGCTCTTGGCAAACTCCGGCAAATCCGTAAGCACAGTATTCGTGCGGTACTCGTCGGGCGCATGCGGATCGCCTTCCGCCTGGCTCCGCAACTGCTCCGGCCGTGTCTGCGTACACCACTGCTGCGCATACGCAATCCAGAACCGCTGATCCGGCGTATACCCGTCGGTCATCGCATTCATGTCCACATGCGCCGCACCGGCCTTGTCCAGCCAGGCCACCCACGCCAGCCACAGGCCGCCCAAATCGGCCAGGTTTTCGCCCAGCGTCAGCTTGCCATTCAGATGTACGCCCGAAACAGCTTCAATCGCGTCATACTGCTTCACCATGCATTCGGCGCGGTCGTTGAACTCACGCTCGTCCGTTTTGCTCCACCATTCCTTCAGGTTGCCATCCTTGTCGAACTGCCTGCCCTGGTCGTCGAATCCGTGCGTAAGCTCATGTCCAACCGTCGAACCCATGTCGCCGTAGTTGGCCGCGTCGTCTTCCTTGCCGCTGAAAAAAGGAGGCTGTAGATACCCAGCCGGAAAATTCACGTTGTTCATCTGCGAATCGTAATAAGCGTTCACCGTCGGCGGCGTCATCTGCCACTCGCCTTTGTCGACTGGCTTGCCTATCTTGGCCAGGTCCCGCGCAAAGTCGAATTCATGCACGCGCATCTCGTTGCCAAGCGCATCACCGCGTACAATCTCAACCTTCGAGTAATCGCGCCACTTGTCCGGATAGCCGATCTTGTTCATCACCGCGCGCAGCTTTTCCTTGGCCCTCACCTTGGTCTCGGTGCTCATCCAGTCCAGCGCCGAAATATCCTTGTCCATTGCCTGCTCAATGGCCAGCGTCATCTCCAGGGTGCGCTGCTTCTCCGCAGGCGGAAAATACTTGGCCACATACGCCTGTCCCAATGCCTCGCCCAACTCCTCATCCACGCGGCTGGTGCAGCGTTTCCAACGCTCCTGCTGCTTCTCCGCGCCATTCAGGATGTGGGCGTAAAAGTTCCACGTCTCATGGTCGAAGCTCTCCGGCAAACTGGTTCCCGCGTAGGCGTGCAGCAGGTGCCAGCGCAGATAAGTCTTGATCTCGTCGATCGGCGTATCGCCGACCAGCGCGTTGAACTCCGCAAAGAACTTCGGCTCCATGTCGTTCACTTTGCCTGTGGCAGGCGCATGAGCCTCCGCAATGTAATCTCCCAGTGAAAAATGCGTAAGCTCCTTTGAGAAGCGGGCCACATCCGTCGGGTGATTCAGCTTCTGCGGATCGCGCTGCTCTGTGATGGTTAGGGAGGCCTTCGCCAGCCGTGTCTCAATAGCCAACACGATTTCAGCGTCCTTGGCAGCCTGCACATCCGGTTCGCCCGCAAGGATGAACATGGCCCGCACATGGGTTCCATACTGCTGGCGCTGTTCCACGGATTTTGCATCTGTCCGCGTGTAGTAATCCCGCTCCGGCAAACCCAACCCTCCCGCGCCATAGAAGGTAATCACCGAGCTTGAATCCGCATAGTCCTGGTTCGATCCCATGCCGAAGAACGCGCTTACGCCAATCCTTTGCAAGTGCGCCAACAGCGCCGGCAGGTCCGCCGCGGTTTTCATCGCTGCAATCCGGTCCAGTTCCGGCTGCAGCGGCGTCAACCCCAGCTTGTTCACGGCCGAGGTGTCCATGCAGCTTGCGTACTCGTCGCCGATCTTCTGTTCGTTTGCCGATCGCGGGCTCGCGGCAGCGCTTCCCGTCGCCGCAGCCGCTTCCAGAATCTCCTTCAGGTGCAACCGGTTCAGCTCATACAACTCGGTAAACCGCCCATACGCCACCTGGTCGGCGGGCAGCGGATTGCGCTTGAACCAGCCGTTGCAACTGAAGCGATAGAAGTTCTCGCAGGGATCCACCTTGGCGTCGATAAGCGAGGCATCGAACACCTTCAACCCCAGCGTGGCAGGCAGTTGCGGGGGTATAACTCCGGGCGGCAAAGCAGGCGGCGCGGCCTGGCCCAGCACAGCAACGCAACCTGGCCCGGCGCCCAGCAGAATGAGAATTGCGAACAACCCAACTTGAAGAGCGTAAGAACAGCGCAACATGCCGCAACTCTACCAGATTTCCGCCCTCAAGGCAGCCGCAGCGGACACCCTTTACAATGGAAGTGCAGACACAATTTCCTTGTGAGGAGCAAATCGAGTGGCGCAACGCACCTTCAGCATCGTTAAACCGGACGCGGTTCGCAACGGCTACACCGGCGCCATTCTGGCCGAAATTGAAAAGGCCGGCTTCCAGATAGTGGCCATCAAAAAGGCATCCATCTCCAAGCGCCAGGCGGAGGGCTTCTATGCCGTTCACGCCGCCAGGCCCTTTTTCAGCGACCTTTGCGAATTCATGTCTTCAGGCCCGCTCTTCCTCATGGTCTTGGAAAAGGAAAACGCAATTCTCGATCTGCGCAAGCTGATGGGAGCAACCAACCCCGCCAACGCCGAAGAGGGAACCATCCGCAGGAAATTCGCCGGCTCGTTGCAGGAAAACGCCATCCACGGCTCCGACGCCGAAGACACCGCCGCATTTGAAATTGGGTACTGGTTTGCCGGCTACGAACTGATCTAGCGTCCTATCCCGAGCAAGATTATCCCTTCTATTTCGCAACGGCACCCGGCTGCGCACTCAGCGCCTTCAGATCGCCGACAAGTTTATCGATCGTGGCATCGAAATTCTTGTCGCGAGTCTTTTGCATACCGATTATCTTGACCGGCTCGTACACGGTCCACAAAACAATTCGCGTCTTCGGGTCCAGTATCTCAAGCTTGAACTTCCAAGTCACCGAACCGGGGATCACACTCACATCCATAACCAGGTCAGCGTCGCCTGGAGCGGATACAAGCTCATACCCTCCCCCAATCTTCATGGCCGCGTAAAACTCGTTGTAGATTCGATCCGGCCCTCCGCTCCAGACGCCCGATTCAAATCCAGCGCCCGTATTGGAGATAAACACTTTCTTCGCAGCGAAAACTTGCGATGGCACTGGCGCCGCCTGAGCTATCGACGTCTGCGCAGGCAACGCGGGAGTTAGCGGCAATAACATCGCGAGCCCAAGAAATGATATAGCAACCCTTGCTTTCAGCATGATTTTCACGCCTTTCACTAATCTATTGAACACCAGGCCGGCTGATTCCACTCGAAAGCAATGCATCCCGGTCCTATCCATCCCCAAACAAATCGTCAATCTTCCGCCGCAGCGCGATAACTTCGTTCCGCAGCTCCGCCACCGTAGCCTCCAGCCGCACAACCCGCTCGTCGAGCCCAGCGTCCGGTCCAGCTACAGACCCACCCCCGCGCCCGCCAATCGCATTCTCCGCCGCAACCGCAGTCTCCACGTTCCCACTCAGCAGGTGCGCATACCGCGATTCCTTCGTTCCCGGCTGCCGTGGCAGCACAGCCGCCAGCGCCGGTTGCCGCTCCATCAGCTTTTGCAACCCCGCCAGCACATCGCTGATCTCGTCGAACACATGCAGCCGCTCCGTCCGTCCGCGTAACTCGCCCGGAGTCTGCGGCCCCCTCAGCAGCAGCACGCAAATCAGTGCCGTCTCCGCCCGGCTGAAGTTGAACGCCTCACCCAGCCAATGCTCGTATTTCGTCACCCGCCCATCCGCCCCGCGCGCACGCCCTGCCAGCCGCATGTCCTCAAGGCCGTGCAAAGCCTGCCGCACATCGTTCTCATCCAGATCCATCACCGGCTCGCGATTCGACCGCTGATTGCATGCATTGATCAGCGCGTTCAGCGACATGGGATAGTAGTCCGGCGTGGTTATTTCCTTCTCCACCAAAGCCCCCAGAACGCGGGCTTCGGCACGGGTCAGCACAATCGGCTCAGGCAGTTTTTCATCGGTCGGAGGCATACATACATTCTCCCATCGCACCCAGGCCCCGAGCCTCATCCTTGCGATTTTTTCCGATCGCAAAGGTGGGCTCCCGTTCAAACTCAACCACCCCGCCGTTCCCCTATGGATTCTGCCCCGGCGTCTCTTTCTCTTTGGGCCCCAACAAGATCTGCACCCCGAGATAAGCAATCCAGTTCGGCTCGCTGTTCTCACCCGTCACCGCCTGGATACCCCGCCCGCCCATAAACAGCAACCGCAAATGTCCGCCGCGGTCCAGCGTCTGCCGTCCGCCCACATCGGCCGTCAACGCGCGTTGCTTGGGCGTCGCGCCAATGCTATTCGCATCCTGCAAATCGTAGATCTCCCCATAAAGTTCCAGCCGGTCGCTGAACTCGTGTCCCGCAATCAGTCCGCGTCCCCACCGGCTTGGAGTGAGCTTGTTGCCGAACCAGTGCCCCACCTCGCCGTTGAAATCGATCGGCCCCACCTTCGCCGTCGCTTCCATAGGCAGATAATACTGCGGCCCGTCCTCAACAATCCCCCGCCGCACCGCGCTGGTCGGATTATTGATCGAAGCCTGCGGATACGTCCCCAGCGAGAACAGCATATTCTCATCCGACTTCGCCTCGCCGGCGCGATGATACTCGTAAGGCCGCCACTTGATCCCCAGCAGCGATTCTCCCAGCCCGGCTCGCGTGGTATTGTTCTCGTCTGTGGCAACGGCCATCGGCAGTTCATACTTCAACTGGATCCGGTCGCCCCATCCGTAATTCATGTCGATGTCCGGCGTCTGGTAGGTGGCGTTGCCTGGATTGTGGCTTGCGATCCAGCCGAAGTTGATTTCCCAGTGTTTGTTCCCCGGCGTCCCCGGATCGTCGGTAATAAACGGCGGCCCGCCCTGGGCATGCGCCAGAGTCACAGTTGCGGCCACTACTAGCGGGAAGAGCAGTCGAGGGACTTTTTGCATTTGAATGACCGGTGCTCTCCGTTGCAGGCAGGGTTTGAAAATCGGATATCGTCTTCGCTTAAACTAACATCCCGGATGTGGACGGGGGTTGAAGAGGATCTGTGAGGAACCACAGACCGCCGGGACAATCCATTGCCGACCAATTCGACCCCGAGTACTAACGCCGAACGTGTGGCGAAACGGGTTGCCCTGGGAATGTCCCATTCGGGCTGCACGAGCCCGCCTAGGCTAGTTCGACTCTTTTATGTCTTCGCGCGCAGAACCCAGAACAGCGCTCCGAACCAGGCCGCCGATAGCAACGATTGTTCCTACCGGAAAAATCATCACTGTTAGCGGAAATCCGAATAAGCTTCCAGCATGAAATCCTGCCTCCAAAAAACTGCCGTAATGGCCGCCAATCGACCCGACGACGACGTCGATAGCGAAGAAAGCCGCACCCAATAGCACGGTCCCAAAGAGGGCCCCCACCCACCCTTGAGTATCCAGCTTCAATGCCCTGGGCCGATACACACAATATATTGTCAAACCCGCAAATATCGGCGGCACTGCGAACCATAGGAACGGAGGTATATCGAGATTTCCAGAAAACTTAAGCGCAAACAATACAAGAACCGCAGCAATCGCTGCCCCGATGGCGCCAAGAAAGCTTGCAAATACCACGTTCTGCGTGGGTTGAGAAATCGAATCTGACATTTTACGCCCGATCCAACTCCGCAAACAGCTCGCTCAACACCACGCGAATGGGCGTCCCCGGCACCGTCAGCTCGCCGGGATCGGCCATTTGCAATCCTGCGCCAGTGGCACGCTGAACCGTTCTGCGCTCAGGGTCGATGATCCAGATATGCTCAATTCCAAACTCTATGTAATCGTCGATTCGATCCTGAAATCGGCTCTGGCGGTCTTCTGGCGACAAAATCTCGATTACCAGCAACGGAGGACGAGTGAGGACCCGCTCCTTCGGCGCATCGAGTCGAAGCACCAGGACATCCGGAACCCGAAAGCTCGTCGGCTTAACCTGAATCCTCACGTCGGTGAGCGCTCTCACTCCCCACGCTTTGCCATTATTTAGAAATAGCTGTGCTAACAGCGCTTGCAAAAAGCCGTGCTCATACGCGCCCACGTTGCGCTCCTCAATCCGTCCCTCCACGTAGTCGCAGTCAGGGCGATAGCTCGTAGTGAGATACTCGCGCACAGAAATATAGGTCGACTGAGGGTCATCGTAAATGGGCAAAGTCGCCATGCACTGATTATCGCCCCGATTCAATCGTCCAGCCAGCACAATCGCCGCGCGCCCGCGAATTTTACCTCCCAATTCGCCAGCCATCCCCCGCCCCACTCTGCGATACTGATTTGTCATGCCAATCGCCGATTTGCAACAAGCCGCCCAGAAAATTGCCTCATTCCTTTCCGCCCTCAACAAGCTCGGCGGCCTGCGACTCAAATACCGCATCGCTGCGGGCAACGGCGCACCCGACCCCGAAGGCACTCCGGCCAACCAGCTTCGCGTCGAACTGGCCGGTCCCGACGTGCCCCTGGTCACGCAGCGCAACGGCGAAATGCTGCTTGCGCTTGAGACCATTGCCGCGCAAATCCTCCGTCTCGACCAGCGCGAACACGACCTGGTCACCTTCGACGCCGACAACTTCAAGGCTCTGCAAGCCCAGCAACTGCGCCTCACCGCTGAAACTGTCGCGGAAAAGGTGCGCAGGACCGGCATTCCATACGCCTTCGCGGCCACCAACAGCCGCGATCGCCGACTGATGCACATGGCATTCCGCGGCATTGAAGGCGTTGAGACGGCCAGCTCCGGCGAAGGCCCCGACCGCTTTCTTGCCGTATATCCCGAGGGCAAGACGGACCTGACCGTAACGCCACCGCTCAAGCCAAGAAGCTTCGAGCGTCGAAGGTAAGCTGCGGCTTTCCTCCCCGATCCACCTTTCGGGTATGCCACAATACCCATCAATGAGAACGAAATTCACTCTGCTCGCGTTAGCCGTCGCTGCTGCCTTGTGCCCCGCGCAAAAGCGCTTGGTGCTTATTGACCAGGACGGTTCCGGCCCCGGCGGCTCCAACCAGATGGCCATGCTGGCTCTGCTCCAATCCCCTCAGGTCCAGGTGCTGGGAATCACCATGGTCACCGGCAATGCCTGGCGCGACGAGGAGACGCTGCACACCCTGCGCATGCTGGAGCTGACCGGCCACCCCACCATCCCCGTGGCCAAAGGCGCGGTCTTCCCCCTCATCCGCACCGAGCGGGAGACCCGCATGGCCGAAACGCTCAACGGCAAGGTCACCTGGCTTGGCGCTTGGGGGCAGGGCCCAACCACCCTTGTCGAATCCCCCAGCGGCATCACCCCGGTCACGCCCGATCACCTTCAATCGCATTCGCCATTTGAAATCCCGCCCATGCCGGAAGGTCAGCCCGCCCTCAAGCCCATCGACGAAGACGCCGCCCATTTCCTCATCCGCCAGGTGCGCGCCCACCCCCACCGGGTCACCATCTACGCGGCCGGCCCGCTCACCAACATCGCGCTCGCCGCCTCCATTGACCCGGAGTTTGCCTCCCTCACCCAGGGAATCGTGATCATGGGTGGTAGCCTCAATCCCCAAACCAGCGATCCCGAGTTCGCCACAAGTCCGCGCCACGAGTTCAACTTCTGGTTCGATCCTGAAGCCGCGCACATTGTCCTCCGCGCCAACTGGCCGCGCATCGATGTCACCACCGTCGATGTCTCAATCAAGGCGCCGTTTACCCAGAAGATGCTCGACGAAATCTCAAAGTCCTCCAGCCCCGCCGCCCGCTACATAGCCGCCTGGAGCCAGGACCGCTACTACATGTGGGACGAATTCGCTGCCTGCGCATGGCTCGATCCCACGCTCATCGCCAAAGAAAAATTGCTCTACATGGACATCGACCTCAGCCACGGCCCCAGCTATGGCGACACGCTCACCTGGACCGAAAAGCTCAAGCCCGCCACCGGCGTCCGTCTCGTCCATGCGCAAGTCGACCTCGACCTGTCGCGATTCCAAAAGATGTTTGTAGACCTGATGACCGCCCCAAGCGCGCCCTAGCCGGCCCACGGCGTACCATCGCCGTAGAGGCAAATTCATGACCCAGCGATCGATTCTCGGTGCCAGCAAACTCGTCGCCTTCGTTCCAGTCACTGACATGGCAAAGGCGCGTGCCTTCTATGAAGACGTGCTCGGCCTTCGCCTCGTCGAAGACGAGAAGCCCTTCGCCCTCATTTTCGACGCCAACGGAATCATGCTCCGCGTAACCCCGGTAGGCCCGCACACTCCGGCTCCATTCACCATCCTCGGATGGGATGTGGAATCGATCGAAACCACCGTGGATCAACTCACAGCGGCCGGCATTGAGTTTCTCCGCTTTCCCAGCATGAACGATGCAGATCCGCGCGCCATCTGGAACTCCCCCACCGGCGCCAGAGTAGCCTGGTTCCACGACCCCGACAGGAACGTCCTCAGCCTCACACAGTTTTGAGCCGAATCATTCACGCGACGCCTTCGTCTTCCCCTTAGCGGAACAGATGCAAAAAAATCAACTTCGTCCCGCCGAATGGTTGCCTGTTATCTATCTGGGCACATAAAAGGCGAATAAATTGCAAAAGTTGTGGATTTGGTGGATAATCCTGACCAATGAGTGACCAATCCAAAATCGAGTGGACAGATGCTACATGGAACCCGGTTCGTGGCTGCACCAAGGTGAGCCCCGGTTGCAAGCATTGTTATGCTGAGACATTTGCCGAGCGATTCAGAGGAGTTCCCGGGCACCCATATGAACAGGGATTCGAACTGCGTGTAGTCCCGTCAAAACTTGACACTCCCCTCGAATGGAAGCAGCCTCGACGCATTTTTGTAAATTCGATGAGTGACCTGTTCCATGACGAGGTCCCGGTTTCGTATATTCGACAAGTGGCCGAGATGATGAGAACGGCGAATTGGCATACCTATCAGGTCCTCACCAAGCGAGCCAGGCGACTCAAGAATCTGCTGAAGAAAGAACTCAACGAGTTCTCCACCGAATCGCATATTTGGTGGGGTGTAAGCGTCGAGAACCGGAAGCACGGCCTCCCTCGGATAGACGAACTGCGCGAAGCGCCGGCAGCCGTGCGCTTTCTCTCAGTCGAACCATTACTCGAAGATCTTGGCCTTATTGATCTCAGCGGAATATCTTGGGTCATCGTTGGCGGTGAAAGCGGACACGGTGCGCGCCCTATGAAGGCCGAGTGGGTCCGTTCAATCCGTGTTCAATGTCAGGAAGCGAATGTGCCATTTTTCTTTAAGCAATGGGGTGGAGTTCGAAAGCACGAAACGGGCAGGCAGCTCGACGGTTTCACTTATGACGAACTGCCAATCCTTGCTGTGACGGCATGAGCCCGGCCAGAGCGAGATGAACGACGAATATACAGATCGAGAGCAGACCAGGCTAAAACATTTCGCCCTTCGGAAATATCTAGAGCCTGCCACAAGGATTATCGGCTCGGGTTGGAACAATTTCTCCTACGTCGACTGCTGTGCAGGCCCGTGGATGTCGCGTTCCCAAGATTTTAGCGATACCTCTTTTGGGATCTCAGTAGCCGTGCTCAGAGAATCCGAAAAGTGGCTGCGGAGTCATGCGAAGAACACCCGGTTCAAGGCGCTTCTGATCGAGGAGAAAACCGAACCCTATAGCCGGCTGGCAGCGTTTGCCGAGGCCGCAACTGGCGAGCGAGTTCAAGTGGATGCTCGGAATTGGGATTTCCGGGAGCACATCCCGGAAATAGTTCGGTATGTAACAACTCCAAGATCATTCTCCTTCATTTTCATAGATCCCACTGGATGGACTCCCGCGCAAGTCGGTGCGCTCGAACCGCTTTTACAAGTTAGACCTGGCGAGGTTTTGATCAACCTGATGACCTCCTTCATTGTCCGCTTTGTGAATGACGAGGCTACGAAGCTACAGGATATCCTCGGTCCCGAATACCACGATATGAGGAGCCTTAACCACGAAGAGCAAGAGGACGAAGCGGTCAGAAGATATTGCGATTTGATACGGACACAAGGAAGTTTTCCGTATGTTTGTGCGCTCCCGGTTATGAAGCCGGATCAAGACGCAATTCACTTTTATTTGATTTTTGGCACCCGTAGCGCGAAAGGGGTTGAGGTTTTCAAGAGCGTTGAGAAGAAGACGGAGGAAGAGACTGCGTTGGTGAGAGCTCTTCGTCAACAAAGCAAGCGACCGACGCTGGACCTGTTCTCCGCCGACGTTCTTTATAGTCGTGAAGAGCGGTATAGGAGACTTGCGGCCAGACGCAAAGAAGATGCCCAAAAGGCGCTTTGGCAACTCTTATCAAAGAAAGGGAGCGTTCTTTATGACGACTGCTGGGCAGAGGCATTGCAGTTCCCCACGGTTTATGAATCCGATTTGCGAGCCTGGCTAAAAGACGCAGAAGAAATCGGATCCGTTCGAATTGATGGACGAAAGCGCCCTGATGAATCTCCAACCCGAGATCGAGGGCATGTGATCGTCAGACATGCTGACCGAGAGTTCTGAGTTGTCCTCGAATTGTTCACACCTGAAAGAAGAAGCCCACGCCAAAACCGCGACGTGGGCCTCTTATTCACTCTTTCACTTCTTCACTCATTCACTTCTTCACTGCTCCACTCACCCGTTCAACTGCTCCTGCAGCTTATTCAGCGTCCTCTGCAAATCCTTATCCGCGCGCCGCTGCTCGTCGATCTTGGCGATCGAATGCATCACCGTGGTGTGGTGCTTGTTCCCGAACTGCCTGCCAATCTCCGGCAAACTGGCCTCGGTCATTCCCTTCGCCAGGAACATCGCAATCTGCCGCGGCACCACCACATTGCGCGAGTTGTTCTTCTGCTTCAGGTCGCTAACCCTCATGCCGAACTGTTCGGCCACCGCGCGCTGAATCGCCTCGATGGTGATCTTCCGCACCTGCATGTCGATGAACTGCTTCAGGCATTGCTGCGTCGAGGCCAGCGTGATCTCTACGCGGTTCATCTGGCACCACGCGATCAGCCGCGTCATGGCGCCCTCAAGCTCGCGCACGTTGGTGCGCACATTCGAGGCCACAAACAGCGCTACGTCGCCGGGCAACTGCACCTGCTCGCTCTCGGCCTTCTTCTGAAGAATCGCAACCTTGGTCTCCAGATCCGGCGGTTGGATATCGGCGATCAGCCCCATCTCAAACCGCGAGCGCAGCCGGTCCTCAATCTCCGCCAACTCCTTCGGCGGCCGGTCCGACGCAATCACAATCTGCTTCATGCTCTCGTGCAAAGCATTGAATGTGTGGAAGAATTCTTCCTGAGTGCGCTCCTTCTGAGCAATGAACTGGATGTCGTCGATCAGCAGCACGTCCACTGTCCTGAAGCGATCTCGGAAGCTGGTCATGCGGTCGTTGCGCAGCGAGGTGATCATCTCGTTGGTGAACTTCTCCGCTGAAACATAGCAGATGTTCGCCGACGGTTGCCGGCGCTTCACCTCGTGCCCAATGGCGTGCATCAGGTGGGTTTTCCCCATCCCCACGCCGCCATACAGGAAGAGCGGATTGTAGGCCCGCGATGGGCGCTCAGCCACGGCCAGAGAAGCGGCGCGCGCAAACTGATTCCCGTTGCCGATCACGAAGGCGTCGAAGGTGTAACGCTGGTTCAGTTGCGCAGCGGTAGACCAGTCGAAGCGCGCTTGTTCCGGTGAGCGCGGCGCGGGCGGCGGCGCAGTCGGAGCGTGAGCCGGAACAGGCCCGAAGCCCCCGTCCTTGCGCTGCGGCGGAATCGAGGGATCTTCCTCCACCGTCACAAAGCTCACGTCGTCAAAGTCCAGCGACTGCAGGTCGATGGCTTCCTGAATCAGGTCTCCGTATTTGTCGCCGATGTGCTGAAACTCCGGCGACGGCACGCGTACATAAAGCGTGCGGCCCGCGGCATGGCTATACCGCGTCGGTTTCAGCCAGGTTTCGAAGGACTGGCGAACCACCTTCTTTTCGAGTGCTGACAATATCTGCAGCCAGGGATTGAGAACCGTTGCCGGCGAAGTTGCGAATGCCATCGTGCTAATCCTTGCCTGCGTCACCTGTGAACTACTCGAACTGTTCACCTGCGGGCTTTAGGCAACGGCTCTCTCCTGACGAAAAGCCACGGGCTTCTCGTCCAGTTGTTAGTCGCCGACTACCTGGTTGCCGCTTGTCTGCCCCTGATTTGTACCCTGGGGCCGCAGATAAAACTCGTTCGCTGGGACGCTGGGAAACTTTCTTGATCGGTCCCGATAGTAGCATATTTGACGCTTGTTGCAATCAGTCTTTCACATAACTTTTGTGAGTGCCCTGCAAGATGCACCAATGGTGGTGAAACTCCCTCACAAACGTTACCAGGGTCACCGCAAGTCACTATGAGAATCACTACGGGACGACAGCAAATCAGCCTCTCGGCATCTTTCAGCGCCAATGTTCCCGTGCGCTCATCGAATCTCAATTCTATCTCAAAATTCACTTCGCGCTGGATTCCTGACCCAACCTGCGATACACTTAGAACTTGCCGTAAAGGCGCAGATTCTCTTTAGGAAACAGGAGCGCATTTTTATGCCCAAGCGCACATTTCAACCGAATCGCCGCAAGCGTGTCAAGACACACGGGTTTCGTGCCCGCATGAAGACCAACAGCGGCGCAGCCGTGTTAAGCCGCCGCCGCGCCATCGGCCGCAAGCGCGTGGCAGTCAGTGCCGGATTCCGCGACTAGTCCCCGCCCGCCCTTGCCCCCCGCCATTTTCATTCATCGGAACCGGCGCTGGTCGCACACCCTGGCGGTTCGGGCTCACGCCAAGCCGGCAACGTCATGAATACCTCTCCCGCACACGCCAAGCCCACGGCCGACTCACAACCCCGCAGGCAATCCCTCACAGGCCTGCGCCTGCGGAAGCACGCCGACTACCAGCGCGCCTACGCGGCGGGCCGCAAGCGCCAATCAGCGTCCATGAGCTGGTTTCTGGCCCCGCAGCCACGCGATACAGCCTACATTCCACTGTTCCCGCCTACTGGACCTCGCGTCGGCCTCACCGCCGGCAAAGTCCTCGGCAAGGCCCATGAGCGCAACCGAATCAAGCGCCGCATGCGCGAGGCGCTCCGCCGGCATGTGGACCTGTTGCCCCTGGGCTGCGATCTCATACTGCATCCCCGCCGCTCCATCCTCACCGTCGAATTTGCGAAACTCGAAGCGGAGATTGTGCGTATCCTTCAGCAGGCAAATGCCGAAGCGGCGCGGATGGCGGGTTTTTCAGCACCTCCAATTGCAAGCCATGAGCCCGCACCGCCCCGAAAGCCTGCACCATGACGCGCTTGTTGCTTGCCATTCTCGACCTCTACAGCCGCTGGCTTTCCCCAGCTGTTCACTCGCTGGGCGCGGGCGGCTGCCGCTATCGGCCCACGTGTTCGGAGTATGCCGCGGTGGCCATCGCCACGCACGGTCCGCTGCGCGGCGTGTGGCTGGCGACCCTAAGGCTGCTTCGCTGCCACCCCTTCAGCCGCGGCGGTCTCGACAATGTTCCCACCCAATTCCCAATTCCCTTTCGCCGCCAAACGCGGCCGCAAGCCATTTCTCCCCACGAACCGTTACCATAGAACAAGCGGCGGCCTAAAGCGCTGCCCTTTTTAAACGATTGGAAGTATCCTTTGCCCGAAATTCGCAATCCAAATCTGCAAAACCAGGGGCCCGGCGGTGGCTCTTCCAGCGGCGGCGATATGCGCTCCACCTTGATCTTTACCGCGGTCATGGTGGTTGCACTTCTCGGCTACCAGTATTTCTTCAAGCCCAAGCCGGCTCCGCCCGCAGCCAATACTCAAGTCCAGTCGCAACAGGCGCAGCCCGCCGCGCAACCTGCTCAAGCCGCAAGCACTCAGTCAGGCCAGCCGCAATCGGCCTCAGGCGTCGTCCAGGCAGTCGCAGTCATCCCAACTGTCGCTGCGGCAGCCGAGACCGAGACCACCATCGAAAACGAGCTGTACAGCATCGTTTTCACCAATCGCGGCGCTCAAATCAAGCATTGGGTTCTGAAGAAGTACTTTGACAGCGCCGGTAAGCCGCTCGATCTGGTCCAGCCCCAGGCCTCCGCCCAATTCGGCCTGCCGCTCTCGCTGTATACCTACGAACCGGCGCTCACATCCCAATTGAATCAGGCGCTCTATCAGGTCTCAGCCTCGGGAGTTCGGCCTTCCGCAACCGGCCACGCCCTGGCCCCTGAAACCAGCGCCCTCACCTTCCACTACGCTGCCAACGGCGTCGACGTCGTGAAGACCGTCCGCTTCGACTCCAGCTACGTCCTCTCCATCGAGGCCCAGGTCAATCGCAACGGTGTACCGGTGCGCTCGCTGCTCCAGTGGCCGGCAGGACTCGGCGACATGGAGGAATTCCTTCCCGCAGGTTCCAAAAACGCCCTCACACGCAACCAGGTCCCGACCTCCGCATCGTCGCTCTTCGCCTGGTCCATCGATGGCAAGCAGGACTCGCAGCCCGTGGCCAAGGTGGGCAACAACGCCACCTTCGACCAGCCCTATGCGTACGCGGCCGTCGCCGACCTGTACTTCGCGGCCGCCTTCATGCCCGTCTCCCCCGAGCGCGCCACCGTCGTAACACTGCACAACACCATCGACCTGCCCAAGGATCTCAGCGACGCCAACAGCCCGAAGAAGCCCGCCCAGGTTCTCGGACTGGCTGTCGGCGACACCAGCGGAGACACGCATCTGCGCCTCTTTGCCGGCCCCAAGTCGATCGATGTCCTTACCTCCATCCATGCCACCGGCCCCGACGGCAAGCCAACGGGCCAATCGCTCGAAACGCTCATTCAGTTCGGGTGGCTCACCGTCATCGCCAAACCGCTTTACCTGGCCTTGCGCTACCTGGTCGAGCACGGCATCGACAACTGGGGCTGGGCCATCATCGTCGTCACCGTCATCTTCAACCTCCTCATGCTCCCCACCCGGCTCATGATGATGAAGTCCTCCCTGAAGATGATGCGAATCCAGCCCAAGGTCGAAGCCCTCAAAAAGCGCTATGCCCATCTCAAGGTCAGCGACCCCAAAAAGGCCGAGATGAATACCGAGATGATGGAGCTCTACAAGACCGAAGGCGTAAACATGTACGGCGGATGTCTGCCCCTGTTCATCCAGATGCCGCTGTTCTTCGCCTACTTCCGCGTCCTGCAGAACACGGTCGAGCTTCGCCAGGCGCACTGGTTCTGGCTCACCGACCTCTCTGCGCCAGACCCGTCGCACGTTCTGCCCATCATCATCATCATCAGCATGTTCTTTACGCAGTACATCACTCCGGCGCCCGGCCAGGATCCGGCACAACGCCGCATGCTGGCCTTCATGATGCCGGTCATGTTCGGCTTCATGTTGTGGCATTACGCATCGGGATTGGCCCTTTACTGGGGCACCGGCAACCTCATCAACCTGGCCATGCAGTTAGCTATCAACCAATCGGGCATGGGCAAGGAGATGCACGCCATAGCCGCCAAGCGAGCCGCCAAGAAGAGTGGCGGAGGCGGAACCATCCAGGGCCGCCGCTAATGCTTGAGCTTTCGATCCGGAGGGAGCAGGGGCGGGGTACCCATCACATGGGTCGAGGCCCTTGGATGCAACGGGTAGAATGGCGGCCTTTAGGCCCGGGACTTTCAGTCCAAATGCGTTGCTAAGGTCGCGGCTTTGAATCAGGGCACGGCGTCAGCCGTGCCGCATATAACTAAAATTAAGCCTGGCTTTTAGACCCTGCGTTTCGCAGATAGAAAGATTCGATCGCTTCGCTTATTTACTGCTCGCTGTCCTCTGTTCACTGCTCACTGTCACCGCCCGATCACCGTGCCGAACTCCGTGCCGACTTCCGGATGCGGCGCTCTTCCTTGTGGCGAATCTTCTCCGCCTGGCGAAGGTTCAATGCGAGAAGCAAATTTACATATTGCCTATTGAAGCAGACCTTGCAACGAACGGGATATCGAAACAAGAGCAACTTGGTCAGATCGGATCTCCGAAGCCTCGAGGTCCGAATTTTGGTCGATCCACAGTCAGGGCACTTCATGTCGTATAAGGCTCCAGGTCGTCGAAGTAAGCTGGCATCCGGCCAATGGAGAGGCTCTATGACTCCAAAACCGGATTGCCAATGAGATTTCTATCCCTATAAGCTAGCACGAAAGAGCATAAGCCCGCGCGGATTTCTCCGCAGACGGGAAATCCCGACAATAAGAAAACGGGGGCGTGCGTCCGGCGTCTAACAAGAAACAAACCCTCCATTAAGCGGCCATGGACGTGATCTGGACGGCGAATCCGAGGCTCTGGAGCCGGTTGAGGAGTCGTAGCGCCTGCTTTCCTTTGTCGC
>Ga0302197_10002648_pt1 | contig 16541 bp, 13 predicted proteins | sample II_Bog_N2_1_FD_193526 | JGI IMG/M metagenome (GOLD analysis project Ga0302197, IMG submission 193526) | Peat permafrost microbial communities from Stordalen Mire near Abisko, Sweden - II_Bog_N2_1 | ecosystem: Environmental > Terrestrial > Soil > Wetlands > Peat | place: Sweden: Abisko...
AAGTAATTGGAGCGATGCGTTGCCGACTCTGGTAATCAAATGCGGCGGAACGAACCAACAGGAAGCGGTGGGCGGGTCTGTGTGCGAGGCCACGTATCCCAATAACTCACTCGTGTACCTGTACGCTCCAGCAGAGCCCGGCGTTAAGTTCGGCGGATGGTCATCCAATTGCACACCATGCACTCTCGATACAACCACGAATCCTGCTACCTGCCCGGCCAACCCCATCCCCGCGCCCCCCGCCACCCCGTTCAGCGAAACGGGGCCGAACTGGTGCTCGGTTAACGTCGGCGGAACTTGCACCTACCAACAGACCACAGCCACCTACCAATGCAGCCAATCCAACGTATCCGTGGGGGCTATCTTCAATTGAGGCGCAACCATTGCTGAGCAGGCCGCAGCATCGAAACTTGTCTTCTTCGGCAGAGCAATTGCCGCATGGGACAGAAAGGCAAAGCTGGCAAAGTAGCCAGTTCAGACAGGATTTCAAATGAACCGAAGACTACTTACGATCCTTGTTCTCGCTTTCGTCATTGCCGGCGCATGCGCCTTTCTGGTCTATCGCGTAGTGGGCAAAAGTATGGCGGCGGAAAAGCCCACGGCTTCTACGCGCGTGATTGCCGCGGTCTCCGACATCAAGCTGGGAACGGTTCTGGCGGCCAAAGACCTTACCACCATCGAGATCGTTGGCACGCTTCCCAAAGGGGTCATTCTCAAGCCTGAGAATGCGGTTGGCAGAGGCGTACTTGCAGACCTCTATATGGGCGAGCCCATCATGGAGCCCCGCCTGGCGGCGGTTGGCTCCGGCGGTGGATTGGCAGCCACCATTCCGCAAGGCATGAGGGCGGTCGCTGTAAGAGTGGACGATGTGGTGGGTGTGGCCGGGTTCGCCACACCTGGAATGCGCGTGGACGTTCTCATCTCCGGTTTACCTCCGTCCACGCCCAGTAATCAGGCCCAGATTCAGGCGATGGGCACCCTGAGCGAGACCCTTCTTCAGAACATCGAGGTGTTATCGGCCGGACAGGATATTCAAAAGGACGCGGAAGGGAAACCGCACCCGGTGCAGGTTGTCAACCTGCTGGTTACACCGGACCAGGCTGAAACAATGAGCCTGGCCGGAAGCCAGACAAAGATTCAACTGGTCCTGAGGAACCCGCTCGATACAAAGGTTGCGCCGGTTCCTGGTACAGCTATGGACAAGCTTTTTGCCGATCAGGCTCCCGCTCCGGTAAAAACGAAAACCGTGGTGGTGAAGGCAAAGGCCGCGCCCAAAGTCGTGGCAGCCCCTCCGCCATTTTCGATCGAGGTTATCAACGGTTCCAAGCGGAGTGAAGCAAAATTCGGTTCTCCCGGGGGACAGCAGTGAGAGCTAAGGCTGCAATTACCGTCGCATGTTTCAGCGCATTGTCTATGGTACTGTGCGTTGGGTTGAGCCTTGAGGCTCAAACTCCACCGTCTCCCTCACCGGCCGGCGGATCCTCGCTTCAGGACTCCTCCAACGAGCTTTCTGTCGCCGTCGGTAAAACTGTGCTCGTCGATACGGCCTTGCCCATCGCGCGCGTTTCTATCGGCTTGCCGGATGTTGCCGAAGTGGGCGCAACAACCCCAACTGAGATCATGGTCAGCGGCAAGGCTGCCGGAGAAACAAGCCTGATAATCTGGGACGTCAAAGGTGGCCGTCAGTTTTTCAATGTCACGGTGCGTGCCCCCTCGGCTATATCCAACGATAGTCTGGACGCGATTCGCCGCGAGCTTCGCGCCGAGCTTCCCGGTCAGGCCATAAAACTCAGCTCAGAGAACGGCATGATCTTCATGCGCGGCACGGTCAAGAACCTCACCAGTTCCGAGCGCGCTATGAAGATCGCTTCCATTGCCGGCAAAGTGGTCAACCTTCTCGATGTCGATGTACCCGTTGCCGACCCGCAAATCTTACTCAAGGTGCGTTTTCTCAGTGTTGACCGCAACAAGGAGACGCAGTTTGGCATCAACCTGGCCGATCTCAGCGGCTTGAATTCGGTCGGATTGGTTACAACCGGGCAATACACACCGCCATCTGTTTCAAGCGTTCCTACTCCTACTGCGACTTTTGGCAATGAGTTGAACCTCTTCGTGAGCGGTCCAGGCAACTTGCCTATAGCTGCTTCCATTCAGGCTTTGGAAACCAAGGGCGTCGTGCAGGTTCTTTCACAACCCAATGTTGTGGCGGCGAACGGCAGGCAGGCCAGCTTTCTTGCTGGAGGCGAGTTCCCATATCCCGTCTCTTCGGGAATTGCGGGCCAACAGACTGTTTCGATCACGTTCAAAGAGTATGGAGTTCGCCTGAACTTCCTTCCTACCATAACTCCCCGCGGAACGATCAGGCTCCAGGTGGCTCCGGAAGTGAGCTCCCTGGACTTTACCAATGCTGTCGAAATATCGGGCTTTGAGATCCCTGCTATCGACACCCGGAAAGTTCAGACCGAGGTCGAGCTGTCCGACGGCCAAAGCTTTGTGATCGGTGGACTCCTGGATAACCGGGACACCGAGTCGTATCTCAAGATCCCGTTTCTGGGAGACATCCCAATTATCGGCAAGTTCTTCCAGTCGATGCAGAAGACAAGGACAAACACCGAGCTAATTGTGATCGTAACGCCGGAGATAGTTGCTCCTATTGAGGCTGGAGCGCCGTTGCCGACGCTGAAATTTCCAACCAAGTTCCTGCCGCCTAACTCTGGCATTCCAATGAATAATCCGGATGCCAAGACGGCTGCCAACACTCCGGCCCCGGCTTCGCAGACCATCCCCGTGGAGAGGCTGATCGACAGCATGAAGCCTGAAACGCCGCTGTTGGTCTCAGGGCAAGGCGGGAATTTTGGCGCCGGCACCCTCGTGGCAGCCCCCACGGCAACAGCGCCTGCTTCGCCTCAACAATAGATTCCGGCTGCCTAAAAGGGCAGCCTGAGCCTATGCAAAACGGATAGATCAAGCACCGCGGTTCCGAAATCGATGGCTGCCGTGAACGCGTGCGCAGGCGTAAATGGAGTTGAATTGCCATCGCCAGGTGCAGGTCAACATCGAAGCGAAAGGGCCTGAGGCAACCGGATGAACCCGCTAAGCTCAATTCTGGCGGGAGTGCGGAAGCGCCAGGCTTCTTCTCAAGGAGCATCCCGGGAAGTTCGCTTCCAGGTCTCGAATTTAAACCGCCAGACCGTGCTTGCGACCTGCATGGAACTTGCCGACAGCGGCCCAAAACGCAATAAGGGCCTGCTGGGACGCAAGCTGCTCAACCCAGGCGAGGGATTGTGGATTGTTCCCTGCGAATCCGTGCACACTTTCTTCATGCAATTTCCTATCGATCTCGTCTATCTTGACCGCGAGCATTACATCAGGAAGCTGAGAAGCGGCGTCCCTCCCTGGAGGCTGTCTGCATGTTTGTCGGCGCACTCCGTGCTGGAGTTTCCGGCCGGCACAATCCATAACACGAATACCAAGCGCGGAGACAAGCTTGAATTCACGCCAGCTTCGATGGCGAGTGATAACTCCCGCGCAACGGATGCATAGAAAAGACGATCGTGCAGCGTTGGAACGGTGTTATTCGCCAGGCGCTGTCTGAAGGTTTGCGGCGCTCTCGACAGGGCGGCTCCATTCGCGAATCACTGCCAGTACCGCAAGAGCAATCGTAAGTGTCGCGAACAGTTGCAGCAAGGTTGGGTGTAGAATCAGAAACCCCGATTCGAACCGAACTGTGAGCGACCAGAGCAACACCACCCCCAGAAAGAGAGTAGCGCTGTTGACTTTGCGGTTCCCAACGCTTGCTGCGAAGCAGCCGAATGCGGCTCCTGAGACAAGATCAATGACGTAATGTTCTCCGGTAGAAAGCGTAGCCAATCCCGTAGCGGCTAGAAATGCCAGGGCAACTGTTCGCCATAGCTTTCCGGGAGCAAAGATGACCAACACAAGCGCTGTCCCGAAGTGAAGGGAAGGGAAAGCATTCGGCATTCCGGCAAGCCGGATCGTTATCGCCGTCACGACGGGAGGATGAAGCCATTGCGCCCTAAAGGCGTAAATCGGTCCGCACGCCGGCAGAACGGAGTAAAGTATGGGCCCGGCAAATAACTCGGCAACGTAAGCCAGCACAACCGACCCGCGAATACTCCTGTACCGGGTTACAAGGAACCAGCAGATCATCATGGGAATCATCGAGTCATATATGACAACCAGCGGCAACCGCCAGGAGCCTTGCAAGGGAATTGCAATTGAGGCAGCAGAAACGCCGAGCGCCGTATCGAGGCGAAACAGAACAGGGTCGTATTTCATGGGGAACATGCTTCCTTCCCGTGCCATGAAAACGGTGAGAAGAAACCCGTAGAAGAGATTCAGCGTAAGTGCAAGAACAAGCATTGGGCGGGTCTTGTCTCGTTCGTCCCTCATCATCCACACCACTGAAAGAACGAGGGCCAGGAGGCCGATGATGGCGGGATTGAATAGCATTGTAAGAAGTCGCATTTTCCAGTCCAGACTAACGTTTGCCGGGCATCGGTTACCGGCGGAATTGTCAGTGTAACGCAGCGAGCAGCCTATCTTCGCTGCGCCTATCGAGTAACCTGCCGAAGAATTATAAGCTCGTCTCCTCCGAATTCGCAGTTTCATTGGATGGTTCGACAGTGCCTGAGCCAGTTGTCGCGCGCAGACTGTGCCGCGCATAGACCCATAGATAGAAAATGCCCATAGCCAGCAATATCAACGGGGTTGATAACACCTGCAAACCAATCAGTAACTCGCTGGTAAGTCCGGTTGTGGGCAGGCGCAGCAGATGGATGAGCGACAAAAAAACTGCCCACGGAAGATCGCCGGTCAACACGAAACCTGAGGCGGTTACCAGCAATGCAAGCCACCCGGCCAATCCGCGCCTGGCCCAGAGCATGGCGCAAGCTGGAACAGTTAGAAGCAGGAGCTTGGTGTCCTGTAGCCGATGATAGACAGGCAGCATGGAAAGCGCCGCGATTGCCGCGATCCCCAGCCAGGCACCCGAAGGCGAGAACCGGGACCGCAGAGTGATGATCACCCATGCCAGCAGCAGCGGCGCAAATATAAGATAACTGGCAGGGTTGTAAATACGCGGATCGTCCCAGAAAATTCCGATCACCGCTTGCAGGCTCACCAACATGCCAATCCCGTGTGCGCCCGAAGAATCAAGTCCTGGGTCGTTCATATCGCCGTGGTTTGCAAAAGCCAGGATATTCGAATGGAGTTCCTGTAGCCAATGTGGCGAGACATGCCAAACCCATAGAACCGCAGGAAGAGAAACCACAACGGTAGCGAACAGAGTTTGAAGTGCGCGTTTACGGTTTGCCCTACCGGACAGCAGGAAATAGAGCCAGATCAGCGCCGTATCGTGCGGTTTGATTACCAGGCCGACCGCAAGGCACAGGATGCCGGCCCAAACATATCGCCCGCGAAAGAAGCACCAGACGGCTACTACGCAGAGGCTAATTGCAATCCCGGCTACGTTGCCGGTGATTACAAGCAATTCGCTGTTAGCCAGGACAAAGCCAACGAAAAAACCAGAGAGCGTCGGCAAGTAATCCGATCCAAGATCCCAGATGAGAAATGAGGCAAAGATAATGACACAGATGAGTAGAGTCATCCAAAGTATATGCGCGGGCCCCCACGGCAACAATGCGAATGGAACAGTGAAAGAAAATACAGTCGGTGGATACATATACCGCGTCAGGATGTTGCGAATCGTCGCGGAATTTAGTAACCGCGCATCTTTTTCTGCCTGAACTACTTGCAGCACCTCGCCTTCGTTGTACGGGTCGCAATGTTGAACAAGGCATCGCGCGGGATAATAAAGCACTCTAAAATCCACCATCGGGACAGAGAATGTTCTGGCTAGCGCGGCGCCAAGCAAAAGAAATACAACGCTCCCCAATAGCAGCATGTACAAGCCATCGAGCCGCGCCTTTGTCATCTCGCGCCTTCCGCAGCATCAGCGAGGTCACCGGCCACCGGCTTGGCTGTAGCAGAGCGATCGCGCGCGTAGACCCATAAATAGAAAACTCCCACGGCCAGCAGGACCAGCGGGGCTGGAAGAATCTGCACCCCTGCCGCTAATTCTGCTGAAAGTCCCGACGCAGGCAAGTGTAACTTGTTGATAACTGCCAGGAGAATCGCCCACGGAAGATCTCCGGTCAACACGAAAGCAGCACTGTTGGCCAGTATCGCGAGCCAGCCGATAGCACCACCCTCGGCCCATAGCACGGCGCATGCGGGAACGGTGAGCAGCAAGAGCTTGGCATCGTTTTGCCGATGATAAACGGGCAGCATGGTAAGAGCCGCGATTGCCGCGAGAGCGAGCCATACATTCCTTAATGTGGGCCTTGATCGCAAGGTTACATATGCCCATACCAAGAAAAGCGGTGCGCACAGAACATAGGTTACCGAGTTATAGACAAGCGGGTTGTCCCAGAACATGCCGGTTACAGCCTGTAAACTTATCAGCATATCCAGGCCATGGGCTCCTGTTGAAGCCACGCTGGGATCGTTGATACCGCCGTGCACAGCAAACGCGGCGATATTGGCGTTGAGTTCCTGTATCCAATTTGGTGATACGCGCCAAACCCAAAGCAGCGCCGGAAGGCTTAGCACAACTGTCGCAACCAGTGCCTGCAGTGCGCGTTTGCGATAAACTCCACCCGCCAACAGGAGGTAGAGCCACACCAGTCCCGTATCGTGCGGCTTGAGGGCAAGGCCGATGGCAAGGCACACAATTCCGGCCGGAACAAACCGATCGCGAACAAAGCACCAGACGGCGATCACGCAGAAACTGATGGCGATCGCTGCGGCGTTGCCGGTAACAATGAGCAATTCGCTGTTGGCCACGAAGAAGCCAACCATAACTCCGGAAAGCACGGGCGAGCGATCCGCCCCAAGATTCCAAATCAGAAATGCTGAAAAGAGGAAACTGCCGATGGTAATTGTCATCCAAACAGAAGCCGCAAGCCACCACGGCAGCATTGCGAACGGAACTGTAAACGAGAAAGCCGTCGGCAGATAAAAATACCGTGTCACTATCTGGCGGACCTTCTTGGAATCCTTTGGGCTGTCAGCCCCCTCTGCCCGGTATGCGCGCAGAACATCGGATTCCATGTAGGGGTCGGCGTGTTCAAGGAGGCATCGAGCGGGATAGTAAACCACTCTGAAGTCCACCAACTTTGTCGCGGCTCCTTGTTCCAGCACGCCGCCGAGAAGCAGAAACACCACGCTTCCCAACAGCATCAGGTACAAGCCATCGAGCCGTTCCTTTGTCATCTTGAGCTTACCTTTCACTTTTGTTAGAGGGCGGTTTGGAAGCCAGTTTGCCCGAAAGGCACCTACGATGAGACAAGAGAAAGGAGCTTACTCGGTGAGCCGGTTATTGGGATTCTGCGGCTGCTATTTCGGGGCCAATTCTCTCCGCAGTAATCTCTTTCTTACGCGTTGCAAAAAGATACCATCCAAGCCATGCGGGCGTGGTCCAAAGGTAGAACGGCGAAGTTAGCCTTACATTCGCAAAGACCTCGATTAACGAGATTCCACAGATCAATCCGAAGAGGACGAACACGCGCCGCGAACCTGCCGCCCGATCAAGCCCAATTAGAACCGCGGGGAGCAGCATCGATTCGTCGGTGAACCAGCCGAAGGGCGTGCACATTGCCGAGACTAGCAGAAGCACGAGGCCTTGATCCATCCAGTTCCAAAGACTGCGGCGGGTCCAGAAGTACCAAAGCGCCCAAACGCAAGCTGCAGCACAGGGAAGAAACTGCAACCACACGGCTTTGCGATCGATGAGAAAGCGGAAGAACACGCTGAGGACAGGCACCGCCTCATCCAACGCACCCCCGGCATGCATCATCTGCGAATACTGCGACCACGCGTGGCTGTCGAGGCAGAATGAGAGCGCGCAACTGGCAAGCAGCGCAATGGAGAATCCAGCGAGGATGCGGTAAGTGTTACGCGTAACAGACCACAGAAGCAGCACAACAGCAAAAGGGAAAAACAGATGCGGTTTCATTGCGCATAGCAGCAGCGCCGTTCCGGCAAGAAAAGGCCGGGACCGGTGAAAGCAGAGAAAGAGCGTCACGCCGGCGAGAAGGAAAATGCCGAACTGTCCTGCTTTCAGGCAGGCAATCGCGGGGGCGAACCCGTAACCGAGCAGATGAAGGCGACTGTCGGGCCGTCCATTGAGGCGCCAGATCATCCAGGGCGCCAGCGAAAGTCCTGCAAGGAGAATGAGCACCCATAATTTGAACGCCGTCTTGAGGTCGAAGAATCCCAGAGGCCATGCCAGGAGGAAGGCTACCGGTGGATTGCGCATGACCAGAAGACTCTGGCTGTCAGGGCGTCCGGCGATGCGCTCCAACTCTCTTATCGCTCCGAAGTCATAAGGGTTTAGGCCGTGCGCGAGTTGCTGTCCGGCGGTCCAATAGGAAATGAAATCCCGCTCCGCGACGCTCTTGTCGGTCAGTCCTGCAACAAAAACCCAGGCGACGAAACCGAACCCCGCGGCTACGATGCATGCAGCCGCAAGTTTGCGAAACAAAACTCTGCTCATCGGTTCGCTCCTTCCAGTGAGACAGCTTCACTCACGATTGGCCCAGCCACTCTCTTATCGTCGGAGGCGAATAGATACCATGCGAGCCACGTAGGCGCGGTCAGGAGATAGAGCGGGGATACTAAACGAATGCCGCAAACTAATCCGACATTCATCAGGATACTTGCAAAGCCGAGCAGGGCCAGGAGTTTCCGCGATTTTGTTAGATATACGCCACGTAACAAGGCCGGCAGCGCGATCACCTGATCGAAGACCCAGCAATAGGGCGCTGCGAAAAGGGAGGCAAGCATCACAAGGTTGCCTTGCTTCGACCAGTCCCAAGTATGGCGGCGCGGCCAGAAATAGGTCATCGCCCAGGCGCAGCACAAAACGGCCGGCAGATATTGGAGCCACATTGTGTGTGGGCTGAATTGTAGGCTAAGCGCGACACTCAGGCAGGGAATAAACTCCTTTTCGATTCCCGATGCGCGAATCATCTTGGAATATTCTGTCCAGGCCAACGGGCTAATCAAATAAGTTAGTGCGCAACTTGCTGCCATGGCAACTGAGGCGCCCGCAAGAATCTTATAACTCTTCGCGACAGCGATCCAGGCCAGCAGCACAACGCCGAATGGGACAAACAAGTGAGGCTTCAGCGTGCAGAGCCATAGAGACATTCCCGCCAGGAATGGGCGTGAGCCATTCAGACGCAGGAACAAAACAAGGCCCAGCAGGGCGAAGAGAGAAGTTTGCCCAACGATCAGGCACTCCAGCGCGGGTGCGAAGGAAAGTGCAAGCCAGTGTAGTTGATTTCGAGGGCGGCCATGCATCAGCCAGAGGATGCGCACGGAAGCCGCGAGGCAGCCGACCAGAATCAGAGACCATAGCAATGCCCCGCTGCGCAAACCAACGAAACCCAGAGGCAACGCCAGGGCCAAACCCCACGGCGGGTTCCGCATATAAAGGACACCGTAACCGGCGGCAAGTCCGGCGGAACGCTCGATGCGGCCCATGGATTCAGGATCGTAAGGATTGGCATGATGCGCGAGTTGCTGCCCAGTTGCCCAATAGACAACAAAATCGCGCGCGCCCGCGATGTTACCTGTGAATGGCACAACACAGATGAACATCGCTGCCAGTGCGAGCGCAAGCCCGGTGGCGATCACGATTGATAAATCTGCAATGTCGTTGTCTGAGCTTGGCGCAGGGAGATTTGTTCCGCTTGCCATGTTATCTATGGTGACCTCCTGCCAAATTGCGGACTCAGACGCGAGTCTCCGCTCACCACCTTGGCTATCACGATGGCCAGCGCCGCAACCACCGCGCCGGCCAGCACATCGCAAAAGTAATGCCACCCTGTTGACATCGTAGAAAATACAATCATTCCCGAAAGTACCGCAACTGGAATGCGCAATGGCCGGATTCCCCACAAAGCTTGAGCGCAGAGAATCGCCCATATTGCATGGAACGATGGAAAGCATACGATCCCAGCCGATTGGAAGAGATATTGGCCGGGCTTACGAATTTCGAGGAGTGCTGCCTGGCAAGCCGCAAAGGCGGGTTCAACTGGAAGGTGATAGCCGTACCACGGTCCAACGGCCGGAAGCAGTGCAAACAGCGGAAGGCCTAAAGCAAATGCCGCCAGGTTTGCGGTGAGGAATTGCTGCGCGTGTTTCACCTTACCGGCAACAACAGGCAGAAGGATGGATAGCACCAGCAGCGGAGGAAGAATGTTGTAGCTCTTATTGGCCATGACTCCCAGCCAATGCCGCGAGGACCATGCCATAAGGGCTGGCACGCTGACTCCAACCAATCGGTCGAGGTGCGCGAAATTAGCGTCCTGCAGTTCGATCCCCTTGCCCAGTCTGGCTGCGATAGCCACCGGATAGCGGAGCAGAATATAAAGGAATGGAGCCCACAGGATAGTTAAGACCGCGTCGAGTAGATATGCCTTCTTCTTTTCATTCAGATAGAGCACCAATGGAAGGATCATTGCAAACACGAGTACAAATCCTATTGCCATGGGACCTGCGTCTGGAACCTTTATGGAGGTTAGCCGGCAGCCTACGATCGAGATAATCGAGATAGCCGCGCCCTCGTAGAGCATCTCCCGATAAAACGGTCGCTCGATTTTGGCTGCGAGCGGTCTCCCAGAAGCAAGAACAGAATCGAGATTCGCGGATAGCCCTTCGGGATCGACTTCAGTCTTGGCAGCTGTCATCAATCTATCCCTCCTGGGAGCGGTCTTGTTTTTGCTACCCTGAGAAGACGGAATTTGCCGCTTCGGAATGTGCGCATAACGTCGAATGACCCCGATCCACGGATGCACAGTTAGTCCTATTTTAAATAAAGACACATCTCATAGTAACTGCTTGCCCAACGGCAAAGGCGAGGCAATTTCGTTGGATGATGCCCAGATTCCGGGCCACTTCTCTTCAAGGCCGGGCATCGAACTTATGCGCTTGATTCTCACCTTGCAAACGCGGCCCGTACCGATAAGACACGAATCTGATATCTTTGTGTATCACACTTTCAGGTCATGTATACGAGGACCGGTCTGGAGCATAGTCTCTGTATACGGGTGTTTACACTACAGCAATTCTCTCCGGTGCGCGGAATTCACTAAGTTGTTGATTTATCAGGGAAAATACCCCCTTTGAGAAATGGCACGCTGCGTGCTATAGTAAGTGCGACCCGGTCGATGGCTGGGAATATCAATCTTCGGAGAGGACAATATATGAACAACTTGCTCATCAAGATGTATGTGAAGTTCCAGGATCTGGTCAACCGCGAGGAAGGTCAGGATCTGGTCGAGTATGCTTTGGTCGTCGCCCTGATCGCATTCGGCGCCACAGCCGGCATGAAGGCTCTCGCAGGCGGAATCAACACCGCATTCAGCAATGTCAGCAGCGCTCTTGCCTCCAACATCACCTAGTCCCTGTCAAAGCATCGTCAGGCTAACCTATCCCAGTTCCATCGATCCCTGCCGGGAGAGGTGCACACATCGCCTATGCGAGTGAACGCCCTCTCCCAGGCCAGGATTATTGAAGACAGTTTAACTCACGAACAACGTAGTCAAGATGGCGCATAAATTGGCAAAGCTTGTATTCAATTTGTAGTGCTTGCTGACCTCGGACGCTGGCCAGGATCTCGTCGAGTATTCCTTGCTCGTCGCTCACATTGCGTTTGGCGCCACTGCCACCGTGAAGACGTTGGCAGGAGGCATTAGGGTTGCGTTCACCGATACCAGCGCCGCGCTAGCTTCAACCATCACTTAGGTTTTCTGAATGCCGGGGGGCGTGGGACCGCAGTTTATCAGATTCGTTCTAAAGCGGGAGGGATACGTCGGGCAAGTGATCTGCCCACACGTGCTCTCCCTTGCTTTTTGGGACCAGTATTCTCGAGCCCGGCGCCGCTACCATCGACTAAAGAAACACGCGATTTCCGTGGTGGCAACGACTTCCACGACATATTATTCATAAGGTTTCTCGCATCCCGGCGGCATAGAATAAGAACGATATGCTGTTGGTCACGGATCCCAATAACCGGCCTAGTCTTGAGTTGATTGAAGGCGGCCTGACGCTGATTGCCTTTGGATTGGCATTTGCCGGTCCTCGGATTGGCGCCGCCTGGTTTTCACGCATCGAGCGAGTCTTCGGGCGGTTTGCGCAAAGGAAGGGCTTGGCGGTAATCAGCGTTGGCCTTACCGCATTTCTCCTGCGTCTTGCCATTCTTCCCGCCTGTCCAATACCTCTCCCGTTTGTCCCGGATGATTTCAGCTTCCTGCTTGCGGCAGACACATTTGCGCACGGACGCCTGACCAACCCGACGCCCGCCATGTGGACCCATTTTGAGACTATCCACATCTGCATGCAGCCCACTTATATGTCGATGTACTTTCCTGCGCAGGGACTGTTGCTCGCTGCCAGCAAAGTACTGCTGGGACACACATGGTACGGCCTGCTGGTGATGAGCGCGCTCATGTGCGCCTCTATCTGCTGGATGCTGCAAGCTTGGCTGCCCGCCTCCTGGGCGTTGCTTGGCGGCATGTTCGCAGTTATCCATCTGGGCCTGTTCAGTTACTGGATCAATACGTATCATGCCGCTGGGTCGATAGGAGCTTTTGGCGGAGCGCTTATTCTAGGCGCATTGCCTCGTTTCTTCAAGACGCCGCGGCTTGCTTACTCCTTGCCGATGGGTGCTGGGATTGCGATCCTTGGGATAACTCGGCCCTACGAGTGTGTTCTGCTTTGCCTGCCGGTTACCGTGGCTCTTGCCAGGTGGCTCATGGCTGGAAATAACAGGCCACCCGCGCAACGGCTGTATCGCCTCGCCGCAGCTCCCATATTGGTTGTTGTTGCAACTGCGGCTTGGCTCGGATACTACGATTACCGCGCGTTTGGCAATCCCCTGACTCTGCCTTACACAGTGAACCGGGCCACTTATGCCATGGCGCCTTACTACGTGTGGCAGAAACCGCGGCCAGAACCACATTACCGGCATCAGGCGATGAGGAGCTTTTATTATGTTGGAGAGCTGAAGGGCCTCGACTCCTTCCGCACTGCGCCTGGCGCCATTGGTGAAACGCTGAAGAAGATCCTCAGAGCAATGCTGTTCTTCGGCGGAATCGCATTTCTCCCTATCGCCTTCATGCTGCAACGAGTCCTCAGTGACCGCCGAATTCGGTTCCTCGTTATCTGTATGGTTGTCCTGATGGCCGGCATGGCAATCGAGATATTCCTTCTTCCTCACTACCTGGCGCCATTCACCGCTGTCCTTTATGCCGTTGGCTTGCAGGCCATGCGCCACATGAGAGTTTGGAAACCCGGTAAGCAACCCGTTGGCAGGATGCTTGTGCGGCTGACCGTAATGGTTTGCGTGGTGGTGGCCGGCTTGCGGTTGTTAGCCTCGCCGCTTCATATCCCCATTTCCGAGTGGCCTGCGTCCGGCTGGAACTTCAGTTGGTACGGCCCCGATTATTTCGGCACCGAACGGCTGCTGGTTGAATCCCGGCTCGAGAATCTCCCGGGAAACCAACTCGCCATCGTCCGCTATAATTCCTGGCACAATCCATTTAACGAATGGGTCTATAATAAGGCGGATATCGATGCCTCCAAAGTCGTATGGGCAAGAGAAATGGATGAGAAGGATAATAAGGAGTTGATTGACTACTATCCTGACCGGAAGGTTTGGCTGGTAGAGCCGGACTCGCCTTCGGTAACTGTTTCGTCTTACACGGGGCCTGAACAGCGATCCTCGATATCGCACTAAGTCAACAACTGGTTTGATTGAACGAGTGTTGCAGGAGCTGAAACCATGATCAACGGAAAACGCATTGCGGTCGTGATGCCGGCGTACAACGCGGAAAAGACCCTGGAGATGACCGTGCGGGAATTGTCCGAGGTTGTGGACATCAAGATACTTGTGGATGACTCCAGCAAGGACCAGACCGCGGCTCTGTCCAGGAAGCTCGGTGTCCAGACTTTCGTTCACGACGCCAACTACGGATATGGCCGCAACCAGCAAACCTGCTACCGCGAAGCGCTGGCGGCCGGCGCGGACATAGTAGTGATGGTTCACCCCGATTACCAGTACACGCCATCGCTGGTACCGGCCATGGCAGGCATGGTTGCCAGCGGAGTCTATGACATGGTTCTCGGTTCGCGAATTCTGGGAACTGGCGCGCTCAAGGGCGGGATGCCGCTCTATAAATACATTTTCAATCGTTTCCTTACCGCATTTCAGAACGTGTTTCTGGGTGTGAAGCTATCGGAATACCACACCGGATTCCGCGCCTTCTCGCGCGAATTGCTGGAAACACTCCCATTGCTCGAAAACTCCGACGACTTTGTCTTCGACAACCAGATGATCGCTCAGGCAGTCATGTTCGGCTTCAACATCGGAGAGATATCGTGCCCGACCAAATATTTTGAGGAAGCCTCGTCCATAAACTTCAGGCGCAGCGTGAAGTATGGGCTGGGAGTGCTGGCCACCACGGTCCGTTTCGTCGCGCATAAGTGGGGTGTTATCCATTCCCCTGGCTTCGACGCCACTGGGAGAAAAGTAACTCAGCGGTATTATTCCGAGAGCGCTCAAAACTCCTGAGATATTGAATGATTGCGACAGCAAAGCTGCAGGAGCAAACGGGCGGGTTACGCTCATGGCAGCACGGCGCAGCTTTCCTGTGTGCCTTTGCCGTAATTGCCGCGCGCCGGCCGGACGCGATACTTCGCCCGCAATTCTGGGCCGAAGACGGGCGGGTTTTTTATGGGGACGCCTATAACCTCGGTCCGTGGATTGCTCTCTTCCGTCCCTATGGCGGGTACTTTCACGCTGTCCCGAGACTGGCAGCTTGTCTTGTGCTGCTCGTTCCCTTGTCCCACGCTCCGTTGGTTCTCAATCTCGTCGCGATAGCGGTGCAAGCGCTCCCGGCTACTCTTCTACTAGCTTCACGGTCCTCAGTTTGGGGTTCCCTCCGATACCGCGCACTCCTGGCGGGCATTTATCTTGCGCTGCCCAATTGCTGGGAACTTGGCGCAATCATTACCAATTCACAATGTTTGCTGGCCTTAAGCGCCTTCTTGCTCCTGGTCGCATCAATACCGGGAAGCATGCGAGGCTGGCTGATCAACATTGCCTTTCTCCTGCTTGCCGGCCTTTCGGGGCCCTACTGCATCTTTCTGCTGCCGTTCGCGATGTTCCTTGCATGGAAGCATAGCGAGCGCGGACGTTGGCTGTATGTGGGAGTGCTCGCCGCGTGCAGCCTTGTTCAAACGTGGGGGCTGCTTATTTTGTCCCCAGGCATACGGCTTCATTACTATCTGGGCGCCAGCCTTGAGTCGTTTGCTCACGTCCTTGCCGGCCAGGTCTATCTTGGGACCTTGATCGGGAGCAACTCACTTGCCTTCCATCCAGGCCCCCGGCTCTCTGTCTTCATTTATTTTGTCGCCATTGGCGGAACTGCCATCGTCGCTGCGTCCATCGCGAACTCAATCCTGGAGATGAGACTGTTTGTCCTGTTTTCCTGCATGATCCTTGTGGCTTCGCTCATTTCTCCAGCCATTCACGCGCGTCCGGGAGTTCCGCTATGGGAACTGATGGCCAGCGCGGGCGGCATTCACTACTGGTTTTTCCCCACGCTGACCTTCGCCTGGTGTGTTGTGTTCTGTTTCGCCAGCCGCGTGTTGTTGCTTAGAATCATTGCAGGTTACCTCTTGTTCTTTTTTTGTATCGGAATCGTCCGCGATTTCCGCCAACCGGCGTTTAAGGATATGCAATTCAACGATTATGCAGCCCGCTTTGAGGCAGCACCGCCCGGGACGGCTGTTACCATTCCATTGAACCCGGATGGCTGGAGCATGACATTAGTCAAGCACGCGGAGTAAAAGTAAAGAGAAACGCCAGGGGAACGGATGAACTTGGTTGCGCAGCAAACAATACCACAGCCTGAGGTGCGGCCTCGATCGCGAATCGGTTTAGCGGTCGCCGCACTCTTTGTGGTGTTTCCAGCCGTCCCTTTCTACATCGTTCTCTTTCGCACTGCCCTGGACATTCCCTTTTGCGACGACTATGGCGGGATCGAGTGGGTGATTCATCTGGAAGGGCTTAGCGGATCCGCTGCCAAGCTATCGTTCCTGTTCGAGTCGCAAGTCAACGAATATAAACTCGTATTCGCCGAGGCCGTTGTCTGGCTGCAAGTTGCTCTCATGGGGCATATCGATTTCAAGTTGTTGAGCGCCGTCAGCAATGCCTTCGTTCTATTGATCGCGCTGCTGCTGTGGAAGATGTTTCTGCCCGCCCGCAAGGACTTGGGCTTGCGATTGGCTCTTTTTATTCCGGTCACGTGGCTGCTGTTCCAATTCGAGTACCAGGAGTTGTTGAATTGGGGAGGGGTGGGACTTCAGCACCTTCCCAGCCTTCTCTTCGCATTTGCGGCAATCTACCTTCTGTTTGGCAAGACGCGAAGGGCATTCTGGGGCGCCCT
>Ga0302197_10002656_pt1 | contig 16514 bp, 16 predicted proteins | sample II_Bog_N2_1_FD_193526 | JGI IMG/M metagenome (GOLD analysis project Ga0302197, IMG submission 193526) | Peat permafrost microbial communities from Stordalen Mire near Abisko, Sweden - II_Bog_N2_1 | ecosystem: Environmental > Terrestrial > Soil > Wetlands > Peat | place: Sweden: Abisko...
CTCCTGACATCGTCTACAAGGCGTTTTAGACGATTCCATCAGCGGCTGTTCACCCCACCGTCAGCACCAGCTTGCCGAAGTGCAGGCCTGCTTCCATGCGGGCCAGCACTTCGCGGACCTGAGACCAGGAAAAGCTCTCGGCGACAGGGCGCAAGTTTGCCAGTGCAATGGCCCGATTCATCTCCTCGAAGTCCTTGCGCGAGCCCACATAGATCCCCTGGATGCGCGCCTGCTTGTGGAGAATGGCGGGCAGGGGCAGCGGTTCGGGAGAACTGGGAGTGCCTGCGAGCACGCCCACCTGGGCGATGACGCCGCCCATGCGGAGGGCTCCGAGCGAGCGGGACAGGGTGCCCAGGCCGCCCACCTCGACCACCAGGTCCACGCCGTCGCCGCCGGTTTGCTCCAGTGCCCAGCGATCCCAGCCGGGGTGGTCGCGGTAGTTGAGCGCTGCGTCCAGGCCCAGTGAACGGGCGCGTTCGAGCTTGGCTGTGGAACTCGAAATTCCCAGCACACGCGCGCCCATGAGCCGCGCAAACTGAAGAGCGAAGATGGAGACCCCGCCGGTTCCCTGAATCAACACCGTCGCCCCCGGCTTCAGGTTGCCGGCGGCCAGCGCGTTCCATGCGGTGACAGCGGCGCAGGGCAGCGTGGCCGCCTCCTCGAAGCTCAGATGCTCCGGCAGCCGGACCAGGCCGGTCTCCCTGAGGGCCACGTACTCGGCCGCCATGCCGTCCATGTCGCCGCCCAGAGCGCCTTTGGCCTTGGCCGCGGTGAGTGGGCCATCCAGCCAGTTTTGCATGAAGATTCCGGCCACGCGGTCGCCGGGTTTCCACCGAGTCACACCCTCGCCCACCGCCAAAACGTCGCCCGCGCCGTCCGAGCAGGGGATGCGCGGCAGCTTCATCCGGGGGTTGTAAAGCCCCTTCACCATCATCAAATCGCGATAGTTGAAAGAAATCGCCCGGACGCGGACCAGCACCTCGCCGGGGCTGGGTTGCGGTGTCATACGCTCTGTAAACTCCAGAGAATCAATGCCAAACGAAGAAACCTGCCAGACATGCATCCTGAATCCTCAAACCCATTCGGGGCGGCTGCTTCCATTTCGCGGGACGCCGCGCGGCCAGACGCTCGTAGAATGAAGATAGGTCTCGCGGTTAAGGAATGTAAATCAATTACGAGGAGGAATAGATGGCAAGTGCCTTGCAGCAACCGGAGGTCGCCCCCGGCAACGGTTTTGTCAGCGAGGAGGTCCGGCGCCTGGCCGAACAGACGCGCACTGAACGGGAGCGCCGGAAGCAAGTACTCAATTTGCAACGCCAACGCGTTCTTTCGCAAACGATTTCTCAGCCGGGCCGCCACGTTGCCCTGGAGGCAGCCTTGGCCCAGATCGAGGGACAGATCGCAAAACTGGGCTAAGATCGCCCGGCGCTTTGAGGACTTTTGTCGTCTTCGGCTAGGCCTCCCGGTGAAAGAGCAGGGAGTTGGCCTGTTGCACTGGAGTGAGCAGCACGCGCGCGATGTTCACATGCTCAGGCCGGCTCACGGCCCAGACGATGACCTCCGCCACATCTTCCGGGGTGAGCGGCTTGATGCCCTTGTAGACTTTGTCTGCCCTCTCCTGGTCCCCGTGGAAGCGCACCATGCTGAACTCCGTCTCCACCATGCCTGGGTCCACCGTAGTCACGCGGATCGGCGTTCCCAGCACGTCCTGACGGAGGCCGTCGTTGATGGCCCGCTCGGCGGCTTTGCTGGCGCAGTAGACCGCGCCGCCGGGATAGGTGAGCTCGCCTGCTGTCGAGCCCAGGTTGACCACGTGGCCGCGGCCCCGCTCCACCATTCCCGGCACAACGGCGCGAGTCACGTAAAGCAATCCCTTGACGTTGGTGTCGATCATCTCTTCCCAGTCTTCGATCTTGCCCTGGTAGAGCTTCTCCAGGCCGCGGCTGAGGCCGGCGTTGTTGACCAGAACTTCAATTCCGGCCCACTCCGCGGGCAGCGTCTCGACGGTCTGCCGGACTGCCTGGCAGTCGCGCACATCGAGACTGATGGTATGAACAGCCTCGGCGCCGCGATCGAGCGCTTCTGAGGCCACCTCAGCCAGTTTGCCGGCGCGGCGGGCAGCCAGCAGCAGACGCGCTCCCGCGGCCGCAAAGGCCAGCGTTGTAGCCGCGCCAATCCCCGACGAGGCTCCGGTGACAAAGACGATCTTTCCCTTGAGAGTCATGATTCTATTTTAATCAACCGCGTCAAAAAAGGAGATAGCGTCCCTGGTCTTGCCTCGCGTGATCGCGCCAATGGCGGATGACTCCAGAAGAATGGCGCGGGGAAACAGGATGTTGTTCTCCAGATGGATCTGCTGGTGAAGGTCCTACTCGAACCCTTCAGGCCGTCATAAAAGGCATGATAGGCGGGACAGCCTCCGACCGGCGTGGTCAAGTGATTGGTTGACCGGCGAATACCGGCAAGGAGCGCGCCGGACAAAAACACGGGAGCGTCAGGCTCGTTATTTATTTGAAGCTGTGCTGACGGGGTTATGCCAGCCGCCGCCCGCGGTGATGATCGTATCAGCCTCTTTCGGCCCCCAACTGCCTCGTTTGTAAGGCCGAACGCGGTGATGGGTTTTGAGGACCGGATCGACTACCGCCCATGCGGCCTCAACCGCGTCTTCCCGCGTGAAGAGCGCGCCGTCGCCGGCCATGGCGTCGCCGAGAAGCCTCTCGTAGGGCGTTTCGTCGCCCGACCGCTCCTCCGACAGGTAAAGCTCTTTCTGCTCTCCGACGAAATCTTTGCCCGGAAGTAGTTGGCCCTGCCAGTCACCGATTCGGCGTCGGCGAAAAGCCTCTGGGGCGGCGGCTTCAGCTCCACCAGAACCTCGGTTGCGGTGTCAGGCAGATACTTGCCGGAGCGCAGATACCACGGCACTCCCTCCCAGCGCCATGAATCGATAAATAGCCGCAGGGCGCAGAAGGTCTCGACGTCTGAGCGCTTCGCCACGTCCTGTTCATTCCGGTAACCGGCGTACTGCCCGCGGACCACATCGTCTGGCGTCAAAGGTCGCATGGCCTTGAAGACCTTGGCCTTCTCGTTGTGCACGGCTCCGAAGTCCCTGCCCGCGGGTGGCTCCATGGCAAGAAGCGCGACAACCTGGAAGAGGTGGTTTTGTATTACGTCGCGCAGACAGCCGGCGGTTTCGTAAAACGAGCCGCGCTTCCCCACGCCGAAGCTCTCCGAGAGAGTGATCTGGACGCTGGCCACGTAGTTTCGGTTCCATATCGGCTCCAGGAAGGAATTGGCAAAGCGGAAGTAAAGAATATTCATGATCGCTTCCTTCCCGAGGAAGTGATCGATACGGAAGATAGAGTCTTCAGGGAATACCGAATGCGCAACTTGGTTAAGCTCCTGTGCGGAGGCCAGGTCGCGGCCGAAAGGCTTTTCGACAATCACTCGCGCATTCCGGGCCAGGTTCGCAGCGCCGAGACCTTGGATTACCGTTTCAAAGAGCGAAGGCGGAATCGCCAGATAGTGCGCAGGCCTCCGCGCCTTACCCAGCACTTCTTTGATCGCTGTGAACGTGCCGGGGTCTTTATAGTCTCCGCTCACATACTTGAGCAGGGAGAGAAGATGCTCAAGCGCGCGTTTATTATCGATTCCGCCTGACCGCTCGATGCTGTCCGTCACACGCTTGTGCAAACGCACCATGCTCCACTTTGGGAAGGCGACGCCGATAACCGGAACTTTGAGTGTGCCTCGCTTCACCATTGCATAGAGTGCCGGGAAGATCATCTTGTGGGCCAGATCGCCCGTCACACCGAAGATCACGAGCGCATCTGACTGAGATTTGGCCATCACGCGCCTGCCTTGTCGGCAGCGGGCTTTTCGTCATGACCGCCGAACTGGTAACGAAGAGCCGACAAGACCTTTTCGGCGAAGTCGTCTTCGCCGCGCGAGCTGAAGCGTTCGTACAGCGCCGCGCTGAGAACCGGAGCCGGAACCGACTCGTCGATAGCCGCGGCGATTGTCCAGCGCCCTTCACCCGAGTCCGATACCCGGCCTTCAAACTTCTTGAGGTCCGGGCTATCGAGAAGAGAGATGGCAGCCAGATCCAACAGCCATGAAGAGATGACGCTGCCGCGCCGCCAAACCTCGGCGATGTCGGCAATATTCAGGTCGTACAAGTAGCGCTCGGGGTGGCGCAGCGGCGTGGTCTCGGCATCCACGGTCTGCTTCCGCTTGCCCGCGTTGGCATGGCGCAGAATATTCAACCCCTCCGCATAAGCGGCCATCATGCCATACTCAATGCCGTTGTGGACCATCTTGACGAAATGGCCCGCGCCACTGGGGCCGCAGTGCAGATAGCCGTGTTCGGCTGTGCCACCGGTTTTCTCCCGGCCGGGCGTGCGGGGCGCCGAATCGATGCTGGGGGCCAGCGCGGAAAAGATGGGATCGATGCGCTGGACGACGGCCTCATCGCCGCCGATCATCAGGCAGTATCCTCGCTCCGAGCCCCAGACTCCACCACTGGTTCCGGCGTCCACATAGTGAATGCCCTTCGGCTTTAGCTCGGTCGCGCGGCGGATGTCATCGTGGTAGTACGAGTTACCGCCATCGATGATCACGTCGTCGGCTTCGAGGAAGGGAATGAGGGCCTTCAGGGTCGAGTCGACCACAGCGGCCGGCACCATTAACCAGACGGCGCGGGGCTCTTTCAGCTTGCTCGCAAAATCTTCGAGCGAGGTCGTGCCAACCGCGCCCTCCTTGACGAGCGCCTGCACGGCTTCCGAATGGATGTCGTAGACGATGCATTGGTGGCCGGCCCTCAGAAGGCGTCGCACCATGCTGGCTCCCATTCGGCCCAATCCGATCATGCCCAATTCCATGTGGTTCTCCTCTTCCCTCAAGAGTGGTCGCGCCAGATGCGCGCGGATGTCAGATGCATCTGCCGATTGACAAGACTTCCAAAGCCTGCACTTTGCCGGCTCGGCGCTTCTGTGCGTCGCCGATGAAACGTGCTTTCAGAAATCTCTCGATCAATCCACAGGTTGGCGCGGGCCCTGTCACATGTGCCCCAGTGCCTGGTTATAAATCAGTCCAATGGCGGAGGGAGAGGGATTCGAACCCCCGGTGCCCTTTCAGGCACAACGGTTTTCAAGACCGCCGGTATCAACCGCTCACCCATCCCTCCGCGGGGAAAGGGACTGTCTTCGATTGTACGTCGAAACGGCCTTTGCGGCATCGTTTGCCGTGGAAACAACAAGGGAGCCATTGCGGCTCCCCTGTTCTTGTCCGCGATGCGGCGAGAGTTACTATTTGCCTTCCAGTTCATCGGCCAGGGCGTCCGCGCCGTAGATCTTGCGAAGCCCCTCCATCATTCCCGCCGAATGAACCGCAACCGTCCGGTTCTTTGTTCCGTCATAGACAAAATCGCCGGCCAGCGACTCGATGTTTCCGTCGAAGACCAGGCCCACCAGTTCGCCTTCGCGATTGACCACCGGCGAACCCGAGTTGCCGCCGATAATGTCGTTCGTCGAGACGAAATCGAAGGGAGTGGCGAGGTCCAGCTTGCCGAGGGCGGAGGTTTCCTTGGGCGTCAGGTCGAAGGGCGGCTTGTTGCTGAAGCTGGCCGAGCGATCGTAAAGCCCATAGAAGGTGGTGAAGGGCGGTGCAATCGTTCCGTTGTAAGGGAAGCCATCGACAGTTCCATAGCTCAGCCGCAGAGTGAAGGTAGCGTCTGGATAGGCGTCCTTGCCATAGACCAGGAAGCGGGCCTTGCCCAGCTTTTCTCCGGCCGGGGTGAGCACGCTGACGATGGTGTCCTTGATGCGGCGGGTAGTCTCGCGGACAATCGGGTCCACGCGCCGCGCGGCCATGATCATCGGGTCGGTGGAAGCGGCCACAGCTGCTTCGCCGCCATCGATCAGCGCCTTGCGGACAGCCGGATCGGCCAGTTTGGTCCCGTCCACCAGCGTATTCACGGTTGCATCCACCTCGCCGCCTTGCAGAACCGCCTGCACAAAGGCGTCGTTCTTGCCCAACTCTTCCTCGCCCAGCTTGAGCGAGGCGGCCATGTACATCTTCTCGGTGGAGGTATAGATCGGCGCCGGTGAAAGCATCCGATGCATGAGCGAGTCCAGGCCGGCATCATGATACTGATCCAGGCGCTCGCCATCGGGCTTCTTGACCTCAGCCACGTATTGCACGATCTGGAGCGCAATCGTGAAGAGCTGGCTGCCGGTGCGGCGGAAGAGCTGGCCCTTGATCTCCGGCTTCACTTTCTCTTCGGCGCTGGCAATCTCGTCCCAGGCTTTGCCATAGGCTTTCTTCCAATCCTTATTGGCGTTCACTTTGGCGCGGAAGTCATCTTCGTCGGCCTGCTTTTTGGCCAGGATGGCCGGGTCGGCCAGCGCCTGGGCGCGGCCCAGGTAAACCTTCAGGCTGTTCTGCATGAAAAAGATGTCGCTGCCCACCAGCCGCGCCTGCTCCGGCCCCTGGGCGGCAAAGGCCTGCGCGGTGGCAATGCGGCGCTGCAAGTACTCGGTGATGGCCGGCCCGCGCACGTCGCGCTCCGCCAGCAACTGAGCCACCGTGTCGTCACGCTCCGTCGAACCCGGATGGCCGGAGACAAAAACCAGCTCCCCGGGCGCTGCGCCCCTGGCGCTCCACTTGAGGAAGTTATCGCTTTGCACAGGCTTGCCGTTCTCGTAGACGCGGAAGATGGCCATGTCCAGGTCGTAGCGCGGATAGGTGAAGTTATCCGGATCGCCGCCGAAGAATGCAGCCTGCTGCTCGGGTGCGAAGACGAGCCGCACGTCGGTGTAAGCCTTGTACTGGTAGAGCCAGTACTCGCCGCCCTGATAGAAAGAGACCACGTCGGAGCGCAGGCCGGTCTTGTCCTTGCTCTCCTTTTCGATGGCGGCAATCTCGGCGTCGCGGGCCTTGAGCGCCTGGGCCTCATTCGCAATCCCCTTGGCCGCCCCCTGCACCCGCTCGGTCACGTCCTTCATGGCCACCAGCACGTTGACTTCAAGATCGGGAGACTTCATCTCCTGGTCCGGCGTGGCGGCATAGAAGCCGTCGCGCATATAGTCGTGATCGGCTGTCGAGTTCTTCTGCAATTGAAAGCGCGCGACGTGGTGATTGGTCAGCAGCAGGCCGTTGGGACTCACAAACGACCCCGATCCGCCGTCGTTGAGCCGCACGCTCGAGAGGCGCAGATGGTCGAGCCATGCCTGGCTGGGATGGAAATTGTATTTGGCCACCAACTGTTTCAATGGCGGGTTGTCAAAGGTCCACATGCCTTCTTCGGCGTGAATCACGGGCCCCACGGCCAGTAGCAGCGCGGCCGGGAGCAGAATGGCGAAGCGAAGTTTCAGAGCAAACATTGGGATCCTCTTGGGTGAAAAGCAGCTACTAGCTTCTAGCCGCTAGCTTTTAGCTTTGAATGGCTGTTGCGAAACCGCATTCCTGCCCAGCTTTCAAAAAGCTAGGAGCTAAAAGCTAGAAGCTGTTCTTACGGCATCACCAGCACGTCCACGCCGCTGGCTGCGTCTCTTTGGCGGAAAACCTGCTCAGTGGCCTTCTGGAACTCCTCCGGCCGCGCGTTGGGAATGTCGGTAAACGTCTGGGGATTGCGATCCGTCAGCGGGAACCATGAACTCTCGATCTGGACCATGATGCGGTGGCCGCGGCGGAAGGTGTGAAAGAGATCGGGCATCGTGAAGTCAATTTCGGTTTCTTTGCCGGGTGTCAATGCTTCCGGCTTCTCCCAACTGTTACGAAACTTCGCGCGAAAAGGTTCGCCGCGCAACAGTTCCTCGTAGCCGCCCATGTGCACCGGCGGCGCATCGAGGACTCGCTTGTTGGGGTGCGAGGCCTCCTCCGCGTCGAGGTAGTCGTCCGGATAGACGTCAATCAGCTTCACGTCGAAGTCCGAGTCCGTGCCGGAGCTGGAGACCTTCAGTTTGGGGGAAACCGGCCCGGCGATGGTCACATCCTCTTCGAGCGGCTCGGTCTGGTAGACAAGCACGTCGGGCCGGTAGCTGGCGAAACGTTGGTCGTCAACCATATAACGCTGCGGCACGGTGTCGGTGGTGTAGCCCACAAACGGCACCGGATGATTGGGATCGCTCACATACTCATCCACGCCGCTCTCTTCGGCGGGCGGATTGAAGCTCAGCTTGCCCCCAGCGCGCAAGTAGAGCGTCTTTGGCGTTGCGGCTTTGGGCGGCCAGGCATCAAAGCTGCGCCAGAGATTCGTACCTGTCTCAAAGACCACCGCTTTGGGCTGCGCCGCTCCTTTGCCCTTCAAGTAGTGCTCGAAAAAGGGGAATTGCACGTTGGCGCGGAAGGTTTCGGCGGTTTTTGAGTTGAACTCGATGTCGCCCAGGTGGCTGCCGTCGCTTCGCGCCCAGCCGCCGTGCACCCACGGGCCTTCGACCAGCGTCGCCGAGGTCCCGGGATTGAACTTGCTGATTGCATAAAAGGTCTTGAGGGGGCCGCTTAAATCCTCGGCGTCATACCAGCCGCCCACCACAAGTACCGCGCAATGCACGTTCTTCATGTGCCGCGAGAGGTCCCGCGCCTGCCAGTAGGCGTCGTAAGTATCGTGCTTGAACTGGTCGTCGAAGAGCCAGTTCGATCCCTTCAGGTAGAGCTTATCGAGGTTGGCGATGTTCCCGGCCTGGAGATAGAACTGGTAGCTGTCGGGCGTGCCGAAGTTGAAAGGAATCGTGGGTTTGGGTGTGAGCGGGTTCTCCTGCGGATGGAAAAACGGGGCATAGAATCCGAAGGTGGCCGAAAGCATGAACGCGCCGCCATGATAGGAGTCATCGTCGCCCGCGAAAAGGTCGGTCATGGGCGCCTGCGGACTGGCGGCAACCAGCGCCGGGTGCGAATCGATGATCGACGCCGAGGTGTAGAACCCCGGATAGGAAATCCCCCAGATGCCGGCTTTGCCGTTGTTGTTGGCGACATGCTTGAGCAGGAACTCGATGGTGTCGTATGTGTCCGAGGAGTCGTCCACGTCCCGCGGCGACTTCTTCTCGTCGATGTGAGGACGCATCTCGACGTAATCGCCTTCGCTCATCCAGCGCCCGCGCACATCCTGGTAAACAAAGATGTAGCCGCTCTTCTCGAACTCATCCGAGGGCCCCAGGTGGCGCGGATACTGGTCCTCGCCGTAGGGACCAACGCTGTACGGAGTGCGCTCCATAAGGAACGGGTAAGGCCCGCCGGCTGCGTCCTTGGGCACATAGACCGCCGTGAAGAGGCGCTTGCCGTCGCGCATGGGAATGCGGAACTCATACTTGGTGTAGTGGGCGCGGACGTAGTCTTCCCTGGGCTGCTCCGGCACCGGCTGCTGGGCGCGGACCACGGGAAGTGCAAGGGCAAGAACGGCCAGAATGGCGAAGAGGAAGCGGAACGGCCTGAGCATCTTCGGCAACAGTCTCCTGAATAACAAGACTACTCCAGCAAGGCAGGCGTTTGGCAGGGTCTGGCCGCCACTGAAAGAAGGAGATCTCTCAGGCGGATGTGAGGTTGACGGTTCAGGCCCCGCAATGCGAAAGAGCCCTGAACTCCGGCTGACAAGGGTTTCGCCGGAATTCAGGGCCTCTTCGTCGTTTTCTAACGTCCTACTTTGCTGCCGGCGGCACGACCTTCTCCAGTTGCGCCACCTGCTTCTTCACCAGGTCGGCCTCGGGTCCGGGAGCAAGATAGGTCAGGCAGTTGCGCAAATGTCCAAGCGCGTCACTGTATTTCCCTCTTCCCGCCTGGATCACGGCCAGGAGCTGTTCGGTCTTGGGCGCGGCTTTGTGGCCCGGGTCCAGGCTCAGTGCGTTCAGCGCGGCGGTCTCGGCAAGCTCCTTGTCCCCGATGTTGAAATTGCCCAGCGCATTGAAATACCAGATCGCCGGCGACCCCGCCGGATTCAGTTCGAGCGCGTGCTTGGTTGCGTCCACCACATCCTGCCATTTCTTCTTGAGCACGTCGGGCGAGCCGAACTTCGGGTCGGCGGCTTGCGCTGCCGAAATGGAGGCAATGTGCTCGTAGGGTGGAATGTACTTTGGATCCGCCGCCGCGGCCTTGTTAAATGCGTTCAGGGCATCCTGCGGCTTGTCCTTCTCCTCCAGTTTGCCCAGGTGGTACCAGCCCTCGGCAAGTTGCGGGTCGATGTTCACCGCCTTTTGCAGGTGCTTCTTGGCGCTGCCGTAGTTCTGGTCCTGCTCGTCGGCCTGAGCCTTGGTCAGTTCCGCCAGCGCATCGCTTGGGGCCGAGGCAATGGTTGTGCTCACAATGGACCCCGTCGCACGCGGATCCTGGCTCAGGGTGATGGTGCCAATATCCGGGTTGTCCATGATGGAGCCGTTGGCAATCGTCAGCGTCGTCGACTCGAAGCCCTCCAGAACCGCACTGACCTTGCAGCCGACGAACTCCGCCGGATTCACCTTTTTCGGATCGCGCGCTGTCCTCACAGCCTCGCTCTCCCTGGAGGTGGCCTGGATGTCAAACGATCCCTTCTTGTTATCCGCCAGCACGTTGAAGCGCATCTTTCCGTCGCACATCACAATCACCGGAATCGGATCCCAGGGCAGCTTGCTGCCCGCAACGACCACCTTCCCCATAAAATGCGTGCCCCCAACCTGCTGATTGAACGTTTGGTCAAAATTGGCGCTACCACCCGTCCCGGTCGCCGATGGAATATCCTTATTAGTACTCGATGCTGCACCCATGTTCTGCGCCCGAACACTGGTAAACGGAACAAGCGCAATGGTCAAAAGTCCGGCAAAAAGAAGCTTGAGATTCATAACCCTCCTCCAACACGGTAATAATTATACTCACCGTGGATATAGACGCGAAACACAATTCGTTGTTCGACCTCCGATAGAAAAATCAACAGAAATTCAGGTCGTCCGGGGCGAGGGATGCGTGGCCGCCACCGTCCAAACTCCTCCGGCACCGGCGGGAAAGCGGCCGGGAGTCGCTCATGCCTTGGAACTTCTCACGGCATCGAGCTGCGCCGGAGGATGGCCAATCGATCGGGAGCCGCCAAACCTGGAAAACGCGCCGGCCGGGGATTTCACCAGCGAACTTTCCTTGCTTCCGGCGCGGGCAGTTGGGTCCATTCCGCCTGTCGATCGCGGAAGGGGCTCGATGAACTGTTTTGACAGATGATTCGGCGCAAGAGGCAAAGTTATCTTTATCTCCCCTATCTTCGTCGCAACTCACTATAATGAAAGTGCGTCCAATGCAAAGACGCCACTGCGGAGTTTCACTCCCCCGGGGGTGGGCATTAAGGGTGGATTGAGGACTGCGGCAGGTCTCAAGTTTGCGGCGCAGCGGAGAATTTGATACGCTCAGGCATCCTTCAAGCTGAGCGAAAGGAGAGTTTTCATCATGGCAGAAGAAAACAAGATTAACAGTCTGGCGTGGTTTGTGGCTGGATTGGGCGTTGGTGCGCTGGTGGGGATTCTTTACGCCCCCAAGAGCGGCCGCGAAACCAGGGAAGACCTGATCAGCGGCGCCCGGGAGGGAACCGAATACCTGCGCACCCGCACCCGGCAAGCCGCCGAGCAGGTCAGCGGCCTGGTGGACAAGAGCAAGGAGCAGGTAGGCGAATACGTTGATCGCGGACGCGCACAGTGGGAAGAGTTTGTGGAACGCGGCAAGAACCTGGTCTCCGAACAGGCTGGCCGGGTGAATGCGGCCGTCGAAGCTGGGCGTCAGGCCTACAAGATGCCTCCCGCTCCTGACGAACCCACTGAGCTTTGAACCTGCGTCTTCCCCTGGGACGGATTCGACCAGGCCCGCCGGTGTTCAATCATCCCTCTGGAACCAGTGCTTGAGCGGCTGCATGCCGCTCGAGCGCCGGCTCCGGAGACAATGCTCCGGAAGGGTCCGGAGCGCATAAGAGAACGGAACCCGAGCCCGCAGACCAACTGCGCGAGACCACTTCAATGCCAATGCCAAAGATGGACAATGAAACCATTCTGCTCGCCTTTGCTGTCGTGACTGGCCTGGCTGTTTTGCTGCAGACGATTTTGCTGCTGGCAATCGCCGTCGCCGTGCGCAAGACGGCCAACTCCATTCGCGAAGAAACCGAAAATCTGCGCACCTCGATCATGCCTGTCATCTACGACACGCGCGATCTCCTGGCAAGCACCCAGGCAAGCCTTGCCAACGCGCAGGAGTTCCTTACCATCGCTCAGGGGTTCTATGCCCGCGTGGCGCCCAAGATTGAGGCCGCCACCACCGACCTGGTGCAAATCACCCAGGGACTGCGCCAGCAGACCGCCGAGATGCAAACCTCGGCCACCGAGATTCTCGAGCGGGTGCGGAGGCAAAGCAATCGGCTGGATGAGATGTTCACCAACCTTTTGAACACCGTGGATCGCGCCGGGGGCTTCGTGGTTCAATCCGTCAGCAAGCCGGTACAGCAGGTCTCAAGCGTGCTGAGGTCGGTCAAGGCAATCATCGAATCGCTGCGCAAGCCGCTCGCGTCCCGCCGGCCCACCCTGCCGCCTGCCGGCCAGGACTGAGTTCTTCAACCGGTGTGTGCCGGCCGGCTGGCCGGCGGGCCACAATTCTGATCGTTTGTGATCCCCAGCGTTTTCGAGGAGGGTTGGGCGCGCCGACCAGGCATCTCGCTCAACTAGCTCTGTATGCCGGCAATTCAAAGGTCCACCTTCTGATCCAGACCGCTGCCCTTCAGGACGCCATGCTGGGGTCGCTTCGCTCTCGAGTTTGCAGCTACAAAAGATATTTGTTATAACAACTTATTTTAGCCATTCCAGAGTCCTTGCCCCTGTCCGATGAATCAAAGGTTTGCAATTCATTCCTTCCGAGGAGCCTGTGTCATGACCATATCCGCCATTGAAGTCAATCACTTGAAGCAAGCCACCGCTATCGATGGCGTGTTACCGGCCATCCTCGCCCGCTGGAGTCCGCGCTCCTTTGCCGACCGCGAGGTGAGCCCCGCCGATTTGAAGAGGGTCTTTGAGGCCGCCCGCTGGGCCGCCTCCTCCTATAACGAGCAACCCTCGCGCTTCCTCGTCGGACTCCGTAACTCTTTAACCTATAAGAAGATATTTGCGACACTTGTGGCGCCGAACCAGGCTTGGGCCGTCAACGCGCCGGTTCTGATTCTCGGCGTGGCCAAATCCAGATTCAGTCACAACGATTCCCCTAACCGTGTTGCTCTCTATGACCTGGGCGCAGCCGCGTCCTACCTCACGCTGCAAGCCTCCGCGCTCGGCCTCGCCTCCCATCAGATGGGCGGGTTCAATCAGGACGCTGCCCGCCAAGCCTTTGCAATTCCAGATAGTTACTTGATCGGCGCCGTCATCGCTCTCGGCTATCAGGGCGAACCCTCCGCTCTCGCTGACCCGCACCAATTGGAACAGGAAACCACACCGCGCACACGCAAGAGCTTGAGCGAGTTCGTTTTGTCCGCCTGGGATGAACCGGCCAACCTGGATTGATTTTGCCTGGCCGCGCGTTACAGTGGAAGCTGGAGACTTTCTCTGACGACTGCGCGCCCATCCCGCAAGACGCCCGCCCGCCGGCTCGGCCATCGGCGCGCGCCATCGCGATCCCGGCGCCTGGGCTGGAGGGGCCGTTTGATTCTGGCCGCTATCTTGTTGATTCTTTGCATCCTGAGCTGGGGAGCGGTCGCTCGTCTGCTTGCGCCTGCTTCCAACACTTCGCTCACCCACTTTGACGCCATCATCGTGCTGGGCACTCCGGCAGACAGCGATGGGAACCCCGCGCCGGAGCAACTGGCCCGCGTCACCGAGGCAGTGCATGAGTATGAGCGGGGCGTCGCGCCACGGCTGATCATGACCGGAGGAGCGGCGCGCAACCACTTCGTGGAGGGGCAAGTGATGGCGAGAACCGCGCAGGCGGAGGGAATTCCGGCCTCCGCCATCCTTGTCGAGCCGGAGGCCCGGAATACGCTCGAGAACGCCTGCTACTCGGCGCGGATCATGAAGGCGCACGGCTGGCGGTCGGCGGAGGTGGTTTCAACCGCCAGCCATCTGCCCCGCGCCGCCATCATCTTCAGCAGTCTGCCGCTGGAGTGGCGCACCCACGCCGCGCCGCCTCTCGAGCCCGATTCCGCGGCTTACCATTGGGTCGTGGCATCCGTCGAAACCCTGAAGACTGTGCACTACCTCATTTGGTCGCGCTGGACGGAGCGATGCGAACCGTGACGGAATCAAATGCCGCCCGCTTCGGATTGTCCCCTGTCGGCATACTCCTGTAAGCTGGATAACAATGCGTACTTCAGTAAGATTCCTCGCCTCTCTTGCCGCCGTTGCCGCGGTTGCCCTGTCTGCTGGAACCCGCGCCCAGGCGCAAAGCTCAGCCTCCCCGACTGCCGGCAATGGCACCTACATTGCCAGCGACCCGCTGGCCAATGTGCGCTATGACAATCGCTATGATCTTTCGCTGGGCCTGGCCTACGACCACATGAAGGCCGGAGCGAATGTGCTGCAAGGGGCCAATCTGGGCGGGCTCGATCTCTCCGGCTCCTATTGGTTCAGCGGGCGCTGGGCCGTCGAGGGCTCCGGCCGCGGCTATTTCGGCACTAGCGGCGTGGGTAGTTCCAACACCACGCAGGTCCACGGGCCCTTTGTCGACGAGTTCTTCTTCACTGGCGGACCCGAGTGGCTCGGGCCGCACAACAAGCACGGCGACCTGATCGCCCACGTCCTGGTGGGAGGAGCGCGCTTTAATTCGCATCTGGACGGCACCACGCCGCTGGAGCAGAACTTCTATTACAACCAGTTTGCCCCGGCGGTGATCATCGGCGGGCATATGGACCTGAACCGCTCGCCACGATGGGTCTTCCGCATCACGCCCGATGCGGTGATGACGCACTATGGCATGAACTCCGTTCCAAAGGTCTCCCAGTTCGATGTCAATTTTGCCATCTCGGTCGGCGTAGAGTACAGGTTTAAGAAAAAGCGCTAGGATACCGCCCCCGTCCGGCACATGAGTGGTTTTGGCAACTGCCGCATCCCAACAACATCCCTTGGCAAAATCAGGCAGGCTGCCAGGTTCACCAAGATGTGGTATTCTCCACCGTTCGGCAGCTCTTGGGTAAAAGTGTCGCCGGGAGTTATGCTGTATCCGATAGCTGCGGCTCCTCTCCCGGTTGAGGGCGTTCCGGACAGGGAAGGTACGAAAGCAGGGTCCAATGGACATGAGAGACACGCTTGGAGTATTGCTTGCTGGCGGAGCCGGAGAGCGGCTCTTCCCCCTCACCAGGGATCGCGCCAAACCGGCCGTGCCCTTCGGCGGGCACTACCGCATCATTGACATCACCCTTTCCAACTGCATCAACTCCGGGCTGCGCAGGGTTTTCATTCTGACCCAGTACAAGGCCCTGTCGCTCAACCGGCACATCCGTGAAGGATGGACGGGGATTGTGGCCCAGGAGCTGGGCGAATTCTTCGAGTTGCTGCCGCCCATGCAGCGCACCGGCGCCAATTGGTACATGGGAACCGCCGACGCGGTCTACCAGAATATTTACTCCATCGGCAGCGAGCAGCCCAAGTACATGATCATCCTGGCGGGCGACCACATCTACAAGATGGACTACAGCCGCATGCTGGCCTACCACAAGGAGACCCATGCCGAGGTCACTCTGGCCACGCTGCCGATTTCACCCGACGAGGTGAGGCATCTTGGCGTGGTTGAGGTGGGCAGAACGGGCGAGGTGCTCGGCTTCCAGGAGAAGGTGCCCACGACCACCTTCCGGTCTCCCTTCAACCCCAACGCCGTGGATGCCTCCATGGGCATTTACATCTTCAACACCGAGGTGCTTCTCAAGGCGCTCATCTCCGACGCCGAGGATCCCACCTCCAAACACGACTTTGGCCACGATATTCTGCCCAAGATGCTGGGCAAGAAGAAGATGATGGCCTACAGCTTCGTGGACGAGAACAAGCAGCAGGCGCTCTACTGGCGAGACGTGGGCACCCTGGACGCCTATTACGACGCCAACATGGACCTGTGCTCGGTTTCGCCGACCTTCAACCTCTACGACAAGAACTGGCCGGTGCGCACCCGCGTCCGCCAGTATCCGCCGGCCAAGTTCGTCTTCGGCGAGCCGGGCCGCTCGGGCATGGCGGTCAACTCCGTGATCACCGCCGGCGTCATCATCTCCGGCGCCACGGTGTCAAACTGCGTGGTCTCGCAGGATGTGCGCGTCAACTCTTACTCCAACGTGGACGCCAGCATCATCTTCTCCCACGTCAACATCGGGCGGCATTGCCGCATTCGGAGAGCCATCATCGACCGCGACGTGCATATTCCCGAGGGCACCATCATCGGCTACGACCCGGTCGAGGACAAGCGCCGCTACTTTGTCACCCCCTCCGGGCTGACCATCGTTACCCGCGACGCCTCGCTCTTTGAGAACCCGGTCGAGCCGGAGTTCCTGAATCGGTATTAGAGCGTCGGCCCAGGCTGCTGTGAGCAGTGAGTTTGGAACCTCAGAGGCGCGTGTGGAGTCA
>Ga0302197_10002662_pt1 | contig 16491 bp, 16 predicted proteins | sample II_Bog_N2_1_FD_193526 | JGI IMG/M metagenome (GOLD analysis project Ga0302197, IMG submission 193526) | Peat permafrost microbial communities from Stordalen Mire near Abisko, Sweden - II_Bog_N2_1 | ecosystem: Environmental > Terrestrial > Soil > Wetlands > Peat | place: Sweden: Abisko...
TTCTTTTAAAGAAAAAGGGGCCCGGGCCCCCCCCGGGGGCCCAGGCTCCGGCCGAGAGGCCGGGGCCCGGCCCCCCCCCGGGGGCCAGGCTCCCCGGCTTCGCCGGGGGGCCCAGGCTTTTTTTAAAAGCCTAGGCTCCTTTTTAAAAAAAGGGGCCCGGGGTTTTTTTAAAAACCCCAGGCTCCGGCCGAGAGGCCGGGGCCCCCCGCCTTCGGCGGGAGGCTCTCGTTGGCCCCAGTCTCTAGCTGAGTTTGAACTGCCTTCTTTATTAGCCAGATATATCAAGTTAAGATCCTTAGGCCATTCGCTGGGAATGGTATGGTATGGTATGGTGCCCCGTGGGGGTGTTTAGCAAAGGTTATTTATATAACTTTGTAAACTAATTAGAATTATTAAGGTGTATTATTTCCCCTGTCGGGGCCCTAAATTAGAATCTTTCATCTGTAGTAGATAAAATCCACTTACCTTGAAATAATTTACCATTTTTAATATAATTTACAATGGAAGTGTGTGAACAATCGCAAAACTTAGCGGCTTCTCTTGTGGAACAAAAAGTATTAATAAATGTGCCCTCTGAATCATAAAGAAAAATTGCTTCTCCTCCTTTAGCAGTACTCATCTTCGCCTTAGTTACAAGTAAATGAAATTTACCTTTATGGGCTTCACTCTGTTTTGCTTTAGTTTCATTAGAAAGAATTTTTCCTTTGTTGATCTCACTCAGTTTCGCCTTAGTCTCCTCAGTATATCGTGAGCCTAAGCGAGATCCCCTTTGGGGGTTAATATTATACTCAGGTAATAGAGAATCAATAATATATTGCCCCCGTTCCAGTATCAACTTACGAGCTTCTTCTTTAGACAAATTAGAAATATCAATATGCTCAAGGATAGTTAGACTAAATGAGGAATAACCATGAAGGATTAAAGCTCTAGAAATATAATTATCCCATTTATTTAATTTCTAAGGTATAAAATAATACTTCAACCGTTTAGATAAGTCTACAGCACTATCTACGTAAGTTTTACCAGATTCCGCCGAAGGCGGGCTCCCCCCCCCCCCTACGGGGGGAGATTCTTTATGTGTCCATAAATAAATTCCTGAAAATCTTTTGTAGCTTTTAAAATAGATGATTTATCACTATCTGCATTAGAATAAATCATAATAGGAACTAAAAATGATTCAAGACCATCTTGGGAAGAAGGAATAATTGATAATAAAGAAACATCGAAAAATAAAAAAGTAACAAAGAACCCTGTTATAATTGAGAATAAAAATTTATTATTTAGAAATAATAAGGATAACACACCTATTGAGGGTGTGGAGTTTAATATACCTATTAGAGGTATACTCAATAATGCACCTATTAAAGGTATAAAAAATAATGTTGTAAGCATAGTTATTTGAATATTTAACGCTTAAAAGCGTAATTAAGTTCCGATCTTCATACAATAATTTTATTAAAAAAATTATATAATTTTTTTTTTTTTTTAAAAACTTATGCTTTATTCTATTGAATAATACTAAATAAGTAATTTAGCAGAATCGAGCTATATTAATAATTATATCTTAAATGGAAGATATAACTTATAATATGTAATTGAGAGAGGTGTAATTTATATTAAACCGGTAAGAAAATATAAAATCTTATATTTAAAATTATTATAAAACTAATTTAATTAAAATTTATATAAAAATATTCTTAATTTAATAATTTATTATTTATAACAGGCATAGTCACTTTTAACCTTTTTTACTTAGGAGGTATTTATTTTAAGTCTTTACTTGAAAAGGGGAGCGGACTGGAAAAAGTACTAATCTCTATTAAAAGAATATTTAGAATATTACAGTATTACTTAAATTGTTTAGTAGTAATTATCTAGAAAAATAGCTTGGATCTTTATTAGTGTAAACTTACTATAAAGAAGATAGGGAATTCGTTTGTAAACTAAATTGGCTGAAACATATTTGTTTAAAAATTCCAAATTATAACCAATACTAAGGATAAAACAGGAAAATACCTTTGGATGCCTAAAGAATCAGGTAAAATATACGTAGGTAGCTCTTATGACTTTGCTAGCCAATTTTTAAACTATTTTCAATAAAATATCTTAATCGTAATAAATCTATAAATATTAGCAGAGCTTTACTAGAAAAAGAGCACAAATATAGTGCATTTAGTCTAGCTATAATTGAATACATTGATGTTACGGGTCTCTCTAAAGTTGATTCAAAAGAATTAATATTAAAAAAGGAACAATTTTATTTAGATCAAATTGCTCCTGAATATAATATCTTAAAAGTTGCTGGTAACCCTTTGGGCCATAAACACACAGAAAAGACGATAATTAAAATTAGTGAAGCTTTGTAAGATGAAAAATACCCATTTTGGTAAGAAACATACTCAGAAATTCTTGACAAAAATGAGTGAAGCTCAAAATGGTAAATCTAATAGGATATATAGTAAAAAAGCTGAAAAATCTCTTTTTAGTAAGTAACATACCTGGAATCCTTAGCAAAAATCAGTGAAGCAAAAAGGTATTACTCATAATGAACAGACTAAATTAAAGATCAGTATTTTTTTGGTACTACTATTTATGTATATAGTTTTGATAAATCTACACTTCTTAATACTTTAAATTCTTCTAAAAACCGCTAAATTTTTTACATAAGTAAAACTACAATATTGCTTCGCAATTATTGTAAGAGTGGTAAATTATTCAAAAGAAAATGAGTTTTATCCACTAGTATAATTAGCAATAAATAACCCCCACGAGTGGTGGTCAATAAACCCACTGGTCTGGATAATTATATTATCAGTATGTTATACGTAGAATTTTTAAATATATCTATTTAGGAAGGTATTCTTCATCCTAATAAATAGGGTTAATGAATTATATTAAGTTCTTTAAACTAAAAAATATCACCCATAGGAGTGATAATAAAAAGACTCCGCCGAAGGCGGGCTCCCCCCCCCCCCCCGGGGGCCTAGACTCCGCCGAAGGCGGGGTCCAGGCTTTTTTAAAAGCCTAGACTCCTCGGCGTAGCCGAGGGGTCCAGGCGCCCCCCGGGGGCCTAGACTCCTTTTTCTTTTAAAGAAAAAGGGGTCCAGGCTTTTTTTAAAAAAAGCCTAGACTCCCTTTTTTAAAAAAACGGGGGTCCACCCCACCCTGCGGTGGGGTAGACTAAAGCAAAAATGAGTGCTGCTCAGAAAGGTATTTCTCGGAATAAAGGAATTCCTAAGTCTACTGAGACTAAAGCTAAAATGAGTCTTGCTAATAAAGGTAAATCTCCAGTAAATAAAGGATTATCTCCTTCTGCAGAAACTTGTATTAAATTAAGTGCAACTAAAGGGACTGCTATTTTTGTGTATGATTTAAATGACTTACTTGTTATTAGTTTTACTTCTGCTAAAAAAGCTGCAAAACATTTTAGTAGCAATCATTCTACAATTTTAAAATATGCTTCATCTAAAAAAACTTTTAAAGGCCAATGGGTTTTATCATTGACTGCTAAATAGTTGTATTTAGTTTTATTGGTCCTCTACCTTAACTTTCTCTACTACTAGAAATGGGTTAATTTTCTTATTTTCTTGTTTTTCTTATACTCATTAAAGTAATTGTCAATAATAAGTATAATAAAAACGTGTTATTCAAATTAGGTACTCGAATAACACCCCCCATAACCTGAATAAATAATCAGGTTAAAGCATTACAGGTATACATTCAACTTATTAAAGGGCTCAACAAGGATATGCTTAATTAAAATAAATTTGTTTTACTTCTCCCCCCTCCGGGGGTAATTGATAAGATAATTTTCAAGATTCTTTAATATTTAGTACTAGATGGCTTAAAATATTACTATTCTTACACCTCATAGTTAACTAAAAAGTTAACTTTCCCTATCTTATTAAAGATAATTGGGTAGCCTATCAAAGCAATAGTCTATTGCTAATTTTATTCCCTAAGGCATAGCCTTAAGAAAAAGAATAATTCATAGCTCTGTTTCCTACTTATATGCTTTCAGTAGTTATCATTTATATACATAGCTTTCCAGCCGTGCATCCATTGTTAATGTAATACAACTGGTAAACCATTGGTATACTTAATCTGGTCCTTGCGTACTAAGATAAACTGCTATTCTTATTCTAATTCCTACAGTAGATATAATCAATACTGATTCACATCGTATTAAACCCAACTCACGTACCTTTTTACTCGACGAACAGTCGAACCCTTGGGAGCAACTACAACCCCCAGGAAAAGATGAGTCGACCAAATTTTGTTATCATATAGCTGTTTATTCTATATTTCAGATACTCACATATCTGCTCAGACTATGTCTTCAATTTTATTAATAATTAAACTTAATATCATTAGTGGGGTGTTAATTATTTAACACCGGTAATTTATAACTCATAGATGGATGAATATGAGGAGATATAAGGTTATATAATATATTAGCATCACTACTTGGAATAAATAGAACATAATATTTCACTTTATGTGATATAACTCTAAAATTTAAATTAAATTTAGTATTAAGCTCTAAACATAATAACTCTACTTCAGATTTAGTATAAGATTGAGTATGTATTATCAAACTTTTTTTATCTTTTTGTAGAGAACCATCATCCATAATCCAATATGTTAAACCTAAATCAGTTAAATGATTAGTAATTAACCCAGGTTTTATAGATTTTTACCGTCAACAATAAATAAATCCCAAAGATTATTAAAAGTTGTATGAGTAAAAGTTCTAAATGAATAACTTTTTACTAGACCCTTTTTAACTCCATTAATTTCTAATCGAGTATAAGGTTCTTCGTGAAAAGTATATAATTTAAATAAGTTAAATAAAGAAAATAAATAATCTTTATACCTATGTCCCTGTTCAAATTTAATTTTAGTATCTCTACTAATTCTATATAAACATGCATCTCCTAATAAAGTTCCAACTGCGATTTCCTGTAAATTCTGAGGTAAATTAGGTAAAGATCTTTTATGATCTTGCCAATACTTCGAAGTTATAGGATAACCGTCCTTGATCCGATTAAAAAGTACAAAAGAATTTATCATTAACATTATTATTGTATCATGTCAATTAAAACATGATTTAAATTAAACTATCTTTTAATCATTTCTTGTTATATATATTTCTCCGGTGATATCCACTTATCGACACATCTTTTTTTATGTGTTATTAATTATTAATAAATTGTTGGGCGCTCGTGGGAAGATTATTGTTAGCATTACTCACTTCCTAGTCGTTGAACGTTTACACTCCAAAATATTAAATATAATATTATGCTGAAGTGCACTTCGCTGCAAGTTGGGTTAGTAAAGGGTTTAAATTTACTAACCTTTCCTTGTCAATTCACCCAATTTATACTATTTATAAAGTAATTTATTTCTTTATAATAGTCCCATTCCGGTAGATGGGACCTCAACATCTTTATTTATCGAGGTGCCGGACCACTGAGTCAATATGGACTCTCGTCAGTGACTAGCCTGTTCAATTTTGTTATCGTATAGCTGTTTATTCTATACTTCAGATACTTGCATATCTGTTCAGACTATATCATCAACATTTGATATAAATATAAATTAATGAAAGGGGGGGGGGGGGGGGGGGGGGGCCCCCCCCCCCCCCCCCCCCCCCCCCCCCCCCCCCCCCCCCCCCCCCCCCCCCCCCCCCCCCCCCCCCCCCCCCCCCCCCGCCGAAGGCGGAGTCTCACTAAAGCATTGTGTATTTAACACGATACCTTTACCTTCATTTGTTGTATAATCTAATTTTCCTCCATCATCCATAAACCAATAAGCTAAACCTCTTGGAGTTAAATGATCTTGTATTAAATTAGGGCTTATACCTTTTTTACCTTCTGAGTTAATAAATAATTCAGCTAATGGATTAAAAGCTTTATGACTAAAAGTTTGAAAAACCCAAGTCTTTACTTCATGACCATTTTTATTTATTCGAACTTGTTCTCTAGGTTCTGATAAGATCCATTCAGAAAACAATGAATAAACATGAAAAGCATAGTCTTTGTTGAGATCGCCCCATTCAAATTTAATACGGTAAGAATTTCCTTTATTTTGAGTATTAAGGCTAATATCCCCTAATGCTAATCCAACTGCAATCTCCATTTGTTTAGAAGATAAATTAGTAAGTTTAGCTTTAAGTTCTTTTAGTTCCTTACTGTTTGGGTTTAAATTTGAATTTAATCTGCTAATGTTGGTCAACATTAAGTTTACTACCCATTTTATTAATGTATTTTCCTGCGTGCTAAAATCCTTTGTCCATATGGTTATAAATGAATGCCAACAAATCTTTAAAAAATTGACTCCTATCAAATTCTTAATCAGAGTAATAATAGAAGAATCGAACTTTTAAAAGATTTTTGTAATTTTATTTACTAACCTTAAAGCTACATTTATACTTATTACATAGCCATACTAGAATTATTTATAACCATACTAGAAATTTTTTATTCTCCCCTTTTTTTTATTTTTATTTATATCTTATGTTGTCGGGCGCTCTTGGAGAGATTATTGTTGACATAACTCACTCTCTAGTCGTTGAACGTTCTTATTTCAAATCAAATTTAATTAATCGTGTCGAAATAAGCTTCGCTGCAGATTGAGTTTTTAAATTAAAAAAACTTGTTAATGCAATTCACCCGATTTGTTTACTTAATCTTACGATCAAGGGGGACAACATTTCTATCCCTAGAGTAACTTTTATCAGTTGTGCGATAGCCATTCCATAATGAAACTATCGGATCACTATGACCCGCTTACGCGTCTGTTCGACTTTTTTGTCTTACAGTTAAGCTTGTTTATACCATTACGCTTAATTAGGTTATCATAAACCCATTGGTTTCCATCCAATTTAAACAAACCTTTGTACTTCTCAGATACTATTTATGAGAATCCCGCCCCAGGTAAACTGCCAATTAATCATTTTCCCTTTGGGGAACCTTTATAAAATAATATTACTATTATTTTATAAAATTTTCCAGGTCCTTGATTTTGTCAAGGAAGAATATTCAATAAACTTTATATGTTTCAATCTATAAGATTCCTAAGATCAAAGACCTTAAGGATCTTTACTTATAAAGTACAAAAAAGAAATAATATAAAGATTGAATACGATCTTAGTTAATTTTATATTAAGTTAAGGGCTTTCAGTTTTGTTTAATCAACTACCTTATTGCTGTATCTTAATAAAAAATTAACAATAATTAACTACAGTAAAGCTTCATAGGGTCTTCGTGTCTAGCTGTAGGTAAACCGCATCATCACGGTTAGTTCAATTTCACTGAGTCTCTCCTGGAGACAGTTGAAGTATCGTTAAACCATTCATGCACGTCGGCAATTATCCGACTAGGTATTTCGCTCAAAATTCACCCTAATTAGGGTTTACTCCAATAGTTTCCTATTGGTTTGGACTATATCACAATCTATTAAATTTAACATTACTGTAAACTAATGTTTTATGAATATTAAAATATATTAAATAAGAAAAAGGGGGGTGTTCACCTTAATGAGAAAATAAGATAAACGAAGAATTAAAAACGAGAGAATTATTTTCGATTTCTATTCATACCAGCTTGGATATTTCTAATTTCATCTAACCCTTCTGGAGTTAAATGTAATTTCTTTCCTAACATGGCATGTACTTTTTTAAAATCCTCATAATCTTTTAATTTGATAGTTAAAAGAGGGTAAGCATCAAAAAAAGGAAATAGATATTTCTCTAATTCAATTCTATCTCGGATTCGATATTGAACTTTCATCTGAGTATCATTGATAATATAACCACAACCAAAGAAATTAATCAATTTCTCAATTAACTCTTTGTCTCTAATATGTTGAGTAATAGAGAATTCTAAAGATACTTGATATCCTAGTTTTGTAGTATTATTTTTTGATACACTTACATGAAAACATCCTTCACCATCCGTGAAACCTTGAACCCATGAAGGATTTAAGATGTTAGAATCGTACAAATTAGTGTTATTAACCATATTAAATATTATCTTATCATGTTAATTAAAACATGATTTAAATTAAACTTTCTTTTAATCAATTCTTGTTATCTGTCTTTCTCCGGTAGTAGCCACCCTTAGTTATTTATTTTTAAAATATTCAATTATTGACAGATTCTCGGCGTGTAGTCTCTGAGGGGTTATTAAAAACTTCCCTGCTGATAACCCAATCTTTAAAGATTTTAACTAATTAATAAATAATCAGTACTTAAAGCTTTAAGGGCTTCCCAGCATATAGCCAAGTTCAAACCACGATCACTCGTGGAAGGGGCAGCGAATAAATTATTATTTATCGTCATATTTTTATGAACTCCTTAACGGAGCTACCTTAGGACTGTCATAGTTACAGCCGCTATTGACCAATGTTTAATTTTTGATCATAAAACCAAAAATTTTATACGTTTGGCATTGAGCAGGTATCACACTTTATACATCCATTATTATGTTAGCAAAGTGCTGTGTTTTTAGTAAACAGTCGTACCTCACATTTATGTGCCAGCCATCAAATTATTATTATATAATTTAATAGCCACTCTTTCTTTCGAAATTACAGAGTTATTTTGCCTAGTTCCTTCAGGAGAGTTCTCTCAACACCTTAGTATATTCTACCTACCTACCAGTGTCGGTTTAGAGTACGGTATATTTTATATTATTTTTTCCTGTATAAATAAAAAGAATAAATCAATTCCTAGAATTTAAACTCTTTTGGACTCTTTAGAGTCTTAATTAATTTACTCTCTATTAAATATATTTATAATAAATTCCTCATCAATCAAAGCTTTCGCTTATATTCTTAGAGACCGTTTAACCCATAGTAATTTAATTTTTCTATGGAACCCTTAGGCATTCGGTGAAGCATATTTTAATGCTTTTGCGTTACTCATGTCAGCATAATCTCTACTATTATGTCAAGGTAATTAAAAAATACCCTTCATTCCATTTATAGTATGTTCTGCTACCCAGCAAATTTTTATAACGGTTTTAAAAACCACTTACTTGTTATTAGAGTTTCCCGGAAAGAAAAACAAACAAAAGTATATTATTAATATTATTTTGCAGATAGAACATCGGTAAAATACTTTAGACCCGTTAAATTATTGGTGCATCATATATTAAAAAAGACCATTGAGCATTTACGCTTTCTCTAAATGATTGCTGCCTCCAAGCCTACATAATGGATGTTTTCTATACAATACTACCTTATATTCACTTAGTATTTATTTAGGGACCTTAGTTACTATTCTGGGCTCTTCCCCATTCGACTATCGGCCTTAGCACCCATAGTCTGACCCTATATCTTGAATTTATAACCATTGGTTTGATTGCCTTCAGTGGGTAGAATCATAATAATCCCCCCATTAAATATAAATTACATTTTTCAATGCAATCCCATTTGTCATATAACAAATGGATTGCTAAAAGCAGAGCACTACTTGCTATAATCCAAATATAGATCCTACCTAAATAGGTTTCGCAGAATACCAGCTATCTCCAAGTAAGATTAGCCTTTCCAAATTTAAAAATAATACGCTAATCTATATTATTTCTTCCAATATTTTCATATTGGGTTAGACTATACCTTCAACTCTATCTTAATTTTAGGAACTTATTTTTATTCTAAATCGTAAAGATCTTTATTTACTATTAATTCTATAAAGTCTTTTTTTGGTAAACTTCTACCTTTACCGTTTTTATTCATTTCATAAGCTAATTCAATTATTTTATTATAACCTTCATTAGTTTTATGATCTTTTGATAATAATAATTCACACACTTTACAAAATATTCTAAAATGTTCTATTTTATTAGTTCTTAAAGGATATTTAATAAAATGGGGAATAATTATATTTGTAATATCAGTTAAATTTTCAACTTGAAATCTTACAGCACGTGATTTAAGATCGTAAACTTTTCCACAATTGAAATAATTTCTTACTTCTGTTAAAAGAGATTTACAACCAGAATCTTGGATTATTGTATAACTCACTGTAATTCTTTTATTCTTTCTAAAACTTACAAAGAAACTACCATCACCATCACTTAAACCTGAAAGAAATTCTGGATTAATAGATGATTCAGCAATATCTATTAAATCATATTCTAAAGAATCTTTAACTAAAAGAGTTGTCGCGCAAAGCGTAGATTTCTCTAAAACTAAATTAATTAATTCTTCTCTATTCTCTAATTTTCTTTGTGTACCAAAATTTAGGCTATAACTAAGTTCAATTATTTTAATTAAACCGTTTACATCTAAATGGGCTTTTTTATCGATTAAATAAATAATCTCTTTAAATTTAACATAAGATTCTAATTTCCCTGATTTTAAAGTATATTTATCAAAATGGGGTAAAATCACTTCTTTCAATTTAGGGAATGAATTAACAGTATAGTTAGCTTCATTTCTATTTTTATTTGTTGTGATATGCCCTACATTAAAAAATTCTTTAATTTCATGTAATAAGTTAATAGAATCAGTATGTTGACATACATTAAATTTAGGAGTTACTCTAACTCCTAATTTATAATCTTTACTTCTAGAAATATCCACATGGAATACTCCGTCAGCTTGTGTGAACCCGCTAATAAAAGCAGGGTTTATTTTGTTGTTTAAATTTTGTATCATAATAATATAATATTTCTCTTTAATCCTAATTTTGTCCATATTGGATCTAAAATAAAAATAAATTCCATAATTAAATGAAACAATAGAGTGCTAGCGTGTTACTTTTGATATTCTCTTTCGATCAAAAGTCTCTCCTTTCGGATCAGTCGTTACGGGGTTATTAGTAAAGTTCATATAAATATGAAAATATAAGGATTAATACCTTAGATTGTTTCTACTATTACTATAACTTCCCACGGTATTGCCATGATTAAATTTAATTAATTTTAGGTTTCACCGTTATGAGCTAGAACTTTATTAAAAATCACTCTTTAATGGAGCAAAAGTTTACTCCCTACCACAGCTCATCCAGTACTATTGCAACAGTAGTTGGTTCGGTCTTACACCTGGCCATGGTAAGATCACTTGGTTTCGGGTCTTATATATAGTACTTTCCTCATAAATTACAAAAGGCCGGCCTAAACCATGCCAATTATCTATGATCGCTTTCACTAAGTATTATTAAAATAATTCTATCCTATATAAAAAGATAAATTTTTAAATTTTACTTGCACTACCTATAAACTCGCTGACCCATGATGCAAAAGGTACGTCGTCATATTATTTTATTAGTTTCATACTCCGACTGCTTATAAGATTATTGATTCAGGATCTATTTCACCAGTTATCTACTTACTTTTCAACGTTTCCCTCACGGTACTATTCACTATCGCTCAATGATTTATATTTAGCCTTAGAGGATGGTTCCCCTAATTCAGACAGATTATCTTCCATCTTACTTTCTTTATTTAAATTATGCTTCCGAAGAAATATAATTATTTGTTTATCCATTGCAAAAACAATGGATAACAAATTATAATTTAATTACTACGGGACTATCACCCTCTTTGGTATATCTCACTTCCAGAAATTTCATTAATCCCAAAGCATCTATACGATACCAGAGAAGAAATTTATTATTCATAATTAAATTATATATTATAGCTAGCTTTATGCCGGCAGGCTAATCTGTTTTCGCTCACCACTACTAACAGAATCTCAGTTGATTTTTTTTCCTCTTATTACTTAGATGTTTCAGTTCATAAGGTTGTTTATTTATTTTAAATTTTTTGGTTTCCCATAGGATAATCCTAGATTTAGCTAAGCTTGAAATTATTAGCTAGGATATTTGGTATTTATACCTCCTTTATAATCATTGGCTAGTCATCCTCAATTAATCTCTTTATTATCTTGAAAATTATATTACATATCAATACTATTAATTTTTAACACATTGTTTATTGACCTTTTCTTCTTTATAACTATCTATTAGTAAATATGCCGTCCCTATCCTGAAGCTGAACCTTTATTTTTAATTAAGTACCCAAAAAATTAACCCACAAAATGAGAAGGGTCATTTTTTTTCCAAAAAAAGATTAGCACTAGTTCTATAATACCAAAAAATATAATCCTCTTTTTGGGAATTAATAAATAAACTTTTGGGATTTTTTTTTTAGACCTGCCCCCTTTGGGGGCGGGTCCCCCCCCTACGGGGGAGACCTTTAAATTACTAAAAACAATGGGTTTTATGCTGTTATAGCTTAATGATAAAGCTTTTTAGGTTATTAAAACTTGTTTATAGTATCTATATTACTTAAACTTAATTTATGTAAAATTCAAAAGATCTTCAGATTCAAACTTTTGTTATGTATAATTCTATATATCATCAATTATTTTATTATATCTTTTATTATTTTGGTATAGGATAAATTTATATTAGTGTGTTTTTAATAGCATTTTTAATTTTTTTTCAACTTGAACTTTGGTCTTATAAGTTATATTTATATATCAGTAATTATATAATTTAGCTTCTTATATCTTTAATTATATAATTTAGCTTCTTATATCTTTAATTCTTAAATAAAGAAATTAAGATGAGAGTAAGAGTCTTCTCTATTTTCCTTAAAGGTGTTTGAAGCCCCATTAAATATTTAATAAATAAAGGATTTTCATATACAAAAAATAATGTTACAATTTCTATTTTCTTCAAATACTAAAAATATAGTAAAACTAGATCTAATTTTTGCGATTTTTCTAACAATGACTATTATTCAGAACTATTCTTCTGAATTTTATTATCTTTTTTCCCAGGCTGCCCCGCGGGCGGGGCGGCCCGGGCGCCGGGGCGCCCAGGCTCCCCGGCGAAGCCGGGGGGCCCAGGCTTTTTTTAAAAAAAGCCTAGGCTCCTTTTTCTTTTAAAGAAAAAGGGGCCCGGGCCCCCCCCGGGGGCCCAGGCTCCGGCCGAGAGGCCGGGGCCCGGGGTTTTTTTTAAAAACCCAGACTCCCTTCGGGGGTCCACCCCACCCTGCGGTGGGGGTAGACTCTAGCAAAAATGAGCGAAGTTAAAAAAGGAGATAAACAAAAAATGTTTGGTAAAACTCACTCTGCAGAAACTAAAGCTAAAATTAGTGCTACTAGAGGAATCACTATATATGTATATGATACTAAAGGTACATTTGTTAATACTTTTAGCTCAACTAGAAGAGCTGCATTACACTTTGAATGTTCTCAAACATTAATTATGAAGTATCTTAAAAATGGGAAATTGTTAAATAATAATTGGTATATATCTAATAATAAAGATTTTTTACTTTCTGCAATCAGTAATTCAGATAGTGATAAATAAGAATTATAAATTTATACCTTCGTAAACCATCATAATAAATTTTATTTTATTGTATGATCCTAAATCAAAAAATAGTCGCAGAAAATTGATCATTTGTTGATTAAAGAAATCTGGGAGAAGAGAATAATTAGTATTTTTCTTAAAGCCCAATGACCCCTAATAAGCTTGAACACCCAACCCCCCCCCCTTTTTCCTAAAGATTAATATAAAACTTGAAAATGGGGTTTTAATTTTTTTATTTTTTAATAGTATAAATTTTAGGTATCAATATTATTGTATAATAACTGCTGTTATAGCTTAATGATTAAAGCAAGTTACTGTTAATAATTGGATAGAGGTTTGATTCCTCTTAACGGCTTTTTTGGTTTGTTTCCCCCCCCCTACGGGGGAGGGTTTTTATTAAGTATAGGTATAGGATAATTCCCAATTCCCATATTATCTTCACTCTCTTATAGAGAATATGATTTATCTTTTCTCACACCCCCCTTAATAGTTCTCTACTGTTTTTAAGACATATTTGTATCCCTGTTTGTTCTCCCATTAAACGGGGTACAACTCTTTCCAATCAATACTGTCATAAACATAATAATAGATCTTATTCAACTATTTCAAATCTGAATAGAAATGAATTTGCATTTGATGAAAGATCTGCTATGTTTAATTATATTAAAGATATTCTAATTTCTGAATTATCTAATGAAAATAAACAAATAAAAATTGAAAGATCTTTAAGATATTATTGGAAAGAAGAATTTGAGAAATTAACTAAAAATTCTGATTTAAATAGTACTAAGTATGGGTTAAATATATTTATTAGAGAATTTTTTTTTACTTTTATAAGATATATAAATTTTATTATAATATTATTTTAGTTGCTTAGATAAATCAAAAGCACTATCAATGTAAGTATTTTTTGATTCAATATGAGTCCACTGGTGTACGTCGTTTTTACCAAAATTATCTATCAAAAATCCTTAATTTGTTAGTATTCAAATTATTGTAAATAATTGCTAATACGAAAGTCCCATTATTATTATTCATTTTTACGTTATTAATTAATTCTTTATCTTCATTTAAGTTCATTTTTACATTATTAATTAATTCTTTATCTTCATTTAAGTTCATTTTATCTTTTTAAGAACTATATATTCTTAGAGACTTTACTTATTTTCATTTTCAGATCCTGGGCTTAGAGAGGATAAACTTTATTTAGTTAATCAGGAAATATGCAGTTACCTTTAATCGAAAAAGGAATTTCGCTTTGGAAGAGCACTGGTTTACCATTAACCTATAACTGCTTTATTATTAACTTATAACTTTTTTATTATTAAAATAAAAATTTAAACTGTTGCCTGTTCACTAAGAGTTGTACCAAACAATATATAAGTGGTATCCTTTTTAACTATACTAATTTTTATTATAGTGTCTTTACTATGGATTTTACCAAACATAGGATAATTTTTATCTATTTTATTAATACCTTTCTGGATCTCTATTAAAATTAAAAATATTTCTTTCGAATGTTTAAATCTTAATGAACTTTTTACTATTTTAAGAATATTCAGATGTAAGTATATCAAGATAAAATTATTTTTTTTTTATATTAATTCTTTTTAATTATCTTTAGAAAGATCTGTAACATCAATATATATAATTATAGTTAGACTAAATACACTATAATTATGAGAAAATAAAGCTTCACTTATAATTATATCTTTAGTATGATTTTTAAATTTTATTTAAAAAATAATTTGAATATTGTTTAGATAAGTCAAAAGCATTACCAAGGTAAGATTTACCTGATTCTAAATTAGTCCATATATAAATATCTGTTTTTTTCCTGATTTATTTTTTTTAATTCTTGACTTTTCTTCATAAATTTATTTATACTTATCCCTATGTAGGCCTAATCAATTAGGAAGTATTTAGAATATTAAATTTTAGAATATTAAAATTTAGAATATTTATATTTTAATTATTAGTATTTATTTTCAGAACAGGTGAGAAAAATCCAATGTATGGTCAAATTTATTCCCCTGATACCTTAGCCAAAATGAGTATTGCTAAAGGAGGAAGTCTAATATTTGTTTATTCTTCTGATAAAACAACTCTTCTTTATACTTTTTATTCGGCTAGAAAAGCTGCAGAGTACTTGGGTACGAATCATCAAGCAATTATGAGATATATAAGAAATGGGGGAATATTTAAAGAACAATGGTTCTTATCTACATCCTTAATTTCTTCGGACAAAAAAAGTTAACTTAGGGGTATCTCTAAGGAATAGACGGGGACTATTCGGTACGACTAACGTTGTATTTTAACACCCAACTACTATAGATGGATTTATAGTAAAAATAAGTAAGTACTTCTAATATTGCAAAATTAATAAAAGAAATAATAATAAAAGAAATAATAATTTTAATTTCAATAAAAATTACCTATTGTGAGACTCGAACTCACACGCTATAAAAGCAATTGATTTTAATTCAACATCGTATACCATTTCGACAAATAGGTGTATTTATATATATTTAGAAACTAAAACTAAAATTTATCCCCCCCCCCCCCTCTTGCTAATCAGACGGGAGGGTCGTCTCTAAAAAAGATAGTTTTTAAAAGGGTAATAGAGAACTTAGACAGAAATAAAAAATTAATAATTAATTAAATGCAAAATAATAATTCTATAAATAACTATAATTCTTTAATTTTAGCTGTTATATATAACAACGCTGAAACAGAAAAATTACAGATTTATAGGACAATAAAGGGAGATCAGGGATATATATATGGAATCATAAAGAATCAGGAAATTTATATATAGGCTCAGCGATCAACTTAAAAACTCGTTTATTGCAATATTATAATATCCACTATTTAGAGCGTAATAAATCTATATATATCTATAATGCTTTATGAAATCATGGTTATTCTATATTTTCTTTTTCTATTTTAGAGTATATAGATATTAGTAATCTATCAAAAGAAGAAGTTCGTAAATTGATTCTGGAATAAGAACAATATTATTTAAATTTTCTTGTACCTGAGCCCCTAGGGGGTCGATCCCCAGGGGTGCGGGGGGGGGGGGGGGGGGGGGGGGGGGGGGGGGGGGGGGGGGGGGGGGGGGGGGGGGGGGGGGGGGGGGGGGGGGGGGGGGGGGG
>Ga0302197_10002668_pt1 | contig 16481 bp, 16 predicted proteins | sample II_Bog_N2_1_FD_193526 | JGI IMG/M metagenome (GOLD analysis project Ga0302197, IMG submission 193526) | Peat permafrost microbial communities from Stordalen Mire near Abisko, Sweden - II_Bog_N2_1 | ecosystem: Environmental > Terrestrial > Soil > Wetlands > Peat | place: Sweden: Abisko...
ATCCGTTTCAGGTCGGCTCGATTCGCCAAACTCAGGAGATACGATCAGCTTCCAGAGTCGGTCATCGCCCGCCTTCCGCCAACGTTCGAGCCTCCGGCGTGATTTTCTGCGGCGTGGCGTTCTACCTGCAGCCGCCGCGTAGATTCTCTTTGGCTGTGCACCAATGGTGATCGCGGAAACTCTGGAACATAGCCATCTACGGCCGGTCCCGATGAACTATCTGCCGTTTGAACGTCCGAATCGCAACACGGTTGCCGGGGCATCGAAATCACTTCCTGCCGTAGACTGGGAACGGCGTGGCTGCGGAGGATCTCCCAAAGACCTTTATCGCACGCCATGCGGAACTCACTGAACTGATGAAGCCGCGTGCGCAATGCGGACAATTTCTTGAGCGATATCCTCCGGTGAAAGAACAAAATCTATACACCCGCTCGCTATTGCGCTCGCAGGCATATCTGGCTGCCCGGCTGTGTCGAGCTTCTGCGCGATGGTGATACCCCCCACCTCTTTTATGCCGCACAGCGCCGCGGCCCCATCGCCATCATAGCCAGAGACAATGACAGCGATGAGTTTGCCACCCCAGTGCTGTGTTAGGGAACGCAGAAAAACCGTAATCACGTCGGGCCATCCCCTCGGCTTTGATATCGGCTTTAGACTGAACTCTCCATTAAGAACGTGCAGATCACGCTGTTCTGGGATGACGAACACACGGTTGGGCTGGATAAGTAGTTTTTCCGTGATCAGTTCAACCGGCATCTTGGTGTAGCGCGGGAGAATTTCGTGGAGCAGTGTGGCCACGGTCCTCAGGTGATTAACGATGACAATAGCAGCCCCCATATCGGCGGGCAGATGCCGTAGCAAACGGGTATAGGCGTCGAGGCCACCGGCCGAACCTCCCACGCAAACGACAGGAAAATCTCTCCGTGACAAAGCGTGACCTCTGTTATGAACTCGGTAGTTGGACAACGCCAGCCTTTTGACTAGCCGATACGTCGTTTAGTCGAAGCTCGCACAATTGAGGCTCACCGGCCGAGCGGCGAGGGTCTCAAGTAGTTCGATTCGGGCTGGGCCGCGCCTCACGCTGCTCGTCTTCGGGCGATGCCCAGGATGCGGAAACAGCGAAAAAATCACCTCCTGGACGTCATGCCGGTTGCTTCTCAAGCCGCGCTACGGCCCCTGAAGAAGTGCACGACCAAAGAAATGACGGCGAGTATCAGCAAAAGGTGAATCAGCCCACCGGCAACGTGGAACGCGAAAAATCCCAGCAGCCACAGTACCAGCAAGACAACAAACAGCGTTAAGAACATTTGAATCTCCTTCGTCCGTTCAGTGCTTTCGCCCGTCGCGAGTGAAAGGCAGTTTATGGCTTCAGCCAACGCCTCGCCGGCGACTGAAGCGAAAGGGCCAATAGCGCCCGGATCTTCGATCGAGCCGCGACTGGTGCGGCTCGTTCTATACCTTGACGACGTCGGCTACGCCGCCGGCGCTACCGCCCCTACACAGCCGACGCCCTTGTCCTAAGAGCACGCGTCACGCCAAAGAGCACGCGTCACGCCGACGATATGCGAACGGCGCGAGGCCAGCTCGTGGAGGTGCAACTTTGTCCGCCAGGTCCTCTCAGTCCACTCAACGTCTCGTACGAAACTGGTGCGTGCTGCCGGCAGCGGCACAAGCGTTTTGGACGGTATGGTGCACCTTGCTTCAGGAATGGGTGCGAAGCGGTCCCGGGCCATAGCCGTCGGGCTGGGCTCTCCGATAAAGGCTGATAGAGGCAGCGCTTGGGAGCGAAAGCTGCCAAAGCATCCAGGTGCGTCCGGGCGGTAATACGCCAACGCTAACGGGCGGCCCGGCTACGGAGAAAATCCATCCACAGCCGTTCGAATGGAGCTTGGCTATTCAACCTGGGAAGGTTGGTTTTCAACGTTTCTTCAAGCGATCCCGCGCTTGGACGGTAACGGATGCTACGGCGTTTGTTGCGGCGATTTGGCGCCGTGGCGGGCGCACGGCTTGAGTATCCGCGTGAAGAGGTGCAGAAGCTGCAGAGGGAAGTGCGGGATTTGCTGGCGTCCGGGCTCCGTGTTCCCTGAGGAGGTTGTCTGAAATGGAACGGCGGGAAAGATGCTCCATGAAGGCGAGGAGAATTTCTATGCAAGATCAAAGCAAGATCAAGAAAACAGATCCGGACAAAAAGTATCGCCGCGTACTGGCAGCGAGCACATTGGCCGGCGATCAAGTGCAGAACTCGGCGGGAGAAGACCTCGGGAAAGTCGATGAGATCATGATCGATATTCCCGCCGGTAAAGTTGCCTATGCGGTCCTGTCCTTCGGTGGATTCCTCGGCATGGGTAATAAGCTGTTCGCCGTACCATGGAGCGCCCTGAGGCTGGACGAGGACAAGAAACACTTTATTTTAGGTTCGTCAGAAGAATTCGTGGGTCGATTCCGGCTCGGGTAATTTGCCAAGTGAGTGATAGAGCGCAAGTTCGAGACAGCGGAAGGTGCGGAAACCGTAGGATTTTCTCATGGTGACTTTAGCCTTGTTGTTCAGACCCTCCACGACCCCGCTGGAAAGCAGCTTCTGAGCGCGGAAATAGTTGAGGATCAGTTCGCGGTGCTCGCGCAGGGAGCGGGCGATCTTCTTCATAGGCTCGATGCGCGAGCGCATCACCTGCCGGCACCAATCATCGAGGAACTTTCCGGCCCATGCGGGGGAGTTGTAATCCCAGAGTTGCTGAAAGGCTTCCTTCAGAAGGTAAGCACGTACGGTCTTCAGGTTGTAGCGGAGCAGATCACGTAACCGGAAGCGTTGTTCCGTTTTCAGATTCTCTTCGCGTTTGAGCAGCAGCCAGCGTGACTTCTTCAGCACGGGCACGCCGCCCTCGCTCGCGATGCGGCGCGATTCTCCGGCACGGACTTCGTCCAGCGCCTTGTTCATTTTCGCCACGATGTGAAAGCGATCGAGGATGTGAAGCGCCTCGGAGCATTTCTCGCGAATGACTTTCAGATAGGGTTCCCACATATCGGAGCAGACGAACACGATCTTGGAGGCCAGTTCGTCGCCGATGACAGTGAAAAATCCACGAAAGGATTCGATGGTTCTCTCGCGGCCCACCCAAAGCAGGCGCGTGACGTCGAGATCGATCTGATAAACCAGCGTCAGGTACTTGTGGCCTTTGGCGTATTGGATTTCATCGACGCCGATGGCATCGATTTGCCCCAGCACCCGGTGCTCCAGCCCAAAGGTGACAACGTGTTCCACCGCGTCGAAAACCTTTTCCCATGAAGTGCGGAACGCCTCGGCCGTTTCCTTCCACGACAGTTTGCGGGCCCAGCGGGCCAGAAACAACATGTACGCTCTGGTCAGGGTCCGCTTGCCGTCGCCCCAGGGAACTTCCTCGACGAAGACCGCCTGGCAGCGGCGGCAATCGACGCGCCGCATGGAGTAGAGCAGAAAAACCAGAAATCCCCAGAAAGGAATGAACTCGAATCGCCTCTCGGCGAGTTCGTCGTAACCCGGTGCCGGCTGATGGCAGCGCGAACAGATCGCCACCGAACCTTTGCGCGGACGCACGGCAATCTCAATACTCTTGTGATTGGCACTGAAGCGGGCCTGCTGGTAAACAAAACCCGGAAAGTGATGACAGCGGTTTAGAATCGTGATGAGCTGGAGCATGAAGTGGAAACTGTCGAGGGCGAGAACTACCAGGATAAACCGCGCTCCCGCCGCGCCACGTCACGATCTTGAACACTATTGCCGGGATCTGAACGGCTGGCCCCGTTCATGGATGGGGCTGGAAGAAGATCTGCCGCCAGGCGAACAGCTACTGACTTTGTTCCGACCCTTCCTCGAACATCTGGCAGCGTCAAACCTGTCGCCGAAGACGATCCAGAAACACGTCGATAACATGTGGGCACTGGGTGGGGAATTCATCCGCGATCTCCACTGCAACACTTCTCTACGAAAGAAGCCAGTGGAGCAGATCCTCCTCCAAATGATTGAGTACGGCGGTCCGCTCCTTTATCACGGTGGCGAAGATCAGCAGAGATCGTTCGATTCCACCTGCCGAAAGTTCCGGCGATTCCTCACCGAGAAGGCTGGCTGAAGCTCGTCAATTACCCACAGATTCCCCCGACGAGGCTAATAGAAAGAATCGTAGTCCGGCTTCCAGGATATTTGGGCGATGTCGAAATCCGCGGGGATCCGGCGTTCGCCGCAGATGCGGTCCAATTCCGTCCGCTCGATAGGTTCACGTTCCAGCCGGAAGCGAATTTTCTGGATCGCGTCGTAGAATTTGCCGAATCGATGGTACGTCTTGCGGGCATTCGCCAGAACCTCTTGGGTATCACCTGGGAGGGTGATTTTGAGGCGACTAGGCAGGGCCGTCTCCCAGTGCACTAGGCACCACTCGCCGTTTCGAAACAGATACTTTCCGCTCTTCACGAAGGTCGCCTCAACGCCGAACTTCGTACTGATCAGGTGCCTCCACTGGTTCCATGTCGGGTCAAACGAAAGAGGAAGCGAGATCTGGTCCAGGACCACCTCCGCTTTTCGCCGGCTGTCACGATAAACGGCATGGCCATCGAAAAACTCGACTTTCCTGAGGGGAGCACGGAATCGCCACTCCCGACGATCCGGGAGGAACGATAGGATCTTCCTGGCGAAAAAGGTCTCCCGGTCTGGCGAGAGTTCACCGGCAACGAGCAGCGCTCCAAAGCCGCCGTAAGGGAACAGCGCGGGCGCGTCAGGGTCGCGAAGCAGGGTCTGATAGCAGGATCGGAGATCCGGGCGGGCGAGGAGATTGAAGGCGCGTTCGACGGCCTGTAATTGGTCTTTGGACGCAGCATCCGTCTGAAGCTCGAGCCGTCGCACCTTGAGAGCAAGCCTGAGATCTACGGGTCCGGCTGAGGGAACGGTCCGCAGCAGGTCATAAAGAGTCTGCTGGTCGCAGCCAGGACGGCTTCGATTGCTGAAGTAAAAGTAGTCGCGAACGGCCGCGTTGGGAAGGTGAACATGCCTGATGCTGAGGCGGCTGCCGGTAACCCCCGCGCGCACGAAGTACTCGCCCCGCTTGTCAGGCTTTGGCTGCGTCACATAGCCGATCGGTGCGAAGTAGAGTTCCCTTGGGCGACGGGAGGTGTTTTGAACGACGCGAAGTTCTCGATTCGGATCGACGGCCGTAGGGTCGAACTCGATCTCGTCTGAGAGATGGATAAAACCAGCAAGGAAACGGGAAATCGTCAGAGAGGCCTCGTCAGAAAACAGGCACTTGATCGCTGATCCGTCCGGCTGCAGTTTTGCAATCCGTTGGGACACGAGGGGCGCTGGTGCTGGGGCCGGGCCAGTGGCAACGGATGGCATCGCGAACCCACCTTACATGATCCGCTCAGTCGGGAGCGCGAACATTCGAAACCCTTCCGGCAGATCAAACATGGCATGGCCGGTCGCCAGTAATAGCGACTCGGCATCATCCAGGGCGTTCTGCAGATCCAGCGGCATCCGCACCGGCTCCTCTTGCTGGTCCAGGCCCAGCCCAAGCCCAGGATCAGCGTCTTCAGGATCGTCAGGGGCGGTGGCAATCAGCGCCGCGTCATCCAAAAGGGCGGAGACGTCCTCATCATCCCGGCCCACTCCGGGAGGCGCTCCGCAAGCCGGGCAGACCGGCTGCGACTCGTTCAACTCGTCAAGCTCAGCACCGCACTCCCAGCAACGCATAGTTCATACTCCGGCCTCAGTGTAAACGGGAAACGCGGGTTTCTGCAAAAGTCTCGAAATCGGGACGCACGGCAGCAAGCGTGGGGCAGGCGGTGGTTTGACGGGAAGTATCTTGTTTTCCGCACATTATCGACAGTCTGGGAGGGGCGATATCCAGGCTGTTTAGCCAACCACGGCGAGAACGCCGGGAGAGCTACCGCCCAGCGGGCGAGCCGATCAAACCGCGGCTCTACGAGGTGGCGGAACTGGCGGAGACCGGGAGGCCAAAGCGTTCATTCGGGCCAACCATTCCGCGCTTTCCGGCCTGGCCTATTTCATTCCCCTACACGACCCAAAACACGAAGGACTCCTCTATGGCCCACCCGTTTCCGCTGTTCGAGCAGATCTGGACCCCAACCCGTGAAGTGTTGGTTACTCCCGAAATCACTTCCGCCCTTGAAGTAGGGGCAGCCGTCGCAATCGGAGTTTCTGGCGGCAAGGACTCGGCGGCTACTGCCCTGGCGACTATAGACTACCTCGAAGATGCAGGGCACCGCGGCCCCCGCGTGCTGATTCACAGTGACCTTGGCCGCGTGGAGTGGCGCCAATCGCTGCCGGCGTGTCAGCGGCTCGCCGTCCGGCTCGGCCTGGAGTTGATGGTAGTGCGGAGGGAGTCCGGAGACCTTGTGGACCGCTGGCGCTTGCGTTGGGAGAATAACGTGCGGCGGTACGCAGAGCTGAGTTGCGTGAAGCTCATCCTGCCGTGGTCGACGGCCTCGATGAGATTCTGCACTTCAGAATTGAAGACCTCGATCATATGCCGGGCATTAGTTCAGCAGTTTCCAGGCCAGACCATCGTATCGGCCACGGGCATCCGCAGGCAAGAAAGTCCGAATCGCGCCAAAGCGCCTGTGGCGAAACAACAACCAAAACTGGCCAGCGCTTCTCGGCGCACCCAGGGGCTGGACTGGCACCCGATTCTCGACTGGACCACACAGCAAGTGTTCGCGTATCTCGAAGAGAAAGAAATCCCACTACACGAGGCCTACACACAGTACGGCTCCAGCCGGGTTTCATGCTGTTTCTGCATCCTGAGTTCGCAAAGGGATCTCGGCGCAGCGGCCAGATGCGCGGAGAACCAAGCAGTATATCGCGACTTAGTCGGCTTGGAGGCGGCGTCGACGTTTTCATTTCAGCCGACGGGCTGGCTGGGTGACGTTGCACCGCATTGGCTTACCGGGGAGCTACGCCAAGCGGTAATTGTCGCTAAGGCGGGCGCGCGGCGCCGCGAAGCGGCAGAGGCGAAGATTCCGCAACACCTGCTGTATACCGAGGGCTGGCCGAGAACGGTACCGACAGTAGGCGAAGCTTCGCTGCTGTGCGATGTCCGCCGGGAGGTCGCTAGTGCCGTTGGCATCGGAGTGGGATACACAGAACCTCTGGAAGTGATTCGCAGATACGAAGAACTCCTCAGTAGCGGCGTGGGAACCGCGGCTTGATTGAGGGTCCCCTATATGCGCGCAGCGCATTTGTAGCTGACGCAGCGAAACACTCGCACGGCCAGATTCACACCTGAACAATTCCAAACGAGGAGCCAATGGCCAAAACAGTAGCCACCATTCTGTCCTACGGCATGGGCGTCGAATCCTCAGCGATCCTGCTGCGCTGGATCATGAGCCCGGTGACGAGACCGTGCTCGCTGGAAGATCTGATCGTCATTACCTCCCAGGTTGGCGACGAATACACCGACACCGGTCGCGACGTGGAGGCCCACATCCTTCCGCTGATGCGTGCGCAGGGGATACGGTACGTGCAGGTCGCGCGCCATGGTCATCTCGAAGGTGAAGGCATAACGGTGCTCGACGATTCCCGCACTCCTGCCAGAGTGTTCCTGGAAGGCGACTACAAACTCTCGGACGAGCTGAAGCGGAACGGAACGGTACCGCAGTATGGCGGTGTCCACCGCTGCGCCCTGAAGTTCAAGGCGTGGGTGATCGAACAGTGGCTAGAAGAACACGTGCGTGGCCGTGCCCGCCATGCGATCGGATATAACGCCGACGAAACCGGGCGGGTGACCAGGAGCGAGTACGCATTCAGCGAACGAATAGCATTCGGTTTCAATGTCGACGAAAACACCCGAATCAACCGCAGTGGCGAGTACAACACACTCAGCCGGGAAGCGTTCTATCCGCTGCTCGAATGGGGTTGGGACCGGCTGACCTGCATTGAATACATTCGCTCTGTCTTGGGTATCACCTGGAAAAAATCGGCGTGCGTTTACTGTCCTTTTAATGCGTTGCGCGATGACGCGATCGAGCGGCAGCGAGAGCACCCGCGCCAGGTCGGCGATGCTATGAGAATTGAACACCTTTCCCTGGCCCTCAACCCGCGCGGAACGATCTACAAAGGTCGCTCTTTGATCCAGATCACTATCGAAGCCGGCAACGACGTTGCTGTTGAACTGTACCGCAAGAGCATCGAGTCGGAGGCGTGGGCTCTGTATCGCGTCCGCCGCATTTACTCAGGCAAAGGAAAAGCCGACCGGGCAGTCGAAAAGCTTCACGTTTTCGAGGGCCCGGCCGAAGCACGAATGGCCTTGAACAGGATCTCGGCTAGTAGCGGTGTTGCTGTCGAAGAATTGCGCGGAATCCCGTACGTATGGCATGAGCGTCGCAGCGAGACAGACTTCCCCACCCGAGAAGAGTTCATCACCATCGCGCCGGCTGCTGTCGAAACCAAAGCCCGATATGGACTGGATTGGTTCGATGGGCGCTGGTCCGCCCTGCAACTTCACCTGTTTTGATATCACTGCACCACCACTACTACTAGAGTGTGATGTAAGCCATCTTCCTGCCGCGAATAAAGCATACCCTTGACGGATGCGGCCCAGGTAAGTGCTGTTTGCGTCTGTCCCAACGGCCCTCCCCGGACTCGATAAACCATAGAGTTGCCAGAAGTGGGGTTTTGAGGCATGACCATAGCGGTGCACGGCACTGGGTATCGGTCTATTCGTGTTCGGGCGGGCGCAGGGGACAACCGAGCCACAGGCCGGCAAGCTTCCGCCGCTGCGCAAGATGTTGGCGTGACCGACCAGATGTCAGCAACGGGCGTTTCCCGTCAAGTTGACGCCGAACACCCAACTTCCCGATGGCGTGATTCGTCCGGGAGAGCCCCGGACAGCCTACGCCTGAATTCCAACGAAGGGCGGACAATGTCTATGCACTGATAATAGAACTATGGAAGAACAGAAGGCCATGCAGGCGTTCGTGGACCATATGTTGAGACATACGGTCAATCTTGTACGGGTTGTACCAAACCAGTGGCCCGTAGGCATTGCGAGCGGCTTCATAATCCCGGTAGAGAAGTGGTATCGAATCATATCCGCCGGTCATGCAATCGCGGCTAAGCCCAATTGGGCAATTGAGACAGTTCCTGTGTCAGCGACCGAAACGCTGATGCTGACTGTGAAGAACGTCCGCGCCCTCGCGACAATCTCTCCCGGCGAACCCACCAACGCACTGGACCTCGCGTGGGCAGATCTATTTCCAGACGAGCTCCGATCTCAACTTGCCGAGGCGCCTAAGAAACCTGCCGAAGCGCTTGAACTGCCGCTGTATCAAGGCCCACTGGATACCGTGCCCGACTCCGACACACCCTATGGCTTCGCCGCTTGGAATTATGTCGAGCCCCATGAAGTCATAGGCAAGCTCGTCAGAGAGCCGCGATACGAGTTAAACCTGCGCTACGTGGGCATCCACCCGTCCAATGGTTTGTACCAGTTTGAGCCGGCACGACCCTTCCGGGGGCACGAGTATTATAAGGGTGCCAGTGGGGCACCGATTGCTGACCCAACAGGGTTGATTGTGTCAATGCTGGTCGGCGGCCACAAAGAGGAAAACTGCCTCTGGGGTATTCCTCTCGCAGCTCATGCGATGAAGCTAATGGCCGTTTAGACGCTCTCGGCAAACGAGAAAGCCCGGCTTCCGGTATTGCAACGTGGGACCGAGTGATGGATCGCTCACGACACGGCGTCAGCCGGTACATTACCAAAAAATCTACGTGGGCAGCGCCTGTTTAGCTGGATGTAGATGCCGTGATCTCTACCATCATGCACAAACCTCAACCAGAAGCCTCCGTCAACTTCTCGGGACAGACCATTCTCGACCAACTCCTTCAGATCCAGGGTGCTTCCGCCGACAGAAAACCGCTTGGCGGTCCCAGCGCTTCGGTAGAGGAGGCTCATGTGAATATGTCGTTGGTCCGCAGGAATGACGTTAAAGACGTTGTGATTGACGGCGTCGTTTAGTGTCCAGTTATGAGAGACAAGGCCCAAGCCGAGTTGGGGTGGGGCGCCCTGTCCTTCCGACCTAGCGGATCTATCGGTGCCGTAATCCTGACTATTGGAGCGAAGGTTAGCAGCTAGTCGCTGAGTCCACTTTGGAAAAGGCACAAAGTGGCGCGGCATTTCAGCCGGTACAAGATCCCAGCCGTACAGCCTGGCTTGCCGTCCTACAAATACGATGGCCTTGGTGTGTACGCGGGCGAACTCGATGGCAAGTTTCTGTTGCCAATACTGTTGATAACCAGGATTGTTGCGCTTCCTATTGGCCTGAAACGCCGCGTCTTTCCAAACATCTGTAATGTACAGCCGTCGAAAGAAGTCTTCGACCGTAGATGATTCGATCCCGAGGACGCTGAAGAGTTCAGCTTGTGGTGCAAGGGACGCCCATTCAAAGAAGATGCGCCGATGCCTACAGACGGCTTCCGCTGCAGTTGCACACCCGACTGACCACAGCGTCTTCCACCGTTTTCTCGTAAAGCTTACGGATGGCCCTTCGAGAACCACCAGGAACTCGAAGGCGCTGTCTGGACCGCCTTCCGTCGCCTCGCCTCCGTATAGGGCCGGCAGCATGAACTCCTCACCGCCTTCAAGGCGCAACGGTTCCAGATAGATATCGGGTGCATCGGCGTAGACCTGTCGAGCGAAGCGGCCGAAAAGGTGCTGGGCATCGCTCCATGGCTCAGGAGTGATCACAGTCGCGATTATACTATCTACCCCCGCCCGTGACGCCCTCGCGTTAGCAGTTCACGTGGGTTGCAATCCCTGGATTTACGTCGCAATTTGCGGCTCCGGGCGAATCGTCGGCGATCCCGAAGCAATCCACATGAGCGAGCAGTCGCCATGTCGGACAGTCATCCGCGCTGCTCCCCAATCGGTGTTCGCGCGTTAGATCCCTTTTTGACCGCACTGGCGCGAGGCTCGAATGGAGATCAAATATACCATCACCTTGTCGGCAAAATTATGATTTATTAAGTCACAAGTAGGCAAAGGAGCTCTCTCTATGCGCGGAATTGCGAGGCAGAAACTCGGTTACTTCCCCCTGTCACAGAAAGAAGCAGAGCGGATTCGGCGCTTCCTGTCGTTCCGTGAAGACTGCGACGCCGCTAGCGTGCTCGATCCATGCGCCGGCTCAGGGGCGGCGATGGCAACGATTACATCCGGCGCCAAGACGTTAACCTACGGAATCGAACTCGATTCCTTTCGCGCAGAAGAGGCCCGCTCGGTCCTCGGCCATGTCCTTCAGGGCAACTGCTTTGATGTCCAGTCCGGTGTCGAGTCGTTTTCGCTGCTTTTCGAAAATCCACCGTACGATTTTGAGGTGGGTGAGAACCGCAACGGCCGAATGGAATACCTGATCCTCGAACACACGTATCGGTGGGTGAAGCCTGGGGGCCTTCTGGTGCTTGTGGTCCCGGGCGACCGATTGTCGACCTGCGCCGAGATCTTGGCGGTCCACTTTCGGGACAAAGCGATCTACCGCCTCAGCGAACCTGAATCGATCCGCTACAAGCAGATCGTCGTGTTCGGCGTGCGTCGAACGAGGCGCGAACGCGATCAGTTGAAAGACTGGGACGTACAGCGGGCCAAAACGAAACTGTTGGCACTTACGGGGAGCTACGATGAATTGCCCGTGCTGCCGGACGCGCCGGATAAAGAGTTCGTGGTGCCGCCGAGCGGGCCTGCTCAGCTGGTGTATCGCGGCATTCCGTTGGATACCGTTGAGGATCTGCTGCCGGCATCCGCGGCGTATCGACAGGCCGGCCGAATTCTGTTTGCACCGGAAGTTCGCGCGACCGGCAGGCCCCTAACGCCGTTACATGGCGGCCACATTGGCCTCCTGACGACGGCCGGTCTACTCAATGGAATCTTTGGTGAAGGGCCCGATCTTCACGTGGCGCGATGGGAATCGATCAAGGTGACGGACCGGTTTGAAGAGACCGATGAGAATGAGGTAACCACCATTCGGGAGCGCGAGCGCTTCACGCAGTCTCTCACTCTGGTGTACGCCGACGGAACCACCTCGATTCTCGACGAGAGGAGTAGGGAGCCATGAAAAACGCACATCTCCGCATGGGCAGTTTGCGGTTTACCAAAGTGCTTCGTGACACGACGATCGACATCACCGTGCGAATGGACCGGATGATTGCCGAACATGCCGCGGACAACCGAAGCGCGCAATGCCATGTGCTGTCGGTGATCGGCAACGACCAGGAAATCGCTGCCATCGCGGCGGCGATCGCAGATGAAGCACGGTTCTATGCCACCGGGCCGGAGATCAACCGACTCATGATCACAATTGGCGAAGGAGCCGAGGTATTTCGCAGTTCAATCAACGTTCCGGGTCGAAGGCGACCGCTTCGCCACCTGGTTGCGATCTCCGAAGAACTGTCAAAGACGCGCGCCGGCGGCAATCCGAGCGCGCGCCGAACCATTCTATGTGATGACGATAGAGCATTCCTTCTCTACCGGATCAGTGTCCGTTTCGGCCTGCCGGTTCTACCGGAGTGGAGTGAGTGGTTCGGGGAAATGCTCGAGCGCAAGAACGCGATCGATCCACTGATCGGAATCGGCTGCACACCAGTGGTAGTCAAGGGAACCAAGAAGCGATTTCTGGGCTGGATGGGTCACGCGCTGAAGCGCGGTGCCATCAAGATTCCAGAACACGGTCAGCCTGCCGCATGGCAGGTACCGATCTCGTTTTCGGCCGGGTCGCCGAAGACGGAAGATGTGGCGGCATGACATTCACCTTGTCCGTCTGCGCGATTCGGCACGCCACCCAGGAAATGCCCCGGCGCAATTCCGACCAACCACAGTAGACTCCATTCCTGCGGGCGTTCCACGCCCGCGCCACTCTTCCCAACAGCTAGCGCAGTCAATCGAATGTCGTCGAGGGCCGTCCCGGTTCCTATACCGGCCTCGACGCTCTTTGAGGAGGCCACTTGTATGAGCACCGTGCCCACGAATATCAATAACTATCTGAGGCAATTCGCACACCAACTCGAGGAGAGAATCTTGCAGCAGTTCCCTCCCTTGCACCAGCCTGGCGAACCGTTCCCCGCAGAATTGGCGCGACTCCGCCGAACCCCCTATCACGCGCAGGCTCTCGCGATCGCCGGGATTTCGAAGCGCTGGGAGGTCGAGAACTCCGCCGGCGCAATCGCCGAATGCGGTACCGGAAAGACACTCATCTCTCTGGGAGCAATGTTCGTCAATTCGAACGGGAGGCCTTTCACGGCGCTGGTAATGGCGCCGCCGCAGTTGACCATCAAATGGTGCAGAGAAACGCTGCTGACCTTGCCCCGGGTCCGCGTATTTCTCATCGACGGCGTCCGCAACGGTGTGGGATCCAATGGACATACGGGGGTGAACGAAGTCCGGCTTCGTAACGGACGGATCGTCCGCGAAGGCCTTCAGACGACACTCAGCGATTTGCGGCTTCGGAAGCAGTTCAAATCCGCACGGGCGCGGTGGCAGTCGCTGTGTGACTGTCCGGCGGTGTTCGTACTCTCCCGCGAGGTGGCGAAATTGAGCTACTTCTGGCGGCATGCCTACGGAGTGCCGCGCAGTGGGCCATTCAACGGGTCCATCGTCAACCCGGATACGGGTCGGCCAGTTCTGACTGACGATGACCAGTTGCGGCGAGCCGATTTCCGCAAGACCAAGCACAGCGAACTCGTCCTCGGCGAGGACCAATCGAATGCCGTAAAGGCCCGGCGGACGATATTCAGTGCGCTCTGGCAGGCCGATGCGACCAAGGTCCGCCGGTGCGCTCCGATGGACCTGATCGGACGACACATGAAGGGCTTTTTCGACTACGGCGTCGCTGACGAGGTGCACGAATTAAAGGGTGACACCGCCCAAGGGGCAGCCTTGGGGACGATGGCTTCATGCGCGAAGCGCACTATCATTCTCACCGGCACTCTGAACGGCGGATATGCGGACGAATTGTTCAATATCCTCTTTCGGCTCCACCCGAAGAAGATGCTCGAAGAAGGATTTGCGCACGGCGATGCTGGTGTGCGGGCATTCTCGGAAACCTATGGGGTTCTCGAAAAAGTCACAACCATCACGCCAGCCGACAACGCCTGCTCGGACAAATCGAAGGTAACTACAAGAGTACGGCGACGCCCGGGCGCTTCACCCTTGCTCTTCGGCCGGTTTCTGATGGAGCTCGGCGCTTTTGTCTCGCTCGAAGATATTTCGGATGCGCTTCCTCCCTATGAAGAGGAGGTGATCAACGTCGAGATGGATCCAGTTTTGGCTGCTGCTTACGAGAGCCTCGAAGAGGACATCAAGGCAGCGCTTGAAGAGCATCGTGGCAACTCGTCCGTCGTCAGTACTGGTCTGAATGCGCTGATGCTCTACGGCGACCGCCCCTTCGGTCTTGGAACGCTGTATGGTTACGCGACGAGTCCAGAAACCGGCGAGCGCGAGCGCTTTGTGATTTCGGAGCCGGCGGACCTGGATCAGGAGTTCGTCTATGCGAAGGAACGCCGGCTGGTGGAAGAGGTCAAGACCGAGCTTCGCCAGGGGAGGAGGGTGCAGATTTTCGCCGTCTACACGCAGAAGCGCGACGTCACCCAGCGGCTGAAGAACATCTTGAGCCGGGAGGGCATTCGTGTCGAGGTGCTCACCACCGCTGTACCGCCGGAAGCCAGGGAAGCCTGGTATGAGCGCCAACTGAAGGCGGGGATGCAGGTGTGCATTGCCCATCCCAGGCTTGTCGCCACCGGATTAGACCTTTTGGGCATGCCGACCATCTTGTTTTACGAATCCGGCTATTCCATCTATGTACTCCGGCAAGCGAGCCGGCGTTCTTGGCGCATTGGACAGAAACATCCAGTGAAGGTGAAGTTCCTGGCCTACGCTGGCACGATGCAGGAGAACTGTCTCCGGCTGATGGGGAAAAAGCTATTGGTTTCACTCGCCATGGAGGGCAAGTTCGCCAATCAAGGCCTGCAGGCTCTCGATGACGATGACGACATACTGACGGCGATGGCGCGGGAGTTGGTGACGGAAAAAGGTGTCGGGCAAAAAGCCGATGCGCTCTGGAGAGAAATTCAGCAGCAACACACCCGTCTGCTTGGAACCACGAACGTCGTCGCGATAGCGCAGCCCGAGCCGACGCAAAATGGGCCATGCCTGCCTGAGAGCGACCCACCGTTGCGTCCGCTCCAATCTGAATCGGCGCCAGGCGCTCTCGTCCAATTGGTCTTATCGGAGCAGAGAGCCGCGCGCAGGTCGCGTCATGACAACGACGCCCAGCTCTCGCTGGCGTTCTGACCGGAACACAACACGAAGAGGCTACGCGGAGGGGGCAGAAAGAGGGATTGTGCACCTCCGCGTAGCTAGCTCACGAGGTACGACATATGGAGAATAAGGGTTTCTACATCAACGACCTGCCGCAGTCTGGCGAGGTCACCTTCCTGGCGGCGGTCATCGAAAAGGAACTGCGGCCAAAGAGAAATGGCGGATCATTCCTGTCGGTTCGCTTGGCGGACCGAAGCGGCGAATTAGACGCCAAAGCCTGGGACAACCCCGAAACCGTCGCCCAATTGTTCGCCTGCAACGACGTTGTGAAGGTCCGGGGCGCGATGGAGCAGTACAACGATAAGCCGCAACTCATTGTCAGCCGGATTCGACGCTGTGAAACACAGGAGTACACCGCCTCTGATTTCTATCCGGCGTCAATCCGCGATGCTGAGGAAATGTTCGGCGAGTTGGAGGCGTTTGTCGCGATGGTGCACGACGAGCCCCTTCGGAACCTACTGGAGTCGATCATCAACGACGTTTCCATCAGCGCGCGGCTCAAGACAGCGCCGGCGGCGATGAAGATCCATCACGCGTTCCGGGGAGGATTGCTGGAGCACGTGCTTTCGCTCTGTAACCTCGCCGCGGCATTGACCGCCCACTATCCCCGCCTCAATTTGGATTGGCTAATCGCTGGAGCCATTCTTCACGACCTTGGGAAGATCGAAACGCTGGAATTAAAGGGTGTTCGTTTCGCCTACACCACGCGGGGCCAACTGATCGAGCACGTCACGCTCGGTCTGGAGATCCTCGAGCAGCATGTAGGACGCTTGGCCGGGTTTCCGCTGGACCTCAAGACCGTCCTTCAACACTTCATCGTGAGCCATCACGGCGACCTGGACAAAGGCGCGCTGCGGCGACCGATGCTGCCGGAGGCCTTTGCGCTTTCTCTCCTGGATCTGATGGACGCGCGAATGGAACAGGTGTTCAGGCTAATCGAGTCGGCGCCGGCCGGCGAAGAGTTCACATCGTATGTCCCGTCGCTCGAACGGCAGTTGTTCCGCGGATTTGGGAAACAGCCGGAACCGGGCGATAGACCGCAAACCATCGAGGGAGGCAAAGCGGCATGAGCGCAGTACCAATGGTAATCACCGCCCAAGACGTGGCCAAGGGCCTCAGCATGTTCGATATCGACGA
>Ga0302197_10002680_pt1 | contig 16440 bp, 11 predicted proteins | sample II_Bog_N2_1_FD_193526 | JGI IMG/M metagenome (GOLD analysis project Ga0302197, IMG submission 193526) | Peat permafrost microbial communities from Stordalen Mire near Abisko, Sweden - II_Bog_N2_1 | ecosystem: Environmental > Terrestrial > Soil > Wetlands > Peat | place: Sweden: Abisko...
CGGCGAACGTTGACCCGTCCGCAGATCCCGGCGAGGACAAAATCCTCAGGCGATTGGACTGCGCTGTGATGAATTACTTGTTTGAGATTGCACGAACCGCACAAGAATCGGACCCTGCGAGCCAGCCTTACGCGACCGTTCGGGCGTTGTTTCCAGAGGGCCGCAGACTTTATCCGGGGGCAGGGTTTCGAGCTAAGACCCATATTCAAATATGTGTTCGAATGCCCGAGCAGATTCTCGGCGTCTTTCGGATACCCGAATGGCAACGGGAAGAACTCGCAATGCCGTCCCTATACGAGCGGCGTTGATACCGCGCCAGATTCTTACGGCGCTCTTCTACTCGGCGACCGCTGGCCTGGGACCCAAAAAGGAAGACATCGAGCGCGGGGCGGCGCAGGTCCCACTCCTGAAACCTGGGAATCCACCGCCGCAGTGCGTCTTCTATTCCTTGATCCCTATTCCCTGTCTCTACGGCACAAAAACATGCAGCCGGACATGCCACCTGGTGCTTTGGCCGGGCTTGAGCGTTACCATGCCGGTATCGGTCTTGCCCCATTCTTTGCCGAATGGGTCGCCGAAGTTGTACTGGTGCTCGATAGCCACGAATTGCTTGGTCGGCGGAGCATACATCTGCAGAGCCTTGATCTCCGGTGAGAACCCAATAATGTCCACGCCATAATGCGCGGCCGGATCGATCACCTTCACCGTCACAGTCTTGTCCACCCAGTTTAGATGGTTCCAGTTGTCGTCAAAGAACTCAGTCCCCAGCGCCTTGCCGTCCGGAGCGCGCAGGTCGTAGCGCGTTCCGTCCACCGGCACAATCTTTCCCGTCGGGAAGACGTTGTCGTAGCCGTCGACCTCGGCAGTTGTGTTCGCCGGGATATGCACGCGCGCCTGCGTACGGTCGCCGGAAGGCAGATTGAAGTACGGGTGCCAGGCGATGGCGATGGGCTCGTCTTCGGCGCCTACGTTCTTCGCTACGATGCTGGCGTCTACGGCTTCGGCGGTTAGCCGGATAGTGATGACGAGATCGGTTTTGGAGAGCCAGTGGCCGCCGAAATCCCCTGCGTGAATCACGCCGGAGACCTCTTGGCCGCCGGGAATATCCTTCACGGTGACGCCGTCGGTTTTTGCCTTGAGAATGAGGCCGTGCATGGCGTGGCGCTCGGCCGTGGGCAGTTTCCCAATATTATTGGCCGGCAAAGTAATCGCATGACCCTGCCACTCGGTGGTGAGCGTCTTGCCGTCCGCAGAGAGCTTGCCGCGAATCCTGTTGGGGTAGGGAACCAGGAAGGCCGACCCAAGCCGGTAGCCCAGATTGCCGAAATCGTCGTCGTTCACGTCCAGCATCTTCTTTGAGCCGGCCAGGTCGGGCGACGCCAGCACGTCCACATTGCCCTTGCCGGGGAAGTTGGCGGTGATTTGCAAAATCTCCATGCCGCGACCCGGGGCCAGCGTAATGCTTGTGAACTCCGGCTTGGCAGCCCCAGTGGCAGTGCGGGTAAGGGTAACGATCTTCTGGCCGCCAATTTCAGTCACAGCCTGGGCATGACCAATGAGAACGAGCGAGCCAGCCAATAAAACCGGCACGGCAAGCGGAAGCAGGGCAAGCATACGAACAACGATCTTCATCAGAACCCATCCTTCGAGGTGAAATCGGATCCTCCGCAACCGGCTCCGGCGCAGCATTCTTGCGCGCCAGGAAAACGTATTCCAGAGGCGATGCCATTCTACGCCAAGCCCCCGCGGTGGCGCTTTGGTTATTGCGATAGGCCGATCCGAAAAGCCAATCACGGTACGGCGAGATTGAAGCCCTCGACGAGAATGCGAGGCCGTTCGCCGCGAGTGTCGGCATGCTCAAGCTCGATATGAATTGTCTTTCGTTCGCCTGGCATCATGGCAACATAGTTATCGTCGTAGAGGGCAGGGAGGATGGGATCTCCAGTGTGCTCCCGGACGGCCTTTACGCGGACCATCAACGCGGGAGCGGCCGAAGTGTTGTGAAGTTCGGTGGCGATGAGCCACTGCGCGCCGTGGCGCTGCACACGGGTTTTAGCTTCCACCTTGACCGCGGGCAAACTGCGGATGCCTTGATAGTCCTCTTCTGCGAGGCCGTGCAGGTAGAAGTTCGACGAGAGCGCTTTGCCATCGAGCAAAAGGGTGAGCCGGATAAAGTGAGTCCGCGCTAGGCCCGAGGGAAACTCGATCCGGAATGGTGTCATGGTGCTGTCTTCGCGGCTATCGACGGGGGCGGTTTTCTCCCATTTCACTGAGCCATCGATGTTCAGCACCTGTGCGTGAGCGGTGAGTCCTGGCCGATCGCCGTCGCTATAGTTCACCACTTCCACGGCGTTGGTGGCTGCGTTCCACTGAATATGCAGCGGCTCTGCGCCTTTCTTCGCGCCGAAGTAACCCGCATCGGTCGCAAAGAAATAGTCGTAGGTTTGCCATAACAACGAAGGCCAAGCAGGGTGGCTCATCCAGATGAGGAGTCCGAGGCGGTTTTTGCTTTGGCCCTCAAACATGCCGCGATAAGCGTCGTAATCGACAAACTGTGCGAGGCTGTCCCAGTCCGCGATGTTATTCGCGCCGCCGTATTCATGATCGACGGCAGTCGTGAAGGGGTTATTCGGATAGAAGTCGTGCAATGGCCATTGGCTGCGCTGCGGCCACATCGCCGAATCGGGCATGGTGCGGCGCAAGCTGTCCATATCCACCACGTTGGGCGCGCCCATCTCGCTGTGGAATTTCTCCGGCGCGTGTTCGAAGTAATACTTCAGTGGCTCGACGCGATAGGGGCCGTGGCCGCTGACGGGGCCGTCCGCTGAGCTGGAGATGTAATGCGATCCAGGCTCCAGTGTGGCAACAAGATTGCGCAATCCGTCGTCGATGGGTTGCGGGGGAAGACCCTCATTGCGCCCGCAAAACAGGCCCAGTGAAGCATGGTTGCGAACGCGAAGCAAATAGTCTTTCGCATTGTGCAGAAACAGATCGTTGTTATCCGGGTCGGGTCCGTCCCAGGGGTTGGCGAGCCAGAAATCCTGCCACACAACCACTCCATTGCGGTCGGCGGCCTCGTAGAATGCTTCGTCTCCGGTTTGCCCCACCCAGTTGCGAATCATGTTGAAGTGTTCGTCGCGGTGATACTTGAGCGCTGTGTCGTACTCTCGTGAGCGATAACGCAACATGGATTCGGGAAATCCCCAATTACCGCCCTTGGCGATGAAGCGGCGGCCGTTGATCCATAACTTCAGCACGCCGCCGTCTTCAGAATAAGTAAACTGCCTAACTCCAGTCTGAAAGGAAGTTATATCGGAGACTTTGCCATCGACCAGAAAAGAAAGTGTAACTGGATACAAGTTAGGCTCGCCATATCCCACCGGCCACCAGAGCTTCGGGGTTGCAAGGCGAAGCGCGGGATTGGTCAGGGGAGTTATCGCGACGGTCTTAGTCTCGGATGCATCGAGCGCTACCGGTGTTTCGACTAAGACAGTGCCGAAGCGCGCCCGCAGTGTTCCTGTGACTGGATGAGGCTCCAGGTTGCGGAGCGTAGCTTGAATGGCGACATCGGCATGAGTAGTGTCTGGCAGCGGCAGGGTTGTGGTGACCAAAGGTTCTTGCAACTGGACTGCGCTGGTTGCGTGCAGCGATACGTTGCCCCATATGCCGGTGTTGCGGCCGCGGATGGTCGACATCCAATCCCACCCGGCGGAAGCGTGGTAGGTGGGATTGTCGCGGCCCAGTGCGCCGCCATTCACGGTCTCGCCTGCTTTGTCTTTTGTGCCTCCGGGATTTGCGTTGCGAAGAATGCGGACGGCGATGGCATTGGTTGCGCCGGGATGGACCAGGGTGGTTACATCGAAGCGGCCGCGCATGTACCCGCCGTCGATGCGCCCGACCTTCTGTCCATTGAGATAGACTTCGGCCTTCCAGTTAATGCCGTCGAAGTCAAGCCACATGTGCTGCAAGGGTTGCTTGAATGCCGGCGCCGTAAATTCATCGCGATACCAGAAGTCCGCGCAGAAGAAAGAGTCGGAGACCGTGTACTGGTTATCGCCGAAGTCGGGATTCGCGATGGCTCCATCGTTCAGGTAGCTGGTGAGAACCGTTCCCGGCACAGTGGCTATCATCCAATCCTTTTCTTGAAAGCCGGGCTCGGATATCTGGTCGCCGCCGGCCGTCACTAGCGACTCGCGCTGCACGCGCCAACCGCCCGCTGCAAGATTGAGAGTCCCGTCGGATTGTAGAGGAAGCACCGGTCTTGGAACGGCAACTGGACCGCCGCGTCCATACACTTCGAGCTCGCTCAGGATATAACTCGATCCCGGCTCGGCAGGCTTGGTCATGAGAATGCGAACATACCGGCCAAGGCTGGGCTGGGCCAGATGAATGTCATCTGTGTCCGACCCAGGAGCAGGAAGCGGTTGCAGCGTCTTCCATTCCATCGCGTCGTTTGAAACCTGGATCGCGCCCTCGCCTGCGCGGCGAATCCATGCGAGCACAACGCGGTCGAAAGTGCATTGCGCACCAAGGTCCACGTACACCCACTCCTCGCCGCTACCCTCGCTCATCCATGCGCTTGTGAAGCGCTCGGGACCCGCGACTCGCACCTCCTTCGCGTTGTCGAAGAGAACGAGTTCGGCCACTCCCCAGTTATGGATGTTGGCGGCTGAGAACTGGACGCGGTAGTAGCGGCTTCGCGAGGGCGCGGTAAACGCGATGGTCTGCTCGAAGCTGGGACCTGGAATCCTCATATCGGGCCACACTGTGCCGCTGGATCGACCCAGTTCCCTCCATGTCAGATGGTCGTCGGATGCAAGGGCGATGTAAGTCCATCCCCCGGCGGGAAGCGGCCCATAAATCTTGCGCAGGTAAAGATCGATGCGGTCCAGCTCAGGAGGCTCGCCACCCCCGCCCATATCGAACTCGACCCATGGATTCTCGCCCGCGACTGCCGAGACTTCGGTGGACGATGTGACATTGCCGTCGAGGAAGACTTCCCGTTCCTGCTTGCTCAGTGGGCCTTTGCTGCTGGTGGAAGTGACAATCCACTGCGGCAGAGCATTGTCCCGGATGCCGTCCGTTACCAGTTGCGCAGTCAAATTGTAGTCATAGGCGCTCGATTGATAGGCGGGGCGGTGCAGTGCCAGGTTGCGATAGGTACTCGAATCAACCACCAGCGCCGGCCCCATGTACTCTTTTGGATTGCCCGGATAAACACCGATGCCGCGTGTATATTGCTGCGCCTGGGAAACCAGGTTGGCAACCAGAATCAACAGAGCAAAGTGCTTCATGTTTTCTCCCGAACAGAATGGCAGGTGAAGAGGCGAGTGAGACACCATGACGAAGGAACCTGCTCCCAACACCGGAGCGATGCGAATCTGTGAACTGGGCAAGTCTACCCCTCGGTCCCGCAGTCCGCAACATGCGGACGCCGGCGCTCCAGCCGGTGCGCAAAAACCATGCCACCAACGGTCCTGTGTGAGTCTCGAATCCTCGCCTGAGAGGTATTACTTAGTTAGTAAATAAGGGCAGTTACTTAAGTGCCATATTTTTCCTGGCGGGAAAGGGTCATTGACATTGCAGCGAACATAAGTCAATCTTCATTTATTGTGAATTCGTGTGCTTGCCTTCCCCAAGGATGTACAAGCACAAAGCAGGCATTGGCGGCGAACACCGCGCTGTATTTCGGATGGAGCGTGCGATAGGAAGCTAAGTCCATCCTTTGTTGAGGTTAACCTGAGTATCTTTGGTCGACGCTCAGAGTAAGCGTTTACCAGCACTGAGCCGCGAGGATGCGGTTTCGGCTTCACCGGATATGCGAAATCGGCTTCTGGCCTTCGCACCGATTGGAACCACGAATTGTATTGCCTGGTTGGAACCTGATGGGATGGAGCGGCTTTGAGACTTCTTTTGCCCTTCCTCCGGGCTGCTTATGCAAGAGCATGAGGCCATATGTTCAACTCCACCGGTGGCAAAGCCACCATCCTGGTTGCCGACGACGACGAAATCAATCGCGAGTTTCTCGCTGAGATACTTATGCGAGAGGGCTACAGTGTGGTGCGCGCAGAGGACGGAGAGCAGGCGCTCAAAGCAATCGAAAGCAAACTGGTTGACCTGGCACTGCTCGACGTAGTGATGCCTGGAAAGACCGGGTTCGAAGTTTGCAGGGCAATCAAGTCGAGGCCGGAGACGTTCTTCACTCCTATCCTTCTGGTGACGGGGCTGACGAGAGTCGACCACCGAATTGAAGGAATTACGTGCGGTGCGGACGATTTCCTGACCAAGCCGGTAAACAGGCTCGAACTGCTTGCTCGCACACGCTCCCTGCTCCGCTTGAAGGAGTTCACGGACGAACTGGAAAGTGCGGAGACGGTCCTATTCAGTCTGGCTTTGAGCATCGAGGCCAAAGATCCATATACAAAGGGTCACTGTGACCGGTTGGCCAAGTACTCGGTGGGCATAGCGGATCGTTTGGGGTTGCCTCAGGAACAAGGTGTCGCGCTGCGACGGGCCGGAGTTGTGCATGACATTGGCAAAACCGCTGTGCCGGAACAGATCCTGGTCAAGCGGGGCCCGCTGACAGATTCTGAATGGACCGTGATGAGGCAGCATCCTGTGGTGGGCGAGCGGATATGTTCTCCCTTGAAGTCCTTTCGCCTGGTTCTTCCCATCATTCGCCATCATCACGAAAAGCTGGACGGATCGGGATATCCGGACGGGCTGAAGGGCGATCAAATTCCCGTGACTGCGCGAATTCTTCAAATCACGGATATTTACGATGCACTGACGACCGACAGGCCCTATCGCGCCGCCCTGCCTCAGGATGTGGCGCTGGAGATTATGCGCGAGGAAGCGCGGCGTGGATGGTGGGACTCGGCTCTGCTGGATGAATTCGAGAGGTTCATTACCTCTTCTGCGCCGCCTGTGCAGGTGGCCAAAGCCTCCTGATCCCGCGCTCAGTTTGCTCTCCCGGTTGCCGCGCATAAGCGACGTTCCGTACTGGCGGGATAAGGGCGAACGTGTTAGCCTTGCTGCGTTTTGAAAAACTCCCGTCGCGCCGAATCAAATTCATTGCAGTACGGCGCTACGCTGAGAAAGCTGACAAGGTATCCGCTCATGATGAAGAAGTACCTGCCGATTCTGCTTTGCGTTCTTGTTTCCGGATTCTCCCCGGTGCGTCAATCCCTCATTGCCCAACAGCCGACCTATCCGTTCAACGATCCCACATTGCCGATGGAAAAGCGGATCGACAATCTGCTTTCGCTGATGACGGTCGACGAGAAGATTGACTGTCTTGGGACGCGCACCGGCGTACCCCGGCTTGGCGTCATGAACTTTGGCAGCTCCGAAGGCATACATGGGGTGGTTCAGCGGGAAGCACGCGGCAAGCGCCTGCCCATTACTACGACGCAGTTTCCGCAGCCTCCGGGAATGGGTGAGTCGTGGGATCCCGCGCTGGTTCGTCAGGCGGGGGCCGTTGAAGGCTACGAGGCACGTTTCATCACGCAGACCGCAAAGTACGACCGCCAGATTCTCATGCTGTGGGGACCGCAGTCCGACCTTGCGCGCGACCCGCGCTGGGGCCGCAGCGAAGAAGTCTATGGAGAGGATCCATTTTTCAATGGCACCATGGCGGTTGCCTTCATCAAAGGCCTGCAGGGCGACGACCCGAAGTATTGGCAATCGGCCGCCCTGCTCAAGCATTTCCTGGCCAACAGTTGGGAGGATCATCGCAACACTTCGTCGTCCGACTTTGACCAGCGCCTCTTCTGGGAATACTACTCGGTGCCATTTCGAATGGGATTCATGGAAGGCGGCGCCAAAGGCGTGATGGCATCTTACAACGCCTGGAACGGTACTCCGATGGCCGTCAATCCAATTCTCAAGAGCATCGTTCGCGATCAATGGGGAGTGGATGTGATCTCCAGCGATGGAGGAGCGGTGAAGCTGCTTGTCGATCCGCGGCATCTGTTTCCCAACCAGAAGGCAGCGGTGGTCGCATGTCTCAAAGCCGGCATCAACCAATTCCTTGAACGGTATCAGGATGAGGTCAAAGCAGCTTTGAAGGATGGGTCGATCACCGAAGCGGAGATCGATGCTTTGCTGCGTCCAAAGTTCCGGGTCACAATCCGTCTTGGCTTGCTCGATCCATCGGATATGGTTCCTTACTCGAAGATCAAGGATTCCCCTGAGCCCTGGAATTCCGACAAGGATCGTGCAGTCTCAAAACAGATGGCGCTAGAATCCGTAGTGCTTCTGAAGAACGAGAAGGCCTTTCTGCCTCTCAAGAAGGACACTATCAAGTCCATCGCTGTTATTGGGCCGCTCGCCGACCAAATTCACTGGGACTGGTATGGCGGGACGCCGCCGTATGCTGTTACTCCGCTTCAGGGCATCAAGGATGAAGTTGGTCCGGGAGTCAAGGTGAACTACGCCGCGGACGAGATTGGCAATGCCGCCGTGAACGCTGCGAAGTCTTCCGATGTCGCGGTAGTCGTGGTCGGGAACGACCCAACCTGCGGTCCGGATATGGCCCACGACTGGTTCAGTACAGCAGCCGAAGGCGGCGGCGTAACGCTTCCGTGCACGGTGCCCAGCGACGGCCGCGAAGGGCGAGATCGCGAAAGCATCGATCTGGCGCAGGAGCAGCTGGTGAAGCAGGTATACGCCGTGAATCCGAAGACCGTTGTCATTCTGATTTCGAGCTTTCCAATCGCCATCAACTGGACGCAGGCCAACGTTCCGGCGATCCTGCACATGGCTCATGCCTCGCAGGACGAGGGAACGGCCCTCGCCAAGGTTCTGTTTGGCGATTACAATCCCGGCGGGCGTCTCGTTGTCACGTGGCCCAAATCCATCGACCAACTGCCACCAATGAAGGACTACAACATCCGCGATGGCCGCACCTACATGTATTTCAAAGGAGAACCGCTTTATCCCTTCGGCTACGGGCTAAGCTACACGACGTTCAAGTACTCCAATCTCCGTATCAGTTCTCCGCAAATAGCCAAGGATGGCGCAGTTACGGTAAGCGTCGACGTAACGAATACGGGCAGCAGGGCGGGCGACGAAGTTGTCCAGCTGTACGTGAAGCACCTGCGCTCAAAAGTGGAGCGCCCCGGCGAAGCGTTGAAAGGCTTTCAGCGAGTCACCATCCAGCCCAATGAAACAAAGACCGTTGAGATTCCGCTGAAGGCTTCGACGCTTGCCTGGTGGGACGAAAAACTTCCTGGATTTCGAGTGGAGGCCGAGCCGATAAGCGTGATGGTTGGGAATTCATCGAACGGTATCCAGCTGAGCACCACGGTGCACGTTCAGTAGCGGGACCGCGCCAACTTTCTGCGGGTTCGCAGCACGTGGTCTGAATTGCTCAGACCATGATGAGGATGAATTCTACAGTCGATCGTGCAAGCCAGGAATCCCTGGGAGGTGGACTTATGGATAAAGATCGAGTGAAGGGCAAGATTGACCAGGTGGTGGGAAGCGCCAAGCTAAAGACGGGCGAGTTGACCGGCAATTACGAACTCGAGCTGGAAGGAATTGGTCAGGAAATAAAGGGTACGCTGGAAAGTGCATGGGGAAAGGCAAAGGACGTAGTGGCCGAAGCCAACAAGGAGGCAGAGGTGCATCACGAGACGCGCATTGAAGTGGCGATAGAAGCTTCTGCAACGCCGATCGCACACGACGAGCGCGGGTAGAAACGGGTTTCACAGCTGACGCGGTGAACTTACCCTTATCCTGCGGGTGCACCGTGCAGGGTAAACCAGTAGTACCTGCGCCAGCAAAACATGCAACGAACTGGCCGCAACGCAAACATGCTGAGCAGGCTATCGTAGGAACGCAACTCCGCTTGCTTGAATTTAAGCGAATTGCAAAATGGGCACTCATGCCTTATCCAGAGCAAACGCGGCACCCAGCGGGGCCATGCTTTATTTGAAAAGTTCATGTCAACCACTCCTCGCGGCCGGAAACAAGGTCCTGTTGTTCATGAACTCCTTCCGACGGAGTTGAGTTGTCGTCGAGCCAGGCAAGGCAGGCGCGAATGCTTCCGGTAGCCAATGCCATCGACGAATCCGCTGCGCCGTAGTAGAGGTTGATGGTGTCTCCGTCATTGCCGATTGTCTGACCGCATGGAAATACGACATCCTTGACGTCTCCGCCTCTCTCATACGGGGCTTCAGGACCGAACATCCACGAGTCTCCGCGCTGCAAACAGACCTCAGGCTTATCCAGGGCAAACAGCGCCAGGCCCAGGCGGTAGATGCTTCCCGAGGCGGTTTGGCGCACACCGTGATAGATTGTCAGCCAACCTTTTGCTGTTTCAATGGGAGGAGAGCACAAGCCAATCTTGTTTGCGTCCCACCATCCGCCGCGGCGCGCCTCGAGAATAACCTTGTGACCGCCCCAGTGGCGCAGATCGGGCGAGTAGGATATCCACATGTGCGCGCCAAGCGTCGTAACCGGCCGGTGGATCAGCGCCCAAAGTCCGCCGATCCTCCTTGGCAGCAATGCGGCATCCTTGTCCTCCGGTTGCATGATCACGCCATATCGCTCAAAGGTTTTAAAGTCCTTGGTCAGAGCCAGGGAAACTCCGGGACCGCCTCGCGAAAAGGATGTGTACGCGACGGCGTATTGTCCGAGCTCCGGAACATAGGTGATGCGCGGATCTTCGATGCCCCAAAGCTCTTCGGGATAGTTCTGAGGATCAGCCGGCAAAGTCGGTTGCGCGTCAATCCGCCAGTTACCGATTCCATCGGCGGAACGCGCGGCGCACAAGTGGGACAGGCCTCGCCGGTCTTCGACGCGACAGAGCAACAACGTATCTCCATCGGCCAGTTTTGCGACACCGGCATTGAAGACACTGTTAATTGGATAGGGCCAGTTGTTCTGCGAAAGGATTGGATTGCACGCGTAACGAACGAACAGAGGAAGCCCTGTATGCGTCTCCACATGAGATTCAGAGGAGCCGGAGTCAGCCGATAAAACGGGCGAGCCATTGTTATTCAAGAAGAGGAGCTCATTTCAAGATGCTGTTCCCGTGCGTTTGTCACTTTGACCTCGTGCATTTCGAGCAAGGCCATCAGGAAAGAAAGCGTTGACTCCGCTCCCTGGTTTTCATTGATGCGGTCGGGATGAAGGCCGTCTCTGGTGCCACCCGTTCTTACGTCGTAGAGGGACACCTGCAGGTCGTTCTTGCCGAGAAACCATTGAAAGACATGCTGAGCTTCCCTGAGCCAAATGCTCTCTTCAGTCAACCGGTATACCTCAAGGCATGCGGAAACCGTTGCGCAGGCTTCCACAGGTTGCTGATCGAAGCGCGCCTTTTCGCATCCTTCGACAAAGAAGCCATTGGATCCTATGGGAACGAAAATCTCCGCATCGTCGCGGTGCTGCTGGGCAACAAGCCACTTCAGGGAATCCATTCCCGCTTCGATCATACGCTGATTGCCGCTTCGCCATCCTGCCAGGATCAAAGCCTGCGACAGTCTCGCGTTCGAGTAAGACAGGCTTTTCTCAAACCATTGCCATGTCGAGGAGTAAGTTCTCTCGTAGATATCGAGCAACCGATTCGCGAGCGTATTGCGAACGGCCTGGATCGCCCTGTCTCCCGGGAACCAGTCCAAGTAAGCTTGCATACCCAGAATGGAGAATGCCCATGCTCGCGGGCTGGCGAAGGTTAGTGTTGCAGGGACTGCGGCTTCGAAAAGCCTGCCGGCCGCGCCTCTCAATCCCGCATCCCGCGAGCGACCGAGCACCTCTCCAATTGACCACAGCGCACGGCCATGGCTGTCATCGGACCCAACGTTCTCCAACCAACGGCGATCGTAGCCCAGAAAGTTTCTGAACCTCCCCGTATCTGTGTTGAATGCCAGCCATAAAAAGGCCAGGTAGCGATGCGAGAGGTTCGGGTAATCCCGGCTGAGAGCGTGCGCCGGATTCTCATCCAACAGAGTCGATACGATCAGCGCACGCGCGTTGTCGTCGGTGGTGTAGCCCTCGCTTGAATTCGGCACGGAAAAAATGGCATGCTGCAGAATACCCGTATCGTCCGTCATGTTCAACATGTGAGAGGTATTCAATGGCGGCAGGCTCTCGAGAGAGGTTACTGCGCCATCGTCGTTCTGTGTTGCCCTTGGATGCAACGAACGCTCGAACCGCGCACGCTGGAAACTTGCCATATACTTGCGCGCGGTCTTGGGCCATATTGTCTCGCGTGAATGAAGATATGCGCGTTTCCGCATGGCATGGCGTTCCCCATCGTGATCCAGCAGCCGAAGCACCGCATCTGCAATGGCATCGGGGCTTTCGAACGGCACGATCAAGCCTCTGTTGTCAGCCAGCAATTCTTTCGCGTGCCAATAAGGGGTGGAGACGATCGCCTTTCCCGCACCAAGCGCAATGGCCAGGGTGCCGGAAACGATTTGCGCTTCCTGCAGGTAGGGCGTTATGTAAATGTCCGCCGCACCGACTTGCTCAACCAACTCCTCAGCGCTCACAAAGCGATTAAGCAGCATCAGGTGCGCGGCAACGCCAAGCTGTTCCGCCAATGCCCGAAGCTCTTCGCGGTAACGCTCCCCGTCTCGCCGCCGGATATGCGGGTGGGTCGCTCCGGAGACGATGTACACCACGTTTGGATGTTTCTCGAGAATCGCCGGCAGAGCGCGAATCACGTTTTCAATTCCCTTATTCGGCGACAATAGACCGAAAGTCAGCAGCACAGACTTCCCTTCGGCGCCGAATCGATCCTTGAAGTAATTGGGATCCATGAATTGAAAATCGGGCACTCCGTGCGGAATAATATCTATCTTTTCGTTCGGGACCGCATATACCTCGCGGAGGAACTGCGCCGCCTGGTTGCTCATTACAACTACGCGATCTGAGAGCCGCGCAATTTCCTCAAGCACCATGCGCTGATTTACATCCGGTTGCCGCAGAACGGTGTGCAGTGTTGTCACTACAGGCATTTTCAATTTGCGCAGCAAGGTGAGAATGTGCCGGCCCGCAACCCCGCCATAAATGCCGTACTCATGCTGCAGGCAGACTAGATCGTTGCCGTTGAAATTGAGAAATTCCGCGGCTCGTTCATAGGAGGAAAGATCCTCCTGCTCCAATTCAAGGCGCACTTGTGCCGGGTACTCATAGCTTGATTCGGGGTCGTTGACGGGAATGGTAAACAGCCGGTCACAGCCGTATTCGATCGCAAGGGCAGAGCATAGGTCGGTGGTGAATGTGGCGATGCCGCACTGGCGCGGGAGATAGTTCCCTACAAACGCGATACGCGTAGGCAGGGGAAGGAGGGTACTATGTGGCGCAACAAATGAAGAGGATGGCGGTGAAATGGACCCGGTTAATGATTCACGATGATTCGGTTCAAAAAGTGACATGTTATCCTGCTTTCACTCTTGCCTACGCGTGCATGAGGTCTCTATGCAGATTCATTCTCAAGAAGGAGTCGCTGGCCTCACAGGCAGTTTGGAGTGCTGAGGAACAGCGAACACCTGGAGCAAAGGCGGCTCAAGAATTAAACGCTCTCACCCAGGCCCTGAGATGTCTGACTCGATGCCTCGCGAGCGTACAGCGTCATTTCGACGGAGGGACCGGCCCGCTCGCGGAGTGCTCAACGGAGAAGTCTTCAACAAAGGTCCGGCGAATCGTTTTGGTGCCGGCTGCCTTGATCTCAGGGATGCCAGCCGCATCGGGTTTACCGATTAACCGGGCCTCTGCCAGTCTGATGGCTCGTCGTGCAGCAAAATGTTCTTTGACGTCGATTTTCTTGATGAGGCTCATTGCCACTCCAATCGTTTGGTTGCCCGCATGGACGGTGCTCGTCTGGAGCGAAGGCTGGAGGGCTGAAGGCGAGAATAGGAAGATTGAACCAGCTCTCCCAGCTTACACCCAAAGTGGCTATCGCGCCGGCGTACTCCGTTCTACTGTGGGCGCATAGTCGTGTGCCATGCGCCGCGGCCCCGTCTCGAGGCCGCGGCGATTACCCGGTTTCATTAGCGCAAGCTACCTGTTGTTGGATTCGCAGGGACGCCGATTGCGTCACCGGATACTACCAGTTCCACTCTCCGGTTCTCCTGCCTGCCGGCGGAGTTATCGTTGGTGGCCACCGGTAACGTGTTGCCGAATCCCTTTGCACTCACTGAATTTGTCGATACGCCCTGTCCTACCAGAAATTCCCGGACAGAGCCTGCGCGGTTTTCCGACAGTGTCTGATTCATGTCATCGCCGCCAACATTGTCGGTGTAGCCGCCAACCTCAATGTTCAGGCTTGGATAAGAGATCAGGATCCCGGCAACCTTGGCTAGCTTCTCCCGCGCGCCAGGCTTCAGTGTGTACTTCCCAGTGTCAAACAATACATCGGACATGCTGACGATGAGCCCTCGCGCGCTGTCACGAGTGGCAAGGATCAGATTCAACTGCGCCGACAATTGCGCACGCATTGCGGCCTTGTCGGTGTCTGCCTGGCTTGCAGTCTGCTGCGCATTCAGCCGTGCCCTGTCCGCATCGGCCTGGGCTGCGGCGATTGCCGTCGCGGATGCTGCCTGGTTTGTCGCCATGTCTGCCTTGGCCCTTGCCGCGGCAGCTTGTGCGCTTGCCGCATCCGACTGCGATTTTGCTGCATCGGCCTGAGCCTGATCCTTGAGCTGCGTGGCGCTGTCGGCCTGGGCCTGCGAACTGGCCTGAGCGTCTTTCGATGCCTGGCGTTCCGCGGCAAGGCGATCCTGGTCGATCCTCTTCACGGCGATCTCGCGCGCATCTTCAGCAGTCTGGACTGCCTGCCTTGCGGAGGCAATCAGCGACTTCTTGTCCAAATCTTCGTGTATCGCAAAATCGTCGGTGGTCTTCATCAACTGGACTGCGTGCTGGTAGCTTTCGCCTGCATACTTCGCCGCACCTTCCGATTCGGCGATGCGCAGTGCATTCCGCGCCTCGTAAAATTCCAGTGGCAGACGGGCACTCAAGACTACGGGATCAAACTTATAGCCGGTTGGCAGGTAGCCCCCACGCTCCATCAGCTCATACTTGGCCTCCACCGCTTCACTGGTTCCCTTTGTCCGGTCGCCAATCACATTCTCGAGGATGACTACGTCGCTGGGCTGCCTGACTGCGAAGTAAGGCTCCGCAGTAACAATCAGAGCGAAAGACTGAAGGTCTGTAGTGGCCGTGAGTTTGCTGCGTTCATTGGTGCCTACCAATACTTCTCCCAGGTTCGATGCCCTGCCTTCCGGCGAGATGGCCCATAGAACGTAGGTGAGATACTCACCTCCGAAGGTTTTGGGATTTTGCAGGTTTCCGAATTCCGCTTCCACTTCCATGGTGCCGCGCTTGGTTCGCACCTTGGCCGATCCTTCGGCTGAAGGCTGCAACGGGGTGCCGGCAAACAGCACCTCCGACATACCATTCCGATGCCCGTAGTTGACGGCTTGAACCGTGCGGCTGATCACCACTACCCGGTACCCGACTGAGGGTGCCGTGGATTCGACGACAACCGCCTGAGGACTGGCCAGGGCGAATGCGCTTAGGCTGAGGGCACTTACGATCGCTAACATCACTTTGGATTTCACAATATCTCCTGCAGGCAAATGTCTGTCGCACTGCTTTTTACCGGCTGCGTTCTGTTTGTCTTAGGCTTTGCGGCGGCCGCAAGTCCGTGGTTCAACTTCCGATTTTGAACTGTGTCACGTAGGTCAACAGGTTGAAAACTTTCAGCATCCACACCACGACGGCGATGACAACAACGGCATTCAAGATGCCTTTGATCGTTCCCTGCATGGGGATGAGGTTCACAAGCCATAGCAAGAGGCCGACTACGGCCAATGTGATCACGAGAGTGACGAGGGGCATAATACCTTCTCCATTTCAACGAAAGAAGCTAACTGGTTGCAGCCGAATCGGTCGATCGGCCCAGCTTCATACAGGGTTGTGCGCGTTTCCCGGATGCAGGCTGGATCCGACGCAGAGGCCGATGTTGCGCAACGCAAATAACTAAGCGCTGCAGAAGTCGGATGGAGCTGCTTAGCTCAGGAGTCATGAGGGAGACGAGCGAAGCCAATCACCTTCAGATTGATCATTGCAAATCACTCAAGAAGAATCTGAGCTATAGTGCACGGAGCGCGTGCCGCTTAGAGTCGTTCGCGCGAATTCGGCGTGAGCATGGCGATTGGCGTTTATGCCATTCCCGCTCTCGTAAATCGCCACAACTTCTACTGACTCGGGGTTTGGCTGATGGAGGATTTTGCAGGCTGATCTGAATTCACTTTTGCGGGGCTGGCCACCGGCGATTGAGCGCTTGGTGGAACCGGCGCGCCGGCGGGATAGAGCAGAATTTGAATTGAGCCCCAATCCGCGTCCGTGCTTGCTCCGGCCTGCTTACCTAATCCCAGCGTCTTTAGCTGGCTATCGTCGAATGCATAGTTCTCGGTCAGGTAC
>Ga0302197_10002684_pt1 | contig 16434 bp, 16 predicted proteins | sample II_Bog_N2_1_FD_193526 | JGI IMG/M metagenome (GOLD analysis project Ga0302197, IMG submission 193526) | Peat permafrost microbial communities from Stordalen Mire near Abisko, Sweden - II_Bog_N2_1 | ecosystem: Environmental > Terrestrial > Soil > Wetlands > Peat | place: Sweden: Abisko...
CCTCGCGCACGGCGTCCTTGACGGGGTCAATGGATGCCTCCGGGGTGGGGTTGGTCTGGGCAAAGCCCTGCCGATAGCCACCAGAGGATTCCTCCGCCGTCATTGAACTTGGAGCAGGTAAAATTGCTGGGGGGCGGCGGGATTGACGGCGTTGGTCGCCGTCAGGGTGAACGGGCCGTCGGCACCGAGCACATTGGTGGCCACGGGGGTCCATTGGTTGATCGGAAGCATCAGATTTGAACTCACCAACACGTCATAAATTCCGCCGGCCACCCCGTTCGATCCGTTGATGATCAGGTTCGCTCCCGCCAGGCTGATGTTGAAGATGGGGGCTTGGGCCTGACCGATCGTCACCGTCAGCGTTGCCCCCGCGCTGATGGCCATGCCCACGGCATTACTGACCACGCAACTGAACTGCGCGCCCGAGTTGGGTAATTGCAGATTACTGGCGGCATAGGCGGCATTGGTGGCCCCGGCAATGAGGTTGGAGTTGCACATCCAGCAGTAGTAAAGCGGGGCCGCGCCAACGGCATTTACAGCGAAGCTGGCTGAGCCTCCGATGGCCACGGTGACATTGGTCGGTGGCGTGATGATGCTGGGCGGGGCGAGTATGGTTAGCGTTGCCGCAGCGCTCGTGGCCGTGCCGACGGCATTGCTCACCAGGCAGCTAAACTGGGCGCCCGAGTTGGGTAATTGCAGATTACTGGCGGCATAGGCGGCATTGGTGGCCCCGGCGATAAAATTGGAGTTGCACAACCAGAAGTAGCCCAACGGGGTGGATCCCGTGGCGGTCGCGCTGAAGTTGGCGGTTCCGCCCACGGCCACGGTCAGATTGGTCGGTGAGGCGGTGATGCTCGGCGGCGACAGCACGGTCAGGGTCGCCGCTTGGCTGGTGACGGTGCCCACGGCGTTGCTGACCAAGCAACTGAACTGTTTGCCTGAATCGGTCAACTGGACATTGTTGGTGGCATAAGTGGCGTTGGTGGCACCGGCGATCAAGTTGGAGTTGCACAACCAGAAGTAGCCCAACGGGGCCGCGCCCGTGGCGGTCACGCTGAAGCCCACCGTTCCACCCACGGCGACGGTCAGATTAGTCGGCGAGGTGGTGATGCTTGGCGGCGATAATACAATCAGGGTCGCCGCCGGACTGGTGACGGTGCCCACGGCGTTGCTGACCAGACAACTGAACTGTTTTCCCGAATCGGTCAATTGTACATTGTTGGTGGCGTAGGTGGCGTTGGTCGCGCCGGGAATGAAAGCGGTGTTGCACCGCCAGAAGTAGCTTAACGGGGTTGATCCGGCGGTGGTGATACTGAAACTAGCGGTTCCCCCGGTGGCCACGGTTTGGTTGACTGGCGGCCCAGTAACACTTGGCGGGGACAGCACGGTCAGGGTCGCCGCTTGGCTGGTGATGGTGCCCACGGCATTACTGACCAGGCAACTGAACTGGGTGCCCGAATCGGTCAACTGGACATTATTGGTGGCATAGTTGGCGTTGGTGGCACCGGGGATGAAGACGGTATTGCACATCCAGAAATAGCTCAAGGGGGCCGCTCCGGTGGCGGTCACGCTGAAGCCGGCCGTTCCCCCGGTGACGATCGTTTGATTGGTCGGCGAGGCGGTGAGGCCCGGGGGCAACAGCACCGTCAAGGTCGCCACCTGGCTGGTGACCGACCCCTCCGCATTGGTGATCAGGCAACTGAACTGTTTGCCGGAATCGGTCAATTGCGCGTTAGTGGTGGTGTAGGTGGCATTGGTGGCACCGGGAATGAGGGCGGCGTTGCACCGCCAGAAGTAGCTGAGCGGGGCCGTCCCGGTGGCGGTCAGGCTGAAACTGGCGGTTCCGCCAACGGCCACCGTTTGACTGGCGGGCGGGTTGGTGATGCCCGGGGCCGTCTCGGCGGTCAGCGTGGTCATCAGGGCGTAGATCAAATTAGTCCCGTTCGGAGTGCCCAGGCCGGTGCACAGGTCATAACCTGGAACGGCATAGAAACTAGAGGGACTGGACGCCGAGGTATTGTTCCCAGTGGTGATGTCGTGAAACAGGGTGGTGTAATTCGTCTGTTGTGCGAACGCATAGATCGTCGGGTTGAGGAAGCCGATGGGGAATTTGTGACTGGCGGCGGCTTCTTGATTAATCAACGCCGTAAAACCGGCCCACAACGGGGCCGACGCACTGGTGCCGATGGACTCGCCATAACTGCCATTGTTGTATTCCACCGCAATGTTGTAGGCGACCATGGCGACATCCGGAATGTTGCGCTGGGAGGTGGAGCCGTGGTTGGTGGTCATGTTGATACCCGCCTGCCAGGAGGGGATGGAATACAAGCTGCAAATCCCGCCGCCACTGCCCCAGTAACCGTTGCCATTCGGCGACCAGCCGCCCGTGAGGCCAACCCCATTCGTCGTGTAATCCCCGAGATTCCAAACGGTTTCAGAGGTGTAGGCTTTGCCGGAACCGCTCATCGTCAGGCTGGTTCCACCCACCACCGTGACATAGGGACTGTCCCCCGGCACCCAGATCGTATTAACCCACGCATCGCCGTCGCCCGCCGCCTGAAAGAAGGACTGACCTTGCGCGGCCATCTCCATGAAAATGCTGTCATAAGTGCCGTTGGGATTACTTCCCCCCGTGTAACCCCACGAGGAGCTGAATTGATTGATCTGGGTGCTGGCCGCCATGGAATCGAGGATGTCCACCCAGTCGGCAATGGTGCCCGGACTTTCGAAGACGACCACCTTGGCCAGGGCGGGCGCCATGGCGATGGCCATTTCAATATCCAGCGCCACTTCGAGTTCGTCCGAAACCGGGGTGCCGTTGAAGCCGTCAATCAGAATGTTTTGCAGGGGCACATTGGTCAGCCCGGCCTTTGATTCATACGACGTAATGTCGTTGGCGTAATAACCATCGGCCTCAAACAAGCCGACGACCTGCCCGCTGCCCGCCAGCGATGAGCCCGGCAGGTAGGCGTTGCGGAAATCCTTGCTGAGGTAAAACCCGTCCGCTCCGGAGCCGGAGGCCGTGACGCCGGTTCCGGCGGCGGCCCGCACCTGCCCTGACGAACGCAGGCGGGCGTAATCGTTGAGGCCGATGATTTCCCGGACCGGCACCCCGGGATCCACCGTCGGTTCAACGTCCGGGGCGTAAAAGGTCCGGGATTCCGTCGGGTGTTGATAGGTGTGCAAGTTGACATGGAAGGCGGCTTCGATGTCCGAAGCCCGGCCCTGGATGTCCAGCAGAATCCGGTTGCCGTGCGTGGCGGAGACTTCCAGACCATGTTTTTGGGCGAAATCAATGGCCGCTTGATAAGCCTGGGCCGTGGGGCCAAACTTTTCCGTGAACTGCTCCCGGGTCAGATACTGCCGGTAATTGGGGCTGGCCGGATCATAGACTTGGGCCAGAAAATTGCTGAGGGCCGCCGGGTTGCGCAACGGCAGTCCCAGCACCAAATGCAAACGATTGGTGCCCGGCAGACGGCCGGTGGGTTGCAAATTCAAACGGGCGATGGCCTCGGGAACATGGCCGTGCAGAATCACCGGTTGTTCCTGGGCGTTGGCAATTTGCGGTGTAAACCAGATGCCGGCACCCGCCACCATCGCCGCGATTAGAAATTTAAACACCCTTCATTCATCGGACGATCCGGGAAGAAACTGAGTCCCCAATTTATGGGAGATTCGCTCGGTTAAACCCATCCGGCACCCGGTTCTCCGGGGTGGGGACGGGTCATTGCAACGTGGTGACGGCGCGGAAAAATTGCCAGGGCGAAGTGATGGGATTCGTGAAGTCAAAGGTGCCGATGGTTGACGTGGTATTCGTATAGATGGAAGTCCAAACCGTCAGGTTGGTGGACGCCTGGATGAAACACTGGCGGTTCGCCCCCGTGGACAGTTGCAGTTGAAATTGCCCGGCGGCCGGGGACGGCAACGGGGCCAGCCAGAGGGGGGGATTCAACACCTTCTCCAAGTTGAGGCGCCCCCCCGTCACGCATTTCCCGGCCAACGCTGGCAATGGGTCTGTGGCCCGCAACAATCGTTGGATGATCTGCTGATAATTCTCCGTCGGGTATTTGGCCAGCATCAACGCCAGCGCCCCGGAAACGTAAGGGGCGGAGAAAGAAGTGCCGGCGAGGTTGATGCCCAAACCGCTCGGGGGATAGTAATACGTATCGGAGGCGGCGAAGGTGGTGTAAATCTGGTCGCCGGGGGCGGCCAAAGCCACATGCGTGGCGCCATAATTGGAAAGGAAGCCCAAAGCGTCGGTGCGGGTGGTGTAGGCCACGGAGACGACGTTATCAATGCCGTAACAAGTCGGGTAACTGGGGTTGACCTCAACGTTGTAGGAGTTGTTCCCGGCGGACGCCACCCAGATGATGCCGGCGTTCCGCACGGCGACGATGGCATTGGACAGCGCGAGGGAAGGGGTCGGGGTGTCAAAGCTGGCATTGATGATCTGCGCTCCGTTGGCGAGGGCATAATCAATGCAGGCAATCACCGTCGAATCGCCACCCACGCCATTGTTCAAACATTTGCACGCCATCATCCGCACCCGCCACGCCACGCCGGTCACCCCCTTGCCATTGTTGCCCACGGCCCCCAACACCCCCGCGACCATCGTGCCGTGGCTGGTGGAGTCATCACTCGGATCGTTCGTGCCGGTGAACGCATTGAACCCGTTGCCCCCGTCGTCGGGATTCACCCACATGTTGGCCGCGAGGTCTTCGTGCGTGGCGCGAATGCCGGAATCCAACACTGCCACCACGATGTTGCTGGCCGAGGTCAACACGTCCCACCCGTCGATGGCATCAATGTCCGCATGGGCCGTCCCGCCGTTTTGGCCGTAATTGTTCAAGCCCCATAACGTCCCGTCTAGAAATTTGGGGTCGTCCGGCAGCGTCGCATCCGCGTACACCGGATAATCCGGTTCCGCGTACGCCACCAACCCGCTTTGCTGATACCGGGCGATGAGACCCGGCACCGTTGTCCCCGGCGGCACCGTGATGACCTGCAACCCGCCGACCCTGGGAAACGTCCGCATCACCCCGGCCCCGGTGGCGGCATGAAACGACGCCAGCGCCGAGAGCCCCACCCCCGCCCGGGGTTGAATGAGAATTTGATCGCTACGATATTCCAGCGTGGCCGCACCCAAAACCGCCGTCACATTCCACCACCAGACGCAAAGTAAAAACAACCCCATCCACGGGTGTATTTTTGATTTCGCCGCCGGATCAAGTTTCATAATAAAGTCTGTTTAACAGGTTGTCCGCGGCTTCGCCAGCCTATGATTTTCCGTGGCGGGGCGCAGGATTGTCGCCTCCAGTCGGTCGGCCCTCCCCAATGGATCCGCTGCATCCCGGAGCGATTGGCGCTTTTCAGGCCGAAGGCCTTTGCGGAGTGCGGTCCCGCAGTCGCGGGATCGTCAAGTTCAAAAACGTGAGCCTCTCCGGCCTCACCAACAACTTCGGGATGCATGGCCTTGTCTCCCCTATTCGCGGATAGTGTCAGCCTGCGCCCTGATCCCGGCGTTACACCACGAACCACCGGCACTCAAACCGGGCCGTAAGTCAGCGCCACATTCTCCGGCCGCGATTTGCCCACGGCCTTGTAGGCCGGGGTTCGGCCGATGAAGTATTCAAAACCGGCCAGTTCATCCGGTGAGGCACACCATTTGGAGCCGCTTTTTAACGCCTCCAGCTCCGGCGTGGGCGGAAAATAACAGGTCAGCGAGAGTTGGGTGGTGTTCTCTTCTTCATCGGCGTCATTGTCAATGAACTGCCGGGCCAGGCTGAACTCGAAAAAACGCCCCTGGTGGCCCACGTCATTGGTGCCCCATTGAAACAAGAGCATGTCCCCGTCCGCCGGCAGATCACAGCCCTCCGCGCGCTCCTGCTGGTAAAAATCCAGCATCAGGCGAATCGCATCAATCGGCTTGAATTCCGACACCGTCGCGCCCGCTTCCGCCACAAACCGTTCAAACTCCTCTTTCGCTTCCGTTGGTTTCATTTCGGCCAGATTCTCCCCCGGGACGGACCGGGATTCAAGAACGGGACGGTGACAAAATCGTGCCGGCTGGGTGACAAAACGATGGCGTGGAGGGCGTCATTCGGACAATTGGTTCAGCTTTGCCTCAATCTCGGGCTGGCTTAAACCCATCGCCGCCAACATGGCTTTGTAATTGCCAATCGCGGTTGGCCAGTTCGGGTGTTGATGGCCGGTGGCCTGCTTAAATTTTTTGCGGATGGATATACTGCGCTCCATAAGTGGTACTGCTTCGGCCAGCCGGTTGGTGGCTAGGAGCAAGTGCGCCAGATTGTTGAGGCGGATGGCTACGTTGGGGTGTTCCGGCCCAAAGCTCTGTTCGTCAATGGTCAGTGCGCGGCGCATCAAGGGTTCAGTTTTATCAAATTGACCGGTGGAACCTGTATAGCCAGATCATTCAGAGCCGCCGCGAGTTGTGGCTCATCCTTGATTTGTTCGGCCAGGATCAGACGTTCTTCCAAGCACCGCCGGGCTTTGTCATATTCGGCCAAGTCCTGATAGACGTCAGCCAGTTCCTCCAGCAGATTGGCACGCTGAGTTAGGGCGCGCGGGGTGCCGGCCTGGGGACTCGTTTGCAGTTCCGCCAATTGTCTTTTCAGCAGCTCGCGGCGCCCGCGCAGCCGGTCCGGGGAAAGCGGGGCTTCAAGGGACTGGTTGCGGTCGGTAAGATTTTCAATCATCCCTTCCGGTCTGCCGGAATCGGAAGTGAAGTCGAACGTGGCCGAACGCCAGTGCCAGAGGTCGGTGGCCGATTGCGCAAACGCCGTGGTGTCCGCCGGTGTCAGCCAGATGAGCAGCGGCCACGGACAGGCTTTGGCAAAGGTATCGCGGTGCAGATTGGCATCTGCCAAGAATCCCACCCCTTCGGTGGGCGGACCGCCGGCCAGCCGGTCAAGCGCAATGAGATTTTCCAGCCCAATCACCGTCACCGCGGCGCTGAATAATACCGGCAACGGCGGCGCTTTCACCGAATACACCCTCACCTATCCCGCCCAGGCGGCCGATGCGGGGAACTATGTGGCCGTTTCCTTCAAGACCGCCGGGTCCGCCGGCGGTTCGTGGGCCATCTTTGCGTAGTCAATTGGTCGCCGCTACCGCGCAATCCTATGCGCTGACCGATCCGGTGCAGGCGGCTAATGGGATGGTATCGTCCATCAATTCTGGCGCGTTGATGAATGACACGGCACTCAACATCGTCAAAACCTGGGCCGCCCAAAATCCCGCCCAGGCGGCCGACTGGGTCTCGGATTTTCCCGCGGGCAGCGTCAAGGCCTCCGCCGTCCAAATCGTGGCCGGTTACTGGGTGCACACGGACCGGGACGCCGCCAATGCCTGGGTTCAAAACATCCCGCTTGAGTCGGCCAGTCCGGCCAATTGATTGCGGTGATTTATTGGGCGACGCGCAACGGCCGGCCGGCTTGATAGAATGTCATCTCATATTGAATTTGCCCCGCCAGCCTGGGATTGGCCTCGGCGCGTAGCAAAGCCCGCTGCGCGGTCGCCAGCGCCTCGGCAAACCGCCCGGTTTCGGCGAGGGCGGCGGCGAGCGTGTGGAGCACGTTCGGATTTCCCCCCCCGGTCAGGGTATTGGCCTGCCGCGCCAGTGCCACCGCCCGTGGCCCGTCGCGCAGGGAAGCCTCCGGGTTCGTGGCCAAAACCCACGCCAGATATTTTTGCGCCGTGAGATCGTTGGGCGCGCGCTCCAGCACTTTCTGAAAATGCGGAATCGCCTCGGCTGATCGACCGCTTTGCCACAGTGCGATGCCCAGGTTTACGCGCGCCAGCTCGTCGTCGGGTTTGCTGTGGAGGGCTGCCTGGTACTGGCCGATCGCCCCTTCCCAGTCGCCCGTTTGGGCCAGGGCGGTCCCGTAACTGATATGGGCATCCCATTGGTTTGGATTGATTTGGAGCGCCTGGCGGAAATGGCTGATCGCGCCATCCACTTGGCCCTCCAGGGCCAAATGGTTGCCGAGGTTGACGTGCGCCATCCAGGAATCGGGATTGCTCCGCAGAGTTTCCTGCCACAGCGTTTGATCGTTCCGGTAAATCCCACCTTGCTGCCGCGTCAAGGTTCCCAGCCCGGTCAACAACAGTGCGGCCAGTATGGGCGGAAGCCAGAGCTTTCCCGCCGCCACTCGTTCCAGTCCCAGTTTCATGCCCGCCGCCGCCAGTGCAATGGGGCCAATACAAGCCAGATACTGGTAATGGTCCGCCACGAAGGAATACAAAAATGTGTATAGCATGAGGAAACCCAGCACCGGGCTGAGGGTTGCCGCAAAAAACACCGCCGCCACCTCCACGCTGCGACCCGTCCGGCCCCGCATCCGGTAAATCACGATGCCCAGGCCCGCGGTCACCACCAGCCAGCCGTAGGCGCGCGGATCCTCGACCGAGATCGTCCAGCGCGGATAATTAAAGGTGAGTGGTGCCGGCCAGAGCAACTTGCCCGCGTAAAACCACAATCCCCGGCTTGCGATCAGGACGCGTTCCATCGGCCCAAGCGCAAACGTTTCGCCCTGGGTACCTTGATTGTGCCGTTCCCACCACACTGTCACCAACCCCATGCCCAGGCCCAGAACCACAAACGGCGCGACTTGAACCAGCCGGCGTCCGGTCACCGGCATTTTTTTCAGCCACAAAACCAGCAGCAGCGCCGCTGGCAGGGTGCAGGCCGTGGTTTTGGCGGTGAGGGCCAGCGCCTGACAAACCAGCGCCAGCCCGTAAAACCACCGTGGGTGCCGAACCTCGCCCGCCACGAACTTGATCCATGCCCACAGCGCGACTAGAAAGAAAAATCCCATCAGCACGTTTTTGCGCTCCGAAATCCACGCGACCGACTCCACCTGCACCGGATGCACCGCGAAGATCGCCGCCGCCAGCCAGGCCCCCGGCACGCCCAACCGCGCCAGCACCCGCCACACCAGCAGCGCATTGGCCGTGTGCAGCAGGAGGTTGATCACATGGTATCCCGTCGGATTTAAACCCCAGAGCGGGTGTTCCAAGTAAAATGTGGTATAGGTCAGCGGAAAATATTGCGACGGGCAATCCAGCGAAAACCAAATCCGCCATAGCCCGTCCGGCGCCGTCAGCAACGGGTTGTTGGTCACGTACGCGTCGTCGTCCCAGATGAACCCGGCCTGCCTGACCGGCAGGTAGGCGATGAGGGTGATGAAAACCAGCAACCATCCCTGCCACCAAGCCGGAACTCCCGCTGGCCCTGCGGCCACGGCGGCGGGGGTATTCTTTTGGTCTTGATTCATGGAGGCAAAGCGTTCCGGTAACCGACGCGGTGGTGGCCGGCGGCCGCTACGGTCCCATCGGCGGCGCTTTGGTGGGCTGAAAGCCGGACGGGTTTTTGGCTTCTTCCGCCGCTCTGGCTTCGGCTTCCGCAAATTCCGTTTTTAATCCGGCGTCCAGAATCTCCACCCCGGCGGCCTGGCGCAATTGGGCGATGTAAGCCGGCGCCAGATCCGCCGTTTTTCCCGCAATGATGTAATTCTTGATTTTGTTGGTGACGGCGGCAAACGCAAATTTTTTGGCCGGAATTTTCTCCAGCAATTGGAAAATGCGGTACCCCTCCTCATTCGTCAGCACGCCGCTGATTTGGTTCGTCTGCATGGACAACGCCAGGCTCCCAAATTCGGTGTTGCGCGCCCGGAAGGGCGGCATCACCCCGCCGGTGTCTTTGGAAATGGGATCTTCATTATACTTCCGGGCCAGCGCGGCAAAATTCGCGCCGGCTTCAATCTGCTGGTGCAACTCCAAGATCTGGGCGTGCTTGGCTCGAATGGCTTCGTCCGGCAACGGATTGCTGGAGGAGCCGACGGAGGTTGCGAGCAGGATTTCGCGAACACGGGCTCTTTCCGCCTGCTCGGAGGCCGCCGGGTTTTCGTCGTAATATTTTTGCAGGTCGTCCTCGGTCACCTGGATTCCCAATTGGCGCGGCAGTGACTCCTTGGCGGTCATTGTTTCCGCCAGGGAGCGGCGCAAATCGTCCTCGGTCATGTGGTTGGCTTGCAACCGGCGCGCCATCTCCGGCGCGCCCAGGGTCTTTAAAATATAGGCGAATCGCTGGTCGGCAAGCTGTGCCCCCGCGGCTTTCTCCGCCGCCGTGGCCTGTTGCCACACGAGTTGCAGTTCGATCAGCCGGCCGAGCACCTGGGCTACGGCGTTGGGCGGCAGATGGGCGGAGGCATCCCCGGCCAGCGAAGTGGCCAGCACTTGATCCACGGCGCTTCGCCGGATTACGAAATCCTTGCCCCGGGCCAGGACCGGATCATCGGCGGCCGCCGCCGGAACGGAATTCGTGGCGCTGATGGCCGGCGCCCCGGTTGCCCGGGGCGGCGACGCCAGGGCCATTGCCAGCGTCATTGCCAGTGCGGTGCCCATCAATAATTTTATCATATGCATCGTTTGTTTTACTGCCTGGGTTGTAGGATAGACGACAATTGATATTATCATAACCATTGATTTCATTGGGTTTTGTGAAAATATTTTCGTCAATCCCACAGCCCAATCAGTAAGCCTGCTCGGACCGCGTCGCGGGTCGTGGCGGTGGTTTCTTCCGGCGCCTGTCCGGTCAGGTTGATGGCGGATAGCTTATTCGCGGTTTCCCGATATGCCATCGGGAGAACTCCCGATGTTATTCGTTTGCGCCTTCGGATAAGCTTGTCACGTTTCCCTCATGCCTTCTGGTATTTTGGTGCCCCCGTTGGGCTGCGCGATTTCCTCGTGTGAAACTGCTAATACGTCCGTTAAATACAACTCAATAAAACAAATGAATAAAATGCAACCAACTACCACGGCCGCCCTTGCGGCTGCCTTGCTGTTCACCGGCGCCGCCGGTGTTCAGGCCGCCGGGCACGTTTACGACATCCCTGCCGTGACCAGCGGAACCTGGAACGACCAGGGCGTCCACCAATCCGGCACCGGGTATCAAATCGGTTATAATGCCAAGTCACCCAATGAGCAGGCCGCCTATATTGAATTCAATTTGACCCCCGCCAAGGGCAAAACCGTGACCGCCGCCGGCACTCTGGTCATCGGCAGCACCGATTATGACATCGAAGCTTACTGGCCCAACCCGGATAATAATCTGGATGGCAATACCCACACGCAATTCAAAGTGGGCACCCGTCCCCAGGGGAGTCCCACCTTGAGCGAGATCCTCACGGGCAACAACAACATCTCGGTTTATAACAATGGCCCGCAGGGTAACAGCGATCTCGGTTACGGTTGGACGCCCAATGGTCTCCATCCCGGCTATGTCTTCGATGCTTTTCATTATGAATCCACCGGCCAGGTTGGCCCTGCGCTTCAAAACGCGGTAAACGCCGGCGGCGACTACATCTTGTGGTACGTTGACCGATTCGATTTGCTTCAGGATGGCGATCGGGCCCCCGTGAATTACATTTGGGGCAGCACCTCCTACACCAGCGCCATCCTCCTGGAGATCACGACCTCAAACTAAGGCTCATTCCGGATGCGAGCTGATATGGAATTCCTCTAAATTCCCGGACGGGGAGTGGCCGACCTCTGGTTCGGCCGCTCCCTCTCTCCTGGCATGGTGAGCCATCCCGGTCCCATCGAACTTGGTGTCAATTATTATCAGCCCGTTCCATCTCCAAACGCGCCCCAAAATCCAGCCTTGCGTTCCCCACCGTTAACCGTCCTGCCATTCCACCAATCCCATGAAACTGTTCCCGAATTTTTTAAAATCTCCCCTCCTAAAACACGGTTCACTCACCGGCACGTTCGCCCTGGTCGCCGCCAGCACCAATCAAATGCTCACCGCCCCGCTGTGGGGTCTGCGTGAGAACAACCCGTACCTGCATGACGGTCGCGCCTTGACCGTGGACGCCGCCATCCGGGATCACACCGGCGATGCCGCCGCGGCCGCGACCCGTTACAGCAACCTCACCACGAACCAGCAACAACAGGTCGTGGACTTTCTCAACTCGCTTTTAACTTGGAGGTAGGGCAAGCCGGAGTGCCGGATCAAAAATCCCGCCCCCCGTGCTTTCCGGCCACTATCCAACCATGTCCATCTAACATGAAATCGACGTCAAAACTTATGCTGCTCGGGGTGCTGGCCCTGACCGTGGTTGTTTTCTGGGAACGCCATCGGCCTGCTCCCGTCCATATTCCGGTGCCGGTGGAACCGGCCCCCGCACCGCTCGCCCCCGTCGCCACGGTGGCACCCGCGCCCGTGGTGTACGCGACCTATCGGACGCCCAAGCCGGTTGACGACCCGTTCGCAGATACCATGGCTTTGGTCCATCTGAAATTGCGCCAGTGGCGGGATTCCCTGCGGCAGGATCCCGATGCTGACGAATACCGGAGCCAGTTGATGAAAGAGTTGCTGGCCTTGGTAACCAACGACAACGTGGCGCAAATCATTCATGCGCTGTCCGCCCAAGAGCTGGACACACCCTTCGGCACCGGCGCGCTTCAGCATTGGCTGCAACTGGATCCCGCCGCCGCCTCCACCTGGCTGGCCTCGCGGCCGGGTGCCACGGCCGCCCAAACCAGCGCCCTCGCGGATTATTGGAGCGGCAATCCCGCCGGCGTGCAGCAATTTGTGGATGCCATTGCCGATCCCGCCGCCAAACAAACATTTCTGCAGCAAACCAGTGAGGAGATGTCCCGCAACGACCCGGAGGATGCCCTCAAACTCGCCCAACAATTGCCCCCCGGCCCCGCCCAGACCAATGTCCTCCAAGCCGTCGCCTGCAACTGGATCGCCACCGATCCCAACGCCGCCCTGGACTACATCAACAGTGTGACCGATCCGGCCATGAAGGACCGGCTCACCGCCGCCGCCGCCCAGTCCTATGCCCTTACCGACCCGGCCCAGGCGGCCGCCTGGCTCGTTTCCTCCGTTAATTCCGACGAGGTCGTGAACGCCGCCTCCCTCAACATCCTGCAAACCTGGGTAACCAAAGACCCGGCGCAGGCGGCCAACTGGGCCATGCAATTTCCCGAGGGAAAAATGCAGGCCACCGCCATGCAAATCGTTTCCCAATACTGGCAGCAAGTCGACCCCGCCTCTGCCACCGCCTGGCTGCAAAACCTCTCCCCCCCTCCCGCCGACCCGGCCAATTAACCCGGGATTACATCTCCCCAAAGGTCAGCGCGATGTCTTCCGGGCGCAATTCGCCCACCCCTGGAAGGCGGGACTTTTGCCAGCGAAATCATTATCCGGCCGTCAGCGCCGAGCGCTCGTCATCCAGGGCGTTGGTCTTCTCCAGGAAGTAGTCGTAGTTACCGGCGTACGGAGTGATTTTGCCCGCATTAACGTGCAGCACCTTCGTGGCCAGGTGCCGGATGAAATGCACGTCATGCGAAATGAACACCAGCGTGCCTTCGTAACGTTCCAGGGCCAGCGTGAGCGATTCGACGGTGTGGATGTCCAGGTGCGTCGTCGGTTCGTCCATCAGCAGCAGGTTCGGCGGGTCCACCAGGAACTTGATGAGGTTGAGCCGGCTCTTTTCGCCGCCGCTGAGCACGGCGGTTTTCTTGTAAATCTCCTCCTTGCGGAAGAGGAAGGAGCCGAGGACGCCCCGCACGTCGTCCTCGCGCAGCGTTGGGGCGCAGGCCATGACTTCCTCCAGCACGGTTTTATCCGGGTCGAGCGTGGCGGAGCGGTGCTGGCTGAAATAACCGATTTTCGCGTTGTGGCCCTCGTTTCGGACGCCCTGTTGAAATTCCACGACCCCGGCCAGGATCTTCAGCAGGGTGGATTTCCCCGCGCCGTTCGGCCCCACCAAGACAGTGCGGTCGCCGCGTTCGATGGTCAGGTCCAGTCCGGAATAGACTTTATTCGTGCCATAGGCCATGTGGATGCCCGCCAGCGAAATGGCCCGCTGCCCGCCCCGGGGCGGCTGGGGAATCTGGAACCGGAAGGGCTTGCGCGGGGCGAGCGGCTTCTCGATCAGTTCGAGCCGTTCAATCTGCTTGAGCTTGCTCATGGCCTGCGAGGCCTTGGACGTCACCGAGCGGAAGCGGTCCACGAACTCCTGCAGGGCCGCGATTTCCTTCTGCTGATTTTTGTAGGCGGCCAGTTGCTGTTCGTAACGCTCCTCGCGCTGGCGCAAAAAGTCCGTGTAATTGCCGGTGTAGGCGATCAGCTTCCGCTCCGAGATTTCATGCACCTGGGTTACAATCTCATCCATGAACTGCCGGTCATGGGAGATCAGCAGGATGGCCCCGGGATAATTCTTCAAATACTGTTGCAGCCAGAGCAGGGAGAGCAGGTCCAGATGGTTCGTGGGTTCATCCAGCAGCAGCAAATCCGGTTCCATCACCAGCAACCGCGCCAGCCGGGCGCGCATGATCCAGCCGCCGCTCATTTCCCGGGCCGGCCGGTTGAAATCCGTTTCGCGATACCCGAGGCCGCGCAGCATCTTTTTGGCGAGGGTTTCCACCTGCGGATCGTTCAACTTCTCATGTTTGGCGTGCGCCTCCAGATACTCGGGGCCGGACACCGCGCCGGTCCGTTCCAGTTCGTGCAGCCGCTTTTCCAACTGCGGCAATTCGTCCACCCGGCCGGTGGCCACATCCAGGACGGTTTCTTCGCCGATGGTTTCGGCCTCCTGCGGCAGATAACCAACCATGGTCCATTCATCCCGCTCGACCGTGCCGGCATCCGGTTCCCGGGTTTTGAGGATGATGGAAAAGAGCGTGGATTTGCCCGCGCCATTGGGCCCCACGAGCGCCACCCGGTCGCCATAATTCACCTGGAACGAGGCGTTCTCGAAGAGCGTCCGTCCGCCAAAAGTCATCTTGAGGTCGCGTATGTTTAACATGGCTCGGTCTCCAATCGGGGTGGGGTAACGAAAAAAGGCGAGGCCGAAGCCTCGCCTGGCTTAAATTGGGGGTGGATTATTTGACGGCGGCCGGGGCGGCGGCGGCCTTGGGAGCGGCTTTTACCACGCGTTCATTCACCAGCGTCGCCCCCTTGCCGAGGCGGTGGCGCAGGTAGGTCAGCTTCGCGCGGCGAACGGCCCCGTGGCGTTCGACTTCGATTTTATCCACGCGCGGCGAATTCAGCGGGAAAATGCGTTCGACACCCTCGCCATAACTAATGCGGCGGACGGTGAAGGTCTCGTTGAGTCCGTGTCCGCGCCGGCCGATAACCACTCCCGAGAAAATCTGGATGCGTTCCTTGTCACCTTCCACGACCTTGGTGTGGACTTTAACCGAATCGCCCACCGCGAATTGCGCGGCGTCTTTGCGATACTGTTCCGATTCAATTTTATCTTGTAATGCCTGGTTCATAAATGGTTCTTTCATTGCGGCGCGCCGGGCTCAATTTCCGGCCGCCGGTTCATTCCGTCGGTTTGGGGGCCGCGCCTGGTGGCGGCTCCCGCTGCAATAAATCCGGCCGTCGGGCCAGGGTGCGCAATCGCGCCTGTTCGCGCCGCCATTTGGCGATCTCCGCATGGTTGCCGGACAGCAGCACTTCCGGCACCGGCATCCCGCGAAACTCCGCCGGGCGCGTGTATTGCGGGTATTCCAGCAGCCCGTCGCTGAAGGATTCGTCCCGCGAACTGTCGTCGTCGCCCAGCACCCCGGGCAGCAACCGCGTCACCGCATCAATCACAATCATGGCGGGCAGGGCCCCATTCGTCAGCACATAATCGCCCACCGACAACTCATCGTCCGCCAGCGCTTCCCGCACCCGTTCGTCAAAACCCTCGTAATGGCCCGTGACGAGCAGTAAATCCGTTTCCTTGGCCAGTTCGCGCGCCACGCGCTGGTCAAACGGGCGGCCGCCCGGGGACAGCAAAATCACCCGCGTGGTCTCACGCCGCAAACTTTCCACTGCCTCAAACAGCGGTCCCGGCTTGAGCAACATGCCCGGTCCGCCGCCAAAGGGCCGGTCATCCACCGTCTTGTGCCGGTCATGCGTCCAGTCCCGCAGGTTGTGGAGCTTGAATTCCAGCCGGCCCGAATCCCGCGCGCGCTTGATGATGCTTTCATCCAGCGGCCCGGCGAACATCGCCGGAAACAACGTCAGCACTTCAATCTTCATTGCCGATCTCGGTTCGGCAGTTCCCGCTCAACCCGCCCGCCGTTCTTCCACGATTTCCAGGGAACAACGCACGCCCTTTTTCGCGGCGCCGACCAACAACAGCGAGCGGATGGCGTTGATCGTCAGACCCTGGCGGCCGATGATCTTGCCGACATCCTGCGGGTCCAGGCGCAATTCATACACCGTCTGGCCCTTGCGCTCCACCGGGGTGACCGTGACCGCCCCGGGGTTCTGCACCAGGCCTTTGACGACAAATTCAAGAAACGCCTGCATCGTCCGCGGTAATCAGGCCGCCACGGGGGCCGCCTTGGTCGCCTTCTTGATGAAGCTGGCCACGGTGTCGCTGGCCTGCGCGCCCTGGC
>Ga0302197_10002687_pt1 | contig 16429 bp, 10 predicted proteins | sample II_Bog_N2_1_FD_193526 | JGI IMG/M metagenome (GOLD analysis project Ga0302197, IMG submission 193526) | Peat permafrost microbial communities from Stordalen Mire near Abisko, Sweden - II_Bog_N2_1 | ecosystem: Environmental > Terrestrial > Soil > Wetlands > Peat | place: Sweden: Abisko...
CGGGCAAATAGCTCAATCCTTCGAACCGCCGGATGCGGACCCGCTTGTCCGGTGGTGTGGCAGGGGTGGAGAGGTGACTCTCCCCCCTATGCCGATTGCACTCGATAACTTGTTCAAGACGCGTCGATGACGCTAGTGTCCGCAACCCAGCTCATGCGGCTGAGGCAACCAGTCTTCGCGGCCCGGACAAACACTTTCGCACCACTATGTGGCCTCTGCGACCACATTCGTAGAGGCGCCAGGCGCCGCCGTCGGTGCAGGTTGCGTTCTCAACGGTCGCAGCCATCCGGCAGAGAGCCAGGAGCGCGGAATCGAGAACTCAGACCAGCCGCAATCGAGGCAAACCTGGACGTCGGGCGAAGGCGTCATGGGCGGATGGCTCAGTGTGCGGTGGCAATTGCGGTAAAGCCGGATTTCGGCGGCAATGACTGAGACGGACGAGGACTGACATTTCGGACAGAGCATTAGTACACCCCTGAAACAAAAAGATCAGAACCACAAACACGACACTGGAGAGTGAATCAACTCTAATCCGCTCCGGGCAGTCTTTCAATGTTTATTGTGTGAAGATGAAACGGCCAGTCTATGATTTAACAATTTCCTATACTAATCGCATTGATAATATGAAATATATTTTAAGTAAACCGCACCCTGTCCTTGCCTGTGAAATCGTGCCCTTTCAAAAAAACTGGATTTTTCGGGCGATTTTCAGAGCGCAAATCTCACGATGCGGGAGATTCTGGGGGTGAAAAATTTTCGAGAGGCACTGATTCCAATGGGGTTAAAAATGATCTGCAAGGTTTCAGGGGGGGATTTATACCCCCGGGGGTATAGGGGGGGAGGGGTACCCGTTTCGGGGTATAAACCGGGAGGATTGTTGACAGAACAGACCGGTCACATCCCTGACATTTTGTCCCGGGCATATACCTGACACGGGTCGGGGTAAGGACCAGTGAACGCCCGCATCAAGGTCTTTGTTCATGCATCCATTGTGCGCCGGTGGAGGGTAATTCTCCGCAAACTGAGTGCGAATTCCGCAGGGAAGTGAGGTGGATACCCATTCCCAGGTGCCCAAATGCGAGGCACCTGGGACACCCGCGTTTAGTGGTTGTGCTAGCTCCCCAGCACACGGGTCTCTCGCCAAAATCAAGGACATGGCGAGGGTGGGGCAACCAAATATTGTTGGTTTCTAATTGCCTAATCAATAGAAGCTGCGATGGGCAAAGAAAACGCGGCGGCCGAAGCCGCCGCGTCTCGTGGGTTAAGCCGCCTTAGAAATTGAAGCGAGCGGCGATTTCAATTTGACGCGGCGTGTAAAGGAAGCCGCTGTTGTTCGAGCTGGTGGGGATTTGGTAGGTGTTGTTGGAAGGATTCGAGGTACCTTGTCCTTGATAGGTTGCCGTTGTTCCCGACAATTTATAGGCGGTAGTGCCTAGGCCATCGATGTTCTGATGGTTGGCAACGTTGAAAATGTTCCACATCAGATCCAGACTGCGGCCCTTGTCGAAGGACACCTGTTTCTGAAAGCGGACGTCGTCAACCATGCGGCGCGGAAACTTCATTGTGTTGACACCAATGAAAGGAATCATCGTGGAACCGGATGCGCCATTCCAGTAGCTGCCAATGGAAGGAGACGTGAACGAACTAACGGCCACGGTATACGGCAATCCATTCTGAGTCTGGAAGCTGTCGTTCAGGCTCCAGTCATTGACCAAGTACTTAACCCAGTTGGACGAGTGAAGGTTCGGGAAGTTATAGAGCGCGTACGCCACGAACCTGTTGGGAACGTTGTAGCTGGAGTCGCCGTAGTTGATGCGCGGATTGGAGTAGGGGTCGTACCAGTTATTTGTTGTAGTGGTGGTGCCGGCTTGCTGCGCAAAATCCAGAGCGTGCGACCAGGTATAGCTGGCATCGAACTGAATGGTCTTCAGCGAACGATTAAGAACTTCAAACACCATCGCATTGTAGTTCGAATTGATGTTACTGGTCAGCTCGCTAATGGCCTGGAAGTTGGCAGCATTCGCGCCAAAGAGCGCCGTATTGCCATAGGAGGTGTAGGTTGGTACAACGTAGGTTGAATTATTGGGCAGCGGGCCTTTTCCGGAGGTATCTAAAGCGGTAATCGTCACATTGGTGGTGGTTGGATTGAGGTTGAGGTCAAGCCAGTTGGGCAATTCGCGTCCAAGTGCGCCGAGGTAGCTAGCTTGAACGTAGGTGCCCACGCCAATTGCCTGCTGTACCATCACGTCAAACTCCTGAACCTGGGGATTGCGCAGATTGGGCGCCAGGAAGTAGGAGTTTGGCTTGGCTGCCGCGCCGGTGGCCGATTCGATATTCGGGAATTGCGGGCCAACGACAGTAGTGTTCTTGTAAGTCGAGGTAAACTGCCCGTTCGTGCTGCCGGTGTTCAGCCGTAGATTGAGCAGGTTGCCGTTCGTGATGCGGCCATAATAGATGCCATAGCCGCCGCGCACAACGGTCTTGCCATTTCCACTTACATCATAAGAAAAGCCGATGCGAGGGCCGAAGTTCTTTTTGTCGCTGGGATTGTTGGTCAACCCGGGATACGTGTAGAAGTACGCGCCGCTTGTGGCGTTGGCTGTCGTAAGGCTGTCAACGGCGGCGGGAAGAGCCTCGTAGTCCCAGCGCAGGCCGAGTTCAAGTGTCAGCCGCGGAGAGACCTTCCAGTTATCCTGGCCAAAAAACGCGGTATCCATGGTGGCGATCTCAAATACCGGATTCCCGAATCCTTGAACAAAAGACGAGTAGCAGGAATAGGTTCCAACTGCGGTAGCCGTGGAAGTTGCAGCCGAAGACGCGCTTTGGTTACAAGTGAGGCCGCCTGTGGCTTTTCCTTCGTTTAGCAGATCGTTGAAGTAGTTACCGAAGTAGTTGTAACTGATGTAACCGTTGCTTTCGTAGGTGTTGTTCATCAAATCGTCATTGTGAACCGCATCTACGCCGAACTTGAAGCTGTGATTGCCCTTGTTCCAGTAAAGAACATCACCCACCTGCCACTTCCTCTCGTCGGGAAGGGCCTTGCGGTAGGAATAATACGGGGAGCCAATATAGATGCCGCTGCCGCCCGACGATGCATTCACATTAACCTCCGGCACATTTCCGCCGACGGTCAGGTAGCTCGTTGTGTAAGGGGTATAAGGCTGCTGACTTTCGTCATTCAGTTCACGGCCGTATTGGTAGAGCAATTCATTGCCGATGTTTGATGTGATAAGACTAGTGAGCTTTGCTACGCCATAATTCAGGTGGACGTAATCCATGCCAAATGCATCGCGCGCGTAATTGTTAGTAGCCTGGGTCTGAACGCCGCCGGGCGAATCCCAGTTGAGACGATGATAAAGGACGCTCAGATGCTCTTTGGAGTTGATCTGCCAGTCCAGCTTGGGGGTATTGATCTCCTGATAGCCGGTACGTGGCACGGACCCCATGTCCGAGTTAAGGCCCGCAATCCCCGCGTCATAGGCAGCCACGCCCTGGTCGTATGCCGAAGTTGTGCCGCTATTGGTAAATCCCTGGCGAGCAGCCAATGTACACGCCTGACTGTCCAGCGCGTAGTTCGTGTCTGTGGTGGTAGTGGCGCTGAAATAGCCAGTGGCAAGGTTACACTGACTCGCTGTCACGCCAGAGGGGAGGTTTGCCGACGGCGTTGGCAAAGAGTAGAAAGAGGCCGCTGATCCCGGAACCGATGTTCCTGGGAAGATGCGAGAATGCTGATCGTATGTATAGATCCAGAAGAGCTTGTCCTTGATCAGCGCCCCACCGGCTGTGAACCCATAGATCTTGCGCAGATCCTTAGGCCTGATCGGCGTTGCGAGATACGCGGTTCCAGCGCTATTCGGAACCGAAAGCTTCGCGTAATCGTTGTAGGCATTCCATTTGCTTTCGCGATCCCAGAAATAGGCTTGCCCGTGCAGTTGGTTGGTGCCGCTCTTGGTGACGGAGGTGATAACGCCGCCGGCGGCGCGGCCGTACTCAGCCGAGTAGACGCCGGTGTTGACGGCAAATTCGCGGACTGCCGCCCCCGTGGTTGAATAAGCTTCACGTGTGCGCCCACGCTCTTCAGCGTAATAAGCCTGGTTGTCGTCGGCGCCGTCGATTTCGATGTTGTTAAGAATTGGGCTGATTCCGCGGACCGCGACCAGACCAAAGCCGCTGGCATCCGATACGACGCCCGGAGTGGTCATGGCCAAGCTGGACCAGCGACGGTTGTTGATGGGAATCTCTTGCAGCGCTCTCGAATTCAACGATTCGCTGAAGTCAGGTGATTCGAGGTTCACTACGGAGGCCTGCTCGACAACTTCGACGGAGGACGAAGACGCTCCGACCGTGAGATGTGGCAGGAGGCTGGTAACCTGGCCGACCTGAACAATCACGTTTTCGGCGCGATAGGTGGAAAAGCCGGGCGCGGAAAACGTCACCCTATATGTGCCGGGCTCCAGCAAGGCAGCCTTGAAAAAGCCGCTTGCGTCGCTGGTCAGCTTGATTTCGGCGTTTGTCCCCATGTTGTGGATGGTGACGGCCGCTCCGCTGACGACGGCTCCGGTGGGGTCAGTCACTGTTCCGGCGATGGAACCTTCGGTGGAGGTCTGCGCGTGCAGGGCAACCGTGCCCAGGCATGCGAAGAGGGTGAGGATCATCAGGCAAAAAATGCTCTGACGTATTCGTCTGATCGTCATTATGGCTCTCCAAGATACATCTGGTGTTGAGAAGGCGCTGGGTTAGTAGTCGGCAGCACCCCTTTGTGAGTGACTTGCGCAGCGCGTAACACGCTGGGCTTACCGGATTTCTTGCACCTTTGGTCCTCGCTTCTCTCGCCGGTGCCTGCTGCTTGCGGAGTCGCCGCAAATTCAAGCGTCCCCATGGAAAAAACATACTAAAACGAAATGAATACCATGTAAACAGGCTTAAATTGACGTTTGGCGGAACAATCGATCAGGGGATAGCCTCCGTCCACATAATTCCCTCGTGGGCTTTTCGGGTGCCATCCGAGCCAAGCGACCGATTTCAGCCCTTTTCTCTTATGCCGTCTCACGGGTTTGGCGGGAGACAAAAGACTCTGGCGTTAATAACAGTTTACATCCGGCTCTTTGCCGTCGCAAAGAACTGCGCACCAGTCAGCCTGACGCGAGCCTATTTCTGCGAGCCGGTCCACAACAGTCTGTTCTTCCTCGGCGTGCAGGCACGCTGCACGCCGCCCTCGCTCTCAACTTCGTCGGACTCTCACGGACAAATGTGGACTAACTAGCGCAACGACACCCTTTTACCAAGGGAAGAGTAGTGTACCGCGAGCCATTCCTTCATGCCACCCAAAAATCTAGCCAATGTGGATAACGCGTCCGTAATTCGGTTCCCTGCTCACCCTGCAAATACCGCATGACGAAAGTAATAACGATCAGTCACTGGCCAGCCGTCTTTGTCCACTGAATGCGCAGGCCGGCGCGGAAGGTGAAAGGCAAGCTGGGATAGCCGATGGGAGCGATGTGCCGGTTGTTCGTAAGGTTTTCTCCTTGGCCGAAGATGGCGAGCCATGGGAGGAGCTTGTAACTAGCACCAATGTCCAGCTTGGCGTAGCCCCAGTCGAGGTTGCGGTTCGGCAGGAGCAGGCTGTTGCCGCCGATATCCCCGTAGGCGTCAACAACAGTCGCATCGGCGTTCGCCAGGTAGGTTGAATCGTCGCTGCGGCTGGCAAAGGCCGATGTGAAGCTGGCCGTGAGCCGCTTTTGCGCGAAGCCGGCGGTGAAGAAGCCGGTATGCGGCGCGCGGCGGAAGGGTCGCGCGCCCACCAGTGGCGAGTATGACCCGATGGGGATACAGTTTGCCGCGCCAAAGGAACAACCGTAGGGGTAGGTGGGCGCATAGCCGCCCGTCAGCGCCTCGTTGTCGCTATCGAAGGAGCGCTGCACCACGGCATCAAGATAGGTGTAACCGCCGCGGAAGAATAGGTATTTGCCGATGCCGCTCTCGACGGTCGTCTCTATGCCCTGCGCGCGGAAGGCTCCGGTGTTGACATAGAGACCGGAGTCGTACTGAAAGTAGGAGCCTAGGTCCGTAATTAGTTCCTGCTTCTCCGCAGGCGTCAGATTAGGAATTAGATTGGGCAGCAGAGTCGCGCCAACCGATTCAATCTCTTTGCCGTACTGATTGTGAAAGTAGCTGGAGCGGAATATGATTCGCTCTCGCCAGAAGGATTGCTCCACGCCGCCCTCGTAGGTTCTTGTCGCGGGAGCAGCTAACGGGCCAATATGTAATTGCTGGGCATTGGATTGAAAACCGCTGGCTGTCAGGAATTGGTAGAGCGAACCAAATTGTTCGAGAAGTTTTGGCTCTCGCACGCCATCGCCATAGTTGAACAGGATGCGGGTTCCGCTGAAAATGCCTTTGCGCGGACGGAATGCATAGTACGAAACCCCAGCACGCGGCGAAGTCTGGGTTCCGAAAAGCGAGTAGCGCTCCAGGCTTCCACCCAGCGTGTAATAAAAGCGGTTCTTGAAGTCACCATGCACGCTTGCCAGATAGTCGTAGTTGGTGCGTTCGGTGAATTTGTCCGTGGAATAGGCGGGATAGACATACGACCCACGCTCATCCTCATAATGGAAGCCGATCAGCGCCGTCAAATGAGGCGTGAACTTATAATCGCCCTGGTAGACGAGTTGGTCGCGGTTGGAGTCAAGCTGATCGCCGCTCGGATAAGCGCCGGCACAATCCAGCGCGGCTTGCCCGGTGGCGGAGTAGCCATTCGCGCCAGTGATGGTAACCGTATTGCCAAAGTTAGCCGGACCGTAGCAGTAATAGCTGAAAGCCAAGTTGGAAGTTCCCGAGGCCTGCCACAGCGTGTATTGCTCGCGCTTACGGATCAGGCCATAGCGAACCGAGTTATGGAAGTCCGGGGTGGTCTGGTTGTCGATGGAGGCGCTGAGAAAGAGATCCTGATCTTTCTGCGTGGCGTTGTCGGCTACGTGATAAAAGTCCCACGCATTGGGAACGCCGGTGGCGTCGACGCGATAGTGCACCGTGCCGCGAATCTGCGTGGACGCGTTGGGTTGCCAGCCGAGGTTGGCAGCCGATGTGGCTACGTGGTACTCGTCATTGGGCAGATCGTTGGCGGTCTGAAGCCAACTGAAGGCGCCCAGGTAATCCAGCTTGTTGTGCGCCCCGGCCACTTCCAGTTCCTCGTGAGAGGTGGAGAGGTTGCCTGCATCGCCCTGAAAGAGTATCGACGGAAAGCTGGTGGTGCCGCGCGGGGTGGTCAGGCTGACCACTCCATTGCCTGCGCCAGCGCCGTAAAGGCTCGAATCGGGACCGCGATAGACTTCGACGCTCTCGACTGCGGTGGTGGAGAGTGGTCCGAAATCGAATTGACTGCCCAGATCGCCGGCATCGACGCCATCGAAGAGAATCTTGTTGGCGTCCGAATTGCCGCCGCGGATGAAGAGCGAGGCCTCTGCGCCCATCTGGCCGAGTTGCACCACCATCGTGCTCGGCATCAGTCGCAACGCGCTGACCAAATCGGTGCGCAGCGCCAGATCAAGCGGGCTCAGCACGCTGGTGGCCTCGCTGGTCTGCGGCTGAGGCGTGGGAGTTCCGGTGGCCGTGACCACGATGGATTGACGCACCCACTCCGGTTCGAGCACCAAGTTGCGCTCGATCGAGTCCAACCGCCCGGCGTAAAAGCTGGGCGTCTCCAACTGGCGAAAGCTCTTGGCGGAGACCAGCAGGAAGAAGCGGCCTTGCACCCCGGTAAGAATCTGAAAGCTGCCGTCAGCGGTGGAGATAGCGGCATCCACGGCCTTCCCGCCGCTAATCAGAACCACATTGGCGCCGCTGACCTTGGCGCCGGAGGCATCTGTGACTACTCCGCGAATGGAGGCGGCCTGGCAGAGGACGGCAGCGGCAAAAAGCGCAAGAATCGCGATGGCGCGGAGGAAGGCACGCGTCCGTTGAGCGTGGAAATTGCGAGAGAATGATTGCGCAGAAACAAGCATGGAAGCTCCTTCGTTCCCCTCGGAACGCAAGCGGGTTAGGGGCGCGAGGACCGGTCTCCTGACTTGCGCCTTCCCCAGCCACCTTCCCACAGGCGGGCACAAAGACTCGCCATGCAGTGGTTAACCAAGGGCTTCCGCCTGCGGCGAAAATTCCCTGGCTGGTTCCCTGCCCTGACCATAGAACGGTCCAGTGGGCAGGTGCGCTCACAGTTGCGGGGCAGTGGCGGAATTGCACCGCCTTCCCGAGCATCCTGACGATTGCCGTGATGGGTTTTGCTGTCCTTTGCGAAGACGGCCGTTATGACATGGAACTAAATTCCATGTCATGAACATTTATAAATGGGGCGGGACGCGCTGTCAAAGCGTGGAAATCTCGATCGCGGGAGTTGCGCTTCGCAAGAATTGTTTCAGCAGGCCCAGCCCTCAACAGATTGGCATAGTGCACAATTCGTGAGAAAGGATGGTGACCCCGGGAAGACTCGAACTTCCGACACGCAGTTTAGGAAACTGCTGCTCTATCCACCTGAGCTACGGGGCCATGTTTAGAATCAATAATTTGCATAGATCTTCAAAATGTACAGGTCACTTGGGGGCACAGTTGTGTTCATGTGGCACTATTCCTCACAGAACAGGGAGGAAGAGCACGGGATGAAACCGGCCAACGCACGATACCAACAGGGTAGCATTTCCAAGCTGCCGCGGGCGAGCGGCGGCTACGTCTGGAAGGTGCGCTTCAGTGAGCACAAACAGGGCAATCGTCACCAGAAGACGCTCATCATCGACAGTGTCAAATATCCGACCGAGCGTGATGTGCGAGCAGCGCTTGAGCCTACAGTGTCCCGCGTCAATGCCGGCACTGACCGATCACGGGTCGAGTCGCTCGTCGGGACCATCATAGAGATCTATCGAGAGAAGCCTGCCGAGCCTGGAACATTCCACCAGGCAAACCAGCGCCCACCTCCAAGACTCCTATATTGAGCCAAAGTGGTGCAAGACAGGCATCCTGGGCGTGAAACCTCTGGCAGTGATGGAGTGGTTGCAGGAACTGAGCCTGGCGGCGTCGACAAAGGCCAACATCCGGTCCGTCATGATCCAGTGTTTCGAGCTGGCAGCGCTACACGAATAAATCCCAACAATGCAGCGCAACCCGATGAGCCTAGTGAAGGTCAAAGGGAGCAGCAAGCGGCAAAAGAAGGTAACGTCTCTGACTATCGAGCAGTTCCGCAAGCTCCTCGAGTCCTTGCCGGAGCCTCTCAACATCATGACCCTGGTTGCTGGTGATCACGGGTTCCCTTTCGCTTCAATTGTGCTCACCTTCCACGCGCCGTTGACGACCTGGTCCTGACTGATGCGCTGCCGGCCGTAGCTGTAGACGCGCTCGACCGCTCCGCCCGCCTCCTCTTGCGGCAAGCTGGTGGGATTAACGTCGTCGTCGACCTGATAGCGCGAGGTAACGCCGTTCACTGTCTTGCCGACGCGGGTGCCAAAGGCATCGTCCACCCCGGCGACGAAGACCTGTCGCCCGGGGGCCCCGGTCGTAGAACACGGTGACCGTGGCGCCGTTGGCGGTCATCGAGGTCAGGTGGTTTTCGGAGTCGAAGGTGAAGTTCTTGCCGCCGGTGAAGGTGCTGTTGCCGTTGGCGTCGTACGTCTCCGACGAGACCTCGTCGTCGGCGTTGTAATTAAAGCTGCCGGAGTTGACCGCGCTCAGTGTGGAATTTGCCGAGAGCCTGTTGCCAACCGGGTCCAGGCCGTAGCTGACGCTGCCATCGTTCTATTCGGGGTCGCTGGCGATCTGTTCGTTGGTCAGCCGGTAGATGCCGTCGTAGCTCCAGTTGAGCGTGCGGCTGTTCTGCTCCGTGGCCTGGGTGCGGCTTCCCGTGGCCCCGAGCTAATAGGAGTAACCGGCGGTCCCCGCATTCAGCGCGGTGAGACGGTTTAACGTGTCGTAGTTGAAGGTGGACTGCAGCCCGTTGGGATGGGTGGCAGTGGCATGTTGCTGGCACTGTCTTAGGTTAAGTGGTGGTGTTCTGACCGGGCAAATTGTTATCCGTGACCGTGTCGAGACGGTTGAGGTCGTCGTAGGTGTAGGCGACGTTTGCGCCGCTCGCATTGGAAGACTGAACCGAAGCCACGTGACCCGCCAAAGCCCAGGTTTCAAAACGCCTAGAAAGGGGACCTTGGACACGCCGTTTACTCACTCCCGAACCTGCGCCACCCGCCCCACCCGTCGGCGTTCTTGCCTGATCGCAAAATAGAAATACGCAAAACAATCAAGACTCCATCCAGTAACCACTTGAACAAAGAGAACGCGTTAATACCAAAGATCGAGCGCCGGATAAGGTCGTGGGTGTACCCGTACCAACCTAGCCCAGCAGTGAAAAGGCAAAGGACTGCCAGTCCTGAGCAAAACAGCACAGCGTCCAACACTACGCGATCTGATACTTCTTGCAGGAGCCTGTCTGGAACACCTGGATGGCTTTCTGGGTGAATGCGCCGCTTTTTGGAAATTCAAAAGGCACCAATGAGCCTTTTTCTTCAATGCCTGTGCAGCGAGTTCCCGCGCCTTTTGGGATGGGCGCCCGGCGGATGGAGCAAGAACAGGAGAACGGTCACGAGTGAAATCGAATGCAGATAAGCCCGAGCCGAAGCCGGACTCCAAGCCGGCTCCGAAGGATGACAAGGATGCTCTGAAGTCCCTTCCCATGCCTGAGCTCCTGAAGAAGCTCGCGTCATCGGCAAATGGGCTCACTCAGGCCGAGGCCGAGAAGCGCCTGGCGCAATACGGTCCGAATGAGATTACGGAAAAGAAGACCAATGAATTCCTCAAGTTCCTCACGTATTTCTGGGGTCCCATTCCGTGGATGATCGAAATCGCTGTGATCCTTTCGGGCGTTGTCCGGCACTGGATGGATTTCTTTATCATCCTCCTTTTGCTTTGCTCCAACGCCGTGGTTGGATTTTGGGAAGAACATCAGGCCGGTAACGCCATCGCAGCTCTGAAAGCCAAGTTGGCGATAAATGCGAAAGTCAAGCGAGATGGCAAGTGGCAGAATCCCAAAGCGAGTGACCTGGTACCGGGAGACGTCGTTCGTCTGCGGCTCGGTGACATCGTTCCGGCAGATGCGCGCCTGCTCGATGGCGATTCGATCGAGGTGGACCAGTCCGCATTAACTGGCGAGTCCTTGCCCGTCACCGCCAAACCTGGCGGAGCGGTGTTTTCCGGGTCAATCGTTCGTCAGGGCGAAATCGACGCGATGGTGTACGCCACTGGGACGAACACCTACTTCGGCAAGACCGCGCAAATGGTGCAGGAGGCCAATACTGTCAGTCACTTCCAGAAGGCTGTGATGAAGATTGGCGACTACCTGATCATCCTCGCCGTAGCTCTGGTCGTGCTAATCCTGATCGTCGCGCTCTTCCGTGGTGACAAGGTCCTCACGACGCTGGAATTCTGCCTGGTGCTTCTGGTTGCCGCGATTCCTGTCGCGATGCCCACTGTCTTATCGGTGACGATGGCCGTCGGCGCGCGTCTCCTAGCGAAGAAGGAAGCAATTGTGACCCGCCTGTCGGCGATTGAGGAACTGGCTGGCGTGGATGTGCTGTGCTCGGACAAGACCGGCACACTCACTCAGAACAAACTCACGCTGGGTGATCCTTTCAGCGTCGACGGTATCGCTTCCGATCAAATCATTCTGTGGGCCGCACTCGCCTCGCGCGCGGAAGACAAGGACACCATCGACCTTGCCGTGATTGGCGGCGTGAAAGATGACAAGGAACTGAAGAGCTTTCAAGTGCTGCATTTTCAGCCCTTCGATCCGGTGCATAAGCGCACGGAAGCCACTGTCAAAGGAGCGGACGGGAAGCAGTTCTTTGTGGCCAAGGGTGCGCCGCAGGTGATCCTGGAGATGTCGACAAACGCCACTGAGGTCAAGCCTGCGGTAGAGAAGGCCGTAAATGAATTTGCGGGACGCGGCTTTCGTTCCCTCGGCGTGGCACGGGCCGATGAGCAAGGCAAGTGGAAGTTTGTCGGAATGTTGCCGCTGTTCGATCCGCCGCGCGAGCAAGCCAAAGCAACCATCGTAAGCGCCGGCCAGATGGGCGTGAAGATCAAGATGGTTACGGGCGATCAAATTGCCATCGCCCGAGAAACTTCGAAACAACTGGGGCTGGGGTCGAACATCCTGGATGCCAACTCACTAGGCGACCTTAAGAAGGATGCGACCCCGGAGCAGGCCAAGGCTATTGAAGGCGCCGATGGCTTTGCGCAGGTCTTTCCCGAACACAAGTTTCACATTATTGACGTGCTGCAGAAACACGGCCATATCGTTGGCATGACTGGAGATGGTGTCAACGACGCTCCCGCGCTCAAGAAGGCCGACTGCGGGATCGCCGTCTCCGGCGCGACAGATGCGGCGCGGGCAGCAGCATCCATTGTGCTGCTCACCTCCGGCTTGTCGGTGATCATCGACGCCATCAAGGAAAGCCGCCGCATCTTCCAGCGAATGAATAGCTACGCCATCTACCGCATCGCGGAGACGCTGCGTGTGCTGTTCTTCATGACGCTCGCCATCCTGGTGTTCAACTTCTATCCCCTCACCGCCGTGATGATCGTCATGCTGGCGCTTCTCAACGATGGAGCTATCCTGTCCATCGCTTATGACAACGTCCTCTACAAGAACAAGCCCGAAGCCTGGAACATGCGGCTCGTGCTGGCAATCTCCACAGTGCTGGGAGTCATCGGGGTTATTGCTGCGTTTGCTCTGTTCTATCTCGGCGAGCGCGTCTTTCACTTCGACCGCCTGCATGTCCAGACACTGATGTACCTGAAGCTTTCGGTGGCCGGGCACTTGACCATCTTCCTCACACGTACCCGCGGTCCATTCTGGTCCATACGCCCAGCGCGGATCCTATGGATAGCGGTGCTTGGCACACAGACCATAGCAACATTGATTGCGGTCTATGGGCTCTTCATGGCGCCGCTCGGCTGGAAGTGGGCGGGGTTCGTTTGGGCTTACGCTCTGCTCTGGGCCCTTGTCAACGATCGCGTGAAACTGCTTGCATACAAGATTTTCGATCCTGTCAAGGCAGGGCCGAAGCCCGATGTCAAAGCCGAGGCGACGCCGGCAGCCAAGGCCGATGCTCCAGAGCCTGATGCCAAGGCTGATGAGACTAAGCCCGATGCCAAAGCTGACCAGCCGAAGCCTGATGCCAAAGCTGATGAGCCGAAGCCCGAAGCCAAGGCCGATGCACCGAAGCCTGAGGCCAAGGCTGACGAACCGAAGCCCGATGCCAAGGCCGACACACGTGCGACCGATGCCAAGGCCGATCAGCCGAAGTTGGAAACCAACGCTGATGAGCCGAAGCCGGAAGCTAATGACAAAGCGCAGTCTGATGTGTCGCCTCAGCTCGTCAATCGAGTCCATGAACTCTACGAGGAGCTAGGGCGCGAGGACGTTCAAACCGTTCAGGCCTGGGAGAAGGCGGAGTTGGAGCGTCAGAAAAATGAAATCAACAAATAAACAGACACAAACAGCGGGGATGGCATGACTGACAGATCCAACATACAAATCAGTTCAAAGGATTTCTGCGTGCCGCCAGACAAAAAGGTTGACCTCAGTAAATGGCCGACGACTGTCCCTCCCTATTGCAAGTCGAATAAGCAGTACAAGGAACTTTTGCACCAACACATGGAGAAGCTGAGCGCGCTGCAGCAGCTTCATTACGCGTCCAACCAATACGCGCTGTTGCTGATTTTCCAAGGTATGGACGGCGCCGGCAAAGACGGCGCCATCCGACACGTCATGTCCGGGGTCAATCCGGAGGGCTGCGAGGTCTTCAGCTTCAAACAACCAAGCGCCGAGGAACTTGAACACGATTTCCTCTGGCGCACTACGTGCCGCCTTCCCGAGCGCGGACGGATCGGCATATTCAACCGTTCCTATTACGAGGAAGTGCTAGTTGTTCGAGTGCATCCGGAGATTCTCCGAAGCCAGGGGCTTCCCGAGGAGTTGCGCGACGAGAAGGACATCTGGAAGCAGAGGTATGGCTCCATCGTAGACCTGGAGAAGCACCTTCATAGGAACGGCACGCGGATTGTCAAGATATTTCTCCACCTTTCTTACGAAGAGCAACGAAAGCGATTCCTTGAGCGCATTGATGAGCCAGACAAGAACTGGAAGTTCAGCACCTCCGACATTCACGAGAGGAAATACTGGAGGCAGTACATGAAGGCCTATGAAGACTGCTTTCATGCGACAAGCACGCATCATGCGCCGTGGTACATCGTCCCCGCCGACGACAAGGAGAACGCACGGTTGATGGTCTCCCAAATCGTCCTTGATACGTTAGAGGGGCTCAAGATGGCCTATCCGAAAACCACCGCAAAGCGTTGCCTCGAATTGCAATCAATCAAAAATCTGCTGGCAAAATGACGCCGGAGATCCAGCGCAGAAAGCCCCTAGAAACCCGATATCCGAACGACCCCAACACGCTGTTACCAGTTGCGAAGAAATCGAAAGGAACATTCAATATGGCTACCACGAAACTCCCCATCAAAGTTGAGAAGGATGACACGCCTCAACCCTTCAGCAAAAACTTCGATCAGTTTGGCAATTCATCCGGGTTCATCTTTGATGTGAGCCTGTCGACTGCGGTTGCGGCCGACGGCAAGAACGAAGAGAGAGCACCAAAGCCCAAGGGACCGCTCTCGCCTGAGATGCTGGACAAGATGAATCGCTACTGGCGCGCCGCGAACTACCTTTGCATCGGCCAGATCTACCTCTTTGACAATCCCCTGCTTCGCTCGCCGCTCAAGGCAGAGCAGATCAAGCCAAGGTTGCTCGGCCATTGGGGAACATCGCCTGGACAGAATTTCATCTACATTCATTTAAACCGGCTTATCACAGAGCACGATGCGGACATCATCTACATTTCGGGACCGGGGCACGGAGGCCCCTCGCTGAATGCCTGCTCTTATCTCGAAGGCTCTTACACCGAGGTTCATCCGGAGATCACACGCGATGAAGATGGCCTGCGACTCATGTTCCGCAAGTTCTCGACTCCGGGCGGCGTGCCCAGCCACTGTGGGCCGCACGTCCCGAATTCGATGCACGAAGGCGGCGAGCTTGGCTATTCGCTGGTCCATGCATTCGGTGCGGCTTTCGACAATCCGGACCTGATTGTCGCCTGCGTCATCGGCGATGGCGAATCCGAGACTTGCCCATTGGAAGGCAGTTGGAAATCTGTCAACTTCGTCAATCCAGTGCGAGACGGGGCGGTTCTACCCATCCTTCATCTCAATGGGTACAAAATCTCTGGGCCAACTGCACAGGGACGCACCAGCGATGCTGACTTGAAGGCCCTCTATGTGGGAAGAGGTTACAGGCCCTATTTCGTTGAGGGCGACGACCCGGAAGTCGTGCATCAGCTCTTGGCCCAAACCCTCGAAGATTGCTATGCCGAGATTCGTGGAATTCAGCAGGAGGCTCGCAAAAGCGGATTCAAAAAGCAGCCGGTCTGGCCTATGATCATCTTCCGCACGCCCAAGGGATGGACGTGCCCGAAGGAAGTGGATGGAATCCCCATCGAAGGCACATTCCGCGCGCACCAGGTTCCGCTGGCAACAGTCCGTGAAAATCCAGAGCATCTCAAGATCCTTGAAGCCTGGATGAAGAGCTACAAGGCCGAAGAGCTATTCGACGAGAACGGCAAGTTCGTAGAAGAATTGGCGGCTCTCTCGCCAATCGGCAACCGGCGCATGGGGGGCAACCCTCATGTCAATGGCGGAAGGTCCCTGATCACACTAGCGCTGCCCGACTTCACGGATTATGCCCTTGAGATTCCTGGCCCCGGTCAGGTACTCGCCGAGGCGCCACGCAAGCTTGGAGATTTCTTCCGCGACATCTTCAAAATGAATCCGAAGAACTTTCGCATGTTCTGCCCCGATGAATCGAATTCCAATCGACTGAACTCCATCTTCGAGGCCACCAAGCGTTGCTCGATGGCCGAGATTGTCTCGATCGACGACGAACTCGGTCCGGATGGCCGCGTAATGGAGGTACTGAGCGAGCATCTCTGCCAGGGATGGCTTGAAGGGTACTTGCTTACAGGCCGCCATGGCATGTGGTCCTCCTACGAGGCCTTCGCGCAGGTGGTTGATTCCATGACGACGCAACATGCCAAATGGCTGGAGCAATGCGAAGCTTTCCCTTGGCGCAGGCCGCTCGCTTCTCTCAATGTTCTGCTCACGAGTCATGCATGGCGCAATGACCACAACGGTTTCAGTCACCAGGCAACCGGGTACGTAGACAATGCTCTGGCGCGCAAGAGCGAAGTAATCCGCGTGTATTATCCACCGGACTCCAACTGCCTGCTGAGCGTCTTCGACCATTGCCTGCGCAGCCGCAATTACGTGAATGTCGTTACCT
>Ga0302197_10002688_pt1 | contig 16423 bp, 14 predicted proteins | sample II_Bog_N2_1_FD_193526 | JGI IMG/M metagenome (GOLD analysis project Ga0302197, IMG submission 193526) | Peat permafrost microbial communities from Stordalen Mire near Abisko, Sweden - II_Bog_N2_1 | ecosystem: Environmental > Terrestrial > Soil > Wetlands > Peat | place: Sweden: Abisko...
TACACTGGTAGACGGAGAATCCTGTGTTTTTCGATAAGATACTTACCAAGATTTTTGGCACGGCGAATGAACGGATTATCAAGCGGCTGATGCCTTTGGTGGCCAGCATCAACGACCTGGAGCCAGAGATCCAGAAACTCACCGATGAGGAGTTACGCGCAAAGACCGTTGAGTTCCGGGCGCGGATTGCAGCGCATTTGGCCGAGCGGCTGAAAGGCTTTGAAAGCGCGGAGGAGTTGAAGGCGTCAGGTCGAGAGGCCGAGCAAGAGGAAGTTGCCGACCGGAGAGCGGCAGAGCAGGTGATTGCCGAGCGTGAGGCGCTGGAAGAGGTGCTGCCCGAGGCCTTTGCGGTGGTGCGGGAGGCGGGTTGGCGCGCTGTGAAGATGCGGCACTTCGATGTGCAGTTGATCGGCGGCATGGTGCTGCACAGCGGCAAGATAAGCGAGATGAAGACCGGCGAAGGCAAGACGCTGGTGGCGACGCTGAGCTGCTATTTGAACGCGCTGGCAGGGCACGGGGTTCACGTGGTGACCGTGAACGACTACCTGGCCAAGCGCGATGCCGAGTGGATGGGGAAGATTTACGAGTTTCTGGGACTGACGGTGGGCGTCATCGTCCACGACCTGGACGACAATGAGCGCCGTGCCGCATACGCGGCCGACATAACTTACGGGACGAATAACGAGTTTGGGTTCGACTACCTGCGCGACAACATGAAGTTCGAGTTAAAAGATTGCGTGCAGCGGGGGCACTACTACGCGATTGTGGACGAGGTGGATTCGATCCTGATCGACGAGGCGCGCACGCCCCTGATTATCTCCGGGCCTACGGACCAAACGACGGATAAGTATGCGCGGGTAAAGAAGATCATTCCGGAACTGAAGCTTGGCGAAGAGATTGAATGGAGCGATACCAGGCGCGTGGCGGAACTGGGTCTGGAACTGAACGAGGGCCAGAAGTATCTGACCGGCGACTATATTGTGGACGAGAAGCAGCGGACGATCGGAGTCACGGACGAGGGATGGGTGACGATCGAGAAGCTGCTGGGGATCGACAACATTGCCGATGCCGAGAACTGGGATCTGAAGCACTACGTGGAGACTGCGATCAAGGCACATGCGCTCTACCGCCGTGACGTTGAGTACGTGGTCAAGGACGGCGAGGTGATCATCGTGGACACCTTCACCGGGCGCTTGATGCCGGGACGGCGCTGGAGCGACGGGCTGCACCAGTCCATCGAGGCCAAGGAGGGCGTGGTCATCCGCAAGGAAGACCAGACGCTGGCCACGATTACTTTCCAGAACTACTTTCGCCTGTACAAGAAGCTGAGCGGCATGACGGGCACCGCGGAGACCGAGGCAGCGGAGTTCGAGAAGATTTACAAGCTTGAGATTGTGGTGATTCCGACCAACAAGCCGATGCGGCGCCTTGAGAACCCCGATGTGATTTACCGAACCGAGAAGGAGAAGTACAAAGCGGTAGCCGACGACATTGCGATCTTGCACGAGAAGAACCAGCCGGTGCTGGTGGGCACGGTATCGATTGAGAAGTCGGAGCGCCTGTCGGGGATTTTGCAGCGCAAAGGCGTCAAGCACGTGGTGCTGAATGCGAAGTTCCACGAGCGCGAGGCGGAGATTGTGGCCCAGGCCGGACGGCTGGGGATGGTGACCATCTCGACCAATATGGCCGGGCGCGGGACGGACATTCTGCTGGGCGGAAACCCGGACTTCATGGCGCGGCAGGAGCTGGTGAAGAAGAGCAAGGCGCGGGCGATCAGCGCAAACGAGGGAGCCATCAATCCCATGGCGCCGGCGGGATTCCTGCGGTTCTACTACAACGGCCAGGAGTTCGAGGTTGCCGAAGCGGATTGGGCCGAGGTTCTCAAGGGCCATGCGGATGAAGCGTTGAAGGATCACGAGCAGGTGATCGAGGCCGGCGGGTTGTTCATCCTGGGCACCGAGCGGCACGAGTCCCGCCGCATCGACAACCAGCTAAGGGGGCGCGCGGGGCGCCAGGGCGATCCCGGCGAATCGAGATTCTATCTTTCGCTGGAAGACGACCTGATGCGCATTTTCGCGAAGCAGTGGGTGAGCACGCTGCTGGAGCGGCTGGGGATGGAAGAAAATATGCCGATCGAGGGGAAGATGATCTCGAATCGCATTGAAGCCGCACAGAAGGCTGTCGAGGCACAGAACTTCGAGTCGCGCAAACACCTGCTCGAATACGACGACGTAATGAACAAGCAGCGCGAGGCCGTCTACGGGGTTCGGCGGCGGCTGCTGGAGGGCCTGGACCAGAAGGACCTGATTCTGGAGGATTACGTAGGCGGCATACTGAGCAGCGCGCTGGATGAGTTTGCCGGCGAGAAGCTTCATCCCGATCAATGGAACATGAAGGGCCTGGATGAGCAGCTGATCGGCCAGTTCGGGCTGAAACTGACGTCACTGAATACAGGCGCGACTGGAATCAATCCGAATCAACTCAGCCGGCATGAGCTGGGCGAGGCGATCTTTGACAAGCTGAAGCAGGATTACGAGGCCAAGGAGAAGATTCTTGGGCCCGAGACCATGCGCTATCACGAGCGGATGGTGATGCTCAGCGTGATCGACGGACTGTGGAAGGAACACCTGCTGAACATGGATCACCTGAAAGAGGGGATCAGCTTGCGCGGCTATGCGCAGCGCGACCCGCTGGTGGAATACAAGCGCGAGTCCTTCGACATGTTTGAAGCCATGATGCTCAAGTTCCAGGAGGATACGGTCCGGTTCCTGTTCCGGATGCAGATCCTGGGGCCGGATGGACAGCCGGTGAATGCCGCGCCCGAGGTCCGCAGAGAGATTCCCAAGGCTCCGCCGGTGGCCAGCGCGGCAAGGCCGCCAGTGTCGGAGGGAGCGACTTTCACGGCTCCGACCGAGGAGATACCGATAGCAACGAGGAAGCCCTCGACGACCATCGACGCATTGGAGAAGGAGTTTCACCGCAAGAAGCAGCGGGAATTGGAGGCAGCCAGCCGGTCGGGCGGCGGGGACGCGAGCCAGCCGGCACAGCGCCGGACCGGGGAAAAAGTGGGACGCAACGACCCATGCCCCTGCGGATCTGGAAAGAAATACAAAAAGTGCCACGGGGCGGAGAAGTAGCCGGGACGGTCGTAGCGCTTATCCGAAGAAGCTGAACGACTTTTTCTTCTCGGGAGTTGCGGGCAGGCCGCATGCTGTCCTGGCCATTTGACGGATCGCTCTTGAAATGGGCGAGTCACCCAGAGCAATGGGAGTGGCGGTGTTCTGGGTTCGGCGGGCGGTGGCAAAATCGTCGGGAATCTTCCACTGCGCGGGCTGGGTGAGGGCCTTGGTAATGTGCGTGTCGTCGAACAGCAGCGCACTGGGGCTATATCGGTTGATGACAATCTGGAGCCTGCGGCCGCGCGTGGGAAAAAACTGGGAGATGACGCGGTTTGCATTTCTCAGTTCGGAAACGCCAACCTGGGTGATGAGGTAGATGGTGGCGGATTCCTCAAACAGCAGCGTGCCCCTCAGGTCTACTCTCGATCCAATATCGACGACAACCCAATCGAAGTTAAGGCGGGCGACGGCGAGGAGCTTGTCGATGGCGTCGTTGGGGGTCTGAACCTGCGTGAATTCCCTTGGCGCGGCAAGCACAGATAGTCCGGAGCTGTGCTTGGTGAGCAGGGTGTTGAGAAGACTGGAATCGAGCCGTGCTGAATCCTGAAAAGCATTAGCGGTGGAGTACTCCGAAATCATGCCGAGGTTGAGAGCGGCGTCTCCCAGGGGTAGACCGAGGTCGATCAGCAGGGTGCTTTTCCCCGACTCCTGGGCCAATGCGACGGCAAAATTGGAGGCAATCGTAGTGACGCCGCACCCGCCTTTTACGCCCAGGAACACGAACATGCTGCCGGAAGTCCTGGCGGGCCGGCGCGCTGCGGGCTTTCGTACCGAAACGCGCGCCAGGGCATCGGCCATGTCGAGGACAGACAGGGGGAGAGTGAGGAACTCGCGGGCGCCCGCACGCATTGAGCGGATGAGCAGTTCCCGGTCAGGCTGCGCAGAATAAACCATTACGGTGATATGGTCTGTGGCGGCAATCTTCTCCACCAGATTCAGCGCAAGGTCAGGATCGCTGTCGAGGTCGAGGATGATGACATCGAATTGCTGGTTGAGCGATTCCGGCAATTCATCCTGCGCAGGAGGATAGAACTGGAATTCCTCAATGACTGTCTTCCTGTCCGGAGCACTCCCGTTGAGTTCACTCGCCTGAAACTGCCCGCCTTGCTGGCAACCAGCCAAAGCATCGGAGATGGCCCGGCGCCTGAGCTGGTCGGGACCGATGAGCGCGATGGACATTTCACCACCAGCGGGTTCGTCGGGATTCAGAGGCATGGCCGGCATGTGGAGTCGCTACTCCTAACTAATGGTCGCACAGCCCAAGTTTAACCTGAGACACATGGGTAGTCCGAGCCTTAATTGAAAGATGAACAATTAGCGTAAGTTACGCTCTGGCTTCCTGAGATTTTGAGTATTCGCTGGAACAGAGGGAAAGAGGGGTCTGGTGGGCTACCCTTCCGCGGCAGTCTGCGCGACGGCGTCGAATGTGAGGTCGTTGGCTGACGAAGCGTGCTGCTCGCGCCAAACCTCGAAGAGCCGGCCGTAGCTGAGGGTAATGTAGTCGGCTGGGCCGATGTCGAGGCTGGTGGCCGCGCGATCGATCCATTCAGCCGGACCTTCCAACTCGGCGAAGTTGCCGATGGGTGTTTCGTCGACGACGCAATGGCCCTCGCCTTGCGACCACTCGGTGCGCCATTTCTCGTAGCGGAAGGCGGGCACCAGGCCGAGGGAATGAAAGACCTGTGCCAGGGCATCGCCATCGGAGACATCGGATTCAGTCTCGATGCGGTGCTTGTGGGTGTCTTCGCCGGGGCCTTCGTCAGGCAGGCGCTTGTGGGTGAGGAGGCAGCGGCCGGCGTAATTGCGGATGCGAAGAATCTCAGTGCGCGCGCGCATCTGGCGGTCGGGTGTGTCGTAGAGAACGTTGCTCTCGAAGCTGCGGGGAGTCTGGAGCTGAAAGCCTGCGGACTCGAGGCGCGAGGCGAGGGCGGCAAGGTCGTCGACGCGGAATTTGATTTCGGTTTCGACGGACATGGTTCAGCAGTGAGTATACGGCAGTGGACGGGGAGCGGGTTGGGGCTTGCGGCCTTTCAATAGACAAATCGCAGGACGGTCTGCGGCGATTGAGTCACAGAGGCGACAATAGAAGGGTGAAAACCCTGCGATTATTAGTCGATCCCGATCGTCTTGAGACTCCCTACGCGGCGCAAGCGCTGGAGTGGGCGGCTGTGATTTTGCGTGCCGGCGGGCTGGTGGCTCTGCCTACCGAGACCGTCTATGGGCTTGGGGCGAATGCGCTGGATGAGGGGGCGGTGGCGCGAATCTTCGCGGCGAAACAGCGGCCGGCGTGGGATCCCGTCATAGTGCATATTGCGAGTCTGGAGATGCTGGAGGGACTGGTTGACGAGGTTCCGGAGGCGGCGAGGCGGCTGATGAAGGCCTTCTGGCCAGGCCCACTGACGCTGCTGATGAAGCGGACCGCCGCGGTTCCGGATGCAGTGACGGCGGGACGAGCCCTGGTGGGAGTGCGAATGCCAGCACATCCTGTGGCACTTGAACTGATCCGGCGGGCGGGGATTCCGGTGGCCGCGCCAAGCGCGAATTTGTTTGGACATACGAGCCCCACGACGGCTGCGCACGTGCTGGAAGATCTCGACGGGCGGATTGACGCTGTGGTGGACGCGGGGCCGACGGGGCTTGGTGTGGAATCGACCGTGCTGGATTGTACTCAGAGCCCGATGGTGATTTATCGACCCGGATCGGTTACGGCCCAACAGATTCAAGCGGTCGCCGGGGCGGTGGTCGAGATCGAGGCCGGGGAGTTGGCCCAAACGCCACGCGAGGCAATGCCATCGCCCGGGGTGGGACTGAGACACTATGCGCCCAGGGCAAGGCTGGTGCTTGTGGAAGGCGAGCCGGGGCTGCTGGGTAAGCGATTGGCCGAGGCGGTGCTGCATTGGCCGGGGGAACGTGTGGGAGTATTGGCGCCGGCTGAGGTTATGGTTGATATCGAAGGTGCGGTTCTGGTGCCCTGGGGACGGTGGTCTGCACCGGAGGAGATGGCGCGAACACTCTACGCTGGCTTGCGAGCGCTGGATGCCGAGGGATGCACAGTGATTCTTTGTCCCCTTCCGCCCACGGAAGGGATTGGGACGGCGATTCGCGACCGGCTGATAAAGGCTGAGTACAGATAACAGTTCGCAGCTCCTAACAGTCATCTGTCACCTGCAGTCGCTACGAGCCGTTCTCGCCCAGCTTGTACATGTATTTGATGGCGGATTTGTAGATCAGCGTCTTCGAGCGTCCGCGGACTTTGAGTGAAATCCGGTCGTACCACTCGATACAGCCCTCGATCTGTTCTCCGTCTTCAAGCACGATGACCATTGGAGTCTGCGACTGAATTTGCTTTTGCAGATAGAAAAGCTCGGCGTGGTTTTGCCGATGTGCCTCTCCTTCCGCAATATGCGCCGGGAAGCGGTACGGAGCAGGTGAATGCAAGCTCTTGCGGGAGCGGCTTTTCGTGAGGGCAGGCTCGGGGCCGCTTTGGCGGCGGATGGTGGAAAGTGCGGTCTGACTGCTGACGATTGCCATGGGGAAAACTCCCCTCCCTGGTGAGAAGTAAGTTCTGAGTCCGCCGCCGGCTCAATGAGGGCGAAGAATGAAGAACGGAACGCCGGGTGGATTCCCGCTAAGCGGAGCACTCACCCTTTGAGCAAGGATTTTTCTGGGCCTAACTGCATAATACGGCGGATTTGACTCTATGACGGCGCAAAACGCCCAAAAGACGCCAGACAAGTACATCTGCTGGGAATTCTTGTTACCGAAAAGATGCAATGGGACAAGGGGAGGTTGCTTTTCATCAAGATGCGTGAGGAACGCGAGCGGAAACGAAGCTAGTTGCGTTCGAGACTAACCGCCATGGCGTCGAGTGAAAGAGAGCGGAGGAGGTTGCGGCGCATGCCCTGTTCGACCTGGCCGAGGGCTCTTGCGGCGGAGTCGATCCAGTCCAGACCGGAACCCTGCGCACTGAGGCCTTGCGCAAGGCTACTGAGTTCGGAGGCCAAATCGATGTTGCGGATGAGGCGAGGCGTGCCGGCAGCTATCAGAAGCAGGTCTTCGAGCAGGCTGCCGGTGGCGCGCAGAAGGTTGATGGTTTTTTCCTGGCCGTCCGCGCCGGCACGGTAGCTTTCGGTGGCATGGAAGAGCGTGGAATAGTCTGGCTCGCGAAGAGCCGTGCGGAGGAGAATGAGAGCATCCTGCCGGCTGATGAGGTATGCGCCCAGGTCAATGGTGAGCGCGCGGCCTACTGCGCCCTCGGCAAGCCGCGCCGCCAGAGCACGGTCGGCCTGCTTGAGTTCGGGACGGCGCAGTGCCAGCAGGGATTCCAACTCGGAGGCGGGGATGGCGCCGAGCCGGTGGATCACGGCGCGGGAGCGGATGGTTGGAAGCATCTCTTGAGGGTTTTCGGTGAGCAGGATGAGCGAGGTGTGTTCCGGAGGCTCTTCCAGGACTTTGAGCAGGCTGTTGGCCGCCTCCTTCATAAATGCTGACGAGGTGAAGATGGAGAATGAGCGCCTGGACTCGACTGGCGGCCGGTAGTAGGCGACGTGAATGACCTGGCGAACCTGGCCCAGCTTGATGAGCAACTGCGGAGGGTCTGGCGGGACAATCAGCACGTCAGGGTGGGTCTGAATAAGAATGCGAGTCTCGCGCTTGTCGGTTTCGCGCAGGGCGTCGCGGGCCTCGACGGCATCGGCTACCAGGGTTTCGAGATTGGCGGAGTCCGCAATGCGGAGGCAGTTGGAACAATGGCCGCAGAAGTCGGGCAGGCCGTCGGATTCGGTGGGGCTGAGGCAGTTGACGGCTTTGGCCAGCATCAGGGCCAGTGTGTACTTGCCCGCTCCGCTGGGGCCGGCGAGGATCAACGAGTGGGGAAAGCGCTCGGCGCGGATCGACTCGCGGAGATGGGTAACGGTTTGCGTGTTGCCGAGAAAGTCCTGGAAGCCCACGGATTGAGGATAGTGCATTTGCTTCAGAAGGCCGCTCCGGACCGAACCTGAAATTAGCTCCAACTGGTCAGAAGCAACATTTTGGCAACATCCTGAAGAATTGTGACAATGAAACTTGACAATAATGAAGCGATTATGTAAAGTCAAGTTGTCTTAATGTAAAGGAGACCAATCGTGACTAGCCCAACCAAAAACCCCGCACAACGGCGCTTCTTCTGGCGCTTCGCTATAGCCATGCTTCTATATGTGCTATTGCTCGTCCCCGCAGTTTGGGGATTTGTTCACTATCACCCGACTGGTGTGCTCGCCTACGGGCTGGCCGTGCTTCCGGCGCTGCCCATCCTCGGAATGCTGGTGGTTGTCGGCTTGTATCTGGCTGAAGAGAAGGATGAGTTTGTACGCAATATGCAGATCCAGTCCTTGCTCGGAGGCATAGGGGGGACCCTCGCGGTGGTTAGCGTGTGGGGGTTTCTGGAAAACTTCACCCAGGTCCGGCATCTGGACCTTTTTCTGGTTTATCCACTTTTCTGGGTGTTTGTGGGCATCTCCACTGTAGTAGTCAGACTGAGGTACAGATGAAAAACCGGCTTCGGGTACTGCGTGCTGAACGGGACTGGTCGCAGGCGGATCTTGCCCAGCGGCTGGAGGTGTCGCGGCAATCGGTGAACGCTATCGAGACGGGGAAGTTCGACCCAAGTCTTCCGCTGGCCTTCAAATTGGCGCGGCTGTTTGAGGCGACGATCGAGGAGATTTTTACGGATGAGGGCAAGGCTTGAGCGAATGCGCCAACGTCTGCACAAGAGATGTAAGATGGCAGCCAGGAATTTTCATTCAAGAAGGGGATGGTTGAAATGAAGCTGACGGCGGTAGTTGTTCTGACAGTTGCGGGGATTGTGTGCGCAGTTCAAGGGCGGGTATTGAGCCAGACAGGCGCTGCCACGGCGCAAGTGGGGGCCGCGCAGCCCCAGCCTGTGCCGACTGTGCTGCCGGGGAATGGGCTGGCACAGCATGATTTTATGTACGTGGGCGAGTCGCATAACAGGAACATCTACATTGTGCGCGGGGGCAAGATTGTGTGGAGCTATAGCGATCCCGCAGGCAAGGGCGAGATCAGCGACGCGGTTATGGTGTCGAACGGCAACATCCTGTTCACGCACCAGTATGGAGTTACCGAGATTACGCCGGAAAAGAAGGTGGTGTGGAGCTACGACGCTCCGGCCAACCACGAGGTTCACACCGCGGTCCCAATCGGAAAGGATCGCGTGCTGTACATCCAGAACGGCGACCCGGCCGTGCTGCGCGTGGTGAACATTGTGACCGGAGCGACGGAACGGGAGTTCCCGCTGAAGACCAAGCAGCCGCCAAGCACGCATGGGCAGTTCCGGCACGCACGGCTCACTGCGCAGGGCACGCTGCTGGTTGCGCACCACGACCTGGGTAAGGTTGTGGAGTACGACTCGAATGGCAACGAGCTATGGTCGTTTCCAGGGGACGGGTCATGGGGAGTGACTCCCCTGGCCAACGGGAATGTGCTCATCACCGATCACCAGGGGGTGCGCGAGATTACGCGCCGGGGAGATGCGGTTTGGAGCTGGAAGCCGTCCGATTCGCCCGGTTTCCCGTTTGCAAGCCTGCAACAGGCATGGCGGTTGCCGAATGGAAATACGGTGATCAACAACTGGGTGAACGAATGGAGTGTCGCCCCAAAAGATATGGCGGGAACACTGCAGGCGATCGAAGTGACTCCGGCGAAGCAGGTGGTTTGGGCGCTGGCGTCGTGGACGGGCGAGGAGAATCTGGGACCGGCTACAACGATCCAGTTCCTGGATGGGACCGCAGCGGAAGATGTTCATTTCGGCGAGTTCAAGTAGGCTGGCAAGGGAATGGGAGCTATGGAGAACGACAAGGCTTTACGGCAACATGCGGTGAAGCTGCTCACGGGCGGAGACGCGCACGCGGATTTCGAAAAGGCAGTGAAGGATTTTCCAGCGGATTTGCAGGGCAAGCGGCCCCAGGGCGCCGAGCATTCCCCGTGGGAGGTGCTGGAACATCTGCGGATTGCGCAATGGGACATTCTGGATTTCTCTCGGAATGCGGGGTACAAAGAGATGAAATGGCCGGACGAATATTGGCCAAAGACGGCTGCGCCCCCGGATGAAAAAGCCTGGGACAAGAGCGTGAGTGCTTTTCGTCACGACTTGAAGGAGATGTGCGATCTGGTGGCGGATGAGCGGACAGATCTGTTCGCGAAGATTCCGCACGGGGATGGGCAGACGATTCTGCGCGAGGCGCTGCTTGTCGCCGATCATAATGCGTACCATTTGGGCGAACTGGTGCTGTTGCGGCGGACGCTTGGGGCGTGGAAGTAGCACTCGCTAAGTGAATTCGCATGTTGGGAACAGCCTGGGTTCGCCGATTACAAATTTGTGGTCAGCAACGGCAGGACGATCCGTTTGAACTCACGTCATTGGCATTACGAAGGGTTATTCCCTGCGAAGAATCCGCCGAGAGCTCGTCAACCGTGGCGCCTCGACGGCGATTCAGGACGAGCCACACCACCGCAATGCTGAGTAGGGCGGCATAAACGATGGGCGCTTGCAGGCCCAATCGCCACACATAGAACAACCAGTTTGAGCCCCCAAAAAGCCCTCCCAGTGCCACGCCGAAGGCAAGAGCCCATCCGGCCATCGGAGCGATTCGCAGCGCCAAGAACCAAGGCACCGCGATTTCAACCACGTTGTAAACGGCGTAGGCCCACCAACCTTCTTCCAGAAAGAACTTGCTCGCCGGGTTTCCTTCGTACACCGTGGCAGGATTTTGCCAATAGCTTGCAGGTTGCCCAATCAATGTAAAAATGGCATCAATCGCAGTCGTCAAAGCCATCACCCAGCACAGCCGCTTGAGTGCGGCACGGTCTCTATCGTCGCCAGATGGGAGCACCGCGACCGCCAACAAGATGGCCACCGCTGAAGCGTAGAGCAAAGCCCCGCCTGTGCCGGTATTCCATCGAACTACAATCCAGTTGCTACCGCAGTAACATAGCCCTAGGATGACAGTGAGTTCCGCCGCCATCGCCAGTTTCTTGGGCAGCACCGTGACGACGAGCCAGACAACCGCGGCGTACAGGGACACGCCGGCGAGATAGACTATCCATCCGCGGCCCAGGAAGAAATCGAACATGGGATTGGTGGCACTGTGAATCGGCAAGCCATCAAAACGGATTGCCGTTTGCGGATGACTCCAAAAACTCGGCGGCTGCGCGGCCAGCGTAAGTACCGCGCCAGCGGCGATCAGAAGAAGTGTTATTCCAAACAGCCTACTGACAAAACGGGCTTCCGATGTTTGAACCATACTCACCTGAGGAGAACAAGTGCAGCTATGCAACCAGGCATTGACCCAAAACGAGTGCTCGGAAGTCTCAGAATGGACCCGTCACTGCGGACATAAGAGCTTGAGGCAGCAAGATTACTGGGTTCCGGCGCCTGCGTGCAATCGTGCAGCCACAGCTTCCACGATCTTCTCATGCACTTCCTCGATGGAAAGATCGCCCTCAATCAGCAAAACGCGCGCCGGTTCGCGGGCGGCAATCTCTCGGTATTTCTGGTATACGCGGCTGTAGAACGCGTCCTTCTCCTGCTCGAAGCGGTTCTCGTCGTGGCCGGTTTTGGCGGTGTCGCGCTGGTTGCGGCGGCGGGCGCGTTCGAGCGACGATTCGAGGCTCGGCAATAAGAGCAGAGTCAGGTCGGGCTGCAGATTTGTGCACACCAGCCTGTGGAGTTCGAGTACTGGCGCGGAGCCGAGTTGGCGGCCTCCGCCCTGATATGCCTCTGTCGAGTCAGTGAACCGATCGCAGAGGACGATCTTTCCCTCGTCGAGTGCCGGCTGGATGACTTCCGCGATGGCCTGGGCGCGGTCCGCGAACATGAGAGCCATCTCGGTCATGGGGGCTAGGCGGGTGGAACGGGAGTCGAGCACCAGGGTGCGGATGCGGTCGCCGGTTGGGGTTCCTCCGGGCTGGCGGGTCACGATGGGGTCAAGGCCGGGAGCAAAGTCCCTGAGCCAGGCAGCCAAACGCCTGATTTGGGTGGTCTTACCGGAACCGTCGAGACCTTCGATGGTGATAAAGAGACCGCGCGGCATGGGGCGAGTTTATCACTGTGACGGGCGTCGGAGACGAGTCTGTTGCGGTTGTGTTACAACTGTTTGACTTTTTAAAAATCACCGGAGCCAGGCGACTGCGCTCCAATGGAGTGGAAAGACCGTGAATCTGGCCAAAATACGCAAACTCTCTGTTTTCATCTTTCTTGCCACCGCAACCCTGGCCTCAGGACGCCTGGTCGCACAAAACCTTACACTGGAAGGGCAGACGGGCGGATTCATTACGCCAACAGCCTACGTGGTGTATTCCGCGAAGGATCATTTCTTTTCTCACCCCGCCGTTGGCTACCACTTTGTGGACGCCAACAGCGTAATTGGCGACCTGCACACCTTCAGCATTGAGGAGGGCGTGGCGAACCGGGCCGAGGCCGGCTACACGCGCGAAGTTCACTGGACGGGCGACAGCGCGGATTTCAGCAGCCTTTGGCACTACGCCGGTATGAACATCTTCAATGCCAAAGGGGTGGCCATCAAGGATGGGCAGTTTGGCCCGTGGACGCCGGGACTGGCCGGCGGCTTTGTGGTGCGCACCGGCGACAAGTTTGTGAGCGGAGCGCTGGGCCAGGAACTTGCGGGGCTTCAGGGGATCGTCGCGGCCGTCAAGAACTATACAAACGAGGATGTGTACGTGGCGGCGACCAAGACCTGGCTGCATCCACCTGTGCCTTTCCTGGTGAACCTGGGCTGGAAGGCCACCAACGCCTCGATCTACGGGATCGGCGGGCAGTCGACGCGGTTTAGCGGACGGGTGTTCGGCGGGGTGGGGATTCCGCTGCCGGGGCCGTTCAAGACGGCGATTGTGCCGGCGGCCGGATTCTCACAGGAGCCGCCGCAGATAACGAACCTGAGCAACATACTTTACTCGCTTACTCCCGGTGGACCAGTGCCAGGGGCTGCGGCGCATATCCCTACGACGCTGGACTACGCCATACGCGTGACACAAAAAGAGCATCCGCACTTTGCTTTCGATATTGGGGTTGGCCAGGTGGCGGGGATGATCGGCACGACCCTGGTTCCAACCGGGAACCCATTGCAGCCTTATGCACTTCTGCCGGTGAATCTCGATGCGCGCCACGTTGTTGGCGTGGGTCTCAGCATCCGTCCCTGAGCCCCAGAGCTGGTGATAATTGAAAGTGCTCCCAGCCTGAGCAATATTGAGCAGAACGTTTGGGAGCGGCTGGCTAACCTGAGTCCATTGGGCAGAACAGACCCGAGGGCCCGGCGGGAGTGACTGATGGACAGCAGTTGCTGCCGCCTGGCCGCTGGGGCGCCTGTCGCCAAATGGGCTTGGTGTGAATAGCCGCGCCCGCATGATTCGCTCTTCAGGCACTGGTTTTGGATCGCACGCGGAGCTCAGAAAACCTGGATCTGGGAGCACTCAGGATTTCTTTCCCCCGCTTGAAAGCGATCCCTGGGGCATTTTCATCAAAAGCGCTGTCTTGTCCTATCGTCCCTGGCTACCGCTGTTTGCGGATCACGCCAGCTTGCGAGTATTCGTTCCGGCCTGACGCGACAATGGAAACGCAATAGACCAGGCCCGGTTCCGGTAACGGTGAATCGGAAGCCGCAGCAACCTCACCGATTCCCTGCCCCGCACGTACGAAGTCAAGTTCCGCGGCGAGGCAAGTGCGAAAGAACTCAGGAGGTTCTCTCTCATGCAACTATTGCGCATCGCGCGTTTTTTCTTGCTTGCTCTGCTGGTAACGGTGGTTCCCGCGTATTCGTACGCTCAATTCGGCATTAGCGTCAGCATCAATGTCGGGTTTGCGCCGCCGGTGCTGCCCGTCTATGTGCAACCAATGTGCCCTCAGCCGAACCTGATGTGGACGCCAGGGTATTGGGCGTATTCCAACGACGACGGCGATTACTACTGGGTACCGGGCGCGTGGGTGCCGGCTCCCTATGGCGGCGCGTTGTGGACGCCTCCTTACTGGGGATGGAACAGCGGACAGTATGGGTTCCACGACGGGTACTGGGGCCAGTCCGTTGGATACTATGGCGGCGTGAACTACGGCTTCGGATTCGGCGGAATTGGGTTTGCGGGCGGAGAGTGGCGGGGCGGATCTTTTGCCTACAACACCGCGGTGACGCGCGTGAACGTGAGTGTCGTCAACGTGACGTACGTCAACACGACGATTGTGCAGCAAGGCATTGTGGCCAATCCCAATCATGTTTCTTACAACGGCGGACCGGGCGGCGTTCAGCATGCGCCCACACAGCAGGAGCAGGTTGCGGCAAAGCAGCCGCATACCGCTCCAACTTCGTTCCAGGCGCAGCACGCGACAGCCGCCAAGGCCGACAAGACTTCCTTTGCCAAGGCCAATGGCGGGCATCCGAAGACTCTTGCCGCCACAAAGCCGCTGGAAGAGCAAAAAACAGCTGCACCTGCAGGGATGAAGGCCGTGCCATTGACAACGGCGAAGGCTGCCGCACCAAGTTTCGCGGCCAAACCGGAGACTAAGGCTGCTGCGCCCAAGGCTGAATCAACACCCGAGACCAGAGCTGCTGCCCCGAAGGCTGCTGCGCCAAAGGCTGAGCCAAAGCCGGAGACCAGGGCTGCCGCGCCGAAAGCTGAGCCAAAACCAGTGGCAAAGGCCGCGCCGAAGGCTGAACCCAAGCCTGTTGCGCACCCAACCGCAGAGCCAAAGCCTGTTGCGCGCCCAGCTGAGGAGACCAGGGCTGTGGCGAAGGCCGCGCCAAAGCCGGCCGCACCGAAGGCTGAACCCAAGCCTGCCGTGCACCCAACCGCAGAGCCAAAGCCTGTTGCGCACCCAACTGAGGAGCCCAGGGCTGTAGCGAAGGCCGCGCCAAAGCCGGCCGCGCCGAAGGCTGAACCCAAGCCTGCCGTGCATCCAACCGCAGCGCCGAAGCCTGTTGCGCGCCCAGCTGAGGAGCCGAGGACTGTTGCGACGGCTGAGCCAAAGCCAGCGCCCAGGCCGGAAGCTGCCCCGCGGCCGGCGGCTGCGTCCAAGGCGGCTGCGTCCAAGGCGGGGCCAAAGCCCGAAGAGAAGCCTAAGTAAATCCGCTCGGGGGAGCGGTGCTTTCGCTCAGCAAGGCCCACGGTCAGCCGTGGGCCTTGTTGCGTTTGTCGCTTGCGAGTGAGCAGGCCTGAACAACGAGGGCATGGAAATGCGGGTTCCTCAGGATCGGCGGCAACCCGATTGGAGAGAGACTCGGGGTCATCGACTGGTGCCTGGCTAATACGACACGCAGCGAGTTTGGGGCAACTTTCTGTGGCGAAGTGGGTTCCAAATGTCGTAGACTTCTGCGGAATCGCGATGCTTGGCTTTCGATTTCGCGTCGAAAAAACAGGAGGTTTTCCCAATGCGAATTTCCCGCTCTGCTCGTTGGCTGCTGCTGGCCCTGCTTGTCTTCCTCATTCCCGCGTCCTCTTACGCGGGAGTATTCATCAGTGTCGGATTCGCTCCCCCGGTGCTGCCGGTTTATGTACAACCCGTTTGCCCCGAGCCGGGACTGATGTGGACGCCCGGCTACTGGGCCTACGGCGAGGACGGCTACTACTGGGTTCCTGGGGCGTGGGTGCCCGCACCGTATGCTGGCGCACTTTGGACTCCCGGCTACTGGGGCTGGTCCGGCGGTCTCTTTGTGTTCCATGAGGGCTACTGGGGACCGCACATTGGCTACTATGGCGGCGTAAACTACGGGTTCGGATACGGAGGCATCGGCTTTGCCGGCGGCATGTGGCGGGGCGGGTTTTTCTCCTATAACACCGCGGTAATGCATGTGGGCGTGGGCGGCGGATGGGGCGGCCATGTCTATGAGGATCGCGTGGCTGTGGACCGTGGCTTTGTGGCCAGGGACAGCCATGTAGCGTTCAGCGGCGGGCCGGGTGGAATCAACCATCCTCCCACGGCGGAGGAGCGAATCGCCGAGCACGATCAGCACCGCGGTCCCAGCCCGGTTCAGGCGCAACATGCGGCGGCTGCCAGGGCAGACAGAACTTCGTATGTGAAGAACAACGGCGGACACCCGAGCAACCTGGCTGTAGCGCATCCACTGGGGGCCCCACACGCAGCGGTCGGCGCGCATGCATCCGTAGCTGAGCATCCAGGACCGGCAGCGCATCCAATGGCTGAATCGCGTCCGGCGCCCACGTACCACACCACCCCGGCCGCA